>QGNH01001031.1_pt1 | contig 11322 bp, 17 predicted proteins | sample 1735481 | NCBI WGS metagenome assembly QGNH01 (sample SAMN09239004, study PRJNA386568) | Viral metagenome, whole genome shotgun sequencing project. | reverse complement strand
GCCTTTTGTTCTGTTAAAGTTTCCCAGCGATTTATTATAACATCGACATATCTCTCGGCAAGTTCCATTGTGTAGCATGTGCGGCTTATCTGTTCGCAAGCCATAAGAGTTGAACCGCTGCCGCCAAATGTATCAAGCACGATATCTCCTTCTCTGGAGCTGTTGCCGATTGCCCTCGCACAGAGTTTAATCGGTTTCATTGTCGGATGTTCACCACTCCTCATGGGCTTGTTTATATGCCAAGTTGTTGTTATCTCATCTGTTAATATTTCTTTAACTTCATACGCTGGCACGTCCAGTACAACTTTCTGATGTTCATTGTTAAAGGTTATCTGGAATCCGGTCTCGGTTTTATTTACAAAAACTCCATCCTCTGATTTGATTACTGTAGTTTTGTTTCTCCCTCCGTACCACCCATGGGCTTCGCCAGGCTTCCATCCGTAAAGGATGGGTTCATGCTGCCAATGGTGGTCTTGACGACCCATAACCAAGGCGTTCTTAACCCAGATAATACATTGTTTAAGTTCCCAGCCCGCGTCTTTCATGGCCTGTCTGAAATTTATCCCCTCAGTATCCGCATGGCATACGTATATTGCGCCCCCGGGCTTTACTGCCCCATACATGGACACGTATGCATCATATAAAAACTGGTAGAACTTATCGTTTGTCATTTTATCATTTTCAATTTTTAAGGAATCTTTTGTTTTTCCGACATAATCCACATTATACGGTGGATCAGTGAAAGTCATATCAGCGAGTTGCCCGTCCATTAGTTTATCAATGTCGGTCTGTATTGTAGCATCCCCACACATTACCCTGTGTTTTCCAAGTTGCCATATATCTCCGTGCTTAGTAATGGGTTCAATTATTTCCCCCAGCGCCGCATCAACATCATAGTCATCTTCCTCTGCTTCTTTGTCCTCATGAAACATCAGGTCAACTTCATCGCTGACAAAGCCTGTTAAGTCTATGTTAAAATCTAAATCTTGCAGTTCCTCTATCTCGGCTTTTAACATTTCCATATCCCAGCCTGCATTTAAAGCGAGCTTATTGTCTGCCAGCATATATGCTTTCTTTTGTGCATCAGTTAAATACTCAACCAGTACGCAGGGCACTTCTTTAATGCCTTCTGCCTTTGCAGCTAATATTCTGCCATGCCCAGCGATGACGTTAAACTCTCCATCGATCAATACGGGATTTACGAACCCAAACTCTCTTATACTTGCCTGTATTTGCTTGATTTGCTCATCACTATGTGTGCGAGCATTGCGGGCATATGGCACAAGTTTATCTATATCAACAAGTTTTAGTTCCTCACTCATTTTCATTTTTTATCGTTTCCTTTCCAAAAAAACATATGTGTTATCCTCAGATGAAGAGTCGAGGACCCACCCGAGAGACGAGGGCTCTGGTTAATTTCACTATTTATTTGACCGGGGGTATTAAATATCTCTAATGCTCTGGCCTCGGTAACATTCTTGCCCAGTGTGTTATTCTCATCATCGGATCCCTTTCCATTTCCCCAAAAGCTACGCCGCCATAGCTTGCTTCTCGTATGGCCCCGCCTTTACGTAAGATAAGAACAAGACCGTCCTCATCAGCATCCTTTGTCGTTGGTCTACGCTGTGATATGCCTATCCACTTACTCCCCATGTCCTACCACCTCTCCCGCGTCAACGGCTCTTCCTTCCCCTTCACTAGCCACTCATGAATATGTTCATGGCAGTTGTGGCAAAGGGAAATTAGTTGACGCTTAACGTTCCCATCATCGTCTTTGTAATACTTTTCTAAAGCTAACTCCGGGTGAAGCTTAAGGTAGTTGGTATGATGACAAACCGTAGCCCTAGTGTAGTATCCCTTCGCCTTACAGACTTGGCATTCATACTTATCAGATATTAATATCTCTCGCCTAAGCCGCCTCCATAGTTTGTTTTCATAGAAGCCTGCCATATTATCTTGCTGTATAAGTGTATTAATCCATCGACCTATTTCTAATTGATTGTTGCCTATCTGACCTTCACAGCCTTGACTAAGCATGATGGCTCCTTAATGCAGCGAGGCATAAGACAAAGTACATGCTCACTATTAATCCACGTTGCATAGCAACACCCTCTGCACTTATGTTTATATCTCACATCATCACACCTCCAACAAAAGTACCCAACCATAACAGCCAAGTGCTCTTGGCACATATGCTGTTTAAATATAATTGGGCATATAAAAAGCACCCAACTTGTTAGTTAGATGCTTTGAATATAATTATTTAATTAAATGTGTATTGCTTTGTCTATTAATATAATTATCACTATACTAAATATAAGTCAAATCACGTCCTTTGTCAAGCGTTTTGATAATAAATAAAAGAAATGCCTTCTTGCATTAAAAAAGTCTGCCCATTCAATACGCCCATATAGTTTAAATTTATATGTATCATCTGTAACAGCCTTTAATAATTCTTGATATGCGTCCGGTAGTACCTCTATTGCTGTCTGCTCAATCAATTCAGTATCAATTGACAACTTAGCCGCCCTAACTGCTGCACTCGCTGTGGCATCACCTGGCATTGAACTATGTGGCATATCGCTGTATTGCTGACACTTTAAGGGGTTTCGCATATCTAAAAGCTCTTGCTTTTTCTCTGGATATTGAAGGCACCAATTATAAAGCTCTCTATATGCCCATTTTGATATTCCATAATCGTCTAATTTTATGTCACGTTTATTTGGCACTTTTTAGCCTCCTACAACTCAATCTCAAATATTTCGCTATAAAGTTCTACTGTCCTCTCGCCTTTATTAAATCGGTCTCTTAATGGCATGATGGAAAATGATAATGCAAACATTCCCGAACTGCCAATTTCGGAATATGCCTTTTCACATAGGGATAGATATTCTTCTGCTTTAGTCCAATTCACTATCTCACCCCCATAAATAAGTAAAATATAAAGAATAAAACAATTGGAGCACCTATAAGACAGCTGACAAAACTCGTGATTCTGACCTTGACTTTGCCGCTCATGATTGATTGCTCCAGCATTAAAATAAAATTTAGAGTCATATATACAAACCCGACCCAAGCTAAAACTAACATTCTCTCGCCTCCTTATTAAATTTAACACGGTAATAATTTGCACAATGATATTTCAATCCAACTAAAGTTTCGATTTGACGATCAGTTTTACCGTTCCTCATCATTTTATAAATTCGTTCGCGTTGTGTCGGTTCTATCTTTTTCTTTACGGGCGTTTTAGGTTGCAGGCTTATAAGATAGTCTTTAAGTAAAACGCACGGAACGCAATGAGGCGGAATGTGCTCTGTTACCAGTTTGCCTTTGCATTTGCTACAATCCGGGGTTGATGTAAATATTATGTCATTTTGCATTTGTGCCCTCACCTTCTTTATCAAATCTGTCTCTAATTCTAATAACCTGTTTGGTTTCGGGATTATAAATTATTTCGACTTCTCCGCCGTATTTTATAAATAAATCCATTTCAGCACCGTTTGTTAATAATTTTTTAATCAGGGACACCATAAAATCGAACTTTTTGAATTTCATCCGTTTTAAATCTACGCTATTACTATCCGTGTAGTTCTTTAAGTCAAGTAAGGCTTTAAAGTATCCCTGACGATATTCAAACATTTATGCCCTCCAATCTTACTTGGCTTTTCACCGCTTCCAATCTTTCAGTAGCCATCTTGTGATATTCACTGTCAATTTCGAACCCCACAAAATCAAATCCCATTTCGTAACAAGCAATCAAAGATGATGCAGAGCCGACGTGAGTGTCGAGGATTTTATCGCCTTTGTGTGCAAATAAAGATAATTGCTTCTTATATAATTGAATAGGCTTTTGACAAATATGTATGCGTTTTTCGGTTGTATTTCTTGGATATTTAATAATTTTCGCATTGGTGTCAAATGAAACTCACGCATACTCACAATCTGCCATTGTTGGCATATGAGAAACCTTGTCCCATATTAAAAAGCATCTGTTTATGGGTAAGTTAAAATAATTTCCGCCCCATATAATTTGACTTTTTGAAACTCTAAATAATTCCTTAAAATAATCCTCGTTAGGCTTAACATCCCATTCTGCTCCGTGCTCTTGCCACTTTACGCTCCACGTGCCACCCGATGTTAATGTTTTGTCTCCCAAACCATACGGAGGGTCAACAATCGCCAATTCAAAGTATTTATCTGGAAACTGTTTCATCCCCTCCATACAGTCCATGTTGTAAAGCTTGTTTAATTCAAACATTTGTATGTAACCACAAAAGGGCCTGTCCACAATTAACGCAATATTTTTGGCATGGTACAATTAACGATTCACAATCGGGACAACCGTAGCAATTTCCTTGCACCGCATTCTCTTTGGCTTCTTTGGGCTTTTGCTTTTCAAGGGTTAATATTTTTGTTTCTTTAAGATTGATTTGTTTTGTCAATTTAAGGTTTGAAGTTTCTGTTGAATTATTATATCTAAATTTATAACTTGATAATCTTGCTTGACAACTTTCTATCGCTTTTTCAATCTCATTTTGCATTTTGTGCCTCCAATTCTTCTTTAGCCTCTGCTAAGTATCTGCTGTATTCGCCTAAAGCGACATTCTCTAACGCCTTTTTAAGCTCGGAATTTTCTTGCCTTAAAGCTTGTAATTCATCGAATGCGGCACTAAATTGCATATCAAAATCTTCTTCTCTTGGTGGTATGCTCCATATAGCATGGTCAGGGTGATAATTTCTATCCCATACAATTTTACAAAGTTCGGACAAAAATTTATGACATGTTTTCAAATCGGCTTTCAATTTCGGATATTTTAAATCTTCTTCCGTTAATCTGTTTTCCATTATTTTTCTCTCCCATCAAATATACGGACTGCCTTCTTTGCCTCTTCATTGCCGCCCTTTTCAATCTCGCTGAAATACCTAGACAATCTATTTCGCATTTCGGCGGTGTTCTGATATATTTCACACCAGATTTTATTGCTCTCGTACGCTTTTAATATATTTAGTTTTTCCCGATGCGCTCGGTCTTTTAGGATTGTACCGGCTTTATAGTCACGATATAGCACTCTGAACGATAAGAAAAGTAACTGCTCTGGTTGTGTTAAATCGGGCGGTAGTTCATTGTTTTGATTGGCTTGTTTTTCTAAATCGGTGATATTAATTTTAAAGCCTCCTCGGGTAAGATTCCCTGCTGAATTCTATACCTTAAAGTTTCTTTGTTGATTCCATATTGACGGGCAAACTGCGAAATCGTCTTCTTTTCTCCAAAAGCAATAATAAAGTGGTTTCGGCTTAAGTTGTTGTTTTGTTCTCCGTAAGTTGCCCATCTACAATTTTCAGGAAAATAGCCCTTTATTCCGTCAATTCGGTCGATGGTTAGATTATCAGAATATCCGCTTGAAAATGCCCAGTCCCGGAAAGCCTCAAAAAAATGCCATTCAGCACAAACAGATATGCCTTTCTCGCCATATTGTGGATAAGAAGAATTTGTTTTACACTCACACCGCTCAAGCATATGATGCCATGTTCTATAAAGACGAGTGTGACTCATTCCATGTTTTTCAGCTAATTTACGCATTTTTTATTCCTCCAAGGTTTAAGTACCATTCAAGCACTTTTATTGCAGATTCAAATCCGTGGCAAACCTCAACAAAATTCCCTTGAGCTGTTAATTCTTCAATCCACCAGTCCTGTTCTGGTGACGTTTTTCCGGTCTCGGTTTTCATTTCGATATAGAGCGAATGATATTTTCCCCGGGCGACCGGCAGGCACAAATCTGGCACCCCTTTTTTAACTCCCTGCTGCTGTAAATGTTTCGCCTCAATCGGATCACGCTTCCCACCGTTCGGGATATGAAACAATAATTTTAACTCTGGATATCTGCCTCTGACCGATAACGACCACTTCATTACGGTTGACTGCTCTTGTGCTTCTGTCAAAACATTCTCACCTGTGCTTTCACCGCATTTAGTCGTTCCTGCGATTTGTCAAAATAATCCTTGTCAATTTCAAAACCTATGTAATCAAATCCCATTTCGTAGCAGGCTATCAGACTTGATGCGGAGCCAACGTGAGTGTCGAGGATTTTATCGCCTTTGTGTGCATAGTTGGTTAAAAGCCATTTGTAGAGTGGGACTGGTTTTTGTGTGGGGTGTGTACGTTTTTCTTTATTTTTCATATCTTTTTGAAGCATTCCACTATATAAATATCTAAAAACTCTTGCAACCCCAGACGAACACCATGCTAATTCACAGTCTGCAAAATCATTCGAATATTTTTCTTGAACTCTTTTATCCCATATAATCCACGACTTTGTTGGGTTAAGATTATTTGTGAAATAATTTCCACCCCAAATAATTTGATTTTTTGAAACTCTAAAAAGTTCATTAAAATATTCTTTTGATGGTGGTGAATCGTCCCACAGCCCTTGCCCTCTATAATCATTTCTTTTTGCTGTACCAATCAATTTTGCTCCACTTATTACAAAATTCATTTTGCTTATTTTTATCCCATACGGCGGGTCAACAATCGCCAACTCAAAATATTTGTCAGGAAATTCTTTCATTCCCTCAAGGCAATCCATATTGTAAAGCTTATTTAATTCAAGCGTTTTAACTCACCACCGTCCATTATTAGATAAATTGGTATTCCGTGAGCCGTTGCGTATTCAACCTCCATTTTGCACCCTATACTTTCTTCCCATTCCTCACATAGCCACAATTCATCAGCACGTTTTAGAAATTCAAAACAATGTTCCATACCTGCCTCGTAAGAAATTGCGTGATAGAAAAATCCAGTACAATGCAAAGGACTATAAAAAGTGTAATCAGAATATAGCGGCAAGAGCTTTAATATTATTTTTTCAACATCTTCAATGTTTTCTCGCTTGCCGCCAAACGGATGCGCTATATATGCAACTTTCATCCTGCCTTTTTCCCTCCCATCACCCGATTCAAAATCATGCTGGCTTGCATCATATTCAGGTCGGTAGTTTCAAATCCTTTGCATCGGCGGCGGATAATAGTGATCTGTTTCTCGCTGGCCGGCTTCGTTCCCCACCGCCGGACCACTTGCATGTTCCAGAGTGCTTCAGAATCTGCAAAATCTGTTTTTAATTTTACATATGCCCTATCAAAAGCGGTCTGCATCGGCACCTTAATGCCGTTTATTTCTGTCATACCGAGTTCGTTCTGTTTGGGAATAACAATCCGCTTCTTTTCAGGTAGACTGCACACGAACGACCCATCGGGCATCTTGAACCAATTTACGTCATGTGTCTGATATTTTTGTTCCTTTGCCCATAAGTCAATAATTAGAATATTTTTTATCCAGCTTTCAGGGCAATCCGCAGCAGATACGGCTTTCATTGGTAAATCAAATAACGGGCCAATTATTTCAGACTTTTTCTTTTCCGGCACATCATCTAAATTAATTCCCAGCAATGACGGTGCGGTGCAAAGACTAGCCTTACCGCTGATACCCACACAATCAATCAGGTTAAGTCTTTCCTTGCCGGGCGATAATCTTAACCCTCTGCCAACCATCTGTGTATAAAGGCTGTCTGACTGTGTCGGGCGTGCTATAATAATTGTTTCGACTAAAGGAATGTCGGTGCCCTCTGTAAAAACCATAACATTTACAATGCAGGGTATTTTTCTATCTGAGAAGTCTTTTATGATTTGGGCCCGATTATCCGTTTCACCTGTAACCACTGCGGCGTTTGGTATTCTCTTCGCTATCTCATTTGCTTGATTAACCGATACTGCGAATATTAAAGTTGCTCCTTGTGCCAATTTGGTATATGCTTCAGCGATTGCATCGGCCGTACCGTCCATAGCTTCATCAAGCTCACCCGGTGCAAAGTCTCCATGACTTGTTTTAACTTTTGATATGTCATAACCGATATTTACACGCCGGCAGTATATGTCTGACAGGTAATTATTTTGTATTCCCCACTTTAGATCTCGCTGAAATATAATATCTGTATAAATATCATCAAGCCGTACCTTGTCGCCTCTACTGGGTGTCGCTGTGAAACCCAACAATAAACGTGGCTGAAAGTGTCCCAATACTTTGCGGTAACTTCTCGCAGCGCTGTGGTGAGCTTCATCGCATACAACAATGTCAAATTCATCTGGTGCGAATTGATCTAAACGGTGTGTCATGGTCTGAACTGATGCGCTGACAACCTCATCCCAGGGTGATGCGTGATATTTGCCCATTTCGATTCCTTTAGTACACTCAAAGTATTTTAAAGGCTGTGTTACTAATTCCTCGCGATGCGATAATATAAGCATCCGGCCGTGTCGGGGGATCTGCGAAAATGTGACTGTTTTACCTAACCCTGTTGCCATTTGGATAAGATAATTACCCTGCTCGGGGATTGAATCTATACATTCTTGCTGATATGGTCTTAAAGTTAACATTTTGACCTCCTGTTTTTTACTTCGGAACGTTCGGAACGCTTCGGAACATATGTTCCGAACGTTTTATGGCTTACATACGCCGTTTATTGAGTGTTTCGGAACTTCGGAACAGATTGCACACATTTTCTATACGCGGTAAAATATATACACCCTATATATATTATTTCTCTTACGTATAGACTGCTTTTTGTGTTCCGAAGTTCCGAAGAACAAAAAAACATTAAATAACCGCATACCTAAGCCGTTTTTTCTTCGGAACATAGTTCGGAACAAATTTTCTATGTTCCGAACTAAATAATATGAAATAGCCTATCTACGCCATTTTTCATAGAGGAAGGTCATCCTCGTTATCGTCGTAATCCTCAATAAATGGCATTTTCATAACGACACATTCAGCCTTTACACCGTTGATCGACTTCCCTTTTGTGAAAGCGCGGCCCCTGGTTTCAATAAAGTTACCTGTTTTTAGCCAACTAAGTAGTGATGCAGAAGATAGACCCTCATCGTCGCAGGCCCGCCGGAATACCGATGATATTATATAGGCTGTGCTACCCTCCAGATATCCATAGACTTCGCCGGTGTATACCTTGTCGCTTCCGGCATCCTCAGGCCGTATGAATTTATTTCCGTTCTGCGCCACCCAATCACACATATAATGGTATCCTCGCTCCGGTCCCGAAATGGCCGCTTTACTCTTAAGGAATTCGGCCATCTGCTCCATTGTCAAACACTGTCCGTCTCTGAATATCCACTCGGTCACCAGCGCGTCGGCCGTTACAATCAAGGCTGCACTCATGGCCTGCTTTTCAGTCGTGTTGCTTTCAGACAATTGCTTATAATACTGTGCGTATATTTCTTTTACCTTGTCAAAGTCAAATTCTTTAAGTTTTTTAATAAACGCTTTTCCAGCAAATCCGTAATTGGCCTTTAGGATTGTAGACAATCCATGCCCGTCCTCTATGATACGATCAGCAGTCTTGCATTCAATTTCTATAACTCTGTTCGATGCGCCCGAACCGCTGTTAGCATTGACAATTGGCGTCTCTCCGGTTGTAATCGTGCAGTTAGCCCATGTAGGGGTTTTATCAATGCCGCCTGTTTTAGTGCCCCTTGTGCGGCCCACGCCCTCGGCCAGTGCATAAACATCAAACTGCAATTTGCCGCGGTTGTCCTTTGCGAGCTGCAACTCATCAATCATCATAGGCAGGCTGTTTAGGAAGGCTGCCAGTTTTTCACGTCCGACCAATGTTGAATTAAAAGTCTGTATGTATCTGCCTATGTACGGGTCACCCCAAACCGAAGCTGCCATCATCAGGGCCACGGTCTTACCTGTTCCACTCTCACCTGACCATAGGTGTACAAAGAATGGTAAGCAGCCAAGCGGTGCGATAAGAACCGATGCAAACGCTGAAGCTAAAACAATTCGGGCAAGTAAGCTACTTTTGCGGATATTAATGATTGTTTCAAGCCAAAGCTTTCCGCTGCCGTGTGTCTTGATGCTCTCGAAAATACTTTTATAATTCGCGTCACCATCAAAAACCAAACCCTCAACATACGGAGAAAATCCCTCGTCATTGATCCACCCAAGGCGGCCGACGCTGTTCTTCTCAGGGATCAGGTCATAATTACGATTCTCAATATCAGACAAATATTCAATCAGGGTGCCGGCCGACTTTGACGTCACCGCGATACCATTGCCGGCAAGATCTGTTATTTTATTCGAACTGGCAAGGATGTTTTTATCAACTATTATGTAGCGCCACTGCTTGCCCTTCCTGAAGGCCAGCTTGAGTTTCTCCATGCCTGTGTCGATGTTGACAAGCCGCTCAACCGGCATGATGGGGTGTGGGCAGGCATATTCCTCCGAGCCGAATGCCCCTTGACGTGATACCCCGCCCTCATCCGCTCGCCAGTCGCCCGCATCGAGTTCAATCGGCTGGTCAGAGAATTGCGTAACTGAACCCTGATAAACCGTCATGGCCTGTTTGCGGAGGCTCTTGACGTAAGCGATGTACATGGTCTTAAAATTTATCACTGCGGCCTTTTTAGCAACTTTGCACATTGCGGCCAAGGCTCGCTCGTGCTGAAACGGGTCGCCATGGAGAGCATAAACCTCTTCAAACGGTGCGGTTGTGTTTAAAAAATCGTCTTGCGTGTATTCGTTCAAGTTTTCACCTTACTTTCGGGGTGGATAACATCGCTTTACTTTTGCGAAAAAAGTCATATAATGCTAAATATAGGGAGTGTTAAAAATGTTGATCGCAATTATAACTGGTCTTTCTGTTATTCTTGGTTCATTTATATCCGTGGCAACATCTATGATTGGAGCAAAAAGGGAAAGGGACGCTATTAGGGAGGATCATATCCGCGAAAAAAGAGAGCAAGCATATTTTAATTACATAAATACCTTTATACCCTATCTAATTGAACCAATGAGCGAAACAAATAAAACACAATTGAAAAAATGTTTACTTTCTCGTGTAAGCGAAATGTCCTTTTATTCAAGTTCGAATATAAGCGATAAAATGCTTGGAATATCAAATTCTCTTAACAAAAATGAAAATATTCTTAAAGATGTTTCAAATATGATTGATGAAATGAAAAAGGAATTATTTATAGATAAGTAGTAAATTAACTCTAATGTTTTTTATGAACTCAGAGCGGCCGTTACGGTCGCTCTGTTTTTTTAAAGCCATCTATGTGCTTCGAACCACCAATCCAACCACTCAATCTCCGCCATCCACCCCGCCCGCCTCTTAATAGCTCGCCACGTCACCGGCTTGTCCTCATGAAGCGCTCTATGTATGTACCTGTGTAATTCAACCTTTCGATCATACTTGGCCCGGTACGTGGCGAACTGCTTGGCCTTGGCTGCCTGTTCCCGTTGCCACTG
>QGNH01000014.1_pt1 | contig 11330 bp, 17 predicted proteins | sample 1735481 | NCBI WGS metagenome assembly QGNH01 (sample SAMN09239004, study PRJNA386568) | Viral metagenome, whole genome shotgun sequencing project. | reverse complement strand
GCATGAGGGGATCGCGGAATTGGCGAACGAGCGAGTTGTCCTGAACCAGGGCTCGAATTTGGGGGTCTGCTTGAATGACTGAGAAATCCATCTGTTTCCTCTCTCTCTATTGTCGTCGTGGGGGTTCGAGTTCCTCGCCCGTGCTTACTGCCTTAGCCCAATCCACCCGACGAGACGCTTCGGAATCCACGCTTGCGCTGGTGCAATGCGAACTCCTCTTCGCTCATCTTCATGGTGTCGACTTGAGCTGCTTCGCCAGCGGCCACTGATGTGGTCGATGGCCTCGGGGGAACATGCGCACCCGGAATGGTGCCGCTGGTGCCAGTGGTCGCCGGCACAACCATTTCCCCGAACAGGTACGAATCCGTTTGACGAAGCCCTTCGAAGAATTTTGCTTCGTCGACCTGGCCTAGCTCCTCGACTGACTTTCCCCTGTGCGCTTCCTCGAACAGGTAGATCGCCTGCCCGATTCGCTTGATGCCGCATCCCGCGGCGATGCGCTCCAGATTTGCCCTGGCTTCCGCTGCCTGCGCCCTGCGCTCGGCCTTCTTCCGTCGAGCAGACTCGGCGGCGCGCTCCTCTTGCGCTTGGCGGTTCTGCCGTTCGAGGTCCCGGATCCTCGCCTGCTGTCGATCCCAGGCCTTGCGGTCTTTGGAGTTCTTCGGCGGAATGACCTGGGGATCCTGGTTCGGCTCTTGCCTGTTCGGTTGGACGACGGTCTGTCGGTTCGCCGGACGGGCTTGGGGTTGCTGCTGCCTCGGGTGGCCTGCTCCACTGCGCAAGATTTCCATCATGGCGGCGTGGCTGGCGTAGCCGAGAGCCTGGGCGTCCTTATCGAGCTGCACCTCGTACTCCTTGCGTCCGGTGGCCTTCGCGCCCTGCAATCTCTCTCGAAATGCAGTTGCTGGGATCATTACGTTCTTTCCGCCTGATGCCTGGACTGGGGGTGTGCTCGCTGGGACAAGTGGCTGCGACTGGGGAAACTGGGGAATGGGTTCTGCTGCTGGCTGCTGACTTGGGCTTGGAATTGGTGCGTTGATTGCTGGTTCCATGACTCGCTCCTTGTGAGCTCTACTCGTCTTCGTCGCGGTCTTCCGGCTGTATCGTCGCCGTCGTCACGAGTGACGACTTCAACGGGCTGGAGTACGCAAGTTGCCGAGTCATTTGTAGCGCCACAGTGGCTTCCTCGGTACATCCGGGGCTGCATGTGGCGCGTACTATGAACATTGAACTGAGTGGCCTCCGTGGATCGCAGTCGCCGATTAGGGCGAAACGAGCCGCATAAGAACGGACGCCTTTTGCGTCAGGTCGCTCTTCGAGTACATCAGGTCACAGACCGTGATGGCGTCGATGGCCGCGAACGTGATGTTCACGCCGCCGTCCCAATACACTTGGCCGGTGGCCAGCGTCTGGGTCGGATCCCTCACGAGCTGCTTGACGCCCGTGTGGGTGCCGGTCGTTCCGTTGACGACGAACAGACCGTTCTGGGTCGGGGCCTGGGCGAGGACCGCCTTGTTGCTCGTGACCGTGACGCTGGTCTCGGTCATGCCGCCGAGGACGCCCGTGAGAGCGGTCGCCATGGCAGCGCGGAGAGCGAGGACGTCAGTGCGGAGCAGGTTGATCTGCACCACGAGGGCGAGCGCGCAGGTGGCAAGCGCCGTCTGGTCAGCCTGCGTGTAGCTGGCGTTCGCAGGGCTCTGAACGCCGGTGTTGGCAACGGCCCCTCCGACGGTGGTTGCCGGGACACTGGTTCCCGGATTGGCCACGTCAAGCAGAAGCGACAGAAGGTCTCCTAGGGGAGCCTCTCGGATGGCATCCGCCTCTTTGCCAAGGGTCGGGCTGTTGAGCTTGTCTCGAAGGGTGGTGGTGGAAGTCGTAGTGCTGGACATCGGTGATCCTCGTCGTGTGGGTTGTTGACCTTGTCGTGGCGCCGGCTAATCGACGCCGCCACCCGACTTTGGCTTGATCGGCGACGGCCGACTGTGCTCGGGAGCCGAGGCGGGACCCGTGTCGGTCTCGGTCGGCTCGTAGCCCTTCGGCGTGCCGTGTTTCTGATCGTACTCGTCAGTTGGAATTCGCTCTTCGGACATCGTGATCTCCTTGTTGTCGCCGCTACTTTTTCGAGAACGGCGACCGGCGCATCACCTTGGGTGCCGTCGCGTCGCCGCTGATCGGCGGTACGGCTTTCGCCGCCATATCTTCCGCAGCCCCGGGACCGGCCGGGTGACCGTCGGGCGCCATGTACTGATGGTCCGCCTCGATGTTCGAGCCAGACGTCTCAAGTGCCCGCTGTCGCCCGGGGGACATGTCTTTTCCAATTGTGCTCATGGCCTCTTCCTCGCCTTCACTGTGAGCGGAAATTCACGTTGCGGGTAGGGCGGCAGCGTCTTGGCCAGCTCGTCCTGGTGTTTGACTGTGATCTTCGACAGGCGCGACGGCCCGCTCACCGCGATACCGCTGGCAGGCTCGGCCGGGTACGGCTCGGGCTCGCCACCGAACCGCGGGTCAATGTCGGGCTGGTTCTGCGACAGGTCCGTGTTGACCATGCCCTCAACGGGATGGGAGAACTTGCGCAGGCTATTCTTCAGGCGGTCGGGCATGGCTATTCGCCGCCCTCGTCCTCGCCACTGTCTTCGGCGTCGGACTCTTCCCCGCCTTCGTCCCCACCCTCGCCGCCTTCGCCTTCATCCTCGGACTCTTCGTCCTCGTCCTCGGATTCCTCGTCGCCGTTGTCCAGCTCCATCTTGTGGACCTGGCGGCACCAGCCGACGAATCCATCGACGTCCTCGAGCTCAAGCGCCTCGCCGAGCTTGCGGAAGTCGCGCTTGCCAACGTCGTCCGTCCACGCGACGAACGAGTGCACGAGCTCGGGGTCGAGTTCTTCCTCGAGCTGCTCGATGCCCGCCTCGGGCTGCGCATCCGTGCCCTGGCGGAACTCGTCGATGATTTCGTTGATGGTCGGGACAGCCGGCTTGAAAGACTCGGCCAGCGACTCGACAGTCAGCCCTTCTGCCTCGCCCTCGTCGCCGTCTTCCTCTTCCTTGTCGTCGGTATCTTCCTCTTCGTCCGCCCCGTCGGAACCGTCCGCACCAGTCGCCTCCTCGTCGTCTTCATCCGCTTCCGGAATGACGGCCTGGGAGTCTCTCAACAAAGCCTTCAGTTTGCGCGGATCTGTCTGACTGGTCATGGTCGTGTGCGTCCATCCCGCCATACAGACAATATCTTGTCAACGTATCTACCGAGAATCACATGGGTTTTAGACAGACGCGCTTTACATGGCGACCACGCCGCCGTCAGTGGTTTCACGCAGTTGCGGCTGCGTTCGCACTACAAATGTCAACCTAAAGAAAAAGGCGCCAGGTTTGGCGCCCATTCCGAACTTCGGTGTCGTCGCTCGACGAAAGCCTAACTGTGGCTGTTACGCGGTGATGAGAACCTCTTCCCACTCGAAATGCGCCAAGAAGCCAGCCGCCGCGGATGCCGTCGAGGTGAAGAAGGCCACGTACGCGCCGGGGGCGAGAACGATGGATCCCTCTGTCTGCAACAGAATCGGCGCAGCCTGCGTGTCGACGGTGATGGCGCCGGTGTCCACCTTGCCGAGAACGCGTTGAACCCACGGGGCGGTAGGAAGTGTGCAGGACACGTCGACCAGACCAAGTGCCGTCGGCGCGACGCCGATGTAGTTGGACTTTGGGGCCGCCGGAGTGGTGTGAGTGACGTTCGTGGCACCGTTGTACCCGACCATAAGTCCGTACACGAGAGCTGCCGCAGGGGCCACTGGGAACGCCGCCCCGACTTCGAGCACGGACAAGTTCACGCCGCTTCCGAGTGGGTTGCTCAGGCACAATCCCGTGTACGTCGTGGCCAATCCGACGGTGGTAACTGTGGCCGCTTGGTTGGCGCAGTGGAAGAGCATTTTGTTCCGCGCCATCTCGTATCGGCGTCCATGAAACTCAGTGACGAGGCCGTCGCCGTAGGGGCCCGCCTGCTGGTCGATTACAGAAGCGCTTGAGAGGGGAGCTGAGGACAGTGTTCGGATGCGTACCTGATTCGTTGCCATTTTGTGATCTCCTTACAAGGGTGACTGTGTTATGTCCGCCCTAAGTACGTCGGGAGAATCCCAACTCGGCTGGACAGTGCTAAGCATTCGCGGAAGTTCAAAAATGTACGAGGTCAATACTCGCAGCTCGACGAGGATGCCGGCGAGTAGATAGTTGAGATCGATGCCGTCCTTGTCCATTTTCGCGTCGTATGTGGCAACTGGAGCGGCAGCGGCCCCTAGTGCTGTCATGACGGAAGCGAGCTGTCCTACGACGGATAGCCTGCCAGTCGCGTCCGACAGCGCCCTGCGGGTCAGACCAGATGGGTCGATGGCCCCGACGGGAACGGGGTTGGCAGTAGGAGCAACGCCCGCGGCGACGTTTCCCCCGATTGCCTGAAGTCCGGCAACACCTGCCGTCACCGTCGCTGTGCCGGCGACTTGGTTCGTGTTGGCGGACACGGCAATGCTGGTATCCGCATGCACCGCAGGGGTTAGCCTAGGCAGCAGCGATACTTGCACCACACCAGAGGATGCGGTCGTAAAGATCACGCGTAGATAGCGACCAGTGCAGGGGATTGACCACATGCCGTTAGCTGTGGCCGTCGTGACGGGGGCACCGCCACCACCTACGGACCAAGCCGCGACCGCAACGTATCCGGCGTTCATATCGTTCGAAGCGAACCAACTGACTGTTCCTGTCCACGTCCCGAACAGCTGCATCGTGACCGATGCGTAACCAATCGTATCGAAGTTCGCAATGAGCAGCTGGCCCGTGACGTTGGCATTACCGTAGGTGACTCCGGGAGCGTCGGAGGCCACGATAGCCCCAAGCGAGTCCTTCTTCAGGTCGGTGCGGACGCTCAGCCTGACGTTCGAATTGTCGTCTGACGCCAAGTCGAGAACATTCGTCCCAGCGTCTACGGCAGCAGAACGCCCCTGGGCGATGACGGTCCAGTTGACGTCCAGGTCAAGCACGTTCAGACGGAAGTAGCGTGCAGAGGCTGAGAATGTGTAGATGCCATCTACTTCTACTATTTCTTTAGTTCCACCTCCGGCTTCGCGCACCGTAACCCGCTGCCATGAGCCGTCCGTTGCGTCGGCGCTAACTTCGACGGCCACGTCACCCAATCCGGCACCCGTGAATTGTAGGACAACGCTCGCGCAGTTGACTGTGTCGATTGGGCTTGTGGGGCCAAGTGTGTTTAGAAGCATGTCGTCCTCTTCAGCTAAACAGAGCTACGCAGTCGGGGAAAATGTCGGCCGGCGAAACGGTAACGTTTCCACTAAGCGAATGGCCATTGATTGTTATTGATTTCGCGACACCGCCAAGTCCGCCGAGCGTAATTGCCGACGCTGCTCCCGCTGGGTCTGCTCCAACGTCCGAATAGGTCAACGAAATGTTTTGGGAAAGGTCGTAGCCATTGATCGTGCGCGCCGTTGCAACACCGCCGAGTCCAGAAAGCGTAACGGCCGCGGCTGCGCCTGCCGGGTCTGCTCCGACGTCACTTGCGGTCAGGCTGACGTTACCCGAAAGGGCCTTCCCGTTGATGGTTCTTAATGTTGGAACGCCGCCGAGTCCCGATAGGGTCTGGTCTCCCGTGTTGGTTCCGCTCAGGTTGCTTGCCGAAAGAGCACCGACCACCACGAGGCCGCTGTCATTGATCGTCGCCCGCAGATCAGTCGCGCGCGTTCCGCCCGTGTAGAAGCCGATCACTTTCCCAGCGGTTCCGGTGATGATCGCTAGGTTGCCTCCCATGTCGAGCAGGTACCCATCGAGTGGTCCCCCGCTGTCGTAGTTGGAGTTGTTGTATCCCGACGAATTCTTGCCAAGGTCGATGTACTTGTCGACATCAGAGCCGGTGTCCGCCGTGGCAACGAGGTCTGTGCTTGACGAACCGTCCGCGGATAAGTTCTGCACGTTCGACTGAAGCGTGCCGCCGACTACGGTATCGTATGCCTCGATTGCGTTACCGGGCAACACGGCGGGCGTCCCCGTGCCCGTGCGGGTAATGGTACCGATGAACGTCGGCGAGTTGCTCGGAGCAAATCCAGTGTGGCCAGAGCTAGCAAAGTCGAGGTGAGCAAGTACCGCGTGGTCCGTGACGGTACCGCCGCCGCTACCTGCTCCGCCGGCCACGAACTGGCTCATATTCTCGACGTACGCGCCAGAGAGATCGGCTGAGCCTTGCTGGACGTATATCCGAGAACGAAGTATTCCGCCGAAGAAGCCGTTGGTTGCCAAATCCGAGAACGCAATCACTTGCGTGTTAGACGCCGCCTTCGCCTCGTCTAGTGTGTCGAAATACGCTTGCCCATACGTGATAGCTACGATGGGGATCGGCGCCGTGCTGGGAAACCAGTACACACGCTGAATTGTCCATTTGCCATCGGGCACCGCTGTGCGCGTTCCAGCATTGTCGTAATATTCAGGATCAATCGTCGATGACAGGGCATTGCCGTAGCTGGTTCCCGATGCCGCCCAATAGAGATACGCCGTAACCGGAGTCGCCGCGTAGGCGTTTGGGTTGTTAGGGTTGTCCTTGCTCACTGAGGCGGCGCCATACAGTCGAACGGCGTGACCCGCGCTCTTGTCCAAGGTGAGCTGACCACTGTGGGACGTGAAGAAGTTCCCATCGACGTTGATGGAACCTCCCAGGGCATAGAACAGATCTTCAAGCGTCTTCTCGGCTCCCCAGGCAGGTGATGGGTAGTTAGAGACGGCGACGATCACGTTGCTACCAATCCCTGTCGACCAAGGCGTGCCAATTACCGAGATTCGTCGGCGGTCTGCCGCGCTGAAGAACGTGTTGGAAAATTGCAACGTCCCGACGCCTGGCTGGGTCCTAGCAATTCCAGCCCAGACCTTGAACAGCGTATCTAACCCGGAAGCCCCGACCATCGGTGTAACCGTGGCCGCGGCGACCGTAAGGGTCTCGATGACTGGGCTGTTCGGGTTGCTGGTATCGACGTAGAGTGTGTGGCCCGCAGAAATGTCGATTTGCGTGTGGTCTGAGGCGTTGATCGACAGAACACACCCGTCGATCACGCCCGTGTAGAGCGCCAACGGGATTCGGTCGGTCAGAGCTTTTTCGGCATCCGTGACGTAGCGCTTGTTCGTCGAGTCGGCAATGTCGTCTGTGGTGGCGTTTCCCGTGCCGACGATGAGCCCCTTCGCATCGACATTGACCTTGGTGGCGCCAGTTGCGGGCGCTATGGCGCCGTTAGAAGCAACGCCACCGAGTCCGCCCAGGGTGATTGCGGCGGCGGCTCCGGCATGGTCCGCTCCGACCTCGTCTGCCGTCGGCGTCCTTGCGGTTCCATCCCACGCGCCGCCGGTAACGTGCGCCCAGCCCGTCCCTGAGATAGCCGGCATCGAACCGGCGTCGCCCTTGTCGCCCTTTGCACCGGGAGAGCCCGGAGATCCGTCGGTTCCATCTCGCCCTGGTGTGCCAGGCGTTCCGGGAGATCCAGGATCTCCGGGATCGCCCTTGGCCCCACGAGGGGCAAGCTGGACCTGTATCGTCTGGATCTTCTGCGGCAGCTCGACCGTTATAGTTTTGATGCTGGCCATGGTTTACCCCGATACTGGCGCGGTTCCACCCTGGTAGACATCGATCCGCCCGAACAGTCGGAACGCGGGCACCGTTGGCGCATCACCGTAGGCCCCTTCCAGGTCAAGCCAATAGCTCGTCGGCATTTGGAACGCGTGCTCACACGACGGAATCTTCTTCATCTGGTCGGCACTCACGGCGATGGTCGCGGTGACGGATACCGTCGGGTCGTTAGCCACTGGGGAGCCTACCGTGATCGTGGGTGTGACCAACGCCGGCCAGCCCTTCGGGTCGGCGTCCTTGCGAATTTGCCCGGTAAGCGCCAGGCCGGTGAACGACGCGAGATCGGTCAGAAGTCCGCCCAAGACGAGGTCGAACGAAAATGCCTGCCCGGCGTTGACGGGGATTCTTCCTAGGTCAGACGGTTGCGACATCGACCCAAGCCTATCATCGCGAGCCGGCACTCGTCTACTTCACCAGCCAGTGGCGCTTGCCGCCCTGGTAGAGCCAGCCGGGAGCGCCCCACTCTTTCTTCCAGACCTGCACCGTCTCACGCCCGTTCGGACGGCAGGGCGCGACCTTCCACGACTTGCCGACCAGCGAATCGTCGACCTTCGTGTTGCCCTTGGCGTCCGGCCATGGAGCATCGGCCGGCATCGTGAAGTCGCCGCCCGGCAGTGCCAGCTGGCCATTCATGGCGATCGAATCCACGGCCACGCGCGGATCCAAAGGTTTGCCGTCAGGCCCGCAGAACTCCACCCACTGCTGGTAGACCGCTGGGTCCTCTTTCGCGATTTCCTTGATGCCGTCGGCGTGGGATTTATTCACTGCGTACGAAACTTCCGTTCTGCCAATCCGTTCTGCCTGCCAGAATTCGCCCTTGTACGTTTTGTGGATTCTCCCGATCGCTCCATCCAAAGTTTCTCCGCTCGCCATGGACACTGACATTTCTTCTTCGAAGCGGCCGATCATCGATGTCCCGTATCTCTGAAGGCTTGTCCTGTGCTGGCGTAAAAGCGTGGGACGGCTCTTGTCGATCACGCCGTTAAATCGCGAAACCTCTTCAATTGGAAGCACCGGCGCGTGGCCAGAGAACTTGGTCTCCAGCTTGGAGTAAGAGCGGATGAGCGTGTTGAGGCTTTCAATCTGCGCATCTCGGCTGGCCGTGGAAAGTTCTCCAAGAAGCTCGGAATCTATGTAAATTTGTCCTGCACGCAGTTGCGCTAGGACCATTCGCAGATGATGAGCCGTGAATGCCTGCGAGCCAGCTCCGAGGCGTTCCAACTTGGCGATCACCTCAGCGGTGGCCCGCTTGTACGTCGAGCGCAGCCGTTCAATGGACCCACGATCGATGACTCGGTCCAAAGTGCGACGGTGAGCCGAAAGCACCTGCTGATATAGGTCAGCGGCCACCTGGAACATCCAATCGCACGTTCGACCAAATCTTGCGGGCGAGAATGAGGCCTATCAATGACCGGTTCACGCGCAATTCGTCGGCGATCCGTCGATGGCTCCAGCCTTGGGCGCGACGCTGAAAAACACCACGAATGCTGCCCTCGTTGAGCTTAGCGCAGCCGTGCGATTCTCCACGCGGCCGTAACTCTGGATGAAGACGAGCTCCGCTCGCGTCGCCGCGCGCTAGACGTTCTGGGTGAAGACGAGATCCATTTTCGTCACCGCGGGCAAGCAGCTCCGGGTGCAACCGCGCGCCATTCGCGTCGCCACGTGGCATGCGCTCAGGATGAAGCCTCGCACCATTCGCGTCCCCGCGTGCCTGCCTGCCCTTCGAGACCATGTCGGCGTTGTTGTCCAGTATCGTCCCCAGAAACAAATGTTCGACGTTCACACAAGGCGGGTTGTCGCACTTGTGCAGGACGCACATCCCGTCGGGGATTGGGCCGTGCGCAATCCTCCAAGCCATGCGGTGAGATCTAACCATCTCGCTCGCGAGCCGGAACCTCCCGTAGCCATTGCCTATGAGCCCCGCCGTCCATTCGAGACACGGCGTCGCCATTCCCGGCCTCGGTGCATCTGCCCGCTTCGTCTTTGCGAAGAATCGCCGCTCCAATGCGCTCAACGTGACGCCTTCAACACCAGGTGGCGCTTGCTTAGGACTCCAATCCGGCGGGGAAGGAGTCACGTTCAACGCAGGAGACGCTTCTATCGGTTCTGAAGTCCTAAGCATGGGCATAGCCTAACCCACTGCCAGTCAGAGGTCCAGCTACCAGGCGCCCTGTTTCCCAGCCTGAATGGCGCACGCAAGCGCGCTCTTGTTCTCCGGCTTGACCTTGCTCCAATCGATCTGCTTTTCCAGGTGCCGACGCCGCCCTCGCAGCTTCTTGGGCACACTGTTGATGTTCGGCCGCACGACGCCCTTGGCCTTCGCCGCCTCGCACATCTCGCACCCTGGGTAGAAGTAGTTCGGCGCGCCCGTGGTCCGGTGGCTATTGCAGAGCACGTGACCGTCGCGGGTGCGGTAGATGTTCTGTCCGGCTTTGCTTGGCATGGTCATTTCCCCTTCGGGGCATTGTCCGCTTCGCTCTTGGGCATCACGAAGCACAGGCAGCCCTCGTGCAGCAGGTCCAGCGCATCGGCAGCGTTGGCGAAAGTCTTCTCGTCGAGCTCGCCGTGGTCACAGTCGGGACGGACGCACAGGTTCGAGGCGCACGGGTCGCAGCACAGGAACACGACCGGTCCGCCAGCTAGGACTGGGCCGCCGGTATCACCTGGCCGTGGCTCGGGCCCACTGTCGTCGTCGAATCCACCGGGGGCACCGCAGAAGCTCGCCATCGCATTCACGAATGAATCGCTCTTGCCATGGTTCGCAGGTTCGCGGCAATGACAGCGCACATGAGCATAGCCGACTGCATGGCTATGCCGGTGTCGCGATCGGTAGCGCGGTCTCTCGCAGCCTTCGCGTCCCGCGCGAACGCGAGAGCATGGTCGGCCGCCATAAGAAGGGCGTCGTTGCCACCTAGGTATTTAGGGGCGTCGCGCATGTCATCGGGGCCAATTAGACCTGGAATCTTCATGACCGCCCATGCGCCACAGTGAGGGCCGCGCTTTCTCCCGCCCCGCGCCGACGCTCAGACCAGAAGGCACGACGCTGCTTGCGGTTCATGTGGGTGAGGAACGCGGTGTTTGCCATGGCGCGATTTTACTCTTCCGCTCCAGGCATCGGCGTAGGCTTCTTCCCAGAGTCGATCTGGCGCTCCCGATTATGAACCGCGTCATGGCAACGAGCACAGCTCGTCCTGAGCGCGGCAAGCTTGTTCACGTGCCCGAGCTTGATCCCTCGCTTAAGGTCCTTCCTCTTTCTGGCCTCTGGATCTGCCGCGATCTCCTTTGGGTGCCCACTGATGTGGTCCACTGTCAAATCCTTCTTGGGGTTTGGGCAGTGTTCATTGGTACATCGGAAATGATCTCTGCGCATGATTCCCAAAACCAGGCTGGGATTGAGTCCACCTTCCCCATTGCTTTCGAGCGTGGCGCCCGCCGCCTTGGCCTCGCGGCGGATCTTCTTGAGGCACAGCCGCTCCTGGGCTGACCACTTCTTGGGCTGTGGCTTGTCCTGGGGCTTCTCGTGGGCCTTGGCGTAGTCGACTGCGGCTTTGCTCATAGTTACCGATTATACTCTCAGTCCGCGACGTTGCGGATGCCTTCTGGACGGTACTCGTGTTGCTGAATCACGCGGAAGAACCCGCTGGGAAGCTCGATGCGCCCATGCTCTTCGTGGT
>QGNH01001786.1_pt1 | contig 11331 bp, 16 predicted proteins | sample 1735481 | NCBI WGS metagenome assembly QGNH01 (sample SAMN09239004, study PRJNA386568) | Viral metagenome, whole genome shotgun sequencing project. | reverse complement strand
TGAGGGGCTAGTGCCCGCAAGGGCGTAGGGGTTCAAGTCCCCTCTCCGACACCCCTAAACACCCTGGTTAGGGGCCGTAATAGTCGCTCGCCGGTTGGTTGGTTTCTGCCGATCTTCTGCCGGGAGGTTGTAGGACTTGTCCGACTGGCTCAACGACGTCCCGGATCGTAGGACCGACGAGGAAAGAACGCGCCGCGAGTTCGAGGAGAACCGACGCCATATTCGGAGTGTCGTGAAGCCGGTACTCAGCGAGGCCGTGCAGCATCTCCACACCTTGGCCGTGCGAGCCGAGGTGACAGAGGCCCAAGGCCCCGTTTCCGGGGATGACGCGCTCACGTGTGCCCTCACCGTGGGCGCGGCCATGCTCATCTTCGGGACCACGAGGAGTCCCAGCGGACTGATCGCGATTGCCTCGAGCATCGGCGATCAGGGTGAAGGCGTGACAAGAGACCAACTAACAGCCGATGCGGTCAAAGCCCGAGTCAGGCTCTTTGTGGAGGCCGCGGTGACGCGGTGACGCGCGCAACGGCCGATGCACGGGCGACGGGTCGAGTCTTGCGAGGGTGTTGGCTCAGGCGTCCGAGAGCCGCCATGGTGCCTCCGATCGCCTGTGCGGGCCACCTCAGCGCGTGGGCCCGACGACGGCGCGCGTAGGAGGGCACGAGACGGAGCACCAGGTCGATCACCACCGCATACAACACCCAGCCGAAGAGCAGCACCAGGCCGCCGATCAGCCCGACCGAGACGCCGGAGCGGCGTCCGGTGCGCATGTAGAGCCTCACGAGGTGCTGCCGAAGATCAGCGCGGCCACGTCTTCGGCGGCCTTGCCCTGCATCCCCTGGACGACGTGGCTGTACGTGTTCAAGGTCACGTTCGTACTCACATGTCCGAGTCTCTCAGCGACGACCTTCGGGTGGACGCCGGCCTGGAGCGCCAACGTCGCCCAGGTGTGGCGAAGATCGTGGAGTCGCAGGCGGGGGAGTGGTGCCTTGGGGTTCTCACGGTTGTAGCGCTCGAGTTTGCGATCGAACTCGCGAGAGAACCTCTCGGGGTGATAGGGGCGCCCGTCGTGATGGCAGAAGACGAGATCCTCGTCCTGGTAGCCGACGCCCAGTAGTAATCGGTCCTGAGCCTGGCGTGCCCAATGTGACCGAAGGACGGCCACGGTGGGTGCGTCGAGCTCGACAACCCGGGAGCGCCCCGTTTTCGTGTGCCCGTAGGTCACATCGTGTCCGACGACGATGAGCGTGCGACGAATCGCCACCTTGGCACTGTCGAGGTCGACGTCGGCCCATCGGAGCCCGAGAGCTTCGCCCCGACGCATCCCGGACGTGGCGAGGAAGTGAAACGCCGGCCCGTAGCGATCGTCCTTCGACCACCTGAGGAAGGTGGCGAGCTGAGCGCCTTCCCACGTCAGCATGGCTGGCGCGCTCTCGGCGGCATCCCGGGCCCGGGGCGGATCGGCGGCATCGGCCGGGTTCAAGACGAGCCGGCCCCACTTGACCGCGTCTCGAAGAGCCCGGTGCACGATGGTGTGGATATAGCGCACAGTGCGAGGAGACAGGCCTGATCCTTTCCGATAGCCACGGCGTCCGGTTGTGAGCAGGCTCCGGTAGAGCGCGTTCAAATCGCTGGCGTCGAGGGTCTGGAGCTGCACCCCACCGAGCGCGGGGAGCACGTGAAGTCGCAGGTTCCGGGCGTACGAGACAGCGGTCGACGGCCGGACTTGCAGCGCAGGCAGCCAGTCGTTTTCTACGAACTCCTGGAGGGTCTGTCGCTTCGGAGCCACGTAGGTGCCGCGCCGCGCCCCGTCGAGCAGCGCGCGCAGTGCTTCCAGAGCTTCGCCTTTGAGGCGCCAGGAGCCGTGACCCTGCCGGCGGCGACGATCCACCGGCGCCTCGAGCGGATCCCCGCAGTGCTCACAGGCCAACTTGTTGGGCATCCCCGTCCAGGTGATGCGTCGGCACTGTGGGCATCGCCGGCTCGGCTGCTCGCCGTGGTCGACGATCACATACCAGCGGGCGCCCTTCTTCTTCTGCGCTACGTGACCGTTCATCGGGTTCTCCTGTTGCTCGGGGCCTTGCGTGCCCTCCTGGCCGCCACGATGCCTGCTCGCCCCTGGCCGAGGCGCGGGAGGTAGCCCGCATCCCTCGCCCTGCTGACATGCCTCTTGGCCGTGTTGTAGGAGGTGATCTTCAGCGTGCGCTGCACTGCCCGGGTGGGGTTGTGTCCTCGCTGAAACGCCTCCGTATAGACCCCTGCCACCCGCGCCCAATACTCCTCTCCGTAGATGCGGCCCTTCTTCTTGCCGAATCCGCGATCGTGCGAGGCAAGGGCAGCGAGAGAGGGGTCGCGTTGACCGAGGGCCCGTAGGAAGTGATCGTCCTGCATCGCCGTCTTCCGTAGGCGGCGCAGGATGTCGCCGATCGGGATGGCCCGCAGGTCAGTGGCGAGAATCCGACTCAGCATCTGCCCTGGGAGCACCCGGTAGCCCTTCCTCCGACCTTCGACAGGCTCACAGCCCTTCCAGAGCCCCAGGCCCACGCACTCAGGACGACCGTCGACTTCGGCCCAATAGGCCCTGATGTGCCATGTCCCGGTGCTCAGACGCTCGGAGTGGCCCGACGTGCCACGCCAAGGCTCGATCTCATCGCGGGGGACCGGCGCCTGCTTAGCCGGGTACTCGCGCTCCCACTGGCGAAGCAGCTCGTCGTCGTTCATACCAAGACATGTTGACATATTGATGAAGGCCTGTCAAGCCATGGTCTGATCATCACTTGGTCACTCTAGTTGGCCCCTCACTGTCCCGTCAGCCGCTGTAGAACCCTTGTACATAGACTGGTCAGTCTGAGATGATGGACAGGTGCAGAGGTCATCGCAGATTGCGAGAGTGCGAGCACTGTGTCGAAACGGGTTGGCTCGTAAGATCCGGCGAGCTGCCGGCGCTACCCTCGACGAACTCGGCCGGGACGTAGGCGTAACGGCGAACTGCATCTGGCTGTGGGAGACCGGGCGGCGATCTCCACGCGGTGAGGCCGCTATCACCTATGGCACCGTGCTCGCGGGTCTGTCGGGTGTCGTGCGCGGCTCAAAGGTCAAAGCGTGACCATCGTGCAGCCCTGCGATCGGGCCCTACATATCCCGGACCCACGTGAGGAGCCGACGATCGGTCTGGAGGAGGCGAATCCCTTCTTTTCCCTAGGCCGCTCGAAAAGCTACGCGTTAGCTCGTTCCGGTCGGTACCCGTGCAAGGTCCTGAAGATCGGCGACCGCTACCGCGTCGTGACTACCAGCCTGCTCGCAACCGTGGGCCTGGACGTCCCGATCGTCGAGGGAGCCGGTGCAATAGCTGAAAGGAATTCCAAATGAAAAAGACAATCCTGGGTGCCGACGGGCGCTCTTATCCGCTTAGCCCTGACGGCCGTTACGCGCGGGACGCCCGCACTGGGATCTGGCATGATGTCAAAGCCCCTGGGGGCGCGGGGGGAGCGTTTTTCGACCCGCCCGGCGTCGGCAGCGACACCCCGAGTCAGCCTCAAGAGATCATCGCCGAGGACCCGTATGTTCGTGACTGGCGAGGCGGCGTCGTCGGATCGAGGCGCGGCTCCCCGCCGCCTGACGCCGTGGCAGCGGCGAAGGCGACGATCACGAAAGCTGCTCGCGCCGCGCTTTTTTCGGGCAAACCAAGCAAGCAAGCCCTGGTCGACCTCGCAGTTGCGGGCGGCGAGGACAGCGACCTTGCCCGGGAATTGTACCGGGAGCATTACGGATTCGCGCTCGACCTGACTTTGAGCATGGAAGACGCCGTCGAGCTCAGCGGCGGCGAGCCTGACCCGTTCCTGAGCGCCGACGAGCTCAGCGAGGTTGAAAGGTGGCTGGACCTCTAATGCCCGAGCAACCCGGCGATGGCGCTGTGCTGACGCCTGGCAAAGATGGCACCTTGTGGGAGATCGCTCGCGCGATTGAGCTCGCCGAGCCGTCGCCCAGCCCCGAGTCGTGGGGCGCAGGGTCCGCCGAATCGGTGATCGACCTATGAATAGTTTCCAATGGGTGGAAGGCCTTATCGAGCGCGCGCGAGGCGAGCCGTGCGGTCTCTGTGGGGGGGCGCACGTCGACAGGGGCGAACAGATCCGTGGGCTTTTCCGGCCGTGCGCGTGTGATTGCTGCCGCCCGGCTTGGGAAGAGCTGCTACGCAACGATTTCGCAGGGGCGTTTCTCTTCACGCGCGGGCAGATAGCTGGGCACGCGCTCGGGCGCCGAGACCGGACGCTCAACGAGCTCGAAGTCGTGTTGGAGCGCCTAAACGTCGCCGACAGTGCCACCTCAGCCGGCGCGCTGATCCGAGAAGTGTGAACGCGATGGACGAGCGCGAGTTGAAGCGCCCAACCGCTGGACTCGAATACGAGCGCCGCCCGGACCGGGACCCGGCGCTCGAGAGCTCACCTGAGGACTTGCCACCCGAGGCCCGCGCGGTCGTCACCCCCCTCGCTGATCGTCAGAGCCCGGTAGAGGACGTGAACCGGCTGCTTGACGAATGGGTCAGACGACCATGAGCGAACCCCGGCACATTTCCGCCTCCCTCGGCGTGCTCGTCGCGGGCTTCGACGGTGAGACCCTTCGACACCTCGCCTCGATAGCGGACGCACGCGACCGTCCGCGCTTCCGTGACTCTGCTCATGCAGCGGAGGAGATCGCCGCCATGGTCGAGCGCGGCGACGTGCCGACGATCGGATGGTGGAAACGCCACACCATGCCGCGACCCCGGCCGGCACCCGTGAGGATCGGGAGGTTTCTTGCACCTGCGCCCGCCGAACGACCCGCACCACCCGCTGTCTATGTGAGAACTGTGCTCGCGATGTTGGCTGCCGGGTACTCGCGACACGTTGCCGCTGACTGTGTGAGCCAGCTCGCGCTCGAAGACGGACTCGACCCTGTCGACGTGGCGGAGATCGTGGCCGAGGCACTCGAGGAGCTGGTGGCGGCATGAGCACCAGCAACGGCACGTCCACCGCGAAGATCGGGAACGTCACCCGTGAGCCGGAGCTTCGATTCGGCAAGTCCGGTGTGGCTTGGACGACGTTCGGCCTGGCTGTTCGTCCCTACGTGCCTAAAGGTGAGCCTGAGCTTGAGCCTGAGACTTCTTTCTACGAGATCGTATGCTTCGCCACCCTCGCCGAGCACGTCGCCGAGTCTCTGGTGAAAGGCGACCGGGTGCTCGTCGTCGGGCGGGGTGAGCTCGAGAAGTGGACGGGTAAGGACGGCGTCGAGCGCACCACGAAAAAGATTCTGGCGGACGGTGTCGGTCCTGACCTCCGCTTCACCAGCGCCGAGCTCCAGCGCACGCAGCGCCGAGAGCCAGCGACGGTTGCACCGAGTGGCGCCGGCGGGGAGCCGTTCTAATGGCCGCCACGAACGGTCGGCCCATGAAGGCCCGGGGGGCCCGGTTCGAGCGCGAAGTCGTCGCCTGTCTGCGTGACAACGGTCATCCCTACGCAGAGCGCGCGTACGGCGCTGGCCGCCCACGAGACGTCGGCGACATCGACGGCCTGCCCGGCTTCGCTCTCGAGTGCAAGGCACATCGAAGCATCGACTTGGCCGGGTTCATGAACGAGGCAGCTGCCGAGGCGGACAACCTCGGGGACGGCGTCGTGCCGGTGGTGATCGCCAAGCGTCGCGGCAAGCCGATCACTGACGCCTACGTGGTTATGCAGCTTGGGGATTGGGCACAACTCGTCTCGGAGGCTTCGTTATGACCACTACCCCTGACACACCCCGTGGCGAGCCCGTCGACAACGTCGACAACGTCACCCCCATCCGTCCCCGGGCTGAGGTGCCCGAAGTCGCCGGAGATTACCTGAACGCGCAACGGTTTCTCGCCGAGTATGGCGACAAGATCCGCCGCTCACCCGAGCTCGGACGCTGGTATGTCTGGAACGGCGCCTGGTGGTGCGAAGACCGTACCGAGCGCGTCGCCCGGTTCGCCGCCGACACGATCGAGCACCTGCGAGGCTGGGTGGCCGAGGCACCGAACGCGGACGAGTTCCGGCGCCGTTCTCGCCACTACGAGGCATCGGCCAAGTCTGGCCGTCGTGACGGGCTGCTGTCGCTTGTAGGCACCCACGGCGCCGTGGTGGTGGCCGTTGAGCAGCTCGACACGCACCCGCTCCTCCTCGCATGTCGGAACGGCACGGTCGATCTCACGAATGGCAGCCTCGGTCCGCCCGACCCTGCGCGGCTCATTACCCGCGGGATCGACGTCGACTACGACCCCGACGCCTTCTCCGAAGCATGGGTGGCCTTCCTCGATCGCATCTTCGACGCTGACGTCGATCTGATCGCCTTCGTTCAACGGCTCCTCGGATATTGCATCACGGGTCTGGTGTACGAGCACGTGCTTCCGGTGCTGAGCGGCATCGGAGCGAACGGCAAGTCGACGCTCATCGGCGTCGTGCAGGACCTCCTGGGCGAGCACGCCATCACCGCCCCCGAAGGGCTCATCATCCGCCGCGACCACGAACCGCACCCCGAGCGCCTGGCGGCCCTGCGTGGGAAGCGCCTCGTCGTAAGCGCCGAGCTCGAACACCGAGCGGTGCTCGCCGAGGCGATCGTGAAGGTGCTCACCGGAGGCGACACGCTCAGCGCCCGTGAGCTGTACGGCCGGCGGTTCAACTTCAAGCCGTCACACAAGGTGCTGCTCGTCACCAACGTCCAGCCGCGGGTGTATGGAACGGATCACGCCATCTGGCGCCGGCTCAAGGTCGTGCCGTTCAAGACGGTGATCCCAGTCGACGAGCAGGACCCCACACTCCGACGCCGCCTAGTCGAGGACCACGGGCCCGCCGTGCTGGCGTGGCTCGTACGAGGCGCCATCGACTGGAACCGCTACGGCTTGGGCGAAGCGCCCTCGGCGGTCACCGAAGCCACGGAGGAGTATCGAACGAGCGAAGACACCTTCGGCGCGTGGCGAGACGAGTGCACGGTCGCGGTCGAGCAGACGGTGCGGACAAAGGTCGGAGAACTCTTCGATGCGTGGCGCGGGTGGTGCGAGACGACCGGTGAACGGCCCGGGCGTCGGCAGGACTTCGTGAGGGCCTTGGAGGAGCACGGCGTCAAAGTCGAGCAGTACGGCCATAACAGCCTGACCAGGGGAATCGGCCTCGTGGTGAGGACTGGTGAGCACTCGTCCCGTAACTCCTCTATATCCCCCCCGCGGGGAACTTTACGGGGGAGTCCTCACGAGTCCTCAAAAGAGCTGTTCGGAGGGGCGAAGTGATGTCAACAGCATCGGCTGAAAACAACTCCACGGACGAGGGCGACATGGCCAGTGATGGGGCCGAACCTCATGGTGGTGCCCGGTGAGTCCGACCCCCATGGACGCCAGGCAGTGCACCGCGACGAGCAAGCGGTCAGGTGAACGATGCCGGCGACTCGCCATGCGCGGCCTGAGCGTGTGCTACATGCACGGCGGCAAGAGCCCTCGTGCGGTTCACGCTGGTCGCGTCCGTGTGATGGAGGAGGAGGCCAGGCGGATCCTTGAGCGTCTCGAGGGGACACCTATCACGGACGCCGGTGAGCTGTACGAGCACCTGGCCCGGATCGGTGGCCGTGTCGTCGCTCTCATGGACGTCCTCGCCGAGCGTGCCGCCGAACTGCGGAGCTGGGCAACGACCGATGCGTTTGGCAAAGAGGATGTGCGCGCCTACCTGGCCGCCTACGAGCGAGCCTTGGATCGAAGCGGCCGGTTCTTGACCGCCTTGGCGAAGCTCGACGTGGAGGTGCGCTTGGTTGCCATCCGCGAAGCTCAGGCGGCCGCGCTCGTGGTCGCCTTGCAACACGCCCTCGCTCACGTCGACGTCGGCCTTGATCCCGCACGCCAACAGCGCGCCCGTGCCCTCTTCGCGGCCGAACTTGTGACCGCCGGGGTGCGAGTCTCATGAGGCCGCTTGCACTTCCTGACCTGCTATGTTACACTACCTTTAGGTATCGTGACAGCGGGAGACATGATGACGCAGCGCAAGGTGATCGGGTATGTGCGGGTGTCGACCCAGGAGCAGACAGCCGAGGGCTTCGGGCTCGAGGTGCAGCGCCAAGCGATCGCCCGGTACTGCGGGGAGCACAAACTTCACCTGGTGACGATGCTGGCCGACGAGGGGCAATCGGGCTCGAACGGCCTGGAGGCGCGCCAGGGGCTTGCTCAGGCGTTGGGGCTCATCGAGACCGGCCAAGCGGCCGCCCTCGTCGTCTACCGGCTGGACAGACTCGCGCGGGATCTGCTCGTCCAGGAAACCGTGATGGCGAGGATGCGCGAGGCCGGCGCCGAGGTGCTATCGGTGGCCGAGCCGGATGTGGACAGCGACGATCCCACCCGCGTGCTGGTGCGCCACGTCCTCGGCGCGATCTCACAGTACGAGCGGGCTCTGATCCGTGGGCGCATGATGGCCGGCAAGGCTGCGAAAGTCGCCAAGGGCGGTTACGGCGGCGGTCGACCTCGCTTCGGCTGTGCGGTCAAGGATCGAGCTCTCGTCCCCGAGCCGAGCGAGCAAGAGACCGTGCGGCGCGTGCACGAGCTCCGAGACGAGGGGCTGTCACTTCGTCGGATCGCCTCGCGGCTGGCAGCAGAGAGCAGACAGCCGAAGACTGGGACCACCTGGCACCCCACGCAGGTCGCTCGCATTCTGGAGCGCACCAGCAGCTAGTTCCCGGGGAGCGTCCCGGCGCCATCTGTGCCATCTGCGTTTATGCCGACGCACATGGGTCGTGGCCGCCCGGCCATCGCGGCACGCACTGCCCCACATGTCACCGGTCCTGGCACCGTCGAAGCGAGGCCCACTGCGCGACCTGCTGTGAGCACTTCTCCGGTTACACAGCCTTCGACGCCCATCTCACTCGCGGGCACCGCGCTCCCTCGCGAGTCCGCAGCCTTGTCCGACGCGACGACGGTGTGTGGTGCGAGGTTGCCACGATTGCACCCGTACACCGTCAAATCAGCCGTGCAAGAGCCTCGGGTGCCCATCCGGTGCCCGACGCCCTTTTGCGCCAGCCCTGGGACGGTCCTGACAGTCGCATCCGGGTAGAGACCGCCGCAACCGCCCCGGCGCTCGAGAAGTCGTGATGTCTGCGCGCGTGGTCCCTTCCGGTGTTGTGGCTGCGCGCCCAGTTCCCGGTCGAGCCGGCCTGGCGGCACCCACCGCCGGGTCCGCTCCCGGGGTTGACCCGATCCTGGCGGAGGTCGCACGGCAACTGATCGAACAGGACCGCGACCCACGCCTGCGCTGGCACAACGATCCCGCCGCCTTCGCCCGCGAGTGCATCGACTGGCCCCAAGGCACCGGAGCGACCGGCTACCAGGCCCGCATCCTCGCCGCGCTTCACGACGAGCGCCGTGTCGCCGTTCGCAGTCTCCACGGTGCCGGCAAGACCACCACCGCTGCACTGGCGGTCTTGTGGTTCGCCATCACCCGTGATGCCGCCGGCATCGACTGGAAGTGCATCACCACCGCAGGCGCCTGGCGCCAGCTCGAGCGGTACCTGTGGCCGGAGATCCACCTGTGGGCATGGCGGATCCGCTGGGATCTTGTCGGCCGACCGGCGTTCGACAGGCGCTCGGAGTTGCTCGCCATCACCCTGAAGCTGTCCCACGGCCAGGCCTTCGCCGCGGCGTCAGACGATCCGGCACTCCTCGAAGGCGCACACGCCACGAGCCTGCTTCTCATCCTCGACGAGTCGAAGAGCATCCCCGCCGCCGTGTTCGATGCCGTCGAGGGTGCGATGTCCGGCACTGGTGAGGCCTTCGCCTTAGCCACCTCCACTCCTGGTGAGCCAAGCGGCCGGTTCTATGAGATCCACAACCGCAAGGCGGGCCTCACGGACTGGCAGACGTTCCACCTGACCCTCGAGGACGCCGTTGCCGCCGGTCGTGTGTCACAAGACTGGGCCACCCAGCGTGCCTTGCAGTGGGGCGAGACGAGCGCCGTCTACCGGAATCGGGTTCTCGGTGACTTCGCCTCCTCTGACGAAGACGGCGTGATCCCTCTGACGTGGGTCGAGGCAGCCATCGAGCGTCATCGGATATGGCTGGACGCCGGCAGTCCGTCGCCGTCGGTGCGACCGGTCATAGGCGTGGACGTGGCGCGCTCAGGCACCGACAAGACGGTGCTGGCAGTCCGCCGTGGCAGCACCGTGGAGACCCTTGAGCGTCACCGGCTGTCGGACACGATGGAGACCACCGGGCACGTCGCCGTGAAACTCCGAGAGCCCGCCGCGATCGCCGTCGTCGATGTCATCGGCATCGGTGCCGGCGTCGTCGATCGTCTCCGAGAGCAGCGCATGGCGGTCGTGGCCTTCAACGCTGCCGAGAAAAGTGATCGACGCGACCGGACAGGCGAGCTCGCCTTCCTGAACCAGCGCAGCCAGGCATGGTGGCACCTTCGGGAGCTGCTCGACCCCGCCTACGGGCCCACCTTGGCGTTGCCTGACGACGAAGAGCTGATCGGCGACCTCTGTGCTCCCAAGTGGCGCATCAACTCCGGCGGCAAGGTCCAGATCGAGTCGAAGGATGAGATTCGTAAGCGCCTCGGACGGTCGACGGACGCCGGAGACGCCGTCGTGATGGCGTGCACGCTGTCGCTCTCGACGGCTACCGACCCGGCGACCCAGCGTGTAGTGCCCTGGACCGGCATCGACCCGCGAGTGCCCTTTGGCGCAGTGCCGTGGGCTTCGTCGTTCAACGCGCGTCCCGACCCGTACCACGGCTCAGAATTCGAGCGGTGAGGGCGCAGCGATGCGGCGGACGGGCCACTGTGTTCGCTCCGAATCGTTCGCGGGGCTGTGGAGCACTCTTCGTGCGCTCCGACTCCTCCGACGCATTGTGAGCGCGTCTAGCGGCGGACCGACTCACACCACCTTGGCTAAGGCTTGGTTGACAAAGCCCTGGAACTGGTCGACGTCGACCGAGCCGACATCCCCCTCGGCGACAGCCACGAGGACAGATCCCCTGCGCGCGATCACGATATCGAAGCTGGCAGCGATTCCCTGAATAGTGAACGATGCCTCGTACGCGGCCGACTGATCACCCACGGCGGGAAACGACATCGCGCCCTGCGTCTCGTGGACTGTTTCGCCGTTCGCTGTCGAATCGAAGGAAGTGCACTTGTCCAGCGCTGTCTTGACCGCATGGAAGGCGCTGACAGCGGACGAGCGGTAGGTGGCCAACGCCTCCTGGAGAGCGGGCGTGCCACCGGCATCGGCGAAGTAGACGTGGTCCTCCTGAGCGGGAGGTGCTGCCTCGAGCGGGTGTGAGTTGCAAGCGTTGGCCGTGTTTTCCGAGCTGTC
>QGNH01001255.1_pt2 | contig 11334 bp, 10 predicted proteins | sample 1735481 | NCBI WGS metagenome assembly QGNH01 (sample SAMN09239004, study PRJNA386568) | Viral metagenome, whole genome shotgun sequencing project. | reverse complement strand
TTACTTTTTAGGATTTATGATGAACTTCAAGTGGCCGCAATCATACATTCTAAATAAACCATTTTTCTCGGCTATTTCTTTTTCTGTAAGAGTAGTATCTGTCTCTTGGAACATTTCTATAAGGTTCTGCTTGGTAAATCCGAAGCGGTGTTTACGTTTCCAATCAGTGAATTTCCCAACATAATAGTAGTTCGGATCGGTTCTGTATAGTAAAATAAATCCTAACTTCTCATATACTGTCCCATCGCCCCAACGCAGATCGCAAAAACTCACAATACAATCATTGGGGAACTCACTTCTAAAAGCAGCAAAAAGTCTAGAGGCGCCCCCAATAACAACAGTATCTAATTGAGAACAAAAACGATTAAGTTCCCAGTCATAATCTTTCTTATCGCCACCCTTCGCTAATGATGGAGTGGAGAATGTCATTACAGATACTAATGATGTATCGTAAAATAGCCCATAAGAATGATTGGCTTTTCCCTTACCTTGAATATGATTTTTATCGCAGAAAGATAAAGCAACGTCATTACCTATCTTCTGTATATCGCATTTCCTTGCTGCTATTTTCGTCGATACTACTCCTAAAATGTTCCTAATACGCGATTTACATATATCTTGTTTATCTAGCCATTCGTCATCGAACATAGTTATTAGTCGTATATTCTTGGCATCGCATATATCGCGCTTCTCTTGATGATATTTCTCATTTGATTTATATTTTGTAGAATGCCAGATAGCGCCACAATATTCGAAGGCTATTATCGTATTCTCGTCCTTCTTAACTACGATATCTAATTCTAATGGTGCTATCAATTTCTTATTATTCTGATCTGGTGCTATTCCTGTAATTGACTGAATAAATAGTGACACATCATTTTGTGCTTTATTTACTCTCACTTTACACTCTGGGCAATTTATAGAGTAATCAGCCCTGTTTATATCCATCCACGTCTTATGGAAGTCAATTCCGCAGCAATTACACTTGAACTTCATAAGAGTATCAACATCTTTATATGGCTCGTATGGAACTATATTATTCTTTTTACATAATTCTATCATCTTCTCGTTTACTCTCTTCTTCTGTTCTAATAGATGACAAGGATTACAAGCGTTCCCGGCGCCGAAGATATTGAATGGCATTGTAATTTTTAGTTCACCACATTTTAGACATTGATAGGCGGCGTGCTCCTTCGTCCCATGGAAGTCAACGAGATTCCAATTAGGGCATTCTGATTTCAATCTCTCAGTAAATACAGGAGTTAGTTCTTTATGTAAAACTGTAGGCATAGGTATAAATTGTGGTATTTCTTGTATCTTTATTTTCTCCAGTATAGAAGCATATTCTTCTGGACCAACTAAACCTCGTGTTATCTCCTTACATGACGGACAACTAAAAATTTCCTTAGATGTGTTCTCTTCGAAGTACCCAATAGCCTTTACTTCATGCTTATACTGACACTTATTACAGATAAAAATGAGCACATCCTTTTCCCATTTAGGATAAAACTCTTTTTTATTCTGTAATGTGAGATTATTTTTAGTGGCATATTCCTCAGCTACTGATAAAGGCATTCCAGTTGCTAAATATTTTCTCTCTGTGCGACAATGAGGGCAATCTGTGGCATCAATGTTCTTATTTTTTATGTTCATTACGCAGAGTTTATAAGAATGTTCCTTCTTATTCTTACATTGAAGCTTAAAATACGTAGTTGAGTTGAAGAGCCTATTACTTCTTAATTCTTCCATATTGAGTATTTCGACCCCTTTATCGGTGAAGTAAGTTTTAGCGCAATGTTCAAGATTGAGACTTGATATTTTACCAGGCATATTTTAGTTCCTTTATGATAATTTCATTGTATGGAACTAAAAAGCAATGTCAATAAAAATAGTTCTTGACTTTTTAGAAGATAGTAGAGTTGTCCCCCTAACGGAGCGTTCAAGTGCAGGAGCATTTTTATAACTCTATTATAGATATGTCAACGTTTTACAACTTTTATTGACGCCCATATCGAGTTAACACCTATAAAAAACGACAATTAAAATAAAAAGAGGAAGTCTTTTTAGGACTTCCTCTTTTTTACTTATCTTTACTAATCAACTAGACTTAGTACAAGCTACCAGCAAGAGAACTTGAAGGCAGGCCGCGAACGTCAACATAACGATAGTAGAGTTCGGACCCGAATAAGTTGTTGCACAAACCATATCTGGTTAGTACCCCAATACGTGGTTGGAACTCTTCCTGTCCTACGGCACGTGAGAACATAAGAGGAATGTATGGGCAGTAGATTATACCGGCATCATTATCCTTAGGTCCTTTGTAGCCAACAACGATATAATCGTTGGTAGCGAACATGTCGCGATATACAGTGAAGCGTCCGATGGTTCCGACTTTCGCAACACCAGAAGTTTCGGTAGCAAGGTTGGTGGCAACGCTTGATACTGCGAACTGTTCTAGAGCTTCGAGGGCGGCAACGCATCCTGGGCTGCAAAGTAGGAAGTTACCAGCACCACGACGAGTGGCCTGAGCAATTTCATTTGAAGCCTTGAGACATACGGTGTAGAGAGTACGGAACTTCTCTTGTTCCCAGCGACCGTCAGCAGAGCCAACGAGGCCGGAGACATAGTTCCATACGAGCACACCACCAACCTGACCGATGGCAATGATGTTGTTCTTGACTTCGGCGTCGATTTCAGCGCTTACTTCATAGGCAAGTAGGTCGGTGAGTTCTTCTTCGATGTCAACACCATGCATATTGCTAAGGTCCTGCTGAGCTTCGAGTGACCAACGAGCCTTGAGCTTGCGCGTCTTGGCTGTGATGGTCTGCTGTTCAACTGAGAGTCCCATTTCACGCATCTGGAAGGCTCCGCCATTCAAGTTAGCAGTGTCTAAACCGTTAGGATAGTCGCCTGTTGCTAACTTCAATTGGGTATCGAGCAATTCACCAATTTCGCCGGTATAACCGACTTGAGCTTGGGCTGCAACACTACCGCCAGCGATTGCGCTACTATTTGGAAGTTGGATGCCCGAAGGATCGAACGAACCTGAAGTAGGAATTGATGGAGTACCAGAAGCAGGATTTGAACCTGAATAGAGCTGATACACGGTGTTATAACCAGCTTCATCACCAGCAGTTGCCTGTGAGGTAGCGGTCTGATAACGGTAGCGAAGAGCATATGCTAGACCGACTGGTGTAGACATAGGCTGAACACCAACGAGATCATTCGTCACGAGTTCTGGGAACACACGCGCAACAAGAGGCATTGCGATTGGGCGGAACTGTGCGATACCCTGGCTGTTGAAGCCTGGGCCGTTGTTTGCAGCGGTTGAGGAAGTACCAGCAGCTTCGGTGAAGTACTGATTTTGTGATTCGAGCATCTTAGAAGTGAGAAGTTTCTTTCTCTCTGAGCGAATGTGCTTTGTCATTCCTGCCCATTTTTCTAGAAGCTTTTGCTTGTTTTGGATAGCCATGGTGAAAATCTCCTTTGGAGGTTATTGATTGTTATTTATACGAGAACTGCCTAACTTTATCCTTGAACCAGGCTTTCTGCGAGTTTCTTCTCCCAGGCAGCCATTTCAGGATCTTTATTAGCACTTCCAGCATCAGTTTTAGTAAGGCTTTCGACCTTCTTCTTCTGACTTTCTGTTAGTACTACTGTCGATTTAGTGCTGGTAGGACTTGCTTCAACTTTCTTTACTGGTGTTCCCTTGACGCTTTCATTGATAACAAGATCCTTCACTTGATGGAACTTACTAACAATTTCTTCGACTGTGGAGCACGATTCGAGAAGTTTGACAGTCTTACCTTTTTGGGCAACAGTCATCCCTTCAACAAGCTCATGGATCTTGGCATTTTTTTCCAATTCCTGAACTTTCGCTTGTAAATGAACATTATCCTTCGTTTTGGCATTGACGCTCTCGGATAGTTTTTCAATCTCTGTCTTACTTTCCTTAATGATGTCAAAGCTCTGTGAATCGAGTTTGACATAATTCTTACTGAATGTATTTACGATACCTTCAATAAGTGGTTCATAAGCAGATAACTTCGTCGCAGCTTCCATAATGTTCTTCGGAATGCGTTTTGGTAATTCGGCTTCGAAGTATTCCCCGACCTTCTTTACCATGCTTTCCTTGAACGTACTAACCTCTTTGGCAAGTAGCTGCTCTTGCTCGCTAACATAAGATTGCGCTTCTTCTGTGACTACGCCTTCTAAAAACTTTTTGTAATTTTCTACTTCTTCGAGAACAATGGCTTCCACCGATGTTCTATGTTGAATTGCTTCTTCTAATACGGCTTTGTGAAGTTCCTGTATAAGCAGTTTTCCTTCTTCTTCACATACCTTTTCGATGCCTTCTTTATATGCTGTGATTTCTTCGAGCATAATGGCTTCCTTGGCTACCATTTCTTCTTTGACTTCTTTTGCGAACTGGGCTGCTGTTTCGTGAAGAATTGCTTCCTTATCTTCAAGTTCTTTCGCAGTTGAAGTGGCTTTTTCTAACAGAGCCTTTTCTTTTTCTGAATGTTCGAGAGTAAGAGCTTCAACACGATTCTTGACAATTTCTTCAAGCATCGCGGAGACACTTTCCTGGACTTCGGTAGATTGGAGTTTCTCGGGGATTCCCATACTCTCGAAGATTTTTGCTAGAACTTTGGCATCCATAGTATTGACTCCTAATATCGTTATTTATTATTTATACGTCTTGCGCACATTCTTAAAGAAGCCGATGAGACATTCTGACAGGTATTTATCCACGTCTTTTTTAGGCATAGATGAGAGGACTTTATCGAGGTTTTCATACGCTTCGACTAGAGGCTGATAAGAACCATCTTCTATGATATATTGGCGACTTTCGTAGATGCCTTTTACGAAGCCATGAGGAGCACTTGGATCAATTACTATATCAAGAGCCACTAAATTGAACTCACCAACTACATCAGCCTCGGGAGCTTTGGGTAAGTGAACATCCTCGTCTAATGCTCCTAATCCTCTGGTAGATACTCCAACTTCTAATTTATCGTCTTGGAGGAAGGTATTCGCAATTCTTCCCATAGGCGTATCCATGACCTGAGCATTACACCAACAATTCTTTCCTTCCCATTCAAGACTTTCGAGATAATGGGATACTCTTTCTGGATTTATTTCTACGCCTTCTGGATGTCCTAATTCACCATAAGAACGGAACTTACCACCCTTCATTCTGTCTCTGATGTAATTCTGAACGACCGGGACCATCATTTGATAAGGGTATAAACGTCCATTTTTATTCTGGATATCAGTTTCAATAGCAAGGGCTCTGAACTTCGCCATCTTTGCTTTACCGTCTTTTGTTTCTTCCAGTAAAACCTTTTGGATGGTATTCGATTCGGTGATGAGTTTATACTTCTTGGTTATCATTGGCGGTTAGGCTCCTCTGATATTTTTTGCTACTTTCTCGCCCATCTCTTTCTGGTATTGAACCTTCTGAACATCGATGAGATTGGCTAGGGATGCTTCAACCATTTCGCTCATGAATTGTCCGGCATTGGTATAGTCATCTTTGGCTAAGCAATTCACGAACTTTTCAGTATTCATAGTAAAGCGTTCTCTCTCGGTCATAATTGCCTTTGCCTTCTTCAATTCATCTTCATTGAGCATTTCATTGAAGTTCTTGACTACTCCATACCAGAATGCTTTTTGTGATTTATTGCTGATTTCTCCATTGGTTTCTTGAAGTTTGACTGCTTCTTCCCAGTAATTATTGAGAACTCTTTCGGAGATGAGGTTCTGTTGAGACATCTTGCGAACATAAGCATTTGAGAAGGATTCGGAGAGAACTTGGACGGATTCTTGGAAGTCCTTATCCCAACCCTTTTTGCGATTTTCCTTACCATTCTTCTTCTTTGTGACTTTCCATTTCTTTGATGGAATAGTGAAACCGGCTTTTGGCATGTGCTTGTTGCCTTCTCTATCGTCTTCTGAATGGCCAGGACGAATTGGTTGTGCTTTCTTTGCTTCCTTGATCTTCTTGATTTCTTCGCCTAGTTTTGCTACTTCTTCTCTCTTGGTTGCGTGAATATGCTTCTTTATTCCGAGTTGCTTGGTTTCTTCCATTTCTTTTTCAAGGTTCTTTCTTTCTTCTTCAAGAGCCTTTACTTTATCTTGGAGTGCCTTGTGCTTGGCTTTTGAGGCTTCATCCATTTCTTCTGCTTGGGTGACTTGTGGATGTCCGTCTGAAGGCATTCCGTCCGTCACTTCTGGCTTAGGAGACTTCAATCCATCTGTTTCTTCAGGCTTTACTTTTGCTTCACCCTTTTCCAGTTCTTCTGCTAATTTTGCTTGTGTCTGTTCTGGATTTTGAACTGGTTTATTACCTGTAAGAACTTCTGGGCTTGGGCTCTTCAATCCATCAGTAGTTTCTGGCTTTTTCTTCGCAATACCTAATTCGAGGCTTTCCTTAGCCTGGGTGACTTCTGGGTTCTGAACGGGCTTATTTCCTGTCATTGTTTCAGGTTTAGGTGATTTAAGTCCATCTGTCTGTTCTGGCTTTACTTTTGCTTTGCCGAGTTCTAGGCTTTCTTTGGCTTGTGTGACTTCGGGAGACTGAACTGGTTTATTGCCTGTAAGAACTTCTGGGCTTGGGCTCTTCAATCCATCAGTCACTTCTGGCTTCTTCTTTGCGGTTCCGAGTTCAAGACTTTCCTTCGCTTGAACAACTTCTGGATTTTGGACAGGAGTATTACCAGTCTTTACTTCTGGTTTAGGAGATTTTAGTCCATCGGTAGCTTCTGGCTTCTTTTTAGCAGTTCCGAGTTCAAGACTTTCCTTCACATGATCAGGAATCTTGGAGAAGTTGGTTTTACCAGCCCATTCCTTTGCGTCCTTTTTCCCCATTCCCTTGATATAACCGCCGAACATCGCACGTGCTTGGGCTTTAGATTTGAATGGCATAGTATAGTTCTCCTAGAATATAACAGTTATTTATAATTGTTTTATATGAATTGTTCCACGTATCTCGAACTCTATTCCCTAACCCAATCCCTATCTCTTCTTGCTTCTTCCATTGATATTTTGTCATGAGCCTTCTGTTGTTCATAAAGATAGTCTAATTCTTCATCAGTAGTATTGAATATAGAGGTTGGAGCATCTAATACCGACCAGGCTTCTGCTAGCATCTCATCTGCCATTCTACTCGCTTCTTCGTCAACTCCATATTTGTCTATTCCCATTTTACGTTGACCCTCCTCCGCCTTCTTCTGGTTCTGGAGGATTTGCTTCCTTCTCCATTGTAAGTAATCTGACGTTCTCTTCCCAATCTTCATCAGAGACTTCCAACTTCTTTTTCGCAACCCATTCCTGACTAAACATTGGAGTTTCAGTATTGATAAGACCCTGATAAACACTGAACTTCTGAGCCTTCAATTCATCAACCTTAGCCTCGAAGTAGCGATCGAAGAGATTGTTCGAAGACATATGAACAGAGATATCTTCATTGGATATTCCTGTTTCTTCCACGATATTCTTCAAGGTAAGATGAGTAATGAAGATTTGCTTGAAGATACTCGCGAACTCTTTACTAAACTGTTGAACTTCTTTTACGAACTTGACTTCTTCACGAGTAATATCAGACGTATCACCAATAGAGAAGCCAGTATCCGATTCGAAGCGCTTGATAGGAACCTTCAATCCTCTGTAAAGTTTGTTGAGGAAGTATTTTACGTCTTCAATTTCACCAAGATTTTGACCACCTTCCAGAGTAGTGATTTCAGAGGAACGGCCCTGATTGAATAATGGCAGCCAATAATCTTCGGTCATCGCCATCACTTCTAGACCTTCACTGGCTTGACCGCTCACTGGATCGAATAATTTCCTCTGGCGATATTTTGTCATCATATCTTTGACGAAGGCTTCTGCTCGACCTTTAGGAAGATTACCAACATCGATCTTGAATACTCGACGTTCTGGGGCTCTCACTAAACGATAGATAACCACCGCATCTTCTATCTGTTTCAAGCGCTTATAGGTGGTTTTCGCAGGCTCTAAAAAGGACAATACAAGTTTATCGTCTTCTGGTTTATTATATTCGAAGAGCCCCGAAGAAGCATAGGCAACGGATTCTGGTGGGAGATACTGAGCCTGGGTTTCACTGCGATAAAAGAATATAGTGATTTTTTCACTCTCAACATCTTCCCAGAGGGCGTGCATCTTGGAGGTTCGGAGTTTCTTCATTCCGACAACCCCCTTTTCTGGCTTGAGATTGTCTATAACTTTTTCGAAGCCAATCTCACCATCAATAAGATATTCACGGAACCATCTTCTGGCGTGTCTATCGGTTTCCAAAGTATCATACATCAATCTATCCCACTCAGTCTGGATAGTTTTACGAAGATTATCATTCTTCCTTATGGCATCTGACTTTATAATCAATTCCATAAACTTGTCTTCTTTATCGAAGTTTATGCCTTCATTTACGAACTCATCTATGGCGAAGGAGATTTCAGGATACTTCGCCATTTCCCTATAAATCTGTAAACGCTCTTCTTTACTCGCCTCAATAGAATAGACATAACGAGAATAGACATCCATTGAACCTGTAAAGCCGCCCATTCCATTGAAGCCTTCCAAGTCAGTAATTGGGATGCTTTCATTACCTTGGTCTGGACTTCTCTTATTCTTTATATACGTCCAGATATTGAAGCGGTTCTTGTAAATCGTTTCTTTTTCACCAGAGGACATAGTGGCATTAACAATATTCTTCCTGGACATTATCGAAGCATTACGACGATTGAAGCCATTAGAGCCAGTAAAACCAAAGCCGAAGAAGTTCCTAATACCCATAAATTATGCTATCCTTGGCTGTAAGGTGACTTGAGTGGGAGCAACATTCATTATAACCTCTGCCACTGCTAAATTGACTAAAATATTGTTGCTGTCCATTTTGGCGAATTGATCGTTTAAAAATCGCATATTAGAGGGCTTATAACTTCTCCAATACGTTTCCATAAGATTGACTTGCTGCCGTTGATTGCCTATAACTTTTGTAATGAATGCTTCTCTGTAAATCCCAAGTGTTTCATAGAGGAAGGCATTGGAAGCATAATAACCTACGTGCTTTTTAGTGTAAGTAATATGATTTTCCTCGTCCTCTTCTCTGTCCCAGTAAATGTGTGCGTATCTATTGAGGACATGCTTACCAATATTGAGTTCTTTATTAGCATAGAAGGAACGAAGATTGACGCCTTGAATAGTATGGGACTTTTGATCCACACCAGATACGATTATCAATGGATTTATGACACTATCTTCGCGAGAACCGTTATATCCGAAATAGAGTAAATCGCCTCTTTCTAACTTGTTTAGACGTATATTGGAGAAGGATATACGTTCAATGAGAGGCTTTAGGTTGAGATTGACTGGCATTTTACCCTCAATTAGGTATTTATAATAACTGCGATAAATACAGAATATGAATAAAAACTATCACCAGGGAATATACGAGCCAATCAATAAAGAGAAGTATAAAGGAAGTAAAGTCCCCTTCGCAAGATCGGGGCCAGAGTTTGTGCTTATGCGCTTCTTCGATAAAAATGAGAATGTAATAGCCTGGAACTCTGAAGGACTAAAAATACCTTACCTCAGTCCGTTAGATAAAAAAACTCATAACTATTTTCCAGACTTTATAATCCAGATGAAAAATAAAGAGGGAATTATAAAAACCCAGATAATAGAGTATAAACCAAGTAGAGAGACTAAACCGCCAAGGATATCTAAAAAAAGGAATATGAAGACGGTATTGTATGAGAGTAATCTATATGCTAAAAATCAGGCTAAATGGAATGCTGCGAAGATATTTTGTGAAGCCAGAGGATGGGAGTTTGTTATTATTACGGAGAAGGATTTAGGATGAGAGTTCCTCGAAGATATTAGTAGATTTATTATCGTTCAGAGTAAATAACTTCTCAACAATAAATCGTCTGCCTTGCTCTGCTGTCATTAGAGATTGTTGATGTTTTTTCTCCCATATACAATGCCAATGAGATGGAGCGTTATATTCACTCACATAAACTTTTACGCCTTTATTGGACCATTCCTCCATTTTAGTCCAGAACTTATCCTTATCGAATACACCAACAGCCTTATATTCTTCTGTTCCGGCATATGGAGGATCGCAATAGACAACATCTCCGGCAACAGGTTCTATATCCGAATAAGAACGACGATAAAACTCTACTGCGCAATGTTGTAATTGAGAGATAATAGATAAGACATTCATGGCACTTTCTTCCTGGTGATTTCTTGGCTGACCATGGGCGTTTCGACCTCTGGCATATCCTCCGAACCATTTACCACCAAATGAGCCACCAAAGCCTACTAATCCTCGTAAAGCCGATGGTTTCTCGTTTTTTAGAGATACGTATTGTTCTTCACTTATCACGAATGGAATTGTTGGTTTCCATCCTTGTCGAAGTCCTTGCCACATTAAAACTAAATCTTCGGATATATCACTTATTTCTGATCTGGAGAAGTGAGGAACCATATACGGCAGCATCCCCCCCCCACCAACGAACGGCTCATAATAAACTGACCTATTACTTGTGTTTTCTAAAATAACCTTTGCTATATTTGCTGCTATTTTAGACTTACCACCAACATATCTCATAATGACAATTCCTCAAAAACTCCGCCAGAAGATTTCTTTTCTGGCTTTTTGTAGCCTGGATTTAATGGTGCTAATGATTTACTTATTTCTTCTATATTACTCAACAAATCCCTCAACTTGTGATCAATAAAATATTGGAATATCCCCGCAGAAGATGCTAATTTATATTCCATAAGTTCTTTATCTAATCTTCCAATCAATTCCTTGGGGGTTTTAGTAAGATCAATCAACTTCTTATTGCGCTCATAATTTGCTTTTATCTCTGAGTTTTCCATCATTTGAGAGAGTGTTTGATCCTTATAGGCAATTTCACCGTCCACTAATTTCGTAGCAGTCTCTATTCCTATTCTTTTAGAGATGGCAGGTATATTATCTCCTTTATCCCCCATCACTATCTTTATCTCTAAATCGTAAAAAGGATTATCACTTACCATAAATGACTTCTTGATAGGACAGTAAATCTTCGTATTAGAGTATTGAAGGAGTTGTTTATAATCTCCATCAGAAGTAATGACAATGTGCTCTTCGTTATTCTTATTGTTGCGGATGAGGGAGGCTATTATGTCGTCGGCTTCGAGATAATCCTGGGTTATTACGTAGAAGGGGAAGGCGACCTTGAAGGAGTTTGAGCATTCGTTAATTGTTTCATAGAACTTCTCCCAATCTACTTCTTCACGTTTTTCCTTGGCTTCTTT
>QGNH01000996.1_pt2 | contig 11334 bp, 14 predicted proteins | sample 1735481 | NCBI WGS metagenome assembly QGNH01 (sample SAMN09239004, study PRJNA386568) | Viral metagenome, whole genome shotgun sequencing project. | reverse complement strand
TAGCCCGTGCCGATGAGATGGTGCACCTGCACAGGCTGCGCGTCGTGCAACACCACGGCGCGCACCCATGGTGTGATCTACGACGCGGAATCGACGCGAAGCCTCAAATGCCCGGCGTGCCAAGCTCTGGTCACGGCCAAGCGGAACGAGCGGCCAAGCAGCTCGGCGCGAGGCATCGGATGGAACTTCAGCAAACGCAAGAAGAACGACCGCGGATACCAGGAAGCAACCGCATGCCACTGGTGCGGAGGGCCGTTCACGGAGGCCAACCCCAAGACGGCCGACCATATACAGCCGCGGTCACAAGGCGGCGCAGAAGGGCCGATCGTGGCGGCGTGCAGATCATGCAATTCCCGCAGAGGAGGGAAACTCAGGTGAAAGCGCCGTGCGCTGGCTCAAGAGTCGGGGCAGTATGCATATGCAAGTGCATGACCTGCACGTAGGCGTTTTTCATGGCCACGGGGCGGCGGACCCATCCGCAGCTGAAACGCGCAGAATCTAGAATCCGAGTCGTTTTTTCCGAGGATGGTGGGCATGGGAGGGCCTGGAAGCGGCCGCCGCGACCGTCAGCCGACCGGGATGGTGGCCATCCCCGGCGCGCAGCCGGTTCCGCGCCGCCCGGTGGGCCTGGCCGACCGGGGGCAGCGCGAGTGGGTGAAGATCTGGGCCGCTGGCGGCGGGTGGCTGAGGCCCGGCCGCGACTATCACTGGATTGAGCAGATCGTTCGCGGCTACGACGAGATCGCGGCGTACCGGCGGCAGATCCGCAAGGACGGGATCGTGCAGAAGGGCTCGCAGGGGCAGCCCGTCTCGCACCCGCTGATCGCGGAGATCCGCAGGCTCGAGGAGCGGATCGACAAGAACCTGTCGGAGCTGGGCCTGTCGCCGACGGCGTTCAAGCGCCTGGAGCTGACGGAGGCGAAGACGGTGTCGAAGCTCGACGAGCTGGCCGCGCGCCGCGCCAAGCGCGCGACGGCCGCGGCTGACGCCCCTGCGGACGGCCCGAAGGTCGTTCCCGGCGAGGTGGTCGAGGAGTGGTAGCGGGCCCGCTGGTGCTGACGCCGGTCTCGGCCGCGGACATCGCCCGCGGCGACGGCGAGGACGTCGCGGACTTCACCGAGTCGATGTGCCGGATCACGAAGGACTCGATCGGCGGGAAGGCCGGGGAGCTGATCGAGCTGCGCCGGTGGCAGCGGCGCGTGCTGGGGATGGTGTTCGCGCGCCGCCCGGACGGGCGCCGGCGGCATCGGTACGCGCTGGTGGGGCTGCCGAGGAAGAACGGGAAGTCGGCGCTGGGGTCGGCGATCGGCCTGTACGGCCTGGTGCAGGGGGGCGACGGCGCGGAGGTGTACTCGTGCGCCGCGGACAAGGACCAGGCGCGGATCGTCTTCGGCGTGGCGAAGCGCATGGTCGAGCTGGACCCGGAGCTGTCGAGCGTGGTGCGCGTGTACCGCGACGCGCTGGAGCATCCGGCGTCGGCGAGCGTGTACCGGGTGCTGTCGTCGGAGGCGTTCACGAAGGAGGGGCTGTCGCCGACGCTGGTGGTGTACGACGAGCTGCACGCGGCGCCGGACCGGGAGCTGTACGACGTCATGTCGCTGGCGATGGGGGCGCGGTCGGATCCGCTGATGCTGTCGATCACGACGGCCGGGGTGAAGTCGGACCGGTCGGGCGGCGACTCGACGTGCTACGGCCTGTACCAGTACGGGGAGAAGGTGGCGTCGGGCGAGGTGGACGACCCGTCGCTCTTTATGTCGTGGTGGGGTGCCCCGGATGGCGCGGATCACCGTGACCCTGAGGTGTGGCGGGCCGCGAATCCCGGCTACGCGGACATCGTGGACGGGGAGGACTTCGCGTCGGCGGTGCTGAAGACGCCGGAGAACGGGTTCCGGACCAAGCGCCTCAACCAGTGGGTGACGTCGGCGCAGGCGTGGCTTCCGGCGGGCGGCTGGGAGGGGCGGGAGGACCTGTCGCGGGTGATCGGCGAGGGCTCGCGGGTGGTGCTGGGCTTCGACGGGAGCAAGACAGGCGACAACACGGGGATCGTGGTGGCGACGTGCGAGGCCCGGCCGCATCTGGACGTGGCGGGGCTGTGGGAGCGCCCGGCCGACGCGGTGCAGTGGCGCGTCCCGCGCGGGGAGGTCAAGGAGGCGCTGCGGGCGTGCTGCCGGCGGTGGGACGTCAAGGAGATCGCCTACGACCCCTACTTGTGGCTGGACGCGTTTGAGGAGCTCGAGGTGGAGGGGCTGCCGGTGGTGGAGTTCCCGCAGATGAACTCGGCAATGATCCCGGCGACGCAGCGGTTCTACGAGCTGGTGACGACGGCCGGCCTGACGCACTCGGGCGATCCGCGGCTGACGCGGCACCTGGCAAACGCGGTGATGAAGACGGATTCCCGGGGCTCGCGGATCGTGAAGGAGTCGCCGCACTCGCCGCGGAAGATCGACCTGGCGGTCGGTGCGGTCATGGGAGTGGACCGGGCGGCGTACTGGGCGGCGAACCAGGTGGACATCCTCAACACGATCTGGTAATCGGCCCTTGTGGTATCCCTCTAAACGATCAGCGTGTGGCATCCTTCCAGTTGTACGAATCCCCCAAGTCCGGAGGCCTGGTGAGCAGCGCGTTCAGGAAGTCCGCCACCTCTGGCGTCGTCGCTGTCGGCAGCGCGATCCGCTGGGGCTGGCATGTCGGGCCCGCCGTGGCCGGGATGGCCGCCGTGTCGGCCGGGGTCGGCGGGATCGTGCAGACCTTCGCCGGGGCCGGCGGGATCTGGGTCGGCCTGGTGACCGGCGGCGTGTTCGCCATCGCGATCGACCTGAAGGGCTAGCTCCGGTGCCGCTGGGAGTTGCACGGGTTGCACGAGGGCACCAGGTTGGCCCGGTCGTTGTTCGACGGATCGAAGTCGAGATGGTCAACGATCAGCGCACCCTCGACACCGGCACCCCGCGGCCCCTCTCCGAGCACCCATCGCACCGTCGCCGGGCACCAGTTGCACTTCTGCGGCCCCGGGCCGATGGCATCGAACAGCACCATCCGGTGCAGGTAGACGATGCCCCGGCTGTCGGCCAGCGGGTGGTCAGGCTTGCCCAGCGAGACGTACCCGTCGGGCCGGATGTAGCCGGTGCCGCGCTTGCGCCGGACCCGGACGGTCGGGTCCCCGTGGGTGCGCAGCGCCCGCGAATGGCCGGGGCACAGGCCCCAGCGGCGTGCGGCCTCCGGGCATCCCTCCACCTCGCACGGCCCGCTCGGCCGCTTCGGCCGCACCGCCAGCGGGTCGCCGTGGTTCATGAAGCTGCGGTAGTGCCGCTTGCACCAGCCGCGTGCATCCACGACCTTGACGCACCCGTCGATCGCGCATGTCTTTGGCATACGCCCCATTGTACGGAACGGAGGTGATGCCCCATGCCCGGTGTGCTGGCCCGTAGAGGAAACACGAGGCCCGTACTGGAGGGACGCGTCGTTGGTAATCCGGCGCGCGAGTCAAGGTTCCTGACTTTCATTAGCCCCCCAGTCGGGGCGTACTTACACGCAGGCGCTGCAGGACTGGGCGAGCTCGGATCCCGAAGGCGCGATGCGCCAGGCCACGGTGTGGATGTGCGTGAACAAGATCGCGCTGTCCATGGCGGTGATGCGGCCGCTGCCCTACACCGGCCCGGTCGTCGGGTTCGGCCAGGCGACCCGGCTGCCGCCCGGGCCGATGCTGTGCAAGCCCGGCGACGCGAAGTCGATGACGTCGTTCACCTACTCGGCGTGGGTGTCGCTGATGCTCCGCGGCAACGTCTACGGCATGATCGCGGCCCGCGGCCCGCTGGGCCTGCCGGCCCAGATCGAGCTGCAGCACCCCGACCAGATGCGCGTCCGCCGGCTGGAGCGCGACACCATCGACCAGAAGGCCGGGGAGTACGAGTACCGGCTCCGCAACACGGTGGTCAACCCGGCCGACGTGTGGCACAAGGCGATCTTCCAGATGCCGGGCTCCCGGGTGGGCATGTCGCCGATCGAGTACGCGGCGAAGTCCACCCGGACGTCGCAGGCGGCCGAGCAGTTCGGGCTGCAGTGGTTCGAGGACGGCGGCCACCCGTCGGGCATCCTGATCAACAAGGACGCCAAGGAGGTCAGCCAGGGCCAGGCCCAGAGCGTGAAGGCCCGGTTCATGGCCGCGGTCCGCGGCTCCCGCGAGCCGGTGGTGATGGCCGGCGGGTGGGACTACGAGCAGATCCAGGTCAAGGCCGAGGAATCGCAGTTCCTGAACACGATCCAGGCGACGGCCGCGGACATCTGCAAGTTTTTCCTGATGAAGCCGCAGCATGCCGGCATCGCGCAGGAAGGCTCGGCGATCACCTACCAGAACGTCGAGGACAACATGCTCGATTTCCTGGCGTTCCCGATGACCCCGTGGATCGTGGAGTACGAGGAATGGCTCGGTGAGTGGGTGCCGTCGGCGCAGTACGTGAAGCTGGACACCTCCCCGCTGCTGCGCACCGACATGCTGAACCGGATGACGGCCTACCACATGATGGTCGGCTCGCGGATCTTCACCCAGGACGAGGTCCGCGAGATGGAGGACCGGCCGCCGCTGACCGACGAGCAGCGGGCCGAGGTCAACGCGCTGGTGATGCCGCTGCCGCCGCCGGTGGCGCCCGTCAGGCAGGGAGAGTGACATGGCCGACCTGTCCACCGCGGACCTCAACAACCTGCCCGACAGCGCCTTCGCCTACATCGAGCCGGGCGGCACGAAGGACGGCGACGGCAGGACCGTGCCGCGCAGCAAGCGGCACTTCGCCATTCACGACGCCGCGCATGTCAGGAACGCGCTGGCCAGGATCGCGCAGGGCGCGAAGTTCGGGGACGAGGCCATGCCGAAGGTGAAGGCGGCGGCGAAGAAGTTCGGCGTCGACGTCGACGAGTCGAAGGCGGCCGGGCTGGCCGGGTTCGAGCTCCGCCGCCAGCGCCGGTCCTCGATGCTGGCGGTGCCGGAGCGGCTGTCGCTGGCGTTTGCCCGGGGCAATGTCGAGATGCGGGCGATGCCGAACGGGACCGGCGGGACGTCGTTCCGGTTCACCGGCTACGCGGCGACCTTCAATGACCCCTTCGAGATGTGGGATATGTGGGGCGAGCCCTACACCGAGGAAGTGCAGCCCGGGTCGTTCACCCGCACCCTGGCCAACAACTGCGACACGGCGTTCCTGATCGGCCACTACGACGCCGGGATCCTGATGGCCCGGACCAAGTCGGGCACGATGCGGCTGGCGCAGGATTCCCGCGGCCTGGACGTCAGCGTGCCCGCCATGGATGGCGGCCGGGAGGACGTCCGCGCCCTGGCGTCCGCGGTCGAGCGCGGCGACATGGACGAGATGTCCTGCGCGTTCGTGACCCGCCAGCAGGCGTGGAACGACGACTTCACCCACCGCTCGATGCTGGAGATGGACCTGCACCGCGGCGACGTCTCGGCGGTGGTGTTCGGCGCGAACCCCGGGACGGCGGGCAGCTCGATGACGGCGCTGCCCACCGAGGCCCTGACGCTGCGCCGGCCGGTGTCGGTCCGGATGCCGACCCAGCCGTACACCGCCCACGACGGCGAGACCAACGCCTGCCCCCAGTGCCAGTCGGTGAACGACAACGCGGCCGCCTATTGCGACCAGTGCGGCACCGCCATGAAGCCGGTCGGGATGCCGAACATGCCGGGCGTCGAGGACATGATCCAGGCCTGCCCCTGCGGCCAGTGGAACAGCGCCGACGCGAAGTTCTGCGGCCAGTGCGGCCGGTCGCTGAGCGGCGGGGTGCCGATGTACTGGAAGCAGGGCCGCCCGGCCGAGCGGCGGTCGGGGGATGAGATCGTGGACATGTCCGGGGCGATGGATTACAACCCGGTCCCGCATGCCTATGACCCGGCCGCGATCCCGTGCACGGCTTCGGCGGACTGCACGGCGAAGGGCGTGAAGAACTCCCCGGACGCGAAGTTCTGTGATCAGTGCGGCAGCGCGATTCCCGCGAGCTCCTACGCCGGGAACGGCGTCGAGGTCGTGGACGACTCCGGGGTGGTCGAGGACATCGAGGGCGCGTCGATGAACGACGCCGAGCTGCTCGCGCACCGCAACCGCGAGCTGGAGCTACTGGAGCTGAGCGCATGACTGCTGACATCCACGCCGAGATGCACGGCTGGGCCACCGGCGAGCTGGACCGGCTCCGGCTGGGCGAGGCGTACGGCGCGGCGGTCACGCTGCTGGCCGGGCAGATGCAGACGCCGCAGGGCGTCCAGATGGTCCCGGTGTGGCAGCTGCTGATCACCTGCCGCAGCCCGCTGCTGGCGGAGGGCCCGCTGTTCCACTTCGTGGCGCTGCCCGGCCCCCGGCCGGACGAGGACGCCGTCCGTGCGGCGGTGGCCGAAGGGCTGCGCCAGCTGCGGGACCTGACGGCCTCGAAGCTGGCCACCACCAACGGCCACGCCCCGGCCGGGCTGAGGCGCTAGGCCCGCTTCTTCTTCGCTGGCTTCTTCTTCGCCTTGGTGCAGCCGTGGGCCTTGTGCGCGCTCCTGGCCTTGTGGGCCTTCTTGCCGTGGCAGTGCTCGCGGACGATCTCGATCTCCATGCGGCCCATCATGGCTGCTTGACCGGCCGGTGAGCGATCCCTTACCCTGAGCGCATCACGGGCAAGATCATGTAGTCCCGCTAGTGCCCGGGCCCCGGCCCGCAGCTCCCCGAATAGGGCGGCTGCACCCGGTGAGTCCCGGCCGCTGCACACGAGATGACGCGCCCACGTCAGGCATGCATCTCGTGAAGGGGACGCCTCCCGTGGATGAGCTGATCCGCAAGCTGCAGGAAACCCGCGCTGCCCGGCTGAAGGCGATGCGCGAGGCCCACACCGCTTCCGCTGAGTCCCTCGCGGCCGGCAAGCCGAGGGAAGAGCGCGCCGCGCACGACCAGGCGTACGAGGCCGCCAAGGCTGACGTCGCTGAGATCGACGTGCAGATCGAGCGCCACACCGAGCAGGTCGCCGCAGAGAAGCGGTCGGCGGAACTCGCCGCGCGGACCGGCGGCACCGGCGCCCAGGACGGCAGCGCGGGCGGCGCCGCACGGGTCACCAGCGAGCCGCAGGTGTACGGCCGCGGCTCGGGCAACTCGTTCTTCCTCGACCAGGGCCGCGCCGAAATCCAGCACGACCCGGAGGCCGCGGCGCGGCTGCAGCGTCACCAGCAGGAACTGGACGTCGAGCTGCCCAAGCGCCGCGAGGCCAGGGCGAAGCGGGCGATTGCCGCCGTCGAGAAGCTGATGACCCGCTCGCGCCGTGAGGAACGCGCCTACGAGCGGATGCTCGGCTCGGGCGTTCAGGTGTTCCAGGGCGGCCAGGAGAAGCGCGCGATCGGCCGGACCGACGGCCAGGGCGGCTACTTCGTGCCGCCCTTGTGGCTGGTGGATGACTACATCCAGTTCCTGCGTGCGGGCCGCGTGTTCGCCGACCAGTGGACGAACCTGCCCCTGCCGTCCGGCACGGACTCCATCAACATCCCGCGTGTGGTGCTGGGCACCGCGACCGGCCCGCAGTCGGCGGACGGCCAGCCGCTGCCCGGCCGGGACATGACCGACAACTTCGTCAACGCCCTGGTCCGCACCGTGGCGGGCCAGCAGGACGCCGCGATCCAGCTGCTCGACCAGTCCCCGGTGGCGTTCGACCAGATCATCTTCAAGGACATCATGGCCGACTACGCCATGAACCTGTCCGGCCAGCTGATCGTCGGCTCCGGGGTGAACGGGCAGCTCACCGGCGTCTACCCGCAGGGGACGATCACCGGCGGCAGCACGCCCGCGTTCGTGACCACGATGAGCGGCCTGACAACCGCGCAGTGGACGGGCGCGGCGAGCTTCTACACCTCGGTCGCGCAGCTGCTGTCCCAGATCGCCCGGAACAGGTTCCGGCCGCCTAACAAGATCCTGACCAACCCGGCGGCCTGGTACGCGCTGTCGGCGTCGGTGGACACCACCGGCCGGCCGCTGGTCGTGCCAGCGCAGCAGGGCGCGAACTTCAACCAGGCCGCGGGCGACGACGACGGCCCGGTGTCCGAAGGCCCGGTCGGCCACATCCTGGGCGTGCCGTGGCTGATCGACCCGAACATCCCGCTGACGTTCGGCGGGACGGTGGCCCCGTCGATCGGCGCGATCTCGCAGGGCAACGTGGCCCCGATCGACGGCACGGGCGGCAACAACGTCTACACCCCGGCGATCGCCGGGGTCATGGACGACCTGTACCTGTGGGAGGGCGAGCTGCGGTCCCGCACCCTCTCGGAGGTGCTGTCGGGCACGCTGCAGGTCCGCTTCCAGGTGTACGGCTACGCGGCCAGCATGCCGAACCGCTACCAGAACAGCGCCTCCAAGGTGCTGTCGTACGGCAACGCCAACGCGGTCGGCACGCTCGGCGCCGCACTGTCAACCGGCACCGCCGGCGGACTGATCGGCTTCTGACCCCGGCTCAATCCTGAACGGCTAAGGGAGAGGAACTCCACATGTCAGATCTGGCTTCGGGCCGGTACGCGGACTCCGAGGAAGAGTGGGTGCTGGACGGCTCGCCGGTACCCCCGTACCGGCGCACCATCAACCGGCGGGATATCGCGAGCGGGGCAAGCGGCCTGGTCCTTGCCATCACGCAGAAGATCACCGTCTTCCCCGTCCCGGTGCAGATCGGCGACGTCTTCAACTACATCTCGTTCCTCGTCGCCGTGGTCGCGACCACGAACGTCCACTCCTGGGTGGCGCTCTACAACGGCACGGCCACGGGCGCGGCGCTGCTGTCCATGGGCCCGGCGGACAACACCACGGGCACCGGCTGGGCGGTCGGGCCGCAGAAGCTGCAGCTCGCCTCGACGGTGGCCAACATTCCCACGGTGGGCACGCCGCAGGGCCCGTCGACCCCTGCGATCATCCCGAGCGGCCCGGCCGTCTGGGGCGTGGCCGTCTACCAGTCCGCGGCGACCCTCAACGCTCTCGACGCGATGCCGGGCAGCGGCGCCGCTAATGGCGCGGTCGCCCTCACCGGGCAGCTGCCGATGGTCACCGCGGCCTCGGCCGTGGCCGGGCTCACCACGGCCCCGGCCGTCCTGCCGGCGATGACGCCCGGCAACGGCGCCGTCCCCTACTTCGTCCTGTCCCGCCAGTAAGCACATGGCCACCCGCGCGTACGTGCTCGGCCGCCTGCAGCGCGAGCTCCGGGCGGCTGAGGACGTGCACGCAGGCGAGTTCGCGGCGCAGCTGCGGACGCAGATCGCGCAGCTGTCCGCCGGGACGGCTGCCAGCCCCTCGAAGGAGACTGCCAGTGACCCTCTCAGAGATCGTGACCGACGTGAAAGCCCACTTCGAGCACGGCAAGGACCTGCTCGAAAGCCACCTGCCGGCTCTCGTCGCGCTGGCGGGCAAGGCCGAGTCTGACCCGCTGCTGCGGTTCGCGGTGGACTCGCTGCTGCCCGCGTCCGCGCGGGCCATGCTCGTGGACCTCGGCACGAAGCTGGAGGCGGACTACAAGCAGATCGAGGCCGACGCCACCGCCAACGCGGCCGCCGCAGCCGCAGCCGCGGCGCAGCCCGCCGCGGACCCGGCGATGGGCGACCAGCCCGCAGCCTGACCCGATGGCCCCGGGACGCCCGCCGGCCGTGAGGGGCTGCCCGGGCGTCCCGGCCTGAGCGCGAGAGGAGGTGAGCGGTGACGATCTACCAGGGCCAGCCGGTGCCGCTCACCTTCACCCTCACCGACATCAACGGCAACGCCGTCCAGGCCGCCAGCACGCCGCCGGTGGTCACGGTCACGCTGCCCGACCAGACCACGACTGCGCCCGCGGTCACCTGGAACGCCACGTACACCGCCACCGGGCCGTCCACCCAGGCGGGCCACTACCTGGTCGCCTGGTCCTGCACGGATGCCACCTACCCGGGCGGGCAGGCCGACTCCTACAACATCACCAGCCTGGCCTCGTCCTCGATCCTGTCGCTGGCCGAGGCGCGCCGCACCCTGCGGATCGCGGCCACGGACACCTCCGAGGACGACTTCATCACCGAGTTCAACCCCGCGGTGACCGCCGTGGTCGAGTGGTACTGCGGCCCGGTGATCCAGCGGGCGGTCACCGAGCGCCTGCCCGCGGGCGGCCTGACGATCCAGCTGTCGTACCCGCCGGTGCTCGGCCTGACGGCCTGGACGACGATCCCGGCGGCGCTGGCCAGCGCGGGCATCGCCGTGCCGAACCCGCCGTCGCCGATGTTCCCGACCCGCGTCTTCGGCGTCAGCTACCCGACGGGCCAGCTGTACGCGGACCCGGTCCTCGGCACCGTCACCCACACCAGCGGCCTGCCGTTCTACTACGGCGAGTACATCTGGTCCTACCAGGCCGGCCGGGTGGTCATCCCGGACTGCATCCTCGACGGCTCCCGGGCGATCCTGCGGCACTTGTTCGGCATGGAACGCGGCGGCGCGGGCGGCTCCGCGTCGATGGCCGCCGACGAGGAAACCACCGACGTGCCGATGGGGTTCGCGGTGCCGAACCGGGCGCTCGAGCTGATGACCCCGGAGAAGCTCCCGGCGGCGATCGCATGAGCACCACCACCCAGGTCCCCGACGTCCTGGACTACCTCGTCGCCACATGCAAGGCCAGCACCTCCCTGGGCGCCGCCACCCCGCGGGTGGTCGTGCTCGACGGCCCGAACATCACCGACGACACGCTCGCCGAGCCGCTGCACCTGTGGATCGGCTACGACCCGATGTCCGAGGGCGGCGCCGCGGCCACGACCGAGCAGGACTGGCCGAACCTGGATCACGCCCGCACCCTCGACGAGGCCGGGGAGATCACCTGCACCGCGGAGGCGTGGGGCGGCGGCGACGTCGTCAAGACGTACCGCGACCAGTGCGACGCGATCGTGGGCGCCGTGGACCTGCTGCTGCGCGGCGGCCCGGGCGGCGAGGGCCCCGGCGACACCACGATGGGCGGCCTCGTCTTCTGGTCCCGCGTCGCCGCCGGGTCCTGGTACCAGTTCCCGCGGCAGTCCGGGATCTCCGTCGTGCACGTTTTCAAGATCGTCTATCAGGCCCGGCTGGTGTCGTCATGAAGGAGCGGTCATGCAGGTGAGATGCATCCGGGCACGGGCCGGCGTGAAGGCCGGGGACCTGGCCGAGGTCCCCGACGGCGCGCAGGTGAGCGACCTGTACTTCGAGGCCGTGCAGCCGCCCGCCGCACCGGCCCCGGCCAGCCCGCCCGTTACCCCGGCCACCGTTAGCCCGAGAGGCATGACGTCATGAGCACCTACCCCGGCTCCGGGATACTCACCCAGTTCTACGGCCCCGTCACCGAGGCCACCTACGG
>QGNH01000351.1_pt1 | contig 11338 bp, 12 predicted proteins | sample 1735481 | NCBI WGS metagenome assembly QGNH01 (sample SAMN09239004, study PRJNA386568) | Viral metagenome, whole genome shotgun sequencing project. | reverse complement strand
GATGCCCCCCCCGCCTTTCCGGCAGTTTCAGCCACCAGACGACATTAGTGCATGGCATCCAATGCAATAGGCTGTTAGGCAAGCCGAAGATCTGGCGATAATCTTTTTTGTGCTCAAGAAGTTCTATGACATTCTGCTAATTCTTGGTTAAAATGTCATAGAACTAGGTTTGAACTAGTCTTGAATACTTTCACCTTGCTTCGGTCAAATTTATATACTAAAATAGTTCTATCATAGAACTATGAATACTGTAACATGTAAGCGATGTGGATATGTCTGGCAGACGAGAGTCGATAACCCTAAGCGCTGCTCTAAGTGCAAATCGATCTATTGGAATACAGAGCGAACCAGGATACCAAGGGCCGAGATTGAGAGGGAAATCGAAGGCAAAAAATGAGCACGTCCAGGTTCTTCTCGTCTGTCCTACACTTTCCCAGCCAGGACAGTATGCGTATGTGGTCAACGCCACTTAAGGTGAGCAAGGATCCACATAACAAATTCGAGTGCCCCAAGTGTGACGGAAAGCTGTATTTTGTCGATGAAATTATTAGAATCTACTCCGAGCATGCATCTATATTAGATGGAACGTGCCCGGAATGTGGATCAAGGCTCAAATATGTGGACTATGTCAGCCACACCAGCGAGATCGGGAAATACTGCACCAATCCAAAGTGTGGGGTAGTGGTTGAAAAGCTGCCAGGCTCATCGGAAACAATAGGTACAGGCAAAGAGCACTCAGAAATTAAGCGAAAAAGCCATGAATATCTGGATAATCTTGAAAAATGCTACCAATCGTTCCGATCACTGCCTTTGATCGATTGGCCGCAAACTGAGGATTTGGAACGTGCTCCATACATCGCTTTGCATCCTGAATACACATCCGGTGAGTTGGCTGCTATATTCAAAAGATTGGGTTGGAAACCATCGACAGCAAAGACCATCAAGAAGTACCGAGCCAACAGACCTACAAGACAATTAGAAATCGTGATCCTCAATGAGCGCGACGAGTCAATCAATCAGTTAAAGACGTTCGGATGGGTAAGAAAAACCGTAGGTACTTTGAAAGATCCTGTACCTTCGAATCCGATACACACCTTGAATCCGGAGGAGGTCCGACGCAAACAGGACCGTGTTCTTGCCGCTATCCCTCCATATGCCTTTGTAGAGTTTGAAGGGACACCAATGGGTCGCCTTCTGATGGACACGAAAGATACAGGGACAGGACGAGATGCCCTTTGTTGTCTTTGTAATTATGCTCGAAGGATTATCAATAATACCCGACCCGAACGACTTAAGCCCACCCGAAAGAATATTATAAAATTCTTCCAAAACACATATATCGGCAAGGTCGATCAATTAAGCGAAACAGTAGCGGAAGATCGGTTCAATACATTAATTGAATATGGAATTATAAAATTATCCGGAAATGGGCTATATCGATATTATCACGATTAATTAAACTTTTCCTTTTTTGTTCCTGCATTCGGTGCTACTTTTGAGGAAGGGGAGATCTTTGGCACTGTTCATTCTCCAGCCCTTCCCCAAGTTTGTACATTTTTGGTGTGGATCGGTTTAAGAAATTTAGAAAACGATATCAGAAGGAGTGATTTATGAGATACATCCGGAAAATCTATCAGCAACACACGAGCGCGCGTAGAAGGTATGTCTCCGTGGGCATCCCTGCCGCGCTGGCAGATATGGTTGGCTCTCTTGTCTCTCTCGAGGCCAAAGATGGGGGGATTTTTATTAAGCCTCTTAGAATAGAAGATGATAGATAAACTATTGAACATTAGATTTTAGTTAAATAAATTCGGCCCGCCCGTTTCGAGCGAGCGGGACACGAAAATGAGGTTTTCATGATTGACACTACAAATGTTAGCGGAAGCTATGAAAATGATGTTTCGGAGCCTGATCCAATTGAGACTCTCGTTAACGAAATCTGTATAGTGTGGGCTAGTGGTCAGTCCTTTTGTGCCCGGCTCACATCGATTCGCGACAGCGATGAACTATGGTTTGAAAGCAAGTCTAAAGTGCGCTGGATGGTAAAGCGCCAGGCAGTAACCGGTATTCGTCCTCTTCATTGTCCTCCAGGGGGGCGGTGACATGGCCGAGATTGGAATCTGCCGCTCAATCTACTTTATCAAAGAGCTAGAGGATGTTGTGGGCGATCTCTCCGAGATTGCTGAGGTAGATGGTCATCCGGTTGCCACAATTGGCGGCGTAACAATATCGATACCCAAAGAACTAGCGGACAAGCTACATGGCTTGGAAGGGTCGCGAATTGGCATCCTCCGCGACGATTTGGGACGCTTCAGACTGAAGGGAGGGCGATCTAGATGCTCTACGAAGTGCCCACAGTACCCGAGTTAAGACCAAAAATAGTGTGGCAGCGAGGCTTTGACAATTGGCCCGAAACATTACCCCTTTCATTAGATCCCGAACAGCAACCACGAAGAGGAAGGCAGAGGCGGTAAGCATGGCCGATGCATCGAAGGATTGCCAAGAGAGCATTATCGACAAGCTCAATTTTGCTGCCTGCAAGCCGCCAGAAGGCTATGATTATCCAGCCCTCAAGGTTGAGCAAATTGCACGCAGAGTAATGAAGCGCGGCGATGTACTTAAGCTCCTCGTAAGGCAGGCCCAAAGGAACCATCGAGGCGATGCAGACGTTCTTAAGCACCTGATCGCATCCATCTGTTCGACCAACTCCTTGACCAGTGCGGGAATTCAGCCTGAACTAAACGGAGAGAAAGGGCGTGGAAAAACCGATGCCGTGAGAGCCGTATTTCATCTCATACCCGATAAATGGAAGCTTTCGGCCTCGATATCTGCTAAAGCCCTCTACTATTACGAAGGACTATTAACCGGCTCAATAGTCTTTTCTGATGACGTTGAATGGTCAGATGATTTAATCGCAACAGTTAAACGGTCGATGGGCAATTTCCAAGAGCCACAGGTGCATTATACTCTAGACTCTCAGCGACACCCTTTACCCGCTACTATGCCCGCAAGGTTGGTATGGTGGCTATCCTCTGCCGAGAGTGTAGCCGATGACCAGCTCAAGGATCGTCAGTATTCACTGGACATCGATGAGGCAAATGACCATACAGCGGAAGTAAGCGCTTTTCTCAGGATATCAAGATCCAGAAAGACGATACGATTCTCTGTAGATTGGCGCATCGCAGTTGCCAGGGACATCCTTGAAGATATCAAGAGTCACAAAGCCTTTAAAGTAGTCATTGATTGTGCAGAAAAAGCGGATTGGAAGATAACCAACGACCACAGAACGCAAAATAAGTTTTGGGATCTGGTCGAAGCTTTTGCAATCCTCCGGTACAGGCAGCGATACATAGACCCGGATGGATGGCTTCATGCGACGGTCGAGGACTTCCAAGAGGCACGGACCATTTTTATGAGGCGCAAGGTCAACCACCGGACGCACTTAACTAACGCCCAAGCCGAGATCGTCAAGGCTGTATGCAAGCTATGGACAGACCCGGAAGGTGCCACTCAAAGTACCATAGCTCGAAGGGTGAACAGAAGTCAACCAGCGACTTCAAAGAGTTTAAAAGCTATTATGGCAAACACCACTTTCTTAGTTTCTGAGCCAGGTGTTCACGGGGAGACGTACTACAAGCCAACCATCAGCGAACTCGAAGTAATTTATACTTCTGGCGAGATAGTAACCCTTCCAGACGATTACCAAGATCCTTACACCCTTGATACACCCACTATACACCCTGTTCACACCCTCCATACACCCAACCTAATCAATAACAGTAGTAACAATCAGTCAGAAAAAGAGGAAAAAACAGAAAGCATAAGTGGTGTGAACCAAGGAAAAGAGGGGAATCCATCAAATCTATGTCGCTCTCCCAAAATAGGGTGTACAACGAATAAGTCCTCACACGATAGCGATGGCCAGGGTGTGAAGATGGGTGTACTAGGGTGTAAGTCGGAGAACGGGGCAAAAGAGCCACTAAAAGAGTCTGGAATTGGCCCAAATCCCATAAAATATACTCTTCCTCTTAAGGTGCGTTTCTTGAAGCCATGTGAACATTTTGTTGGTGAAGATCTTAAGAAACCTGGAGATGTTTTCACTTATGGCCCTTACCTGGTAGATAACACGGCAATTTTGCCTAAGCTGAACGCTATGGCCCTGATTATAAGGGGGGTAGCCGTAGAAACCGCACTTGACAGTAATATGAAGTATATTTTTTATTTAGAATTTACAAAGAGATGATTTATACATGAATACATTAGGCGAAAAGAGCAAAATGGGCAATAAGACGGCGGAGTAGGGCGACATGACCCGCCATCCACGACAGCAGCGAAATGAGAAGGAAAGCAGGGTAAAAGACCTGACGAAGAAAGCCTACCAATCTCGGGTTAGAGTCCGAGATCTGAAGAAATCCAGGATCTACTCTCATCAAGCCTACGATGGATAACTGGCGAAGAATCGCTTTTAGATTGATTATTATTCAAATATTATTAGGTGATATAAATGGAATTAACAGACATTGAAAGAGATGTACAGACATACAGATCCAAAATTGGGGATCTACGAAGACAAACACGGGATTGCATGTATTTTGACGCCGATGGAACGACAAAAGTTCAGGATCCCGAACGACTCAAGGCTCTGACAGCCGAAATAACCAGGCTTGAGGAACAGCTCGATCATAGCTCTCAAATCCTGGCCAAAGGGTCTACCCTGTTGGGAGAGCGAAAGGTAGCCGATATCGAGACCTCAAAGGTGTATGCACAGAACCGAATTATTGGGATCCGGGCAAAGGTCTGGCATGGCCTCATGGAGATGTTAGTTCCGAAGATCGAAATCGAACAATCGATTAGAGGAGATCTTATCTTTATTCAGGCAGGCAAGGATCTTGTCTCTCGGGTCTTGAAATCTGCTGAGTTCGAAGAGCTGAAGACAAAAGCCGAGTCCGAGATGGAGACCTGGCAAGAAACTATCTCCGATTGTTCTAAACTGCTTGAATCATTCTCGGCTATATTACAAGATAAGCAGCCTTCAAAAACAAAGAAGCAGCAATCATCCACGATTAATTTTGATGTCGACCGGCTCTGCAAACAGACTGAGCCTTTGATGGGCATTGGCCTCACAAATACGGCTCCACAGGCCAGGGCACAGGCGCAACAGAAAGCAGCGGGCCTAGTCGAACATATGGGGCCGATTATCTTGGATCGCAAGTGGCTGGAGGGCAATCAGGTCTATTTGCTTTTGCCAACTCCGGAGGTCCTGGACGCACTTAACCAGGGCTGGCTGGTCGATTTGGGAATGAGGGTCCCAATCGGCTGGAAGATCACAAAAGACGGCCGGATCGTGGCTCCAGACAAGAACTGATCCAGCTACCAACCTTTTTAGGAGGTATTCAGACGAAAAAACACGATCATCCTAGACACTTCACTCGTTCCCAAAGGAAGGCCCGAACTCTACGTAAGAAAAGGTATGCTGTACGGGACTACGACGGCAACGACTCAGACCCGGAGGAGTAGATGGGAAAGAGAGGACCTAAGTGTTCTATCTGCGAAAATCCGGAGGTTGAGGAAATCAACACGCAGATACTCGACAATCAGAAACTCGCTGATATCTCGCGTAAATTCGCGGTTTCTTATGATGCTCTTCAAAGACATAGCGATAAGTGCATAGTCCGGGCCCTGGCAGCTTCTCCAACTACAGCCGAGGTTATCACTGGTGATAAGCTACTAAACCAATTGAAGGAGGCCCGAGAAAAGGCCGTGTTTCTTTTGGATAAGGCCATTGATGCCGCAGACACCCGAACTTATGGAGCTCCTTCTCAGTACCTCCGTGAGATCAGGGAGCAAATCAAGCTGTGGGCCGAGCTCGAGGGCCGGTTAGCATCTCAGCCACAGATCACCATCATAAACAATCCCGAGTGGGTAGAACTTCGAACAGTGATTCTAATCGCTCTTGATCCCTACCCACAAGCACGTGAGGCGGTTATCAATGCCATCCGTGAGTGATGATCTGGTCTACTCCCTGGATCCGGTCACGTGGGCTAAAGAGGTCCTGGGATATCACTCGGATCCCTGGCAGGCAGATCTACTAAGGAGCCGTGCAAGAAAGATCATCCTGAACTGCTCTAGGCAAAGCGGCAAGAGTACGACCAGTGCGGTTTTAGGACTTCATGAAAGCATCTATCGCCGTCCTTCCTTCGGTCTAGTAATCGCACCTTCGCAGGATCAATCAAGCGAGCTTATGCTCAAGTTCGATGAGTTCAGAGGTGCGGTTGAGCTTCCTTCTGATTATCTTAGCACAGACACAAAGCTCGCCGTCCGTTTCGCCAATGGCAACCGATTCATAGCCCGTCCAGGCTCAGAGAAGACCGCGAGAAGCTTCTCGGCCGTAACTCTGCTCCTCGAGGATGAAGCTAGCCGGGTATTAGACGATCTTTACAACACTGTTCGCCCTATGCTCGCTGTCAGCAATGGCAGGCACATCCTTATGAGCACTCCTTTCGGCAAGCGAGGCCATTTTTTCCATATTTGGGATGAGCAACGAGATATGTGGGACCGGTTCGAAATTCCAGCGGAGAAGTGCCCACGCATAACGAAAGAGTTTTTGGAAGAAGAGCGGAGGACAAACCCCTGGTTCGAACAAGAATATCATTGTGTGTTTACAGAGGCCATAGATAGCGTTTTTGGATATGAAGAGGTTGAAGCGGCTTTTAAGGATGGCATAGAACCTCTGGAGGTGTAAAATGTTTATTTTAGGGTTGGATTTAGGACAAAGCCAGGATTATACCGCCCTATCTATCCTGGAAAGGTTAGACGGAGGCGGCACGGTTTATAATGTTCGTGGGCTCGAGAGGACCAGAGGGACAAGCTATCCCAACATTGTTAAACGAGTATCTGAGGTCATGGGTAAGCTGCCCGGCTCGGTCCTGGCGTTGGACTATACTGGAGTTGGCAGGCCAGTCTATGATATGTTCATTCAAGCTGGATTAAACCCAGTGGGCATTTTGATCCATGGCGGGGATCGCGTCAATCACGAGCAGGGAGATTCAATATATCGAGTCCCCAAGCGCGACTTGATAGGTGTCCTCAAGATTCTTTTCCAGAACCAGCAAGCTAACCGATATCCTATGATGCAGATCGCCAAAAAGCTTGACCTGGCGGAAACCTTGAAGGCCGAAATCCATAACCTCAAGGTTAAGATCGATCCTGCAACGGCCCACGATTCTTATAGCGCCTGGAGGGAGGGAGACCACGACGATTTGATTTTGTCTCTCGGCCTGGCTGCATGGTGGGGGCAACAAAATCCTTTCGTTCAATTAGAAGCTGTAACGCAAACTTTTGGATCGACTTCCTTTAGCAGCTCATTTGACAATCTAATGCGAAGATTCGACAATTATGATGATTATTGTAAGAATTGCGAATAAAAAAGGTGGTGATAGACACGAATGCAACAACCAAGAAGAAAATTCTAACTTCTGAGGACCTTATTAATGGATTCCGCGCACCCAACGTGCTGTGTGGTCAATTCAATGAGACCTACGTCTGGCGAATGCTCATAACTAAACCGGGCAGCATAGTACCTGTATGGCTGCTTTACCACAATCGAGTATCAGCTAGACTCAAGAGGATAGTCCGGGGCACTTTGAAAAACATTCGAGATGGAAGACAATTAGATGAGAACGCTGACCCGAAGAAATTGAACTTAATCGCAGACATTCACAAGCGTTCGAAGGGTCTCCTTTCATCGAAATTCTTCGACATCAAATCGGAGAAAGGGTGCTCCTCCCTGGCGTTCCTAGCTGGATGTGGTTACGAGGTTGATTTCAACGAGAAAGAGCTGCCGGAAAAGATCTCTAAATTGTGTAGCAGCTTGCCGAATTCGGGAGGCGATGGTCATGGCGGCTGTTAGGGAATTTGTAGCAAAATATAGCCTCCAGGACAATATTACCCAACAACTGGCAGGCATCAAGCAAGCCATAAATTCCGCTACTCTTGATCGTACTGTCAAAATCAATGCCGATACAAGCAACCTGAGCAGCAAGATTAACGATTCGGGTTCGGCCATCCAGAAGAGCATCGGGGGCGGTGCGAAGGTAGCCGAAGGTGCGATCAAGAACGCTGGCAAAGCTACTGAAGATATCACCTCCGGAGCAAAGAAGGCCGAGGGCGGGATAAGCAACATCACCAAATCGGCGAACAATTTAAAAAGTGCTATCACAAACGTAGCTGGAGCCCTCGCAGGTATTGCCACAGGCGGAGCCATCGCGGGCCTTTCGTACTTAACTGCCGCAAAAAGTGATCTGTACGTTGCAGAGGTCTACAAAAGCATCGATGCTAACAAGAAATTGGGTCTAAGCTCAGAAGAGGTGAAAGCGAGAGTTGCAGGATTCAAGGGCGTAGGCTGGACCTCGGACACAACGATGCTCAAGAATATTCAGGCAGCCTACACTTATGGAGGAATCTATGCCAAAGGAAAAGAGACCGCAATAAATCCATTGACCGGGCTTAAAGAATCAATGGGCCGAGGAGAAATAGCGGCACAAGCCGCCGCCAAAATAGCATTCAACTATGTAGGTCCTGATGGAGAGAGCCTGGACCCTAAAGACCTGCTTGCATCAGTCTACCGAAAAGGCAAACTGATGAAAGGGGCAAAGAATGCTCTTGCCTTAGAACTGGGTGTAAGTGCTGATGACAGGCGATTGGATACGGTTGCGGGCAGAATCAAGCTCTTAAACAGTCACCTTGGAGACGGGCTAACAGATCAACCCTGGAAGATCGCAACCCAGAACTTAGCTGACCTGCAGAAGTCAATTGGCGAGAGCATAGCCCCTGTCATGAAGAATGTGACAGGTCTGTTGGCTGGATTCATTAAGATGATAACCGCCTTTCCAGGAGGCTCGGCCCTGATCGGCTACCTGGGAATCTTCATAGCCTTGGCGTCTATACTGTCTCTTATCGTATCCGTTGGAACCCCTCTGGTAGGCTTGTTCATGGCTATCCGTGGGGCTATGGCAGGGATGACGATAGCCACAGAAGGCTTTGCAGGAGCTGAGCTGTTAGCCTTCGCGCCTCTGTTCATCATAGCCGGCATCCTGCTTCTTGTCGAGCAGCGTACCCACATCTTCAGCAATGCCTTGAAACAGCTAGGCAAAACGCAGCTTGCCAAGGACTTCTTCAAGTGGTTCGAGGAAGGCGGCAAATGGATTGACAAGATGATCGGCAGCCTGGACAAGCTCTACAAGGCTGGCAAACTGGGCGATATCGGCAGAGGTGCCCTGTCATCGTTAGGTAATGAGATAGATAAGACAAAGAATCGTTTGGGCGGGATATTCAAAGATCTATCCGGATCAGCTGATCTGAAGAATATTCTTAAGGTCGTGGGCATGGCCGCCCTAGGTCCGGCTGGGATGATGGGTGCCATCCTGGGAGGCGGTAGCCCTGATAAGCTCCAAGAGAACTTAGTTAAGTACATGTACAATTTGTACAACCTGGCCAGGACCTATTTCCCATGGTTGAACACAGCGGGCGAGATGCTGAAGAAGATTGAGGGGATATTCGAGTGGCTGTACTCGCTGCTGCAAGGACTATTTTCGTGGCTCAAGGGGGCAATTCCTGGAGCACAGAAGGAGACTTATAGGCAAGAATTGGTAAAGAAACTTCCATCAAATGTCGAGCTTAATTCATCTGGTGGACTTGTAACAAAACCGATGACCGGAAAAGAGATAAATAAAAAGTATGGAGGGGGACTATCTGACGATGACCGAGCTAATTTGCTTCACGGTGGGCAATCGGTTTCTGCATCCAGTTTGTCTCCCAAATTGCAAGATCTTTATACAAAATATCAAAATGCTTCTAGTTTCGCTACCGGGATAGCAGACGCAGTTAAGCAGGGATTGAGCGGTATGGCAGATGCGGTCGCCGCAGCTATCAAGGGCATATTTCCAGATTTCAGTCCTTTGACTAATGCCCTTACGGATCTCACTAATTGGCTGAAAAACCATGGGATTCTCGGCAATAATTCGCCCAACACTGGCCTCGGAGGTCTTGGAGGCCCAGGTGAGAAGACTGCATACGATCCTAATAACAGCATGGTCCAATATTTCTATAACAGGGGATCCTCTCAAGAGTGGGAAAAGATCGATTGGACAGATAACCTACATCTCGGCCAAAGGAAGCCAATAACCGAAAAGGATGTTCCCTCAAGTGTTGTTTCCGATCTCCAAAAATCCCCAATAGGATCGACAATACGGCGGCCTGGCCTGGTTCATGTCTCAATGCCGGGCGAGGAAGTTGTAAGCGCGGCCAGGGTAGAGCATGGTCCGGGTGCCGTTGCACGAGCCTTGGATTTGCTTAATAACATCTCAAGCGGTAATCCCATGGCCGTTGGGGCAGGAACAGGAGCTACCTATAACATTTCTGTTCCTATTCATCAGGAGTTCAGCGGCAAAATCTCAAGCAATGTGGACATCGAGAAGCTCATGAGGCAAGTTCGCAAGGAGACCGCGACGATAGCAGTAAAATCCGTAAAGGATGCCCTTAGCCATAGGAGAACGTGATAACCTCACGTTCTTCTCCTAAACTCTGAAATTATGCCTTCTTTTCAGCTACATGGAAAGTCTCGACCATTAGGGATGTATCTTTATCAAGATCCATGTGCGATTCTATTTCGACATAAGTAGTTGGATCTAATTGGTAAGATATCTATACCATTCAAACACATGGTCAACACGCGATCATCCCTATCACAGATGGGGTTGGTTGCATCCCATTGAGCGCCAGAGTGGCCATCGATCGTCTTGTTCCACAAATATGTTGTATCCCACCTTTTAGCAATCGATTGAAATCCGGGATCATCCGGTGGAAAATCTGTGGGACCTGTGTAATGTGTAATATAGACGTGTGGGCCGTTAGGAAACATCCCTAGGGTATATTGTTCATATTTCGCTTCATGGTATGTCTTTCCTGAACCTTCCGTTTGGTTGAAAGTATAATATGTAATATGCATATCATCTATCGGCGACCTTAATTGAAAGCTTACCTCGTATGGACCAACAGGAACAATGTAACTGGTCGAATTATATACGCCAGGAGAAATCTTCGGCATCAGATTTGGCGCAGTGTCATTCATGAAAGTGGTATTCATGATATCCAAGAAGTCGCCATAAGCATACTCATCTATATTTGCAGGAATTTTTGTGTAGTTTGCTATTCCTGCCTTAGCTTCGGCTTGGGCTTTTCCTAATGCTTCATATCCAGGCCCGCTAAGTGCCTCTGTTGTCCTAACCATTAATACAATAGCTGCCCCGCAGAGTAGCACAATAAGCACAATAAGCACAAT
>QGNH01000350.1_pt1 | contig 11347 bp, 14 predicted proteins | sample 1735481 | NCBI WGS metagenome assembly QGNH01 (sample SAMN09239004, study PRJNA386568) | Viral metagenome, whole genome shotgun sequencing project. | reverse complement strand
TTCATAGGTGATAAGCGCCAGTATGGCATGGGGTGCGATCTTGCCCAAAAAACCAGCTACTTCACCCAGCCCCACCTTAGCCGCGGCCTTGCGCAACTTGCGGGACTCGGCCAGCAAGAGCACGTCTTGTAGGCCACCCTCACCTGAAAGCAAATCCTTGACAGCGTGCGCCTTGGCCAGCTTGCCGTACATCTTCACATCATGGGCCATGTGCGCCGGGGCCAGCGCGTCCTTAGCTTGCTTCTGGTAGCCTTCCAGCCGCTTGCGCGCGTCATCCGCAGCCCGCGTTTGTTGCAGCGCCAAGCCGTGTGTAGCGCCAAGCAACTTTGAGGTCTTGGTGGCCTCTTTTTGAAGCTGCTGAACTTCCTTGCGCGCAACTTTGGCGGCCTCTTTATACTGCCCAATTTTAGCTAGGGCGTCTGACCCCATGCTTAATTGTATTTGCGGCCCGGGCACGGTTTATCTCCGCTCTTTGAGTTGCGTTATCAGCCGTTCCTTGCCGCGCGCATGTATCACCCAGCACAGCACCAACAAAGCCAGCACCACACCACCCGCCACGCTGGCCACAGCTACCGTGTGGTTGTAAGCCGTGGCTACATCGGCCGCCACAGCCTGCATGGGCTGCACCATTTCTTTGCCGAAAAGCGAGCCGTCTATTTTTATCACCACAGCGCCGGGCGCTACTGTGAAGGCCCCCTCGTCAAAATTCAGGGAAAAAGCACGCGGAGAAAGCGAGAACTCAAACGCGCCTTTCTGCACAGTCAAGGGCGCGTCCACTTGGAGCGGGGCAGAGACAGTGGCGAGCGGTTGATTGAAGGTCGTGTTGGCCGTCAATTCGCCGTGAGCCTTAAAAGCGCCGGATTTCACAGCCGCGTTGATCCAGCCGGTGAAGGGCGCTTGCACCGCGCCTGCCTCGACTTTCACGCCCTCTACCGTGGCGTGGTCCTTGGGTTCCACGTCAAAGACGGATATAGCCCAAGCCGGTGCGCAAAACAGGAAAAGCGCCAGCACAGCATATTCGCACTCGCGCCCGTGGCGTATGTCTCGAACCTTGCGCGCGCTCCGCAAACAGGACGTGCAGCAATGAAACCACCGCTCAAACTTCGAGACTTTGAGCACGACTATTTTCTTGCCGTTCTTTTTGGCGGCTTCTATGGCTTCAACATGGCTCATGGTTAGCTCTGTACCTCTATGCCGCGCCGTCTCAGCGCCGCTATGAAATGCTGCCGGGCTTTGGCCTGCAAGCCCATCAACTGGCCGGCGTTGAACTGAAAGAAATTATTTTTAGGGGGTATGTACCCGCCCCCCGTGGCGCCCGTGGCTTGGATCGTCTGTTTCAACTTCTTCTTGCCGTAGTGTGTGCCTTCGCCCCGTATGCCGCCGTACCGAAAGGTGCTGGCCGCTATGTAAACCTTTTTACCCAAGCCGGGGGGCATGTCTATCTTGAAACCCTCTTGCGTGGCCTGTATGACCGAGTTTGTCACTGTGGCCGCGTAAAGCTCTATGTGCTCTTTAGCCAAGGAATGAGCCTGTACGCCGCTGGCCCGGTAAGACACGTCCAACTCGCGCCGTATATCGGCTACCATAGCCGCCACCACTTCCTTCAAAATGGCTTGAGCTTGCAGACCGGCAAATTTCGAGAGCGTGAAGCCCAACTTATCCAGTACGCTCACATAGCCCAGGGTTTTGCCGGCCGCCGCTAGGCTCACCGTGAGGTTATTTCCTTGTGGCTCACACAGAAGGCCATGCCCGCCCGCGCCGCCGCTTCCCGTTCAGCCGGCGTGCCTTCGGGTATGCCCAAGGGCTGCATAAGCTCTGATATATCGGCGGTGGCCAGCCAAGTCTCCCAAGCCGCGATTTTCAAGCCGGACAGCGCCGCCATCTTAGCCACAGCTTCCAGCCGTTCATCGGGCAGCTTCTCCGGCTCACTCACCCCGGCCATAACGGCTATCGTTACCAGATAATCGCGCCGGGCCGCGTCCAACTTCGCTTCCCGTTCCAGATTTACCCGCTCAACTTCCTGGTTGGCTTTTTCTTCATGCTGCCGCTCGCGTTCCAGCCCGCGCTTTATGGCTTCGGCGTACTCTTTGTGCTCCGGGTCTTTCCAAGTGCCCGCCAAAAGGCCCGGCTTGACTTGCTGCCAGGTGGCCAGTCCAAAGAGCGTCTTGGCATTGAGGCCATTGATAACCGGCAGGTCGCCCCAGCAAAGCGTACCACAACCGTACTCTTGGCCGTACACTTTTGAGTTTAGGTCAAAGCGCCAGAAAAAGCCTTGTGAGCCGGGATGCGGGCGCGTCTTGACCAGCGCCAGAGCTTCGTCGCGGTTCTCCGGGGTGTAGAAAACAAGATCAGCGGTCATAGCACCGTCACTATGGCGTAGACCGAATCCTTATAGGACGCGCTGCCATCGGATGCTTGCGGCAAAGCTGCGGCGGGTAAAATCTGCTGCAAGAAATTCACTATGCCCGTGCTGGCCAGCGTGGTGAAGGTCTTGGAGTCGGCCGTCATTTCCAAAATCAAAGCCGCTATGACTTGGGCCGCGCTGGCGTTGGACGCGGGCGCATGGGAGACAAAAGACCCGATCACTAAATCCGAGGCCAGATACTTCTTACCCGCCGCCACAAGCGCGGCCTGCTGCGTAGCCCCACCCGTGGCGATATTATTGAACAGCCCTTGAGCCGCGCCCGCGAAGTCCACCACGATTTCATTGTTGGGGGCTGAATCCGGCTTGGCCACCTGGTCGTACATGGCAGCGAAGGCGGCTTCTTGGCTCACGCTGCCCGCGCCCGCCTGGTCGAAAAAATAGGCCAGCTTGCCCAGCACTTTGCTTAGGGCGATATAATTTGCATCTGTCATGGCCGGTTCTCCTTGTGAGTGTTTTTGCGTTAAGCCCCAAATGAGATTGGATTTAAGTTCTCACTATCTCCTGCATTAAATTTGAGCTTCTGCGTATGGACGTGAGGCTTGGTCTTGGTGTCCAAGTTGTACTCCCGCACTTGCATAGAGGAAACCACACCGTTCACGGTGGACCCGCCGCCGGGTGCGCTCATGTCTAGCAGAGTGAAAGTCAGGTCGGTGTCAGCCTGAGTCTTGGAAAGCGGACTCATGGCTTTTTGGTATTCCACCGTGGCCTCACAGCCATATTCATCCAGAGTTATGGCGGCTGAAAGGCGCGTGCCCGGTCGGCTTTCCACGTCTTTGGTGGTCTCCGTGATTGTGACCGCAATCGGATCAACGAAGTTTTCGCCACACGCCGCGGCGGCTACTCGGAAGGTGTCTTGAGAGGGAACTTCATTGCTCATTTTTTAATCTCCTTAAAAAAGTTCCGTACTTCTTTTTGAATGTTTCAACAGGTATTGGGCGGCAATGTAGCAACGGCTCGAATTATCTTTTCTCCTATCGGTTCAAAAAGGCCGAAGCGAACTTCAACTTGTACGTGTAGCACACCACGCCCGGCGACAGGTCGGGTCGCACTTCCGGCGTGAAAGAAATGGTCTTGGGTGGATTGCTGCCAGAGGCCATGACTATCCAGTTGTTGCGTATGGTCTCCACCAACGCTTCTATCAGCGTGGGGTCTGTGGCCTTGTCCCGTGTGAAGGACGCCCACAAGCGCACAGAAAATTCGTAATCCATGAAATGACTGGTCTGAGTGTTCAAGGTGTTGCTCCACAGGTCAAATTCTTCCTGTGTAGCCCAATCCAAATTCATCTTCGGGCCGTTGGTTTCCACGTCCTTAAAAAATTCTTCTTCCGGGTCCGTGGGCACGAAGCCCTGAGAAATGCGCGCGGCTTCCAGCGTAAGCGTGTTCTCGCCCACTGTGGCCGAAGTGGAAGAGCCATCAGCCACGGCGCCCGTGGCTATGGCGGCACGTATCTTGGCCAGGGTGAGTTGCGCTGTGGTGCTCAAACGTTCACCCCGATATGATGCGCGCGTGTTCTTATGGTGGCGCATTGAAAAATGCTTTGGTACACATCAGTTGGGATTTTCTTCACCACGTACTCATCGCCTTCCCAGGTTATCACATCATCTGTCAGCGGCTTCACAAAAGGCGGCTCGCCCTCCACTATGGACGGCTGCGGGGGTATCCAGAAGTTCGTAGGCGAGCTTTGGACCACCAGCCCCAGCATGTTGGCTTCCTCTTGCGAAATCGGCTCGCGGATGCAGTAGTAGTGGCCAATAACTCCGGCCTGGTTATACGTGATCCGCCATTTGTACCGGCGGCAAATGCGATAGGCCACCCGCGCCGCGTAGCGTATGAACCTTTCGGCTGGGCCGAGTTCGCGGCTCACGAGCCACGCCCCACGAAGCGCGGGAAACTCGTGTGCCTCGCCATAAAAGTCTCGTCGCATTGAAATGGAATTAAAGACTTGAGCTTGCCCAAATGGAAGTTGTACTCATCCAAAGCCGCGAAAGACACGCCGGTTATCGGGCCTATGTTGCCGTGGTCTTGGCGTGAAGTATCGCCGTAAAGCTCGCGTATAATGTCCAAATGAAAGCGGACACGACGAACCTTTGCAGGATAGGGGTCTATTGAAGCCACGAGAAAAGAAACGAATTTCGTAATCGTAGCGTTGCCCGCGTCCACAATCTGCATGATATTAACCAACCCGCCATCGAACGCTGTGGTTAAGGACACATCCATAGGTATATCAAGGTATTCTGCTATTTCTATAATTTCATCTTGTGTCATATTTTTAAGTTGTACTTTTGTTAAATCCATTTCCTATGCTCCGCAAACCCTTTCAACGCCTACCGATTCCAATGCAGTATCACGAATGGCTTGCACAAAAGCCCGTACAGCAAATTCAGCACAATCCCATGAATCTTACTGCCTTGCGGACTTTTTTCCAGCAAAATCGCCGGTTAAAATCTTCGTATCCGCCGGCGCCACCACGATTTTAGGCGCGTTGGGAATTTTCAGAGACAGTAGGATGCCTTGAGGTGTGGGGCGAAATTCAAGCTGGTACTGCGGCGGCACTTTCTTAAAGTGAGCCGTGCGCAACTCAAATTCCACAGGTCCAAGAGGCGTAGAACAACGCACCACCATAGCGGCCAGCAAACGCAAAATCTTTTGATACTCCAAGTCCTTCATCATCAGCGTCGGGCCGAGGGCGTCCAGCGTGGCCTTCAAACGGGGCAGATCGTCGGCTGTGATCGTGTCGCGCTTGGCCATGTATTCTTGCTCGTTGAAAGGCTGGACAGGCGCGGGCTTCGTGTCGGCTACCATTGGTTCCTCTGGTTTTGAAAAGCGGGGGCGCGCCGGATTGACGCGCCCCCTTTGTGGACTAACGAAGGATCGGGATAACGAGTTCCGAGCGCACCCCGACACCGTTGATGTAGCAGACTTCCACGCAAATTTGGTGATATTCCCTGTAAGCGTAAATTGCTAATGGCATACCCGTCACTTCGTCTTTCACGAAGGCCGGTTCAGCCAGCATTTCCCGCCCCAAGACTACAGCGGGCGGCATACGCATAGCGTTCACCACGCCGAGCGGATCGAAGGCCACGGGGCCTTGACCGTTGACGGCCAGTGCGTTACTCATACCGCCCGTGCCGCCGCGCGCTGTGGCTACAATGGTGATGGCATCAGTGGCCTTGTGCGCCACCAGCAACCCGCCATTGGCCGGCACGTAGGATGTGACCGAGCCGCCGGAATTGGCTGCGCCGGCCGCGCTGGCGCTGGACGTGGTGGGCGTGGAAAGCCCCAATGTCCAAGTCGTAGTCGCGCCGCTTACCGACACGATCTGGTAAACGTTGGTGTCCACCGCCCCGCCGCCGCCGTGGCCGAGGGTGATAAGGTCGCCCACCACAAACGCCGAACCGCCCGCTGTGGTGCCGGTACGGGTGACGATGGTTTTGACACCAACAGCATAATCGGCGTCCAGCGCATAATTCGCGCCGTCGCCCACCACCTGCACCGTGGGCTGGTTGATGTCCTTCTGGACTTTCCATTCCAGAATTTCCATCGGCAAGCCCTTTGCGAACATTTCTGTATTCTGGTTGAACGCAAAGTAATACTTGAGAATGTCATCCTTGCCGATGTCCAGAATGTTGCTGGAATTGGCTACGATGACCCGGTTGGCTGGCGAGAAGCGTTGATTATCAGCTTGCGCCGAGAGAGCCTGGAAGAAGGCATAGTTGAAAGCCGTGCCCACTGCGCCCACATAATTCTGCGGGTAAGAAGCGGCTATAGCCGTCCAAATGCTCTGCGAAATGCCGTCCGCTATGGCGTTGGCCGCTTCCATTATGGCCGGGGCTTCTGTCTGCTCGATTTGCTGGAACATCTGATTGGTGTCTGTCCAAACGAGCGGGACAGCGTTGTAATTGCTGAGGGTAATGCCAGCCGCGTCTTGCGCCAAGTTGCTCGTGGTGGCGCGGTAGGGGCCGGGCACAACCGGCACAGCCGAGACGCCGCGAGCGACGCCCCAAGGGATGATGGCACCCTTCTGGCCGGGATCGGTGGAAAAGTTTTTGCTTGCCGCGTTGAGGATGCCCAGCCGCTTGCGCGAATAGGCGAAAATCTGAGCGGGCAAGCGGACGTTCAGGATTTCCGCTATGCTTGTAGCCATGTTCGTTCAGTCTCCGTTACGAGGTCTTGAGCGCCGGTATAATCAGGACGCCGTTGTTATCTCGTCTTAAGCCTTTGGTAGCCGAAGAAAGTTTGCCGCCTCCGAGCGTCAACCCATCCTTCGGCGGGTTAGCCTTGCCTACCTGGTAGTCTGAGCCTTCGCTGGCCAGCCAGGCGTCAACATACACGTCTAGCGCAACCTGCTTGGCGCCTTCGCCTACCCGGATTTGCTCACCATCAATTTCGAGGGTTTGGTCGTGCAGCTTCTTTTCCACCAACCGTTCAGCCAGGTCTTTAGCCACCTTGCGGCTTACAACCTTGCCATCGAGCAGTTCCTCGATGGTGCGTTGCACCCGGTCGGTGACAGCCTGCCGCGCTTGCAACTTTTCTTTCTCCTTGGCTGCCGCGCGTTCGTTGTCGAGCTGCTTTTTCAAGTCCGCGAATTGCTGCTCAAGCGGCGTCTTGGCCGCTGGCGCGCCTTCCGGGGCTGGCTGCATACCCGCCGGCGTCAACTTTTTCAGTTCACCTTCCAGCGTCTCGTATTTCTTGGTGAGGCTTTGAAGTGAACCGATGGTCTTAGACTGCCCGCCGACTTGCTCTCTGAGCGCCGCAATTTCGGCCTTCAACTCCGCCGTGTTATCCGTGGCACCCGTGGTGGTAGTGGTTCCCTCTGCCATGATGACTTCCTCCGATAGTTTTAGGCCGTGTCGGGCCGGAGCAAACTTTGAGTGGTGTTTGCTGAATCCACGAAACCGGATTTCGCAGGCCCGGTTGAAACCTGTTTATTTTGAAAACTGTTTGTAGTGTGGGTTACTTCCATTCGACGTAATAAGCGTTGGCGTTTGTGGTGATGGTCAAAACCTGCCCGGCTGTGCCTATGCTCTTGAGGTGCCAGTTGGTGCCGTCGCTAATCAGTATGTCGCCCGCGCTGGACGGGCCAGCCATTTGGTTGAGCGCATCGCTGCCCCAAGGCGAAACGTCGCCCATCTTTTTCCCTTTTTCATTGTCGCAGCCTGAAACAGCCAAAAATATCAGGCCGACAATCAGACAAAACACCGCAGCCGGTAACATCGCTTTCATTTTCCATTCCTCCTGGCGAAGCTCACAGCCGCCGTAGTGGGCTGAGAAACTGTCGCGCTATTGTTTGTGTGCGAGTTGGCCTCACGGACTTCCGTGTAGGGTTGGCCATCCACAAAAATATGCTGGTCTAGGTCGCTGAGTGTGTTGGGCCGCACGCCGCCAAACTTGGCGTTGAGCAGCTTGGTGTAATCGGCGTAGGACACCACCCAAGCGGGTATCTTTTTTAACTTCAACTGGCGAGAAGCCGCGGCGCGGTGGTGGCCGTCCAAAGAGGCATAAATCGAACCGCCGTCCCGGTGTACGCCCGGCACTTCGTAAACCAGTACGGGTTTGTCCGGGTCGTAGCCTTCGCTTTGGATTTTCTCCACAAGCTCTTGCCGGAAATTCTTATCCGTGCCGTGCTGCGGATCAATGCGCATGGGGTCTATGTTTTTGCGCTTGGCATCCACGCGCACAGCCACGCCCGCATCCGGGCCTTTACCGCCGCTCGTGGTGGCTGAGGTGGCCGCGCTGGTAGCGGGACCGGCTGTACTGGCGGCTGAGGCCGCGCCCGTGCTGGCATTTTGCGCGGCTACACTTCCGCCGGCGGGAGTCGTTGCCACCGATGGCGTTGCGCCGCTGCCGGCCGCCGCGCCGCTTTGCCCACTGGGCAGTGCGCCGGACGTGGCGCCGGGGGCGGGGGCCGTCGAGGTTGTATTGCCAAGGCCGGGTATGGCTGCACCCGTGCCGCTCTTGTCCGTGAGCGCGAGGTATTCTTGCAACGGGCCTATGCCTTCTATGCTGGGCTTTTCGCCCTTGCCGCGATATTCAGCCAGAGCATCTATCAGCTCTTGCATCATGGCCTGCACAAGTAAGGCAGCTAAGTAACCTATGACTTGGTTGGGCCGGGCGTCCAAGAGCTTGCCCGTAGCCGTGGCGCGCGCATTTTGGGTCTTGGTTATGGCCTCAAGCTGTGTGGCCATGAGGGCCATTTGCAGAGAATCCAAAAGCGCCTTTAGGTCTTCCAATTGCAGCGCGGTCTCAGCCGGATTGGGGCTTATAAATTTTGCGTCTTCGCGCTGGCCATCGGCGCGTATGCGCCCCACCATAGCGCCGCTGGCATTATCCCGTACTACCATTTCCGGCAGGGCTTTACCGGCTGCGTCATACCGCGGCTCATCGAAAAGTTGCAGATACAGGATTTGATAGGCCGTGTCATCAAAAGCGCACGTGCCAGCCGTGCGGCGCGCATAAAGCGCCACCAGGTTATCCCAAATGTTGCGCATGACCCAAACAGAATAGCTCGTGTCCACGGCGAAAATGGGCGGGCGTTTGAAATCATGCCAGGCCACCTTGACGATTTGCGCGTCCGGTTTTTTATCTTTGGCTGTAGCCACAGCCTCATAGACTATGCAGCAATCTTTCGTGTAGATCGTCCAGCGGTGCCGGATGCCGGGATCGGCTTCAAAGGGATTGGCCGGGTCTTGCGTGACTTCCTGACAATAGGTGCGGAACCAAGTGTACTTGCAATCTGTGTCCAGGCCCCAGTTATTCACGCAGGGCGCGGAAAGATGCTTGATGGTGACGTTGTAGCCCTTATCGCCCTTGGCTTCCGGGTCTTCAAAAGCCAGGGCGCTATAGCCGTTGTGGTACAGGTAAACATCACGGAGCGTGTTGAAGGCCACGGACAAAAGCTTGGTGTGACCGTTGCCGCACTTCTCGTTCAGGCTTTCCCAATACTCCGTGTTCTGGTCACAGGTAATCTTGGGCTCCTGCCCGGCGAAAGCCGTAGCCACCATGAACTCTATCATGGCCTTTTCGGGCGTGATCTTGTAGGCGCGCGCTATGCGGGCAGCGTATCGTTTCTCGTCTTCGCCCGCCAGCTTGGGCAAAAGGCCGCGCTTAAATTCTTCGTTAAAGTCTTCGTTCTGTTCGTAAAACGTCCGAAACTTTTTAATGTTGTCGGCGTCGTAATCCGGGTGGCAACGGCAAATGTCATCGAACTTCACCACCGGATTAGCCAGGAAGCCCAACGTTACGGGATCGGCATTTGCGCGTGGGGCGAGTACCGGTCCGCTTTTCTCTGGCTCATCTGGCAGCGTGGCGGTGGGCGCGGGTTTATCGGCGTACTCTTGGTAATTGTCAGCCAACGACACGGCCAGGCCATTGAGGCCAGCGTGTTCATTCCCTTCGCCCACTGTTTACCTCGAAAATGGAGTTAAGTTTGGATTGGCCGGGGCAAACCACCAGCGATTCTTCCGGCCCCAATCGGACAGCAACAATCCCGCCACGGCGTCATCTTTCTGCCTCTCGCCCTTCTTCGGCCCGTAAGTCGAATAGCCGCCGCGATTCTGCAAAATGTGGTACGTCCGCATTTGCGCTATAAGCTCATCATGGCCGCGCCAGCATAAAATGCGTTTCTGCTCGGTCGAAAGGCAGAGATTGCTTACCAGGTCGCCCTTGGTCTGGTTGTCGCGGTTGGCAGAAAAGCAAAAGGGCACGAGGCCGGGGATGTACTTCTGGTAGATCACGATGTACGAGTCGTCATCGTGGCCCAGCCGTCCACCCGCCCCGCCCTTGCTCGTGCTGTCCACCACCACCTTGCAGCGCCAGACGCGGGCCAGGGCCGCCACTTGCTGCGCTGTGACATCGTGCAGTTGCAACGGGAACTCTTTGGCCACCACCACCAAGCCCTGATCGTCTATGATAACCAGGAAGCAATGGTCGCGTGTGCGGCCCAGGTCCAGGCCGGCCACGTACTGCCTGCCCGGCTGGGGCTGCTCCGGGGGGCGGGCATCAGTCAAACAGAATTTATCAAAGTACGGAAACGCCTGAGTATCGTCATGCCCAACTTGGCAAAGAAATTCCGAGTCGAAGATGTGCTGTGGCGTTATGGATTTTAAATCCGCAAGCCGCTTTTTACCCTCATCCCCCTGGAACATAATACCTGTGGGGCTGGGGTACATCCAACTCTTCACTACCGGGTCATTCGTTTGCCCACGATGATAGAGGTCGAGTATCCAATTCCAATGCGTGATAGTCGTAGTAATTAAAACTTGTGCTTTCGTTACCGATACTTTTGGTAAAATAATACGAGTGATTTCTTCGCCTTCAAGGTCATTGGCTTCATCACAACAGACCAGGCCCGTCCATTTTCCACCGCGCAGTCGTTTGGGATTTTCAAACGAGCGCCACTCAAGATAATGGCCATTGCGAAAAACCATAGCCGGAAAAGGCCACAGTTTTGGTTCTTCTTTTAAAAGAGTTTCAGCAAAATTTTCGCCGTCCATCATGGCGCGGAAAAACTGATTCGCCATTGATTGAATCGGCATGACCACGGCACTACGGCCCAACGTTGTGCCGCACGTCTTAACTAAACCTGCTTCAAGAGTATGACTTTTTCCCCATTGCCTTCCTGCGATAAGTAGCTTTACCGGGTGCGGGTCATTCAAAAAGGCTATTTGTTCTTTCGTCAGATTTAGCCTTACGCGCATGAAGGTAAATTTTCCAACTTGGCCGCTTGGCAACGGTGCAACGCTTTCGCGCCGCAAGGTCGGAGAGAGTCGCCAGATTTTGTTTCATGGCTGCCAAGCCCGGTACTCTCTCCACTCTACAATTTTTTTGCCTAAATGTCAAGCCTTTTGCGCGGGCGCGGTCTCTGGCGTTTTCGGCGCACACGCGGGGCCGATCGCGGGCGGGGCTGGGGGATGACCGCCGGGC
>QGNH01001029.1_pt1 | contig 11349 bp, 24 predicted proteins | sample 1735481 | NCBI WGS metagenome assembly QGNH01 (sample SAMN09239004, study PRJNA386568) | Viral metagenome, whole genome shotgun sequencing project. | reverse complement strand
CGATTATCGAGAGTAAGGTGACTGCGATGTTCGATCAGTTTCTGACATCGTAACGGCAGAGGACGGAATGCGCAAAGGACGAAAGAAGGGCGGTCCTAATGAGGGGTACAGTGCATACTGGCGATCCCTTCTCGGCATTTCCGTAGCAGAGGAACTGGTACAGCAAGCTCACCGGGAAATTGCGACAGTAGTACCGCTTAGGCGGAAGAAGGAGAACTATGAAACTAGGCAAACTCGCACCTGTTCACAAGCCGTGCCACGTTGCGTTGTCTGACTTTACGGGCAAGGCAACCGGGTGGCCTACCGTACCGCCGCAGGGATGGGAGTTCGCAGTCCCGGCCAGCGAGATGAGCGTTCTTGGTAACGATCTATGGGGTGATTGCCCCTTTGCTGGTGCCTACGGCCTTGCTCAGATACAGAGCAACAATACCGATTCTTCAGACCCTATCGTGCCGACGACAGCCCAAGCGCTCGCCCTCTACAGCGCCGTGACGGGCTTCGACCTGAACGCAGGACCTTCAGGTGACAATCCAACCGATCAGGGCGGTATCCTGACCGATCTGCTGACGTACTGGCAGAAGACTGGCTTTGAGGTCACTACGCGTTCAGGCAAGAGTCACCTGAACCGGATCGTGGGCTGGGCGTCACTGGACACTTCTAGCTTCGCGCTCATGCGCTGGGCGGCGTACACGTTCGGCGGAAGTTATCTTGGAATCCAGTGTCCTCAGAAATGCGAAGAGGACACGGCGAATTGGAACTTCGGACCGGGGCTTCCTAGCGCAGGCGGACACTGCATAGTCCAGGCTGGTGAAGGCTCAATGGGTGGCAAGATGCGGTCCTGGGGGCTGTTCATCCCCACATCCAAGATATTCATGGGGGCATATATCGACGAGGGCTACATTGTCGTAACAAAAAACTGGCTTAATGCTCAGAACGTATCACCGTCAGGCTTGGATCTCAACGGCCTGCTGGCTGCAATGAAGGCACTTTAATCCGCAACCGTCTAGCGGCGATCCGCTAGTCAGAAAAGAGCAAAAACTATGTGCAAAATCACAGACAAAGCAATTCAGGCTGACGGCGCGGCTGTAGCGTCAGCAGTCAACTCGATTGTTTTGGCATTGGCAGCGACCAATCCGACGCTGGCGACAGAACTTACCAAAGCCGCAGATACTCTTGTTGCAGCTACGTCCGGCTTTACAACCGGATCAGTGACTACTGACATCAACACGGCAGCGACGGCAATCGAGGCTATCTTGGCTGCTATTCCTGTCACTGTGCCTTATGCGGCATTCGTGGCGATTGCGGTTACGGCATTGGATATTCTCATTGCCAACATCCAGACGCAGCCGACGCAGACGAACGATACGGTGGACAATGCTGTGGCTCTCAAGGCACACATTGCTACGTTGCCTGCGAATCCGTTCCGTGGGCAGGTTTCGATTCATCGTCATTTCGCTGAGGGGCCGCGCTCGGCTCTGGTGCGTACTTGGAACGATGAAGTTGATGTCAACCCACAGCCTGGATTTTCCAAGCTGACGTAAGCTCATCACAGGGTACATTTTGGGGTGGGGCTGCGAGAGGCTTCACCCCCTTTTTTTTTGACTGTAAAGAGGTTTTCTATATTGAATTAACGGGACGTATCGCCAGTATTCAGATGGTGACTGCTTCCGAATCATGATGAGGAAAGTAGGAGGAGAAATGTATGCCGAAGCAAACGAAAGTGAAGTGGGCAGTGTCGATCACAGTGATCGACACTGTGCCTGAAGGTGGGAAGCCTCTGAAGAAGAAGGACATTGTGGCCGCTATTCACGAGGATATTCTCCGCAACGGGGACGGCGATTACCCTGACGGTCGTATGACCGAGACCAAGATCAAGGTTATGCCGGTAGAGTAGTCTAACACATTGACTGCGGGAAGTGGACAGGAGAAGGTTCTGCTGTGACTAGCAGAACCTTTTCTATTATGTAAGGTATGAAGACTCTGAGAGCTACGAATCTATTGGGCGATTCTTTGTATCTGCTGAAGCCGATAGCAGAGCTGGGTATGCAGTTCACAGAGGATTTTGTAGTCGGAGTGGGATCTGGATTCGGCGGCGACTTGTTCAGACTGCAATTCGGTGATACGTTAAAGATTCAAGATATGGGAACGTTAGAGAACGAGCGGGATATAATTGATCTGTCAGCAGGACGTGCTGCAAAGATAGCAGTCCAGCATCTAGTCTCCGGCCACGACCGTCCACATATCTCAGAGTGCTATGCGGAGATTTTAGGAGTGAATACGGCAGGATGGAAGTATGACTTCTCGCCTTTGACAGGATGGGCGCAAGGAAAGTCATCAAATCCAATCTCTTCAGGCTTTCATTATGCCATCATCGCACCATTCTCCAGTTCATGCTCTAGGCATTCGGGGATGCGTCCTAACAAGACGCCGGACCATGAGAGATGGAGCTTGTTGATTAGTTGGATTAGATCGACGGGTATAGAGCCTATTATCCTGGTAGGCAATAACGAAAAATGGACAGGTTGTAATGTGTTAGAGTGGACTGCTACATCTGTAAGGATGTTGACGGAGATGCTATGCGAAGCAGTCTACGTTATCAGCGTTGACAATGTAGTCGGTCACATAGCATCGGCTCTGAGATGCAAATCGATAATCCTCTGGCCTCCGGTATCGAGTGTGCAGTTCATTGGGCCTACCTGGAATAAGAAGACGAAGCTGTTGTATATGCATCCGGAGAGGGTAAGAGCAGATCAACTGCTCAGTATAGTAAAGAAGGAGTTGACCAAATGACGAGGTATAAGNNTAAGGTTTGTCTTGAGGTTGTAGTCGATGAGAACGATGTGGAGGATGTACTGGCCGAGACCATGATGATTGCTAGAGACTTGGCTAATCATCATGATGTATGGCCTCGTATTCGTAGGGCAGACTGGACGTTCGACAGCAGACAAGATAAGAATTGGAAAGACGGTCCTCAGGTCTTGTGTTCTGTAATGAAGATAAAGAAGGAGTTGACGAAATGAGTCTGTTAACCCACATCGAGCGGCGTACAGCGTATGCGCTGGTTAATCATCCTATTCCTGAGATGACAGATCCGCTAGGAACAAGCTGGCATCAGCCGTCACGTGAGGATATTACTGTTGACGCTGTGTCAGCAACGATGAGTCAGGCTACGTTCGATGCACTAGCAGAGTATTCAGCATCTCAGCCGTCCGGTGTATATCCGGGTAAGATGTGGAAGAGGCATGATGGTGTTTACGACCGTGAGTTTATTGCGCGCGGTGGAAAGCCGGTATGGATGCTCTGCTGGTATGCCAGAGGTCTAGAATACTGCGCTACGAAGTGTAGGCGTATTATCGTGAATGACGGTAAGAAATCATAGTCTTTCAGTTGCTCAGTCATCTATAGCGACAGTGTAGTAGCGAATTAGGATGATTGTTGTGTCGGGCTTGATTTTATTGGTTGTATGTTCTATTAACAATGACGTATGACTGTGTAGCACGACTTGGTTGCAGAAGGAGGAAAATGAGCGAGTTGACACTTTGTAATTTCTGCACGCTACGCAGAATGAAAGCGGATGCTAAGAAGAGTGGAGATAAGATAACTATGCGCGCTGGTACGGGAGGATGGACGGGATGGATTGAAGTGGTGCGTAATGGTAAGGGTGTAGCTTGGTTTAAACTTTTAGGTACAAGGTGTGAATGCTGACAAAGGAGGCTATGATGACTGATATGCATGGAGCATTACTTGGACTTCTGCTTGGTATAGCTGTGCTGTTGTGTATCCGTACCAGGGGAGGACCAGATGAGTGACGTATTAGCTAACGTGGTATTCGTCGTATTGGCACTATTAGTGTGGTGGGTATTGTATTTGATATATCACGAGAGGAAGAAGTAGATGCCAGTTACGATGACGAAGGCGCAGTTGAACAAGGTGCTGATAGAGGAGCGGGCAAAGAGCCGTTCTAAACAGCGGCAGTCTGCTTTCATGCGACGTTCTCTCAGCATTTATAACGGGCAGAAGAAGCGGCTGAAGGACTTGTGCAACGATCCCTTTATCGCTCCAGATAAGCGCCCACAGTCATCGACGCTGCCATACAGTCTTGACGAGCTGCGCCAGAAGATGCAGGAGGCTCTTACCCTGGGCAAGTGCGATTATTGTGGTGGGAAGTTGACGCTGAAGAAGATAACGCCAGACCATCGGATTAGTATTGCAGAGAAGGGATCATGGGATCTGGACAATCTGGCGATGGTCTGCCAGCAGTGCAACTGGCAAAAGTCGACTTTGTCTGAGCACGAATTTTGTTTGCTCTTGAAGTTTTTGAACAGGTATCTATCTTCAGAGTCTCGGACGAACGTGCGAAGGCGTTTGGTTATAGGAGGGAAATGGTCACCGCGATGACGTCTACTTTTCTTAGGTGTAGGCACGTTGCAGGCTAGGCTGAGCAGAGGTTGGAGTTTGCGTGATGCATTGACTCTTACTGTACGTTCTACAGGACCGAAAAGGAGGACAGGGTAATGGCTGGACTTGAGAGTGCGAGGATTATGATGCCGCATAAGGCGGACGTGAATCGTGACAGGTTTATCTATCTGGCGTCGCCTTACTCGCATCCTCTATCGACTGTACGATACCAGCGATTCGAATTGGTGTGCAGGATTGCAGGTAAGATGATGATTGACGGATTGGTAGTATTCAGTCCGATTGCTCATACGCATCCGATTGCTGAGTTGTGTGTGCTGCCGTCGAGTTGGAATTACTGGCATAAGTATGACGAGGTAATGATTCTAGGTAGCTACAAAGTGATTGTCGCTTGCATTGACGGCTGGCGTGAGTCGAAGGGTGTAACAGCAGAGATCGAGATAGCTCATCAGCATGGCATTCCGGTGGAGTATCTTGAGATCAGTGGCGATCAGTTTACGATCAAGAAGACGCCACCAGAAGGATGATAGGTTTAATTCACGGCTTCGCTTACCTCGCTACCGTCAAACGACGTTCTGGCACGTGAGCATACAAGAAGGGATCAGCGTTCATGCTGGTACAGCTTCTCATCAGGGAGCCGTGAATTAAACATATCATTGACGTTTGTCAGAGGAGGTGTAAAATTGCTAGCCCGAAATCATAGTGTTGTATTTTTGGGAGCGTGGCTTTGACGCGTGTTCGCTTTGGAGAATGTACTATCCTCATCAGAATCTACCTGGTAGCAGCTTCTACTGCTTCGCCAATCAACCTAACATGGACGTCATCGCAGGATGTGATGTTGTGGTGGTGCAGCGATGCTGTACTCAGCCGCAGTTTCAGTTCATTGCTACCTGCCGTCAGTTGGGCGCGAAGATCATCTATGACCTTGACGACGATGTTTGGGATTTGCCTGAGTACAATCCTGCCCATGCTATTTTGAATAAGATGAAGGATGGATTCATCAACTGTATCCAGTTGACCGATCTGGTGACGACATCTACGAAGACTCTTGCAAAGCGCATTCGTAAGAATGTCAAGAATATGCGCAACATGGCGACCGGCAAGGAGATACCGATAGTAGTTTGTGAGAACTGGATTGACGAGCGGCTCTATGCGACGCCGATGAAGCGGCCACAGTTCATAGTCGGATGGAGTGGTTCCAGCTCTCATGCCGGGGATCTGGCGCTGGTGACCGATGCTTTGCTGACTGCTGTTAAGGAGCGGCCTGATATTCAGATTGAGTTTCGTGGTTGTGAGCCTGACGAGAGTCTAAGGAAGATCAGGAATTTCTATCACAGGCCGTGGTGCGCTGTCGCTGAGTTCTCTGCCAGGATGCCTGTGTGGGGTTGGAGCATCGGTTTGGCTCCGGTGACTGATCATCCTTTTAACGACAGCAAATCGGCAATAAAAATGATGGAATCTGCATACTGTAGGATTCCTTGTCTGGCGAGCTGGGTAAAACCTTACGATGACTTTACGAGCCACGATCCAGAACTGCGTTGGCTGCTGTGCGCGGGGCCATCGGCATGGAAGACGAAGTTGAGAGAGCTTATCCACGACGATGCTCGGAGAGATGACTTAGGGACTCGTGCTTATAATGTACTCCATGAGCATTATTCTTTCAGCCGTGAGCATCCTGGATGGGCAGAGGCGATCAGGAAAGTGAGGGAGATATGATGGATGTTTTCTTCGGAGCCGCTGTTGTAGTGTTAGCGGGATTGACGTTCTATGTCCTATTTGTTGCGATCAGGTCATGGTGGGAGACGCGAGAAACTCCTAAGACGGATATGTTCACTTGTGATAAGCATGGTGTCTTTCCGGTAAAGTATCTGATTGAGATGCCGATTGATGACGGCGGCAAGCCGATCATGCAATGCCCGTTTTGCTACGAGGAGGCATTCAAGAAAGCTGACGAGAGGCTGAAGGCAGAGGAGGCTAAACGTGGGATCAGGTAGAATTTCACTGTCAGTCGATCCGGCGGACCGGGGTAGAGCTTCTGTCACGTCTTGCGGTGGTCAGGCGCCGTTTATCAATGACGGCGATATGTATGCGATGGCTCTGGAGTATGCGGTCCATATCACGTATGGTGCGTTGACGTATATCCGTGCAGATGGGACCGAGGCTCCGGTGGTGAAGGATTGGAATCCACAGCAGTGGTTAGCCGATAGGGAGGTACTGTGACTGATATTTTTCGTGTACCGATTTTTCTCGGATTCCGCAGTAAGGTGGATATGTGATGAAGACGCATACTTCATGCAAACGATATGCGCTACGGAAAGTTGCGAGAATAGACTTTCTGTTGCAAAATCTTAAAGACATGAAACACGACAGTTGTCCTGTGGTGGAGCAGGTGCCTCTTGATTATTTAGAGCATTTAGACAGTGAGTTGGCGACTTTGAGGAAGTTGATACGACTAGGAACTGCACAGCCTGTGACAGTTTCAGATAGGATGCCGAATTGATAGCTACAGAAGACGTACTTTTCATTATGCCACGTGACAAGGAGATGCAGTTCTGCGCTATGTCTGCTCTTCAGCGTTACGTCAATGACTACGAAGTGAAGATGCAAGCCAACTGCGTTACGCCGACGTTGCCTAAGTTTCAGATGCGGTACAAGGTGGATATGCCGGTCGAGGACTGGCAACTCTTTCAGCGTCTGGGTATCGATCTGAAGCAGCAGCCTGAAGAGATCGGATTCCCTGACGCTGTGATTGAGTTGTCTGATGAGAAGTTGCTGAGTTTGTATAATTCCGAGAAGCATTGTTCTCAGGCTTGCTCGGCTATCGCTGGCGTGGAAACACCGCCGTTCCCGAAGGTTGCAGCAGTGACCGGCGAGATGAAAGGTGAATGGTTGTGGAAGTTTGCGGACGTTCACATATCGCTTCCAGTTGACCTGATGCACAGACCTGTTCAGCTCTGCGGTGATAACTTTGAGGATGTGCTGTGGCGTGTAAAGGAAGGACCGCCCTGGGATGGAATCATAATCGGCTATCAGTCTTGGCAGACGTATGCAGCAGCTTCAATGGGTCTGCCTGTCGTAGAAATTCTCCAAAAGAATCGCAGCGTCAATTGGTTGTCGAAGTGGAAGAATCAGTTATATCGTATAGTTGAAGAGGACCGGCTTGATCGACTACCGGATGCTTTGCATAGTATCGAGAGGGTTATGACATGGGTATCTTCTCAGGCTCAAGCCGACAAGGCGGAAAGACGATTGACGGTAGCTACCGGATCTATTGTTCCGAGTGCCGTCAGTACATCTCAGACTCATACATCCCGATAGGAAAGGTGCTGTGTGTAATCTGTGAGGCTGCATTAGCAGGACGGCCTTTGACTGCGGAAGCTATCGAGATGTACAACCGTTCCAAGCAGGGGATGCGAAGTGTTTCTATGGTGACAGTTGATGACACTGTTTCAGTCGGAGACGAGAAATTTACTCTGCGTTCCTTGGGCGGTTCTATTGCTCACGCTCTCGGCTTCGCTAAGAAAGACGTAGAGCCATTGCAGTCTGTGAAAGTTGCCAAGGGTAAGAAGCGCGGTCGTTTGTTTGAGGGCGTAGACTTGGAGAGCGGCATCGGGTCGATGGAGTCTGTTGACGCGGCTTTGGAAGCTGGGAAGGAGAAAGGCAATGTTTGAAGGCGAGGAATTTGTTGACTGTGTAGAGGAAGTACAGCCGGTTCTATCGTTGCTTATTAGGCGCGCGGAGATAATGCCTGACGGAAGTATAGGCGCAGTATACATCGGCGAGTTTGCTGGGGATCGTTCCAAGGATTTGAGGCTGACATTAGCTCAGGGTAGAACATTGGCTGCACAGCTTGTTAAGGCTTTAGGGGAGGCGTGATGCAGGTAGTTTGCTTAGGTTGTAAAGAGTCGGTCGAGTTGCCGGACGTGCGACAGCCGCAGATTGTGAATATGCCATCTGTGAGTATTCTTGTCTTGGAGCATCCGCAGCAGGGTATGTGCCCGCGTTGCTTAACTCCGATAACTGCTACGATGATGGGAGCACAGTTGGCATTGGCGGCTGCTCCTGTGCCAGCGGAAGTGCAGCAGTCGATTGTGCTGGCACCTAATGGATTGAGGGTGAACTGATGAACTTGCATGAGGCTTTCAAGCGGGCATCGCATATCGAAGATGCGAAACTGGTTGCACGTGCCGTGGAGATAAGTCAACAAGTTGTATTGCCGAAGATGGATACGATGCCGTTGCTCTTTACGGAGATGGCTGTAGCGTTTGAGGCTGGCCGTATCTTCGAGACGGCTGCAAAGGAGAAGAAATGAACGATGAGAAGAGCATTCACGACTTGTCAGTGGATGAGAAGCTGGCATTGATCGACGATCTGTGTGAGGACTTGTTCAAAGAGAATCAGGCATTCGTTCCGATGTACCCGATGGTGTTTGTGCTTGTCTGTCAGAAGGCGCAGAAGGTCGGCAGCATTTTTCTGCCGGACAAGCAGAACAAGACTGTGCATGAAGGGATTGTGCTGGCCACTTGGAATGATAAAGAAGTTCAACGTGGGATTACGCATTACGACGGTCATAAGGTTACTCGGCATGAGATTCTGCATTCTGAGCTGAGTCTAGGCGACCGTGTTCTGTTTCAGCATTGGGCGGGTTGTCCAGCGCCGGGATATGATGCTGACCGATTCCGTCTTGTCAGGGAGCGTGACTGGGAAGAGTCGAAGCAGGGCGGTATCTTCGCTAAGGTGAAGTATGATGCTGACGTAACAAAGCCGTTGGAGTTGCTGATGGAGATGATTGACTCGGCTATCGATCCTGATAAGGAGATTCCGAGTTCCCTGCTCAAGGCTAAGATCGAGGATCGGTTCCTGGTGGTCGATAGGGATGCGGCATCTATCACGCTCTCAGGTAGGTGAAGAGAATCGCTACAGGGTGGCAAGGAGTGTGACGTAGGGGTGTTCTACGAGTGTGCTATTGTGAACATCCGAAGGTAAGGTGCTTAGGTATATTCGGAATGGAGGGTGTTGTGTCCCATCACCGCGAACCAGAGCAGCTTAAGAATCATCAGCTAGAGAAGTTGATTCTTCTTGCGGAGCAGCAGTTGCGTGTGCTTTACGAGATAGCGCGCGAAGTTGCGCCGCCCAGACTAACCAGCATCGACATCCTGTTCTCGAAAGGAACAACTCAAATGGCAACAGCAGGTCCAGTTACTCTCACGTCTGTCGGCCAGACTGTCACAGCTTCTGTTATCGGCTATGACCAGTTTGGCAACGTCTTCACCGGCACACTGCCCACAGCAACGCTGACCTCTGACGATACGGCTGAGGACATCGTTACGTTTGACCCGACCACCGGCATGACGACCGCCGTGGCAAACGGGATCGTGAACATTACCGCTACGTTGACTACTGCTGAAGGCGTTGCGCTCACTGACACTGAGACGGTGACAGTGGCGATTCCGGTCGTACCGCCTCCGACGCCTGTCTTGTCCAGCATCAAGGTTGCATTTGCCTGATAGCGCAGTTTGCTGTTCTACAGGCTACGCTCTGGTTTACTCTATAGAGCATGGCGGTCAAACCAGATAGAATCCTCGCAAGAGATCAACTAGCAGCTCTCCAGGCAATGAAGCAAGCCTGGGGAGTTGCTACTTTTGTGGGCGCGATGTTCTGGGTACTCCAGAAGGGTGACACTCTAGGTCCGGCTGCTGACGATACTCCTACAAGACTTGTTCCATTCATTCTCAACTGGGTACAGCGCGATCTGCTTAGTAAGCTAGCATTGCATAACTTGCTGGAGAAGGGCAGGCAGATAGGCGGCACGACTTTCTTCATGCTGGTACGCGGCCTGTTGAATGTGGTAACGGCAGAAGGCACAAATGCTCTGTTGATAGCTCAGAGTACAGACTTTGCCGAGGCTCACTTCATTGCTGTCAGACGTGCATATCGAATGTTTGGAGTAGCTGACCCTAGAGGAGATGAGTTGGTTAATAACGTAAACATTAGCTATATGCAGAATCTGCTTCATACGCAGTACACGAATCGGCGAGAGCTTTACTTTGACGTACTCGAATCGAGGATGACCGTAGCGTCAGCGGAAGTAGAAGAAGTGGCACAGGGGCCGTCGATACATAACTTGATTGCGTCTGAGTATTCTCGCTGGCCACACAATCCTGCTGCTACTCTGGCAAACGCTAGGGGCGCATTGGTCAAGCACACCGGCACTCTGGATATTGAATGTACCTGCAATGGCGCGGCGGGCAGCTTCTATGAGAAGTGCTTGCTGGCAAACAACGCTCCTGAATTATCTGACGCGAAGTTTCATTTCTACGAGTGGTATTTTTCAGAAGACTATGTAGATACGCTGACGCCGGTACAAAAGGACGAGATGGAAAAGGATTTGACCGAGGATGAGATGAGGTTCATTGTCCAGATTCATCATGACTTATCATCTGTTGCTTGGGTGCCGGGTAAGCAGGCGCGGGTGTTTATATGATAGACGCGGCTCTTCTAGAGAAGTTCCCCGACCTCACGCCTGCTATTGTGCGGAAGTACCTTGGATATGTTTCGTTCAGACGTACTCTTCAGAAGGACTTTCCCGGTGTGGAGTTTGAGGAGAAGTATCCTGAGAACTGGTTGCGTGCATTTGTTGTGTCAGGTAAGAGCTATTTTGACAGGGATATTCTTGCTACTCGCCAGCGTGAGTTGCAGCTCTTCAAGCCATTCAAGACGTTTCATAGTGGACAGGCGAAGTTCTTGTTTCAGCGAATTCCCGGACGGCGCTATGTGATCGGCGCTGATACTGCTCAGGGAGAAAGTATCAATGACAAGGAAACTGATAACTGTGCGGCTTCCGTATTGGATGTGGAGACTGCGCAAGAGGTAGCAGCGTATTGCGCTTGCGTAAGGCCAGAGGAGTTTGCATGGGATCTCGCAGACATGGGC
>QGNH01001785.1_pt1 | contig 11356 bp, 11 predicted proteins | sample 1735481 | NCBI WGS metagenome assembly QGNH01 (sample SAMN09239004, study PRJNA386568) | Viral metagenome, whole genome shotgun sequencing project. | reverse complement strand
GGGGTCGCCGGCAGGTCCGCGTCAGGGTCGGGCGGTGCCGCGAGCTTGCGCCCGTCCAAGGTCGCCCCGATGGTCTCGGTGCTCACGCGACCCCCCGCGAAGATCCCAGCAGGTAGCCGATCGCGGAATTGGCATCCTTGGCGGCAGACGCGACCTTGTGGCGCAGCTCACGCTCCGACCAAGGCGGTGAGCAGCGGGCGTTGAAACCGCTCAGCAGCAGCTCAAGCGCGGTCTCCTCCGGCAGGGCAAAGCCGCGCACCATCGCGAGAGCTGCAAGCCAGGTTGCCTGATGCCCACCCTGGCCTGAGACGGCCCCTGGGATGCAAGACAGGTAACGGCGAGCGCGAAGAACCCGATCGCCGGGGACACCCGGTTGCGAACTCGAAGTCGTTCGGCTGGACGTGAGCGAAAGGCCATGCCACTGGCGAACCAAGCGCGCCACGTCGCGGGACAACTTCGGCACCGGACCACCCGTCACCCATTCGAGAGTCGAGGACATGCCCGCGTGTCGCGCCACCAGAGCCGCTGCCGCCAGGGAAGCGACACTCGAACGCAACGAAGCGGCAGGCAGCACGCGGGGCCCGTCGCTGGCGTCTCCATCGTCGGTCCATTCGACGGACTCTCCACTGTCTCGGTGGATCGAGGGCGGAAAAACGGTCTGTCGGGCCTCATCGTGACCGGCTCTGAGCTCCACCAGCGTAGCTCCCGCCCGACCCACGGAGCCTCTCACATCTCGGAAAACCTCGAACGCGGCTCCCTCGGCGCGGTAGAGCCAGTGCGAGCGAGGTTTTCCCGCGCGGCCGAACGTCCAGGTCAGCGGGAGGAAACGCGGTGCGAGTTCGACTGCTTCCAGACAGTCGAGATCAACGTCGGCCAGATGGTTGGAACGAGCGCCGACAATCACGCCGAGGTTGCTCGGCCGTGCGAAGTGGTGCTCCGTTTCAGAGCTGAGCTCGAAGGCACCCCAGTCCGGCTGCCGTCGACCGTTCCAGCCTGGCGCCTTGTCGCGGTGGAGTACCGGCACGACAGCCCAGCCCTGCCGACGGTAGTAGCGGGCCAGAGCGAGAGTCGATGTGGCGCTCACTTCTTCCTCCCAACCGGCGCCTCGTTTGGCTGAGTGCGTGGCACACGGCGAGCATCGACAACGTAGGGACTCTGCGGGGCCTCATTCGGGGTTGCATCCCGCCACGTCCCCTGACGGGTGACGTTGACTGCGCCCTCCGGCCCCAGCGCATTGAGGATCACCTTGACCACACGCGCGCTTGGTCTCCAGCCACGGCAAACGAGGGTCACCGTCGATGGCGACAAGCAACAGAGAGCTGCCAGTCGTCGCCTGGACCACCCACGACGGGCGAGTTCAGCTCTCAACTCACGCGGATCGATCTCAGGATCTGCCTGCATCATGCGGTTCAGGATGCCCGCAGAGCAGTTCCGCAAACAGCGAACTAGTGACGAGTGCCAATGTTCGTAGTTCAGGAGCGGCGCTTCAAAGCCTGCTCGAGAGCCCGCGTGCTGTAGAGGCGATCAGTTACTCCACACCACCATGCGAGCGCAGCGATCGCGACGTTCGGCAGCGTGGTTCTCTCGCGGAGCATCAGCGTCAATGCAATCAGTGCGTCGCCTTGCGAAGACTTGGTGGGAGAGCCGTATTCGTGGGCGACAAACCGCAACCCGTGGCCTCCAGTGAACGTGATGGAGTACGCGCCCGTGAAGCGATCGGTCGTTGCCCAGTTGTAGAAAGTCAAGAACTCCTGAATGAGTGAGTCCTCTGCGCCCGGCCCCTCCGCGAGGCGCTTGGAAAACCTGACGATCTTCCGGCCGGGTCGATAAGCCAAGAGCCGCTTTGCTTCCTCAACCGCCGCTGCGATCACTGTGTCTTCAACAGAGAAGCCGAACGCTTTTTCGAGCCATGTCGATACGTCTCCGCGGAGCTTTGGAACCTCGAGTTTCGGTGGACCGTCCGTCGGTTCGACCGTTCCCCGTGCTCGCCTTTGGACCTTGCGGATCGCGCGATTACGGCTCCGTCGGCCTGTTGCGGTAGTCTTGGCCATCGTTCGCGTCTCCAGCGCGTTCGGTCATGGGGCGGGCCGTTTCGTCGACGGCGCCGCCCTTCTTCTTACCGCACTGGCTTACGGTCCGGGCAAGCGCGACGGTCAAGTCACCGCCGCCGTCGCCTCATGCTCATTGCTACTTGATCGCGTCGAGTGCCTGCTTGGTGTTGCCCGCCGCCTCGCCTGCCGCGAGCTCCTTCAGGCGTGCCTTAACCTTGGAGAGCGCAGTGAGGTCCACCAACTTCATGGTGAGCAAGGTGCTCTTGTAATTACCTTGCCGGTCAAACCCGGCGCGATCCATCCGCGCCCAACCTTCGTTGCAGACCGAACCGTCGCAGAACTTAACGTCGCTCCCGAGGAACGGCGACGAAACACCCAGAGTCTCTTTGGTGGCCTGTACTGCCTGCTCCAATCCATAGGCCGCGTCGAACTTGTCTTGAAGCGCCTTCTCGTCTACGCCCGGCCACCCCAGGACCGTGCTGGCCCCCAGAAGCATCCCATTCAGATCCTTATCAAATCGCTGGTCCGCGACGAGGAACGCGAGCTCATTTGACTCCCCCTGCACACCGCATTGAAACACCCCAAACGCGGGGCGCGTCACCTCTGGGCGAAAGTCCACGATGTCCACAGAGGACATCGCGATGCATGAAGAGAGAGCCGCCCTGTCTCGCCTCAATGCACCGGATGAGTAGTCACAGGTTCGGAAGACTACGTCGCCGCTCCCGTCTGTCTTTTCGCGGCAGTGTGTCGTGCCGGTATGCAGCGTCAAATCTCCGAAAGAGATGATCGTCTTTTGATCGCCGCGCGCCGGATTTGATTGGGGCACGGGTGCAGGCGGGGGCGGGAGTGCAGGCGCCACCGCCGACGCTGGGGCTCTTGCAGCGATCGCAGGAGGTCTCGGCGGTGGCGATGCCTCTGTGCACGCGCCCTGAAATAGCAGAGCCAGAACAGGCAGGCTTCTTTTGAGTTCCGGAGTTAGTCGCATCTCTGAGCCCCTCGGAGTGTTGGCTTCTGCGACATTTTCGACCGTGGTGATTGTCGTCGTCAACCACCTACGGTCCGAGACGTGGCTGGTCGAACTTTTGAGCGCTTCTGTCGCGACCTGGGGCAGCGGGTGCAGCGCCTTCGCACGAAGCGCGGTTGGACTCAGGAGTCGATGGTGGATCGCGGGTTTTCGCTCCGGCACTACCAACGAATTGAGGCCGGTCGCTCCGTGACGCTTCGTACTTTGTGGAAGCTCGCCGCCGCCTTTGATGTACCGATCAGAACGTTGCTGCCGCCGACCTGATGGCGAGGGCGAGTGGTTCGCGCGACCACGATCCGGTAGACTTGGGGGAGAAGAGAAGCGGAGAGCGCCACCGCGTCAACGGCGACGCCCTCCTGACCAACCACCTGAGTCACCAGGAGGCAGGCTATGCGTACTGTTCCACTGCCGCGAAAACACGGCAACAAATCAATCCCCCAGCAACGTCACACCACCAACGCCCACCGGGTGAGCGCCGAGTTGCTCCTCACGGCGGGCGAGATGCGCCACCTGTTGTCAGACCTCCGCGAGTTTATCGGCGACCTCGAAAACCAGGCTCGTCGTGTTCGGAAGCTGACGGTGTCGAAATGACCGCCCAGACGTGCGCCTATCTTCGGGTCAGCAGCCGAGCGCAGGACTACCCGACCCAGAGAGCTGCGATCGAACGTATGGCGGGCGCTCGAGGCGATAGGGTGGTGACCTGGTACGCCGAGAAGCGCAGCGGAAAGACCATGGCTCGGCTCGAGCTCGATCGTCTGCGGACCGACGCACGCCAGGGCAAGATCGGCAAGCTCTACATCTTCCGCCTCGATCGCCTGACGCGGTCAGGCATCCGAGATACGTTCGAGCTGGTCGAAGAACTGCGGCGCGATGGCGTTCAGCTCGTCAGCGTGTCGGACGGCTTCGACCTGGAAGGGCCGTGCTCGGAGGTGGTCCTCGCGGTCATGGCCTGGGCCGCCAAGATGGAGCGCCTGGCGATCAACGAGCGGATCTCTGCTGCCCGAGACCGCCTGGAGGCCGAGGGCCGCCCATGGGGCCGTCCACGGCGTATGGGCAATCTGGACTGTGCCCAGGCGGCCCAGCTTCGCTCGGAAGGGTGCTCCGTTCGGCAGATCGCCCAAACACTCCGAGTGCCGCGCTCGACGGTTGCGCTCGCGCTGTCCAGAAAAGCTGCGTCGCCGGAGCCTCCGTAACCTACCGAATGAAGGGGTCGAACCCAGGGGCGTCCACGAAGTACACTTTCGGGACAGCCTAAGACCCATGCGGGTGTGCGTCGGACACTCCGAGAAACTGGTTTGTGTCTCCGCCTCGGCTGTTGCTCGGCAGCCTAGCGTCAGGTCGGCGCATCGAGAGTCGACCAACCTCGCGTGTTGCTTCTGCCATCTCGCTGCCAGGGTTTTCTCCTCGAGAAAGCAAAAGCCCCAGCCACGCACGTCGAATGCGGTGACCGGGGCTCGGTTTTTCCGTCGCTACCAATCTGGTATGGCGTTTGTCTACTTCTGTGGCGGCCCCCTGGAACTCAGGACGTTGATCGGCGATCTTAGCCCCCGACAGCCGTCCAGAATCGGAGATCCAAATGGCAGGAATCGACCTCATCCCGCCTTCCTCATCGCTTCGAAGTTCCTACGGCCAGGTCCGCGACGAGTACGTTCGCGCGATTCAGGAAGTCGCGCGCCTTGACGTGCGGTGGAAGGGGACGCGGCTTGACCAGTACCGGAAGGAGCTCGACAAGCTCGCGTCATTATCGCCGAAAGATCTATCGAGGCCGCACCCCTGCCCTTACGAGGCTATAAACCAAGGCTCCCAGCTCACCTACGCCTCGAAGGCATGGCCTCACCTCGATCAGCGGCTGCTCGCAGAGAAACTTCGTCTCGTCGCGAAGGGCTCAGATCTGTCCCCGCCAGGCGATGATCAGCCGCGGAATACTCTCTTCGAGCTCGTGACCTGCCAGACGCTACGCGACCTCCATCTGCACGTTCAGTTGACCGACCAGGGCGCAGACGTGGAAGCAATCGTTCCCGGAATCGGTCGTTCGATCGCCGTCGAGTGCAAACGCCCCGCCTCCAAAGCGGGCATGAGCGACGCGGTCCGGCGCGGACGCTCGCAGCTCAACAAACGACGACAGGGCGGCGCGAGCCACGGAATCCTCGCCATATCGATCGACCGCGCTGTCGATTTCGCGCGAGGCCAAGCGATGAAGGCCTCGGGGCCCGTCATCGAGCACGGAGCCGTGAAGCTCACAGAGCGATGGGCACGGGACAGCTACACCGCCGCGATTCTGCGTGGGACTCCGCTTGGAGAAGAGGTCTCCATTGTCGCGGTAACTTTGATCGGCTCCGCTTTCTCGATCACTGACGGAATCCCCTATCAGGTGAATCGAACTGCGTTGGTCCAAAACCAAGTGTCTGCTGCGGCTGTATCCTTGGGTAAACGCCTCACGGCTCTACAACGGGTTGCATGAGTGGCGACGAGCAGAGCGCTCTTCCACCCTCTGTCACCATCGGCAACAACGATGGCCCGGAGATGACTGTGCTGCTCGGAGCATTTATTGGCACGGACGTGCTCGTCGAACGCTCCGGAGACACTACCGAGCTCGTCACGGCGAAGCGATTCGCCCTTGGCCTGGCGCATGTCTACAACCAGCTTCGCGACGTTGACGAGGCTCGCGCGGCGGCGCTGAGGGTGGAGAAACAATTCGAGAAGACTTGGGATCCGGCGCACTCAGAAGAGTACTTCCGGGCACAGGCGAAGGTGCAAACGTTCGTGCGAATCATCTACGGCCTGCTCTCTGAGGCCTTCGATTTCGTCGTGAAGCACCGGCGAGAGATTGAGGAGTGGCCGCCTTTCGAGACCTGCCTCGGGCAGATGAGCGCCAATGGAAGGACCGCGTGGAAGCGTGTTCGCAAGCCCAAGAAGCCAGTTCTCAATGTTCTAAGACGCGTGCGCAACAAGGGCGGCTTCCACGTCGAGGCAGGCGCACTTGCCGCTGCTCTCGATCGGGTCGCCAAAGACGAATCGTCGCGTCCGTTCTTTGCCCAAGCTCAATTCGGCTCCGCCCCGGCTGATCACTGGTTTCCTTTTGCGCAGATCGCCGTGTGGGCGGTACGCCGCGAAGCACAGCACGGCCAGGGGGTAACCGATGACGATCTCGCGTCGATGGCGCAGGATCTTGAGCTCGTCAGCTTCGAGCTGCTGCCGCCTCTCCTCGATGCCCTGATCAATGAGCCCCAGCGCCTCGAAAGTGAGCGGTCGGCCGCGGGGAACTCAGCTCTTTCGGTCGGCGCGCATGATCAGCCTTGACGGTCTTCCAAAGGTAGAAGAAGAGGCCGTACTCCTCGTTGGCGCCGGCTCTGTCGATGGTGCCTGGGAACCGGTCCTCGACGCCCTCTCGGCACGCATACCGGAGCGTTCACCAGCGGTCGCTAACGTCTACTTTGCAACCTTGGTGCATCGGTTGCGGTGGCTCCATGACAAGTCGGTCAGACCCGTTCCCAGCCCGGTGGCGCAGCAGGGATATTTGAACGAGCTGAAGGCTGCGCTCGAAGAGTATCGGTCGGTGACCTCGAAGATCGCTCAAGCTCTTTCCGCGAGCCATTTCCGAACCCGACCAGAGGGCCAGCTCATCAGAGAGAAGTTCCTACGAAGCAGCAGTCCATACAGATCGTTTCGTGTCGTGACCACGAACTGGGATTTCGCGAACAGCGACCTCATTGAGGAAGACGGCGCAGGGCGGCAACCGGGCATCGACTTTCTCCATGGCACGTTCGACATCGGCCTCTACTTGCCCGGTGAGGTAGTCGACGAACCATACCGGGGAACAGACAATCGCAGCGAGTTCTTCACGTCGTTTCTCGGCACGGTCACTGCTCTGCGTGACGTGCCGAGGCTGGTTGTCTACGGCCTCTCAGTTTCGCCACTTGATGCTGCGCTGGGATTCCTTCTGCAGTGGGCCGCCAAGCTGCGAAAGCGCCCATTCGCCGAGGTCATCGTCGTGGATCCCAGCTTCAAGCCCGTCATCGCCAACCTACGCGTACATCTCGGCAACCAAAGATTCATCGGCCTAGTGCCAGAGGAGTTGGCGAACTTCAGACTCCCAGAAGACGATTGCTGAGCTTCTACCGGACCGCTCCGCAGCTCGGAGACATCGCTCGGGCGAGAACAGTCTGACTCGCACGAGGGTAGGGGAGCGCGGCGACCCAAGGCGCCCTCGTCCGAAGCTATCTTTCGTCGGTTCTCGGCCTTCCAGAGCGGCTGAAGATTCTTGAAGTGGAAGCACTCCCGCTGTTGCGCAGGGTCGGTCAGGTCAAAACTCCAGCACGGCCGCTTGTGATCGATCTCCCAAAGGCTCCGTTTGCCTGGCTCCCACGACATGCCAGGCTTGAACAACCCCGTGAGGTAGGCACGCAGCTCTTCGACAGTGCAACCGACAATGGCATTAATCGGCTTGATAGGGCGACCGCGACGGGCAGTCTTTGGCGGTGCATCGGGATTCGCGCGGTTGACCGCGTGAGTGATCCAACTGTGCAGGCGACTCCGAGTTGCCTCATGGGGTTTGTGCCGGTAGTTGGCCCGCCAGGTCTTGCGATGGGCCTCAAGCTCCGGGGGCGTCCACCCGTGGAAGATGCCGCAAAGCTTGCAGAAGTTGACGGCCATCGGTGTGCTCGCCCAATCCAAGAATCGGGGAGGTCACAGGATAGACGGTCTAGCGCGACGTTTCTTCACCACAGCCTATTTAACCCCTCGCGCCGCAGCTAAAACTCACAAGCCGGGAGGCGTCATTCAAATCCTTCCGCGATCACGTGCCCACGATGGAGGGAATACATACTCGTGCCCTGGGAGGTAGCAGGGGTCAACGCTCATCCTGAGAAGCGACGCAACCGCCCAGACCATCGCGTCGAGGCGATCGGGCGAGGCTCTTGAGCCAGGAGCCCACGAGCAAAGCTGATCTTCGAGCGCCGGTAGAGACCCGACGTGGTGCGCCCGCCCCGCCTCGTACAGCGCCGCGATAGGTTCCGCCCTGGCCTGCTTACCGACGCGGGCGTGAACAATCTTTACGGGCAGGTCCGGGTGCGCCGCCTTTAGAACGCCCTCGACGAGATCCCCACCCTGGTTGCCCTCAGCCACCACGCGCCCCGCCCTGTGTAGCTCGTAGGCGGCCGCCACACGCTCTGCCCAGCGGTCGGGTGGGTAGCGCCCCGAGTAGTCAGCCAGCACGTAGACGTTTCGCTCGGCGTCTATACCCGCCACGACGATTCCGGTCTCGTCAGATTCTGGGCCGTAGGTGACTGCGGGATCGACGCCTACGACGGTACGCACCAGAGACGGAGCGCGCTGGACTCGGGTGCCGTCAAGCAGAGCCCGAGACCAAAGAGCCCCTGCCACCTCGCCCAAGAACTCGGCCCCATACTCCTGCTGGAAGATGCGCGCCCCAAGGGACCGTTGCTCGTCGACGAGGAACTCGCTCGGGATGCGCGGACAATCTGCTGCGGTCACTCGGATCCGTTGCCAGGTCGGCCCGCCATTCTCCCATTCGCTCCAGAAGTGGCCTCGTTGCCCGTTCGGAGTGCTGGCGAGGATGAGTGAGCCCCCCGACGCCGCAAGCATCGGACGGCAGGCGCGGTAGAGCTCGTCGCCCGTATAGGCTGCCTCGTCTTCCACGATGAGCGAGACGCCCGAAAAGCCCCGGATCGTCGCCTCGCCGGACGGGAGCGACACGATCCGCGAGCCCGAGGGAAGAGCAAGGGACAACCGGTTGTCCTCGACGAGTGACGGCCGACCTGGGAGTCGTCCGAACATGTCGGCAACCTTGCGGAACAGCTCGCTGGATTGGCGCTGTGACGGGGAGATGAGAAGCGTCAGGCTGCCGGGGTTGTAGAGCGCATTGTGCAACGATCGTGCTGCCGCCACCGTCGACTTCCCGCTCTGGCGGGCGCAGTTGACCAGGATGCGCCGGGCGTCCGAGCGGAGGAAGTCCGCCTGCCAGGGATCGGGCTCGATCCCTGCGACCCGAGCAAAGGCCACCGGGTCGAGCGCCAGCCGCAGATCGTCGGCCAGGTTACGTGACATCGATGGCTCTCAGGACCGCGGCTCTCGCGTCGGGATGCGGCGCGAGTGCCGCCAAGATACGAGCGCGCAGGGCCGCCCATTCTGGCGCCTGCACGATGGCGACGTTGACGGTCGCCCCCTCCCGGAGCTCACCAGCCAACCTGGCGAACAGCTCGGTTAGCTTCGTCAGTCGGTCGATGGCCTTCAGCGCGAGCTCAGGGTTGCGCCCTTCACCGTTGCCTCGCGCCTCTCGGAGAATCGCATCAGCCTCGACGACGAGTCCCTGCACGCGCCCGAGGAGGTCGTCGACCCTCGACATCTCGACGGCTCCCTGGGCCCTGACCAGGTTCTTGGCGATGTGGTCACGATGGCGATCGAGAGCGCTCTTCGTTGTCCCAGTTCGTCCCGCTATGTCCCGCAACGGTTGATCGGCCAGGAGCGCGGCTTCGATTGCGGGTCGCTCGGCGTGCGTGCAGATCGTGCAGACGCGGGGCATCAGCTGCCGCCTCGCTTCAAGCGGGCCAGCGCGTGCACGATTGCGGCTCGGCCGAGATCCAACCGCCCGTTTTCAAGCTGTCTGAGTGCTTCTTCCAGGGCTTCAGTGACAGCGTGACAGTGTTGGTCGTTCTGGCCCTCTTTGGCGCTTCCAGCGGGGGTGCCCGACTCAATCGAAGCGCTTGATTCTCCTACGCTGGCGCGGTCTAAGGCTTCTTGGGGCTGTGCGGCATTTTCTCCTTCAAACCCTGCCGCCCGCACTTGCATCTGATTATGGGCCGCACTCCCTGAGTTTGCGCCCCGGGTTCTCTCCGCATCTCGTCGCGCCAGCCCTCCGCCTGGACCCTCTCGATGACCCGCTCGACGAGACGCGGCTGCGCCAGAGCCCCCTCGGCATCGCCGCGCTTGGCCAGAAACGCAGTTGCTGCCAAATCCGTTCCATGGTCTGGCTTAGTTCATCGCGGTTGAGCTGTGCCAGGATCCCACGCTTTAGGCATTGACGTTCGAGTACGACACGCCGGGAGCGGATCGCACCGCGGCTTTCTTCGCGGCCAGCACTCGAGGTCGGCGGGGGAGACCGTTGAACGCGACCTTACGGGAGTTCTGCGAAGGACACGGTGCAGTTCTCCGTGACGTTGAGGACCTCAAACAAATAGCGACCTGAGCCCAAGTAAAAATCGCTGATGGTTGTACACCCGCTGGCCTCGAGCGTGTCGGTTGTCGTATCCAGCTGGATCGTAAAAGTGACCGAACTATTGTACTGAACGCTTTGAGGGGTCGACGGACTGATGGTCTCGTTGCCATCGCCCGCGGGCGTGACGGTGAAGACTTCGGGCGTGGCGCTGAAGTCCACCTGGCAGGTCCCAGTGATCGGTCCGGTGGTGTAGACGTTACCCGCCCAGCTGCCGACGGGACAGCTGCCGCCGATCGCGGTCGAGAGGGTGTATCCAGTGTTTGCCGTCAACGTGTAGGCCTGGGTGCTGCCAACACCAACAGCCTGGGGCGCGGCCGGAGAGATGGTCTCGAAGCCGTCGCCCAAAGCGAGCACGCTCACCGAGGTGTGGAAGGACACGGTGCAGCTCGCGGTGATCGGTCCGGTGGTGTAAACGTCGCCCGACCAGGTGCCCGCAGGGCAGCTGCCGCCCACCGTGTCCGAAAGTGTGTACACCGCGTTCGCCGTGACGACGAACGATTGTGTGCTTCCAGGATCGACGGTCTGCGGTGTGGCCGGAGAAAAAGTCTCGTCGCCGTCGCCAGTGGCGGTCACGGTGTAGGTCTCGGCCGTTGCGCCGAAGGATACCGTGCAGCTCGCGGTGATGGGGCCAGTGGTGTAGACGTCGCCCGCCCAAGTGCCTGTGGGGCAGGTGCCGCCCACGGTGGTGTCGAGCGCGTATTGAGCGTTCGGTGTGACCGTGAAGGCCTGGCTGCTGCCGAACCCAACGGTCTGCGGTGTGGACGGCGAGACGGTCTCGTTGCCGTCGCCCGAAGCGGTCACGGTGTACGTGTCGAGGCTGGCGCTAAAGGCCACCGTGCAGTTCGCGGTGATCGGGCCGGTGGTGTAGACGGCTCCCGCCCAGTTGCCCGCGGGGCAGGTGCCGCCCACCGCGGTCGCGACGCCGTATCCAGTGCTCGGAGTCACAGTGAAGGCCTGGCTGCTTCCCAAGGCGACGGTCTGTGGCGCGGAGGGAGAGAACGTTTCGTTGCCGTCACCCGACGCGGTCACGGTGTACGTGTCGAGGCT
>QGNH01001784.1_pt1 | contig 11357 bp, 14 predicted proteins | sample 1735481 | NCBI WGS metagenome assembly QGNH01 (sample SAMN09239004, study PRJNA386568) | Viral metagenome, whole genome shotgun sequencing project. | reverse complement strand
GGTCGACGCGGAGGCGACCGAGCGCAGGCGCTTCACGGAGCGCCTCGACTGCAAGGTCGACGCGGAGGCTGTCGAGGCGGCAGCGCACGAGATGGCCGCGGTGCACGGCAAGCGCGAGGCGCTCAAAGAGACGCGGCGCAACAAGATGGCCGAGTTCAAAGAGCAGTTCAACGCGCTCGACCAGCGCATGAACGAGCTGGCCGAGACGGTCACCAACTCCACGGAGAGGCGAGACGTCGAGTGCGTCGAGCTGCTCGAGCCGGGCGGCAAGGTCGTCTTCGTGCGCACCGACACGAACGAGCCATTCGAGCGTCGCAAGGCGAACGACGAGGACAAGCAGGACGCGCTGCCCGGCGTCTCGCTGGAGCCGACGAAGCCGTCCAGCGACGACGGCGGCGATGGTGACGTCGAAGAGCGCGGCCCCGACGACGACATCGCCTGATGGTCGCCGCGCCGAAGAAGGCGAACCTGCAGCCGGGCGAGCGGTTTTGCAACCAGGGCTACCATGCAGCTCCTGCGGTGATGTTCGCCAGGCCGGGCGGCGGGTTCACGCAGGACTGCAGCGCGTGCCGCGCGAAATACCGCGGATGGTCGAAGAAGACCCTGGCGGAGAAGCTCGCCGCGCGGGCCCCTCGCGTCGACGCGGCGCCGGTCGGCCGCGTGCTCTGGGTCGCGCGCTCGCACAACGAGAAGCTCGGGGGCATCCCGTCGACCATCAGCGAACGCGGCACATGCCCTCCCACGTGCGGACTCTACGAGGCCGGCTGCTACGCCGGCTTCGGCAAGCTGGGCGGCCACTGGAAGGGCGTGGGCGACCGCGGCCTGCCGTGGCCCGAGTTCCTGCAGCGCGTGCGCGCGCTCCCCGCTGGGCAGGCCTGGCGTCACAACGTCGCTGGGGATCTCGCCGGCGCCGGCGCGGCCGTCGACTACGCGGCCCTTCGAGCAGCTCGTCGAGGCGAACCGTGGGCGCCGCGGCTGGACGTACACGCACAAGGCTGTCGCGCCGCGCGACCTCGACCGCGCAGCGGTCGCGGGCTTCGCCGTCAACGTCTCGGCCGACACGCTGGAGGACGCGGACCGCGCCCGCAGCCTCGACCTGCCGACCGTCGTCGTCCTGCCGCACGACGCGCCACATCGACTCCGCACGCCGGCCGGGCGTCACGTCGTGGTCTGCCCCGCGCAGCTCGACGACGAGACCACGTGCGCGAGCTGCATGCTCTGCGCGAAGGCCGACCGGAAGTCCGTCGTCGGCTTCCTCGGCCACGGCCAGTACCAGAAGCACTTGCCCGACCTCATCCAGCTCCGGAGGAAGACCGCGTGACCATCGGCCTGATCGTGTGCCTCATCGCCCTCTTCGTCGACGACGTGCGACGCCCCCTGCTCAACCCGCTGCGGAGGCGTCGCGATGGCTGAGCGAGGCCTGCTCATGTCGGCGCCGATGGTGCTCGCCCTGCTCAAGGGGGCGAAGCAACAGACCCGCAGGCTCGTCACGACGGCCACGTCGTTCGTCGACGGCCGGCGCGTCGGCAAGAAGTCTTGGTCGCAACTAAACTTCGACTCGTCCCGCGTCGACAAGGGCCCAAGCCCGGGCGGCAACCCTGGCCCGTACCTGAAGGTCGACTCGCACGACCGCGAGACGACGCACCGGATCTATCCGCAGTGGTCCCCGGGCGACGTGCTCTGGATCCGGGAGACCCACGCGGTCGACGAGCGAGGGGCGGTCGCGTACCGCGCGGACCATCCTGGCCACCCGGGCCCCTGGACGTCGTCGCTCTTCATGCGTCGCAAGCACGCAAGGATCCTGCTGCTCGTGACAGCGGTTCGACCCGAGCGGTTGCACGACATCAGCGAGGCCGACGCAAAAGCCGAGGGGGTGGACGCGATGGACGCGATCAAGGCGAAGGTGCCGACCGCGCGCGACGTGTACCGGATGCTGTGGGATGAACTGAACAGCGGGCGCGCGCCGTGGAAGGCCAACCCGTGGATCCACGTGCTCTCGTTCGAGCGGCTGCCATGAGCAAGCCCTTCCCGATGACCGAGGCGGAGATGGCCGCGAAGGTCGTGGCGAAGCTCGAGGCTCTCGGACACGACGTCTTCCAGGAAGTCGAGGGGCCCTTCGGCCGTGCGGACATCGTCAGCGTGAAGGGCGCCTCGCTCTTCATCGTCGAGTGCAAGATGGCGCTTGGCTTCGAGGTCATGGCGCAGGCCCGCACTCGGCTCCCCTTCGCGTCGTGCGTGTACATCGCCGTGCCGAACGCCAAGCGCAGCGAGGGGCGGTCGCTGGCCTTCGAGTGCTGCCGCTGGCTCGGCCTCGGGCTGCTCGTCGTCGACAGCAACTGGGCCGAGGACCCGGACCCGGTGAAGGCCGTGCGCGAGCGCGAGGCCGCCCCGACTCGCTCGCACTTCAACCCAGCGCTCCGCGACCAGCTGCGCCCCGAGCACAAAACGCACGCCAAGGCCGGGACCAACGAGGGTGGGCAGATGACCCGCTTCAAGCAGACGGTGTACGCGCTGCGCGACTACGCCGAGTCGCACCCAGGCGACCATCTGCGTCGAGCTCTCTCGCAGGTCGACCACCACTACTCCAGCATCGGCAACGCCATCGCGAAGCTCAGGAAGATCGGCGCCGATGGAGACCTGACGAGACTTGGCATCGAACTGCGCGAGACTCCGGAAGGAATTGTGACGCTGCATCCGGTGAGCGCACCGTGACGTTCTCTTTTTGCTTGGCAGGATCGCATCGGTTCTGTTACCGATCTGGACCTCGGCGATTGAAGGCGCCGCGTTCGTTCGTCGGTCCCAGCGGTGTGGTGCGGTTCGGAGGCGCTAGTCGCCAACCTTCAAACCGTGTCGCACCACCCGGCTGGGGCCGACGAGCACTCGCGCGCTGCTGTGGGAGCAGGCGTCCAGTGAACCTCCGATCATCCGCACCGGTCCCGCGCTCGCACGATGCTTCGCGTCTTGCGAAGACCGCGGCGCAAGTCGACTGGCTTCACGGCGACGGCCTGCAGCTCCTCGAGCCCGTCCTGGCCTTCCGTGCGCGGGCTTCTGCCTCGCTTCACAAGAACGTGATCGAGCGCGACGGCGATGAGGTCCTTCGGCATGCCGGCCAGTCTGCAGAAGGTGTGCCGTCATGAGGCGCTCGCGGCCGCACCCCTTGCTGTGCGCCAGGACGTTCCGCCCGTTCAGTGGCATGCCTCCGCTGGCTCCCGAGGACGCGACCGGTGAGGCCCGCGTCGCCTCGATGGCCGAGGTCCTGCCGTGACCGAGAGTGTCGTCATTCGCACGGCCACCCAGCCGGCCGCCTGCGCGATGTGCGGCGGGCCCCTCGTGAAGGGCGACCGCGTCGTCGTGGTCCGCACCGACCCTCCCACCGTCGTCCACGCGCTGAGCCATCTGCGGGCTCTCCTGCGTGCCCAGCGCGAGGAAGGGTCTGTCACGGTCGCCGCCATGCTCGAAGCTGTCCTGCAGGCCGAGGGGCTCCCCCATGAGCCCGCGACGACCATGCCGGGCATCGGAAGCCCGTTCCCGGAGAACGTCTGATGGCTGGGCGCATTCGTTCGATCAAGCCGGAGGTGCTCGACGACGAGCTCGCGGCCCGGCTGAGCGACGAGGCCTGGAGGCTCTGGGTCAGCACATGGGTACTCGCCGACGACCACGGCAACATCCGGGCCGGGGACCGGTACCTCGCTGCCAGCGTCTGGCAGGACACGTCGCGCGACGTGTCGAGGCCCCTCAAGGAACTCGTCGACGCTGGCTTCCTCAGCGCGTACGCCGTCCGCGGTCAGCGATACGCCCACATCAACGGATGGGAGAACGGCCAACGCGTGGACAACGCCGGTAAGCCACGCGTACCAGTCCCATCCGAAGATGACGGCACGTGGAATCAACAACTTAGCGGTCTTTTCGCGTACAGTCGCGGCAATCCTCCGCAATCCTCCGCAACTCAACAGAAGTTGCCGCTCGCGCAATCTGGCGGCGAGACCACGATCACGACCACGATCACGACCACCGATCTCGAAGGCGCCGCGACGAGACCCATCCGATCGAGGAAGGCCAAGGTCCAGGTGCCGCAGGACTTCCGCCCAACGCCGGAGATCGTGTCCTGGGCTGCCGGACAAGGCGACGGCGTCGATGCACTGGCAATGGTCGAGGAGTTCGTCGAGCACTGGCGGTCCGTGGGCGAGGTCAGGGCCGACTGGCAGCTCACGTTCAAGAAGCGCGTCCGCTGGCTCGTCGACAACGGGAAGCCGTACCCGAGGCTGCCGGAGGCCGAGGCGGCGCCCCCAACACCGGCCCCTGGTGCGCTCGTGGGTGACGCGGCGAAGCCGCACATCGAGAGGCTCAAGTCGTTCCTGTCTGGTGGTGCGCAGCGACCGGAGGGCACGTGAGCAATGAACCGCACCCGCCGCCGCACGACTTCCAGGCGGAGGCCGCCGTGATCGGCGTGATGATGCACTCCCCTCCGCACGTACCTCGGCTGGTATCGATGCTGAAGCGCGAAGACTTCTACTCCGGTGCGTACGGGTGGGTCTTCGAGGCGTGCGCCGATCTGCATCGCGCGGGCAGCACGGTCGACGTCGTCACCGTCATGAACTGGCTGAAGGACCGCGACCGCATGCGGCAGATCAGTCACGCCACGTTCATGGATGCCATCACCGGGGCGCCGTCGATCTCCGGCGGCATCCGGTACGCATCGATCGTGAAGGCGAAGGCGCGTGTGCGAGCGACGCTCTCGGCCGCCGCGCAGATCATCGAGGAAGGGAACCATGGCGGGCGACCGGACGACGTCTTCCTCGCAAGGTCGGCGTCCGCGATCCTGGATGCGACAAGGCTGCCGCAGGCGGAGGCGCTCAAGAGCAACGCCGAGACGCTGACCTCGATCGTCCGCAACATGGAGCGGGCGAACGCAATCGGTAGCATGGTGACCGGGCTTCCGACGAAGATCGATCGCTACGACAGGATGACGCTCGGCCTGCACGGCAAGCAGCTGACGGTGATCGCAGCCCGGCCAGGCAAAGGGAAGACCGCGCTCGGCACCGCCGTCGCCGTGAACGTCGCGAAGCAGGGCGTCGGCGCGCTGTTCTTCTCGCTCGAGATGACGCGCGAGGAACTGCTCCTGCGGCAGATCGCGATGGAGACCGGCATCGACAGCAACTTGCTGAAGATGGGCCGGCTGCAGCCGGCGCAGTGGAACGCGGTGCACGAGGCGACAGCGCGCATCGAGAAGCGGCCGTGCTGGATCGACGACCGGACGAGCCTCACGGTGCGCGACATCGCGAACGTCGCGATGGGCGCCATCGACGAGGCGAAGGCTCAGAGCATGGCCCTCGGCCTCATCGTTGTCGACTACTTGCAGAAGGTGCGAGTCAGCGAGGAGTCGAGGCGCAAGCAGCGCTACGAGCAGGTCGGCGAGATCGCGATCGGTCTGAAGCAACTCGCGCGAGATACCGGGATGCCCGTCGTCGCCCTGGCGCAGCTGAAGCGACTCGGCAAGATCGAGGGGAACAAGAAGCCAACGATCGAAGACCTGCGCGAGAGCGGCGACATCGAGAACGAGGCGGACAACGTCGTTCTCATCCACGACCCGGACCCGAACGTGCGGACGCCGGTGCGGATGCGCGAACTGCTCATCGAGAAGGCGCGAGGCGGCAGCACCGGGATCGTTCGCGTCAGGTGGACTCCGCACGCGACTCTGTTCAGCAACATCCCGGACGGCGAGGGACCAGTGGAAGACGACGAGCAACCGCACGCGATCAACTGCAAGTGCGACGAGTGCCGCAGCGCCAACGCACCGGAGCCCCTCGCGGGGTATGGGACATGAGCAAGGTACGCAAGGCGTTCGGTGTGGCGACAGCGGAGCTGGCTGTGGCCGAGTCGCGCGTCGACCAGTTGCGGCGATGGCAGGTGGACATCCTGCTCGACATGGCGAAGCTCCGGGGGCTCGGATGATCGGTCCCGAGGTCGGCATCCGCTTCACGCTACCGGTGAAGACGAAGAGCAAGAACCGGAGCTGGGTCGCCTCGATGCAGGGGCGCATGGCGGAGGCGGGCCTGACGAAGAATCATCGCGCGCTGGCGAAGCAGGCGGCTGGCGGGCACCTCAACTCGCGCGGGCTCAAGGGCTCCGACTTCGTCCCGGTCGTAGTGACGCTCACGCGCATCAGCGCCGGCACGCTCGACGACGACAACCTGATCGCCTCGATGAAGGGCCTGCGGGATGGCCTGGCGGATGCGCTGGCCATCAACGACGCCGACGTCGGGCGGTTGCGCTTCGCGTACCTGCAGCGCAAGGGACGGCCACGGGAGTACGGCGTCGAGGTACTCATCGAGCGGGACCCGCTCATGGCCACGACGTGGAAGGGTGTGCCGTTCCACGAGGGCAACGTCGCGATGACGCGGGGAACGGGCACGACGACCGGCGAAGGCGAGATCTCCGTCTCGGCCGGAGACCGCACGGTGACGATTCGTGTCCCGGCTGACACGCCGGCGGAGGAGATAGCGAAGATGGTAGTGAAGCAACTGAGAGCGCAGCGGTAATCAACCCCGCCCTAAAGGGCGGAGCTTTCGAGAGGACGACGTGGAACACGCAATCCAACCCGTTTCCTGCTTCGTCCGGCCGCCTCAAGCGCGGTCCCGTCAGCAGGCTTGCCCGAGCGATTCGCACGGGCGAGCAAAACCTTGGCAGCGTTGAGGTCCGCATGGTCTTGGTAGCCACACGAGGTGCAGCGGAAGGCGGATTGCGAGCGACGCGACATGGCGTCGACGCAGCCGCACGCGCTGCACGTCTGGCTCGAGTAGGCGGCCGGAACCTCGACAAGGGAGCCTCCCGACCATGCGAGCTTGTAGCGGAGCATCTCGGCGAAGCGGGACCATCCCGCGTCGGCGATGCTGCGCGAGCAGTGACCTCGGATCATCCCTGCGACGTTCAGGTTCTCCAGCACGACGACGCCGTGGCTCTTGGCGAGTCGTGCCGACTGGGCATGCAGGAAGTGGTCGCGCTGCCGGCGCACCTTGCGGTGAATCCGAGCGACGCGAAGCTTGGCCTTCTCTCGGTTCTTCGAACCTTTCTTCCGTCGGCTGACGGCGCGCTGGGCGTGAGCGAGTCTCTCGAGCGACGCTTCGAGGTTGCGCGGGTTGGCGATCATGTCGCCGTCGGATGTGGCGCCGAAGTTCGCGATGCCGCGGTCGATGGCGACGATCGGCCCGTCGCGGACTGCGGGCTCGGACACCTCGACCTCGCAGACGATCGCGGCGAACCACTGCTCCCCGTCGCGCTTGAGCGTGCAGGTCTTGGGCTTGCCTTCGAGCGGGCGGTGCATCACCGTGCGGAGCGTGCCGAGCTTCGGGAAGCGGACGTTGCTGCCGTCGACGCGCCACGTCTTCGGGTGCGGCTCGGTAAAGCCGAGGACGTCGCGACCCTTGCGCTTCCACCGAGGGGCGCGAGCGAGCCTGGCGAAGCATCGCTGCCATGCTCGGTCCAGTTCCACCAAGAGCTGCGAGCACACGTTGCGTGGGACGTCGGCAAGCCACGGGAGAGCGGCGCGAAGCTCGGTCAGCTCGTTGATCTGATCGAAGGCCGTGGGATAGCGGCGCTCGTCTCGGGGACGAGCAAGTCCGAGCTTCCGTTGTTCGAGCGCGAGGTTCCAGAGGAAACGCAGCGCGCTCTCCCACGCGTTGAGGCGAGCGACCTGCTCCTGCGTCGGGTAGACGCGGTAGCGAAAGGCCTTGCTTACGAGCACGAGACGGAACATAGCTTGGTCTGCGATGCGCGCAACCGACTTCCGAACTGGTCGACACGTGGTCTACGCGCTGACTGCTCACTTGGTCTTCGTACCGAAGTATCGTCGCAAGGTCATCACGGAGCGCGTCTTCTCCGTGCTGAGGCCATCGTGGGAAGCCACGTGCAAGGACTTCGAGTGCGAGCTTCGCGAGACGGGTTACGAGTGCGACCACGTGCATCTGCTGGTGGCGTACCCGCCGAAGGTATCGCTATCGACGCTGGTCAACTCACTCAAGGGAGTGTCGGCTCGACGGCTGCGTTCCGCTCATCTGCCGGAGGTGGAGCGCAAGTTGTGGGGCCCGCACTTCTGGAGCCCGAGCTACTGCGCCGTGTCGTGCGGCGGCGCGCCGCTGGAGATCGTCAAACGCTACGTGGAGGCGCAACGCGGAGACAGCGCTTCCTCCCCGCCCTGAAGGACGGGGTTTCCGCGCTGGAGATCGGATGACGACGATAGCGTGGGACGGGAAATCGCTTGCCGCCGACCGACAGGCGACGTCTGGTGGCGGCGGCATCAGGAGAGTCGGAGAGCCGAAGGTGCGTCACGTCGGTCGCTACATCTACGGCGGCATGGGGTCGATGGACGACGTGGAGCAGATCTTCGAGTGGCTGCGCAATGGCGGCGGCGATCCTCGTCCGAGGCTCGAGGAGGGCGGCAGCTACGGGCTCGCCGTGGACGTCGGCACGGGCATCGCGTACTTCGTCGAGGGTAAGACGCCGCACCTGTTGCCGGTCCACGAGAAGGTGGCGGCCGCCGGCAGCGGGAGAGACTACGCGCTGGCCGCCCTGGTGCTTGGCAAGACAGCGAAGCAGGCGATCGAGCTGGCCATCAAGCTCGACGTGTTCACGGGGATCGGCGTCGACGTCGTGAGGGTTCCTCGCCGATGAAGCCCATCCTGCCGGAGCTCGACCTGGTGACGAAGGGCGAAGAGAGCGCGTGGGCGGTGACGTCGGCCGACAACCGGTTCCGCTACATCCTCGGCCGCACGTGGCGGCAGTCCGGCAAGCTCTGGGTGTACTGCGCCTGCAACCCGAGCTACGCGCGTCACGACAGGTCGGACCACACGCTGGCGAAGTTCTGCGGCTTCGCCGACCGAGGCGGCGCCGGCGGCATCGTGGTCGTCAACGCGATGGCGTTCTCGACGCCGTACCCGGTCGCGCTCGCGAAGGCGGCGCGCGCCGGCGTCAACGTGGTCGGGGAGCACAACCTCGCCGTGCTGACGTGGGCCGCGTCCCTGGGGGAGCGCCGCATCGCATGCTGGGGGCGCATCCCGCCGAGCCTGCAGCCGCTGACGCTGCAGGCTCGGGTGATGTTCACCGTCGGGGGCGTGGACTGCTTCGGCCTGAACAAGGACGGCTCGCCGATGCACCCGCTGATGCTGCCCTACGAGACGCCGATCGTGAGGCTCGGGTCCTTCGTTCGGGACATGCGCGCGCGGGACATGCGATGACCTGGGACCGAGACAGGATCGGGCCGATGGTCCGCAGGGAGTTCGGCCTCGCCCAACAGCTCGCGCGCGGCGTCGTCGTGCGGGAGAGCGATCGGAGAGAGGTCGTCACGCCGACGGTGGCGGTGGTAGAGAAAGTCGCGCCGCCGGCAGCCGCCAGGCGCATCATCGAAAGGAAGACGGGAAGGATGACGACGGCGCTGGAGAACCTGCTGCGGCACTCGCGGCCAGGCGAGGACACCGCGGAGACCCTGGAGCGGATCCTCCACGAGCGCACGGCGCTCGCGAGTGCGATCCTCGACGCGTACGAGCAGGGGCACGTCGCTCCGCTGGAGCGCGTCCTCGAACGCCAGGGCGACGACGTCGTGGTAAAGGTGCCGTAATCAACCCCGCCCTAAAGGGCGGAGCTTTCGAGAGGACGACGTGGAACACGCAATGGCGGCCGCGCGCAGCGCGGCGAAGAAGAATGGCTGACCGATGACGACTCCGACCATCACATGCGCGATCATCACCGCGGGAGAGCCGACGCTCGAGCGGGCGATCGCCTCCATCCGGCCCCACGTCGACGCCGTCGTGGCGATCGTCACCAAGCCCGCGACGACCGAGGATCTCGCGCGCTACGGCAAGCTCTTCGAGCACTTCGTGGTCTCGTCGGAGTTCTTTCCCGTCGGTGATGATGGCGAGGTCGAGTGGGAGCGCGCTGACTTCGGGGCGGCTCGCAACGCGAGCTTCGAGATCGCTCGCGAGGATGGCGCCGACGCGATTGTGTGGCTGGACTCCGATGACGTGGTCGTGGGGGGCGAGAACCTGCGCCCCGCGCTCGAGAAGTTCGATCGTGTGGCGCGCCTGCGCCTGCTCGCGAAGTACGAGTACGCGACGGCGCCCGACGGTACGGTGCTCGTCGAGCAGTGGCGGGAGCGCGTCGTTTGGGCGGACCAGCCCTTCGCGTGGGAGCGCCCGGTCCACGAGTACCTGACGGCCACGGACGGCGACAACGGGGACGTGCGTCTCGAGACCGTGACGTGGCGGCACGGGCGCGACCACTCGACGCGGTCGGAGCGCAACCTGCGGGTCCTCGAGGGCTACGCGAAGCGACTGGGCGAGGCGGCCGACTCCGACCCGTGGCTGCGCGCGAACCTCGCGCTCGAGCTTCAACGCTCGAACCGCTTCGAGGACGCGCTGCCGCACTTCGAGGCCTACGTCGGGATCTCCAAGCGCTACGACGAGTGCGCGCTCGCGTGCGTGTTCGCGTCGAACGCGGCGCTCGCGACGTGCGCGTACGGCCCGGGGGCGGTCGCGGCGCGCCAGCGCGCCCTCGACTGGGCGCTCAGGGCGCAGACGTTCGAGACCGGCCAAGGCTGGCGGGAGGCCAAGTTCCAGGAGGCGAGGGTGCGGTTCCTCGTGGGCGCGACCGCGATGGGCGAGGACCGGACGAACGTCGCAGAGATCGAGCGGTGCCGCGACGCCCTCAGGGCGTACCTCGCGCAGCCACCGACGGACTCGCCTCTCGCCGTCAACGTGCAGGACCGTGCCCTCAACGCGCCGGAGCTGCTGCGCATCGTCAGTGAGCTGCTGGGCGACTGGCCGGCCGCCATCGCGGCGTGCGGCGCGATCCTCGCCGTCAAGGACGACGCCGTGACGGCGTTCTGGCGCCGGCTCTACGGGCGGTTCATCGAGCGCGGGCAGCCCGGGTTCCGGACGACCGCCAAGGGGGGGTTCGACGTCGTGATCGCGACGGGCTCGACGCCCGAGCCGTGGGACCCCGAGATCGTGGCGGCGGGCGGCATGGGCGGCAGCGAGACGGCCGTCATCGAGGTCAGCCGGCGCCTGGCCGCGGCGGGTCACATCGTGCGCGTCATCGCCAACTGCCACGAGGCCGCGGTGCACGACGGCGTCATGTGGCTGCCGATGATGCACCTGCGCGACGGGGGCGAGACCGACGTCGTCGTCGCCTGGCGCGACGCGTCCCTGCTCGACGCCTTCGAGAACGCGCGCCTGAAGTTCGTCTGGGCTCACGACCTGGGCGTCATGCACGCGACGCCCGAGCGACTCGCGCGCGCCGACCGCGTGATGGGCGTCAGCGCGTGGCACTGTGAACACCTCCGGAAGCTCTTCGGGCTCTCGCAGCAG
>QGNH01001514.1_pt1 | contig 11371 bp, 8 predicted proteins | sample 1735481 | NCBI WGS metagenome assembly QGNH01 (sample SAMN09239004, study PRJNA386568) | Viral metagenome, whole genome shotgun sequencing project. | reverse complement strand
ACGAGCACGGTTAGCAGCGAGACGATTACCTTGTCCGGAGGCACCATTTCAGCGACTTCGCTGAGCACAGGACTGACTGGGATAGGAAATATTTCGGCTAATTCGGCCGTCGCCAATTTCAACGGTACTTCCGCTCCACCGCAGGCGTACCCTGCAGCTCAAATTACCCTTCCGCTTACAAGCGGCGGGGGAATACTCGGGTGGACGAGTACGACAACGCTCGCGACCAGTGCACCGCTCGATTGCCCCACCACCCTGATCGCGGGTGCCCCCGTAGTAGGCGGTGGCCCGTCCAGCACCCCTACCGCGCTCTGCGGTACGGGCGTCATGACGATCAGCGGCGATGTCGAAGCAGTCAGCGCGACGTTGAGCGCGGCTCTTGGTGGCAATGGCGTAACAACGCAGCCTACTGGAGGTTCCGCTACTTCAAATACAACCCTGGGCTACAACAATCTGGGCACGCACCTTAGCGCAGGACAAAATGACTCAGCACTTGGGGCATCTGCTCTGAGCCAGGACACCACGGGCAATAGCAATACTGCGGTGGGTTTCGGCGCCGCTACGTGGGATACCACTGGAAACTCAAACACAGCAGTAGGCGCTAACGCGCTGCAAGGAATCTTCGGCACGCCTATTGCTGGCAGCAACAATACGGGAATAGGCGCGTTTGCGCTGGAGTACATGCAGGGCACTGCGCAGTTCAACACAGCGATCGGCTCAGGCGCTGGCGTGAGCGGCGCCACGGCGTTCACCGGCTCGTACAATACTTTGATCGGCGCAGCGTGCCTGCCCTCCGCACTGACCGTTTCGCACGAAGTTGATATCTGCGATCCGACGGGCGGCAACCTGCTGCGTATCTCGACAGGCAACACACCGTCGACCTCGACCGCGACTTTCGCCGGCACGATCTTAAGTACCAGCACGACTTTCACTTTGAGCACCGGCACAGGCGCGTGCGCGACCAGCGGCACGCTCACGGGCAATTCCACCGCAGGCAGCTTTGTATGCACCGGCACGGCCGGCGCCTCGACCCAGATCATAACTCTTCCGACCTCGGCGCATGGGTGGGCTTGCAGTGCTTCCGATGTTACGAGCGGCGTGGCATGGGCGCAGTCCGGAACTTCCGCGACCACCTGCACGATAAAAGGCGCAATCGCGACTACCGCAGACGTGGTCGTATTCCAAGCACAGGGGTATTGATTAATGCGATTACTTGGTCTTCTTTTAGCGTTGGTAACCTCGGCCGCCTTCGCACAATCGCCGCCGATTATCGTTGGGAATGCGCCATTCATCTATATCGGCAGCGTCATAAAGCCCCCATCCGAGGCTGCTGGTGTCGGCTACAACGTCAACACGTTCTCTAGCGATAGCTTCTCGACCAGTAACGTCGATATCAGCAATAGTCAGCAGCCTGGGTTTCAGTGGTACAAGTACAACCTCAACGGCACCACTGTAACTAGCGGGGACTTGGCGTTCACCGGTACGAACAACAACGTACTGCAGATGAACGGGGGAATTAACTCCAACGGCGAGATACTGACCGCAGCCGCGACAAACGGTAATTCGAATTGGGTGGGAACAGCGTTTGGCGGCGGTGCTTATTTCGAAATGAGTGTGGCGATGCCGAATCCCTCGTCCGTGTGCAATCCCAACACGGCGACTTGCGGCAACGGGGGCGTCGGTGGCTGGCCGATACTTTGGGCGTTGACCCTTGAAGGTTCGGTCGTATACGCCAATAACTCATGCCCGCTGCCGGGATTCAGCAACCTGTATTCTTGCAACAACTGGCCAGGGCAGGGCGCGGGTTTCAATCACGGGATGGAAACCGATTGGTTCGAGAACCACTTCGGCTATGTCGCCCCTGCGTTCCATGAATCGTTCGGCGTCTATAACGGAACTTGCTGGTCAGGAACGATAACCGGCTACACACATCCCTACTGCCAATTCGATTCGTCACTTTCTTATGCGCAGACGTCCGGACTAGATTTAACTCAGTTTCATAGGTATGGCGTGCTTTGGGTTCCCGCGACAAGCAGCACTCAAGGCTATGAGCAATATTTTATTGACGATGTCGCGCAGAACGGCACCACGGGCGGTGCGCACCCGTACCAGAAGTGGACGCAATTCGTAAATACGAACACAACTGCAAACCTTCCCAACGCGCTGTCAAACTACTGCGGCGGGACGCCTGGGAATACGAGCTGCGGGAGCACTGCCGCCAATCCCGGTTCGCCCTCGTGGGCATTCGGCGTTTTGGACACCTATCATCGCGTGCCGATCTTAGGCACCAACCCTGTATCTTATGGCAGTGGCGGCCCGATGTACCTGCAATCCTTCAATGTCTGGCAAGCCTCCGCTGCAAACAACCTTACGGGCATGTCGCAGACTGCGGCTCCAACCTTTAGCCCAGCGGCCGGAACCTACAGTTCCACTCAAAGCGTCACGATATCGTCTGCTACTCCTTCAAGCACCGTTTACTACTGCGTCACGACGACGACCTGCACACCGACCACTGCCTCGTCAACCGCACAACCGGTATCGGTATCGACTTCCGAAAGCATCTACGCGATTGCGACCTCAACTGGTTTGAGCAATTCAACCGTCTCTAGCGCTGCGTACACGATCAACAGTGCAGCTGCGGCGCCAACGTTCACCCCTGCAGCAGGCGCTTACTCATCCTCGCAGTCCGTCACGCTGGCTTCGACTACTCCAAGCGCGTCGATTTATTACTGCGTCGTTACATCGGGTAGCTGCACACCGTCAACCGCATCGACGCACTACACAGGTGCGATCACCGTTTCCTCAACAGAAACGATCTACGCGATTGCAACGGCATCTGGTTACGTGAATAGCTCAATCAGCAGCGCGGCCTACGAAATTACGTCAGGCGCAACTGTGCTGTTCGATTATTCGGGCGGGTTCGCGAGCGCCGGGAACAACATGAAGCCCATATACAGCGCCAGTGTTTCAGGCGGTAAATTGGTTCTTTTGCCTGCGGGTTCTGGGCACGCAGCAGGAGGGGTCTTTTATGCCAACAATGGCAACATACAAAATAACTCCAGCGCAATCAATGTAACGAGCGGCTTTAGGACTGAAGCCACTTTCCAAATGACGCCGATGCCATCACATCTTACGGTTGCCTGTATCGCGTTCGTCATTCAGAACACTCCATTGACGCCAGCAAGTACGGGAACATATCCGAACGCATATGGCAATGGATACGCAGGCGCCAGCTGGGCGGCGAATGGGCACTCAATTGCCGCAGACGCGAACGCTTGCGGATATGGTTCTTTCAACCCGCAAACTTACGGTCCATCTACGGGAGGCAATCAAGATCCTTTGTACGCAAGCATCGGTATTAAGTTCGATGCTAATCCGTTAGGCAACAATCAAATTCCCGCAAGCGGGCAGGCAAGTTCAACGGGTCTGTACACGGGTGCGGGACCGTGGAACGGGTTGGCTCCTTTTACCGATCTTGGTGTCTACGGTATAAATCTGTATTCCAATGACGTGTTCTCGGTAGTACTCACTTATGACGGCTCGAGCCAGATCACGATGGTCCTCACGGATACGGTCACGGGCGCGACGGTTCGTAAAATATGGCCAGTCAATATTCAGAATTGCCTCGGCAGTTCTACAGGGTGGATCGGTTTCACTGCGGGTCAAGCTGGATCGGGTACAGGCGGTGCCACCGCTGGCAATCAAGGACTTTATATCAACGGCTGGAAGCAATACCTCGGCTTCAACACGCAGCTTGCGACACCGACTTTGAGCCCCGCGGCCGGGAGCTACAGCGGCACGCAAACTGTAACAGTCACATGTCCAAGTGGAGCACTGTGCTATTACACGACGAACGGGAAACTACCAACTGCCTCATCGACGAAGTACACGACTCCTATCAGTGTGCCGTCGAATGAAATCCTGCAAGTGGTGGCGATCGAGTCTGGGTTCACTGATTCGAATATCGGTGGGGGTTTGTATCAAATCAACACCTCGAACCACATCAACTTCCCGAGCGGTTTCGCCGCAAACGATGGGGTGATCCTTGCGGGTTCCTCTGTCCTGTCTGGCTCTGCGATCCAGTTGACCAATACGACGTCCCAGTCGGGCTCGGCGTGGTTTGCTTATCCCGTACCGATGACTTCTTTTACTAAAACATATCAACTGTCGTTTACCTCTGCTAATGCCGACGGCATGGCCTCCGTGGTCCAGAACAACCCTGCGCCATACACATCAAGTCCTCCGACCGGAACGACCTGGCCCGCAGGGCAAAACGGCGATCCTCCCACCGTCATTTTGCCCAACTGGATGGGTGGTCCTGATCTTGTGGCTATCAATGGCAATCAAGGCGGATACGGCGCTTTCTTGAATAACGGCGGCGGCAGTCCCGGAATTACCAACAGCGTGGCTCTGTACTACGATCTGTACAACAATCCTAATAGCGTCGGGCTCTATACCAATGGCGCTACACCGACAGGAAACCAGCTTGCAACAGGTCTGACCTTCAGTAACCACACATTCAACGTAACTGAAACGTATAGCGGAACGTCGTTGGTGTTATCGATGACCGATGCGTCCTCGGGAGCGAACTACACGCACACATTTACAGTGAACATTCCAAGCACGGTCTGCTCTGGGTTTGTAGGTGCGTGTACTGCCTACTCGGGATTCGTGGGCGGGACCGGCGGACTGAGCGCAACCCAAAAGATAAATAGCTGGGTGCAGTAATGCCGAGTTGGTCAGCCGATGGCGGCCCTAACGCCTTTACCGGCGATGGTGGTCCCCAAGCGTGGACTGCGGATGGAAGTATTGCCCTCCCGCCGATTCCGCCTCCCGGCATCCCAGCGGTCGCGAGCCAGGTCCAAAGCTCGATCCAGCACACGACCTTTCTTCTGGAATGGGGCAGCGAGGATCTTTGCTTGGACGCCAGCGGCAACATTGCAGTGGCGAGCGCTCCTTATTCAATTGCCCAGGACGTTGCGACGCAGATGCAAACCTTCCTAGGTGAAGTTTGGTACGACACAACTGCGGGAGTGCCTTACTGGCAACAGATTCTGGGCAAGAGTCCGCCTCTTTCCCTGATCGTCGATGCGCTACAAACCCAGGCGCTGTTGGTGCCGGATACGGCAACAGCAACCGCAACTCTGGGTGGCCCGGATGCAATCAAGCGCGGCGTCATTGGCCAGATGCTGGTGACAGATACCGAAGGCACAACTTTTGTGATTCCAATCCAATGAAATATTTACTTGCCCTGCTTCTGTTTCCTGTATTCGCATGGGCTCAGAGTTTCCCTAACGGTCCAGTGACTCAGGGCCAAGTATGGGACATTTCACAATGGAACTCCGCTTGGCAATCGAAGCTAGATTATCCTGTCGGCGCCGGCACGATTGCGCCTAGTGCGCTTACATCAGGAGCATTGCCGAGCGGAGTTTTGTTGCCTCCTATCGCAGCCGGAAGTGTTCTCGGCGTGCCAGCGCAGGCTACGGGTCAAACCATCCCGACAGCGCTTAGACGTCCGACATTCTACGTTCAAGACTTCGGCGCCAAGTGCGATAACAGCACGGATGATACAAGTGCATTGGCATCGGCGTTCGCAGCTGCAGAGTCGACTCGGTTTTCTAGTGTCATTCTGCCGCCAGGCGTTTGCCGTTTTTCATCGACTCTGAATTTCCCCACAAACTATAGCTCGGTTCGAGGCGCGGGTAAGTACACGACAGTGCTTTTTTACACTGGCGCAACTACTACCGCGGACCTCGTTGATATCTTCGGTACTTCAATATCAGTGCTTGGTGTTTCCAGCACTTATTCGGGGTTCAGCGTGCAAAGCGCATCGGCCATGACTGGCGGCGCGGGCATAAATATCAAATGGATGGTTGAAGTATGGCTAGATGATTTTGCTACGGGCGGCTTCTACGATGCCACAAACAACCTTTACAACGGCACGATTGTGCAATCTTCGGGCGAAATTCGCCTGAGTAACTTTGAGGCCAGCAAACTTGCAAACGACGGCATCGAAGTATTCGGCGGTGGCGTCGGTGCTCCACCGCAGTACGACGTCAACATGCATCACTTTGAGATTCAATCAGACGGAAACGCTGGCGTACATATGGGCGGCGGTTGGGACGGCATGAACCTAGACGAAGGTACTCTTGTCGGCAATGGCACGAATATTCTTATCGACACTGCATTGTCGTCTTTCGGTAACCAGGAAGCCATATTCGGCCCGCGGGTGTATCTGAATCTCGCAGAGGCCAATGGGACGAACATCGGCGACAACATCGTCATCAATGACTCTTTGGCTTCGCCGACAAACTACTGCAGCGTAACATTCAATGGTGTCATCGCTGATAGCGTTCATGAGAACGGCATAAACGTAGTTCACTGGCCCGCGTGTTTACTGAGCATTGCGGCAACCGATATCGTTAACAACGCAAAATCTGGCATCTACGTGCAGGACACATCGACGATCGTGAATGTGTCGAATGTGACGCAGATATACGGCAACACTCGATACGGGATCGAGGGCAGCAGCGCTACATCGAACGTCCACTCCCTAGCGAGCCTCGCATCGAACACCCTGGGCAGTTATTCCAACATACTTAACCCTCAGTCAACCATCAGCAATGTAGTCGCACAGACTGGGTTGCCCATAGCCATGCCGTCGAGCGGCAGTATCGGCAACAACTGCGCGATTACTGGTCTTACGGCAATGCCGTACACATATCCGGCGATTTACCTGTATTTCCCCGCAGGAGCGATATCTTCTGGATCGGCTGCAGGGCTTTACTACACGGTTATGAGTTCCGCGACGGCGGGAACTTGTTACAACAATAAGTACACAAGCGGAACCCCTGCAATCCCAGCATCTCCCGTAGCGTTCAGCACGACGGGTCCGGGTGCGTTTACTCAGACCACCGGCACTTACGAGAGCATGTTCAACGTGAATGTGCCGGCTGGAGCCATAGGGCTGAATGGTGAAGTGCAGATAGACTTTCCCGTAACCGTCAATAACACCAGCAACAACAAGCTTCAGGCGCTCTACGCTACGGGAGGACAGCCGGTGGCGTCTGCGACCCTTACTACTGCTTCGCAGACTTACTCTTACAGAATGCGCAATGTCGATAATCAAAGCATTCAGTTTACGACTGCAGCTAGCGGTGGACTTTCGTCAAGGAGCACGGTCGCCACCGGCAGCGGGTTAAACCTTATTGAGTATTGCCAACTGGCGACGGCCACCGACTACTGCATCATCGAAGGTTTTTCGATTAAGCTAGCGCCGAACTAAAGATGAGCACACCTTTCGTCTTCGGCCAGTCTGGATTCGGGGACGCATCCTTTGGCGAATCTTCGGTTGTCGAGGGCACTAACGTACCGGGGATCGCATGGGTTAACGGCGCTCCGGTCGTTCCGACCGAGCAGGCGATCCTTGCAGGTCGTCAAGCAGACTTCACCGCGGCTTTTGGCAGTGCGCTGAATGTCAATCTGACGACTCCGCAGGGTCAGATTATCACGAGCGACACCGCGATCATTGGCGAGGCTAACTCCCAAATAGCTTATGTCGCATCGCAGGTCGATCCCGATCAGGCTGAGGGGGCTTTCCAAGATGCCATTGGGGCAATCTACTTCCTGCAAAGGATTGCCGCCTCGGGCTCAGTCAAGACGATTACCTGCATCGGTGCATCAGGGACGCTGATTCCAACGGGCGCCTTGGTCCAAGACCCGAGCGGGTATTTCTGGGCGGCGACCGGCATCATCAATATTGAGGCTAGCGGCTCGGAAGTCGGCACGTTTCAATGCACGACTACCGGGGCCATAGCATGGCCTGCCAATACCCCGGTCACGATCTTGACTCAGGTCAACGGTTGGGATCAGGGTACTAGCTCGTCAGCGGCCGCCTTGGGAAGGGGTGTTGAATCTCGAGCGGCGTTCGAGAACCGGCGTCGTCAGTCTGTCGCGATTAATTCGCACGGCAGCACGCAAACGATCCTTGGCAATGTCCTCGCGGTTAACGACGTTCTATCGGCCTACGTCATTGATAACCCGTCAGGATCGCCGATCACGGTGGGATCGACCAGTTACTCGGTTGCGGCGCATTCGATCTTGGTGAGCGTTTACGGCGGTTTGGCGCAATCTATTGCGCAAGCCATATGGACGGGTAAGGACGGCGGTTGTGGGTATAACGGCAACACCAGCGCTGTCGTGGCGGATACCTCATACCCGATAGGCTCTCAGCCGCAGTATACCGTGACTTGGGAGACGTCCAATCCAACGCCGATGTATTTCGTGGTGACGCTACAGAACAATTCCTCGTTACCGTCGAACATTGTGGCGTTAGTGCAAGCGGCGGTGCTCGCGACATTCAACGGCACCGATGCGGCGGGAAGTGTACCTGCGGGTATTGCTCTGACCATTTCCGGAATCCGCTACGCGACGCAGATAAACCTCATCAGTCCGGCGGTCAATATCGAAAGCATCAACGTCGCTATCCAGACCTCGATGAGCAGCGAGAGCGTCGGCACAGGAAGCGGTACTACGGTTACTTTTACGCACACCGCGGCTCATCTCTCAGTGGTCCCGGCAACTGTCACGATTACCGCTGGCACTGTTATCGCAAAGGATGACGGGAATGGAAACCTGAATGGGACTGGAATTTCAACAGGTACGATCAACTACGGCACGGGTGCGGTCAGCATCACTTATTCGACTGCGCCAGCAAACTCTCAAGCAATCACGATGGCGTATTCCTACGCAAGCGCTAGCAGCAGCATTCTGACTCCTGGTGTAGACCAAATGCCTACTTTGGTGGCCACTGGTGTCTCGGTTGTGCTCTCATAAATGGGCACTAACTGGACGGCAGATTCCGGAGGCGTCACTGCGGACTCCGCGTCGTACTTTGCCGATGGTGGAGAGCCTAATAACTCGACCGGCGGGACGCTGTGGCAACAAACGCTACAGAATAAGTTCGCAAGTTCCCCGATCCTGGTCTCTCTGATTTCCTCGTTCGCTTATGCGATGTATCAGAATCAGAACATTGCGTCATTCCTGAAATACATATTTGACGTGCGCACGGCGGTCGGGTACGGCTTGGACGTCTGGGGCGCGATTGTCGGGATATCTCGAACGATCCCGAGTTCGCCCCCTGTCACGCTGGACGATACGGATTACCAGACGCTCATCCTGGTCAAAGCGGCTGCCAATATCGGCAACGTGACCATACCTACATTGAATAGATTGCTCACGCAGATATTCTCTGGGATGGGCATCGTTTTTGTTCAGGACAACCTGAACATGACGCTGACCTATGTCTTCTTGTTTCAGCCGACTATCGCACAGTTAGCCATAGTTAAGTCATCGGGTGCTTTACCGAGACCCGCCGGCGTACAGGTTGGTTACGTGTTCCAGAATACCTTCGGCCCTCTGAATACCGAGCCATTGAATACCGCACCGCTGGGTTCTTTCAGCACGCAGCAAGTTTCTACTTAGAGGATATCCATGTCATTCAAGCGCTTCATTGCGAGGGGATTGCTTGCCCTGTCGTTTATGGTCTTTCAGCCGTTTTCCTATGCGCAGAGTATTCAGCTTTTCTCAAATAATGCATCAACGCAAACCACTACTGCGGTCACGACCGGTTCTGCAACCGTCACCGTCACAACGGGAATGGGCTCTCTGTTCCCAGCTCTTTCGGGCGGCAACTGGTTCATCGCAACCCTCGAAACCCTTGCTTCGGGACTCGTCACCTCTCAGGAAATCGTCAAAGTAACCGCTCGTTCGGGAGATACCTTCACGATTGTTCGTGCGCAGGAAGGCACCATTGCGCAGACCTTCCCAATTGGATCGACGATTGCTCTTTTACCGACAGCTGGGGGTCTCGCTCAGTTTCAGCAGGCTTCGCAGGTTCAGTCGGGTGCTACAAACTTTGCTGTTGATTCCGGTTCGGCGAACGCATACGCAGTTTCGCTTAACCCCGCACTGACAGCGCATGTAGTCGGAGCGCCTATAAGATTTCTAGCGGGTCATGCCAATACCGGCGCCAGTACGTTCAGCGATGGTGTCGGTGCGGCTGCTCTAGTAACTCCCGCAGGCAACAGCCTGCCCGCAAACGCCATCGTCAACGGCAGTCTTTATCAGGTCGCGTGGAACGGGACGAACTTTACGCTGATGTCCACGTCGAGCGCTACGGGTCTGATTGCGGCGAACAACCTGAGCGACGTTGCTAACGTCTCAACTTCTCTTGGGAATTTAGGCGGTGCGCCGCTTGCCTCTCCTGCTTTAACGGGGACACCGACGGCACCTACTGCATCGGTTGGTGGTGGTAGTAACCAGATAGCAACAACGCTTTATACAGCAAATGTCGCTAATCCTGGGGCTTCGGTTATAGGCAATGGATATCAGAAGCTTTTCAGTGGGCTTACCCTGGAATGGGGCGCCGTCATTTGTAGCAGCGGCGGTTCCACCATAACGCTGCCCCATAGTGTCACCACGATCCTGAACATCGAGCTTACTGCGATCGGCAGCACAGGCACATCAATCCTGCAGTCCTATAACGCTTCAGGGAATTCATTCGTCTGCAGCAACGCCTCAAGCGACTCCACATTTTATTCAGTCATCGCGGCACAGTAAGGATATCCAATGACGATACGCACGACTCTGGCTAGTGGCAGCGGATGGACCAATATCGGCAATGGTCCCGCGACGGTTCAGGTGATTTCTCCGCAAAGTGGCATCACGGTCGAAGTAATAAGCGTAACCGCGCAGCCGACTGGCGATGACGGTTTGGCAATGGGAGCTCAATTACCCGTACAGCACTTCTCACGAACGCAGACATTATGGGCTCAAGTGCTGCCTGGCGCTGGCGGGGCTGCATCAAGCGCCATCGTCGCGGTACAACCCGAAGCCACATGATGAAACGCCTAATTCTATTTTTGCCGCTGTTGCTGCTGTTCTTAAGCGCACACGCGCAGCAACAATATGGCAATCCGGTCATTTGCAGTCTTTCCGGAAGTCTCCCATGCCTGCCTAATGTGCAGGTCGGTACGGGTACTCAAGGGATGCCAGCGTGGCAATCTTTCGGCACTCTCAACACCGACATCAATCTTTTCAACGCAAACTTCACGCAGTTGTATGGCATGTTCGGCTCCTCGAGCCACCTCGCGAGCAATGGCTCAGCGACTTCGAGTGATATCGTGGGGCTTTGGACAGGCTGCGCAACGACTGCCCCCTATCTTTTGTACAGCGGCACCTGTGCGCCAGTGCCTGCGATTGCGGCTGGCAACTCATTATCTGCGACGGGATGCTCAAACTCAGGACTCATCGGCGGCGCCAATAGTTCATCGTATATAGCAGCAGGGCAATTTAACGCTGGCGTTTCGGG
>QGNH01000892.1_pt2 | contig 11382 bp, 17 predicted proteins | sample 1735481 | NCBI WGS metagenome assembly QGNH01 (sample SAMN09239004, study PRJNA386568) | Viral metagenome, whole genome shotgun sequencing project. | reverse complement strand
CGCGCCACCAGACACCACCCCAGCGTGGGGTAGAGAAAATCCAAACCTTTACAGTGCTGCTCAGACAGCCCGTAAGTATCTCGGACCACTGCTGTCAGGCGGTGGTGCTGTTGCTGGGGGTGTGATTGGTTCTGCCCTCGGGCCTGCCGGCACAGTGGGCGGTGCCGGTTTAGGTTATGGGATAGGTGAAAGCATTAATAAGGCAGCAGATGTTGCCCTTGGTAATACCCCTCCGGAAACCGCACAACAGGCTCTGCTTCGCGGCACAAAGGATGTGCTGACGGGTGCCACGATGGAAGCTGGTGGTCAAGTTGTGGCGCCGTTGCTCTCCAAAGGTCTTGGTAAGGCAGCAGGTTACATTGCTGATCTAAATCAGATACCCACACAGAAAGCTGCTGAGATCGCTCGTAACGCCCTCGGTCCAGATTTACCAGAAGCTCTTAACGCACTACGCGCAGCACCCGGTGGGATCACTGCTGGTCAGGCTACTGCTGACATCACCAGTCCCACATGGCAAGCCCTGATCGACAGAGCACTCAAACGCGATCCCCGGTTCCTTGATTTACTCAAACAATCTCAGGGTGAGGTTTCTCTTAATGCTCTGGCTGATCTGGCAGGGGGAGGCACTCAGACTGCAGCTAAGGGGGCGCAGATAGCATCCGGGAACGCATTGCGGGCTAATCTGATCCCAACACTAAACACTGAGTTGAATGCGGCCAATACTGCTGGTACGATGAAGCCTGTACTTGATGCCCAGGCGCAGAGAATGGCAGAAGCCGCTGCTGCCAAAGTTGCAGATGTGCGCCGATTCACTGCAGCATCGGAACGGGCGCCGGATGTGGCGGCTTCTATCCTTACAGCAAGAGGAACACCACTCACACCACTCACACCAATCGGATACACCTATGCTGGTGAGTTGGGTAAGAAGGCAGAACAAGTTGCGACACAGGCAGCAGATGCTTCTTTACCTTTTGGTGAAGCATCAAAGTTTGCACAAGCGGCATCGGATAGTCTTGCGGCACATGGTCTGAAGCCGCTAGAGACTGCACCTATTATCTCCAAGATTGAGGGGATCGCATCCAATCCTGAGTTTGCTGGTAACGATATTATTGCGGCCACCGTGAAACAGTTGAGTTCTGATCTGGCGAAATGGACAAACTCTGGTGGTGTGATAGATGCTTACGCATTGAATGCCCTTCGTCAAAATTCAGTCAATGCCGCAGTACAACAGATGAGGCCCACACTTGATGCTACAGCACAGAAGAAACTGGCAGCGTCTGTGATTGGTCAGATCAAACCCTCTATTGTGTCAGCCATCGAATCGGCTGGTGGTACAGGGTATGGTTCATATCTTGAGGATTATGCCAAGGGATCACAGGAGATTGCACAACAGAAACTTGCGGCCAAAGCACTGGAACTATTCAAGACATCGCCAGATAAATTCAAGGCATTGGTCAATGGCGACAACATCAAAGAAGTCGAGAATATATTTGGTCCGGGTAGTTACGACCTTGCGAAAGAAATGAGTACCAAGTCGATGGGGGGTTTGCAGAAAGTTGCTCAGGGATTGGCTACCGATGCCAGAGTAGCAGAGCAATCTGCTGGTGGACAGGATGCGCTGCGTCAACTGTTGATGTCCAACATGACCAAGATGCGACTACCATCATATTTGTCAGTTGCATCTTCTACTACCAATAAGGCACTAGACTTGATTGAAAACCGCATCGGCACAGCCACGATGAACCGGCTCACCGATGCGATGAAGTCAGGTAGTAGTGCTGCCGACTTGTTGGATGTTCTACCCGCCAGTGATCGTGTCAAGGTATTGAGTGTTTTATCACACCCTGAAGACTGGATGCCTGTGTCAGCATCGGGGCCGCTTGGCGTAGTTGCGAGTCAGGTCAATAGTCGAAATAGGTTGGCACCCAAGAATCAAAACGCGTTAGCGCCTTAATGCCTTGGCTCCTGCTGCGATGGTGAACACTAACCAATTGGGTCGTTAACCAACAATCTTGCTTAATTCATAAGCCATACTGCACAGAATGATAAGTAAGATCATGGCATTCTCTCCACAGGTTTAAGTGTCACCTTGCTGCGCTCAGTGGTGAAGGTTGGCTCATTCCGAAGCAGCGCAGTATCCTTCACTGGTTCGACTTGATTGCGAGTAACTTGAGCTTTGTTTGTTCCACACTCTTCAATAAAGCGCAGCATGTGCTGTGCCCATTCTTCCTTGCGGTGTCGTGCGGCCAGCAGTCTTACGTTCTCTAGCGCAAGCCACTGTGTGTGATTCAGTTTGGCGATTGCGTCAACTTCGTTTCGAAGCAGCGCAGTATCGTCATGGGTTGTAAAGTTAATCTTCGTACCTGCCTTACGATTCCAGAGCATCATGCAGAAGTTAGCTACATCCACCGGGTCGCCCTTGGCAACATGGGACACTAGTGCTTTTTGTAGTTGTTCAACAGTGCACCCTTCCTTACCGTCATCGTCAATATCACCACGCCAACCACGATAGCCTCTTTGCCATTGTTTTTCCATCTTGTCCTTCATGGCTTCAGCAAATAGTTGTACCTCCGAAGCAGAATCCCGCGTATCGTCATGGGGTGGGTGGAGGTAGAGCGGGACAAGGTTAAGCCCAGGATAGTCTTTCGGATACGCCGATACAAGATGCCCGCCGCCAATATTCTGTAGTTCGTCCCTTCTGAACCAGCCAGCGGGTTTTTGCTGCTGTGATGGTTGTGGTTTTCCAGATTTCATGTATTTCAACCAATCAGCTTCGTACCCTTCGTCTTTTCCATTGATGCGAAGTTTTATATCCGCCATGTGCGCATGCTTCGCTCGTGTAATCAGTTCACGCAACGCTGCGTTCTCAGCAGTCAGGCGCTCAATAATTGCCTGCTGCTGTTTCAATAGCATTGCTGCCTCTATTGCGGTTTTGTCGTTTTCAGAAATCATTTCTACCCCTTCACAAAATCAGCAACTTGATAACAGTTCTCTGTCTCACAGAATTTCCCATCGGGGGCAAGCCCGTAATACTCACAGCAGTTGCAACCTTCACCGCACGGCTCAGTGACAGGCACAGTTACGATCAGCCCGTGCTTTACCGCCAAGTCCTGCACATATCCGCCCTCCATGTCTAGGTCTGGGTGATCTTTCAGGATGCCGTAAGCGAAGGCCTTCAACACCGCGTTCTCAGCCGTGAGGTGCTCGATTTCATCAGCGGCTTCCGGGGTCAGCAGTGGATCGCTGAAGGTAATGCAGTTTCGTAGTCGTTCAATCAGATTCATTCCAAACTCCCAAAGTGATGTTGTTCGATGGCGTGAGCTATGTCCAGTGCAGTTGACGGCCAACGAAACTCCCGACACATATCACGGGTCGCGTCCATAACAAGGTCATCCGTCATCGGCTTGATCGGGGTGAGTAATTCGAGTATCTTCACCCCAAGTGTGTAGCCACTTCCTGCCAACAAAGTTTTAATGTATTTAAGGTCGTTTTCATCAATTAGGTACTTGTTCATTCTTTCTCCATTCTGTTTGCTACCAAGACTCTGGCTTTGCCAACATCCATCCAAACACCATAACCAAGACACCTATCAATATCCCTCAACAGCGCAACATCTTCCTCATGCTGCTTGCGGAGTTCGTTGTACGCTTGCTCTAAATCCAACATCTCAGGATTCTTCAAAGCAGTTACTGCTTCGTTGTAACCAACTACCCACATAGCTTTGTCGTTCGTGTTAAGGCAAGCTGGTGCGTCTTGCATGGTCTTAATCATCTTGAGTACCTCGGCAAAAAGCACTGCGTCAACTTGCCTGTGCTTCGGTCCAGCCGATTATGGATACCATCGATGTCATGGACCAGATCAAAGTCACTTCCATCAAGCATTTCCTGTAGCTGCAAAGGACAACCATTCAAGTGCACGGCAGTCAGGTCCATTGTGATTTCCAGCCTATCAAGCTGAAGTAACTTCTCATCCCGCTCAACGATCCTTTGAATCAGGAGCGATTCTTTCTTGGTTGCATTAAATTTAATCATTCTTCTTCCCCTAAAAACACATAGTCATTTAGAAGCCGGTGCCGGTTGGGGTACTGCAGCCAGTCCAGTACCAGCGCGTTAAGGTCGGTATCGCAAGCCTTGCAGATACCATGGAAAGTCTTGCCCAGTGAGCCGATGTTCCGCTGGGCGTGCGATGGTTTACCGCAGCGCGCGCAGGGTACGCGCTTGATACCGATTGCGGTGTAGGGTTTGGTTCTCATGCCCCCTCCTTCCAAACAACTACCCAAGACATTAACAGGCATACCACACCTAATCCAACACCCCACCATACAGGTAGATGCGGGGAAGTAAGGACACAGCACAGGAGTGTATAAAATCTGTAATCGGGGTTCATAGATGCACCACATAGTAAACAATACCTAACACGCCGTACATGATGCACAGCAAACCAAGGAACACTTTGACGAAGTGAATCTGCTCTTGCCTCTTGGTGATTTCAATCAGGAATTTGGGTCTCATTTCACAACCTCATAAGTCATGTCAAAAATGTCGGGTTTGCATGGGTAGTGTTCGCCTTTCACCCCAGTAATAATCCAGTCGCCCGGAGTGACTTCGTGCCACCCTTCAAGGGTTTTGATAGCTGGCTTTTTGTAGCACTCGTAGACATTGATTTCTTTTGGGAATCCAGGTGCCCAACGTACACGTCCATCTGAATTGAAAAAGCAATCCTCCACTTGCGGATGGTCCCCGTTCTTAAACCACTGAGTAGCCTCGATGACTACGGGTTTCTTTCTGAATTTCATTTCAATTCCCCAATAGGTTCCAGCTCTTTAGGGGCCTCGTCTTCAGCCCGATCCTGATCCAGCAGTTCATCAAGCCGTGCTTCAATTTCTTCGTAGGTTAGTCCGTCATTGCGGAGTTGCTCTTTGACGCGGTTCCAGTTCATTTTCTTGCCTCCATCATTCGGTCAGCTACCTCGTAACACCAATTTGCAGCCCTTTCGCGGATTTTGTTTAGGGTTGTTTTCATTTAATCTGCCTCACCAACGCTAGCGATTTCAAGGAACCCAGTGCAACCGGGGCGATGCCCACAGCCGCACACACACAGTCGGCCACTTTGCCTAGCATCACGCGGCGCACGGCATGTTCGCCTTCACCGGGGACGTAGACAGGCTGCTGCATGAGGTTCACGACGGGACCAGTCGCAGTGTGCTCGTCACGCGGTGTCACCTGTGCGCCTCCGGTGTAGTAACGCTTGGCGCCGTTGTCCTTGCCAGCGGGGAGCATCAGCTTGGCGGAGCGCTCACGGGCGGCGATGGTTTTGGCGGAGAGGCGCTTCATTTGTCTTGCTCCATCGGTTTGGCCAGTAGCCAGTTGGTGCCGAGTTGGCGCACAGACTTGACCCCCTTACGCTGAAGATTGCGGTTGGCCTCACGACTGATCGTGTCGCAGCAGAAGTGCTTGCGTACCCTTGATAACAGTTTGATATTCATTACAGTTTCCCTTTAGTTGGTGTGTCACACTGTATCACACTTTTCTCTGTTGTCTATAGATTTTTACGGCATTGCGTAAATTATTTTGTGTTGTTGCTTTTTGGTCTAATGCCAATACCTGAGCCTGATCCAGAGTGTCCTTCATCAGGATGCGATGACAGATGACCGGGACACCCTGACCCTGGCGACGTACACGAGCATTGAACTGATCGTAGAGATCAAGTGACCAGTTCATGCCGAACCACACCAGTGTGTGCCCTGCGGCCTGTAGTCCATCGATACCGTGGCCCATGCTGGCAGGATGCCCGATCATCAAGGGGCAGTCACCCGACTTCCATCGGCGCATGGCATCGTTCAAACTGCCTTCACTCTTACACTCGGTCAGGTTGATCGGGTCGAGTTTCTTGAACTTCTCCATGATCCTGGCGGCATCGCTGCGATAGGCATAGCTGCACAGCACAGGAGATCCCTGGGCCTCATCAATGATCTCCTCCAAGGCATCGAGCTTCAGAGCATGAATCGGCTCCCACAGAGGCATCCCGGCTACCGGATACATTGACCCGTTGCTGAACTGCAAACACTTGTTTGTCAGTGATGCCTGATTGAACACATCAACTGTGGCGCCACTGTCAAGTTGTAGGAAGAAGTCACGTTCCATCATGTCGTACATGGCCCGCAGTTCATCAGGCATCTCGATCTCGACATTGTTGATCATCAGGTCGGGTAGAGGGTTGTAATCGGCTGCGCTCATCTCCATTGTGATGTCACCAATCAGGTTCTTAATCGTGTTCTCGGCATCATCATAAGGCACCTCTTTGTAGGGTCCCGCCTTCTTGTAGAACCGTGTCCTGAACGCTGTCTTGGACACCCCGAGTCTCTTACCCTTATCTACCACAAGAAATTGTCCATGAAGGTCTTTGTAGCCGTTGCCTGCCGGGGTTCCCGTGAGGCCGGTCGACCAGACGAATTGGTCCAGCACCTTCTTGACTGAATTGACCCGGTTGGTGGCCGAGTTCTTCATCTTGCTGATCTCATCCCATACGATGCCATTGAACGGCAAGGGCCGATCCTTCTTGATGAAATAGGTTTGCAGAGTCTCAGCGAGCCATTTCAGATTTTCGTAATTCACAAGGTAGATGTCAGCAGGACGCAGCAGGGCACGGGTACGCTGGTCCCGTGTGCCTGTGACCATTGAGAATGTCAGGTGTGATGTGTTGCTCCACTTTGCGGCCTCCTGGCGCCAGACTAAGCGGATGACCCGGATAGGTGCCACGATGATCACGCCAGTGAGGAACTGGGTGCGGATCAGATGCGCGATGCTGGTCAACGTGATCACGGTCTTACCGAGTCCCATCGAAACCCATAGCATTGTTTCAGTGTTGGTACATTGAAAATTGATAGCTTTTTTCTGATATTCATAGAGAGAATCAGGTGATAACAGTGTCATTACATTACCTTATTCATATATGCGAACTCACCGAACAACTCTCTTGCTTTCTTGTTGTACGCAAGTGCCGCTAATTCTGCTGTATCGTATCTCCCAATATGGATATTCCGATATTCAAAACCAATCTGCGCTCTCCATCGTTGTGTGCATTTACAGAATGTAACCCCTTTGTAGCCAGCACTCTTTGGTCCACTATTTACCACATTCTGGAGTCGAGTAGGTAGTCTGAGGTTACGGAGTCTGTTGTCATCCCTAACTCGGTTTTCATGGTCGATCTCATCGACAAACGACCCATAATTTATGAACCAAATTAACTGATGAACACGGTATGTTTTTCCATCAAGTGTGGTCACTAGATAACCTTTGTCGTTCTTTCGAGTGATCTGTCGATTGGGGTGATACCCCTTACTACCCATCTTACGAATAATGATTCCTGTTAATGGGTCATAGTCAAACACTTCACAGAGTCGTTCAATAGTTAGCATCCCATCACCATCACCATCAAGTCAATCATCGACTTGCCATCGGCCACGTTATCAATCACGAAGACTGTCATCTTGTGCTGGCGCAGGATGTTGTGTTCTCTCTCCTGTGCGGGAGTCGGCTTCTGACCTTGCCGCTTTAGCTCGCAGAAAAAGACCCTCCCGTCTGGTGTGATCATCATCCGATCTGGCACCGCAGCACGGGCAGGACTGGTGAACTTGTAGGCCAGTATCCCCTTGTCCCTGGCGTACTTGACCACTGAGGCTTCGATCTGTTTTTCTAGCAATTTCATTTTGTTGTATTTCCTTCAGTGCAGCATAAACATCTGCGGCAAATTTTGAGAGAGTGGTGTGATCCCATGCGTAGAAATCACCCCATGTGTGGAAGTCGGTCATGCTGCCACCTTTAACCAATCAGGTAACGGCATCGCAACTTCGATCCGATTCTTGGCAATCTCAAAATACTTGCCATCAGTTCAAGGCAATCACCATGCATCAGATTTATCATGTCAACCCCAATGTAATTTTCTCGATCTCTTGGATGTAATACTCAAAATCGACAGGCAACACGGCATCCTTGATGTCATTGCACACCTGAACAGTCCAACCACTCTGCACGGCGAACCGGCGCCAGTCAGTCTTAATCTTGAGTGGGGGGAGCCACTTAGTTAAAGACTGACCACCCTTGGCAACAAAATATCTCGATGTGTTCTGAACCTTCTCATCACCCCACTGCAATCGACCAGACCGGGGAACTTTGGTGCGTAGCATAAAGTCCATGATGTCGGGCCAATGTTCCACAGTCTCGCGGATCGGGGCACCGTGGAGCAGCACCATCTCTGCGACTTTGGGCACCACCAGCATTCCACCATTCTGGTGCCAGTCAAGGTCATACTCGTAGCATCCTTTGCGCTTGACATGACCATCCTCATACTGTGCGAGGTAGTTGTTGACATCGCGGATAAACATCTTGGAGTACACCGATTCCTCAAGCTGCAGCTTGGTTTTATGCTGCCATGCGGCACTGGCGACATCTACCATCCACTTGTTAACCCGTGGCACTCGGACGGTCAGACCATCGGTGTTCAACTGCACCAGGGTCAGACCGTCAATGTGCAACAGACCCTCGGTCAACAGGCACAGTAGCAGTTGACCATTGAGTGTGATCGACATGGTAAACAGCGGATCGTAGAAGACAGAGAACTTGTTGTTGCTGTCCCCGTACACACCATTGAGTGCCAGTTTCAACATCGCATTCTCTGCGCTGCCCTTGGCGTGAGTCTTGCGCTGCTTGTAGAGATGTTGATAGATGTCGCAGAACTGTTCGCCTAAATGAGCAGGATAGAAGCGATTAGTTATCGCCAGATTGGGATAATAAGAACTAACGTCCAGATCAATGATGTAAAAATCATTATTAGATTCAACAATCTTGTTCTCAATGCTCCCGTGAATCCCACCAAGACCGAACACAAAAGTAAAAGATCCAATACTGCAAGTAACGTCATTGAATATTCCCTTGGTTTCTGTGATTGTTTGTGCCTTGAGCCACTCTATTATCCGGGTGAACTCGGGTTGTTCAAACGTGATCCACGGCAGGATGGCATCCTTCAGCGCGATGCTGGGACGCAGGGTTTGCCGAGGTGTGCGACCACTGCTACTGAAGTTGTAGCATGGCACCCCGGCCTCTTCCAGCTTCATGACGAAATAGTCCTTACCGATCTTGGTGTCGTTGTGGTTCATGAAGTCACGACTATATTTACGAGTCAGTTCTTCACGGAACCGTATCATGTCGAGAGTCTTGAAGTAGAACTTCTTGGTCTGGTCCACATCATGTGCGTTGTACTTTTTCAGCAAAGGTATTTGATCTAGCGCAAGGTTTGACCCAACAGGATAAGGTAGGTCTTGGATCGTGTCTGACCGCATGTTGAACTCGAGTGCTTTCAACCCAGTGGCTCGTGCCTTATTGTCGAAGTGATGAATCTTGTACAGGTCGATCTGGTCAACGAAACGGTCTGATGGGTTGACTTGGTGCATCCATCTGTCATCGCCCTCCTGTGATCCGATGATCACCTGTGCCTTCTTGTACAGGGTCAGGGCATCACTGTTGCCCATGCGAATCAGCGTATGCAGGATGGGGTAGTCGAACCCCAGGTTATTGAACCCGACCATGCGAGAGTCCGTATCCTTGAGATACTGGAGAAACTCGATGATCTCCCGCGACTGGTTCTTCCATTCACTGATTTCAAAAGCCCAGCATAGCGGTGCTTCTGTATGCTCCACCGCCAACGTGAAGATGTTGGGGTAGGTTTCGATGTCGTACACATAGTCGTTACTCATTACATTTATAGGTTAGGTGGGATGATGCTGTTAGTTCCCCCTTTCCATCTTTCGATGTGCCTACACAGCTCCTCATTTAAATTGCAGCCTCACCATGCAATCACATCATCCCAAAATCAATTACGCCAAGAACGAAGGCAGCCCTCCAAACGGTGCAGCGGGCATCGCAGGAGCAGCAGCCCCAAACATCCCGGCAGGCGCGGCAGGAGCAGCCACAGCACCGAACATGCCCGAGGCGTCAGCAGCACCCTCACCGAACGGGGTATCGTCACCAGCGAACTGCAGAGCCACCAGATCACAACGCACCCCGTTACCGTAGGCGTTGGACTGCAGCCACGGTTTGATGGCAGCGTTGACCCGGCATCCACCGTACATCTTGCGCGTGAGTTGCTGGTAGGCCATTGAGTTGTTCGGGTCAATGGCCGAACCGTCTGCCTGGATGATCTGCGGCGGTGTCTCACGACCTGTGGTGATAAAAACCATACCCGGATAACCATCGTAGGGTTTGAAGGTCTTCTTGTTGACCTTCTCATCACCTAGACCGAAGCAGCGCACCTTGCGGTCTGCATTGATCATGTTCATCACAGTGGCAGCATTCTCAGCCCACTTGGCAAGGGCCAGTTCACCATACTGCTTCATGAACTGAGCGAAGCCAGGGTGATCCTTCGCCATTATTAATTCACAGTTGTAGGAGATGCGCTCTTTGCCCGTGACCTCGTTCTTCTGCTTCTGAGGCTCGATGATGTGAGGAAAGGAGAGACGCACCGAAGACAGGAAAATAATATCGTTTGACATAAATTGCTTTCTAAAATTACAAGTTACTTGTTAACCATGACGGCGGGGCTTCCACCACTACCGCCGACTCTACCGCACTGAACAATGGTGCAGCATTGAGAATCACGGCAGGCCGTGAATCAGACTCAGGGACGACTGTTGGCTTACCGGCCATCTTCGTCACATATTCAGTTTCAAGGGTCTTGAGTTGACGCTCAGTCAGTTGGACGTTCAACTTCTCACCGGCCTTGGTCTTCTCCCAGGTCAACTTCTCGGCCTTGGCAGGACTGACCAACTTAGTCTCGTAGACCGAACCCTTAGGCACACCCATCTTAATCAATTTGTCAGCGATCTGATCTTCAGGGAGTGACCAGACCCGACTACCACGCCCATTGACTACCTTGAAGCCGGGGATATTGACGCCTGCGTTGAACCGACGCAGGGCTTCAGCATCCACAGCTTCGAGGAGTTGGCGCATCAGGGGTGCAGCCTCCATGATCTCGGCCAACTGCTGATCAGTCATGGTGTTCGGGTCTTTGTTGGCCGACTGCTGTGTGATGTCCAGTGCTAGTTGATCAATTGGTGCGAACATGATTCCGATCTCCTTCATTACATCAGCGGCCAGCGCAGAGCAGCCACCCTTCGCACGACAGAATTTACATTGAATATCACCGGCCACCAGTGGCGCATCGGGTGCATCAGTAGCCGCAGCCTCCACCACCATCGTGCCAATCTTGTCAAGAATCTCCTGCACCGGCACCTCATGTGAAGTGATAGCGGGCAATCCCTTGAAGACCAGCTTCGGTTGGATGATGGTCATGCGGATCGTGGTGAAAGGGTAGCTACCATTGATGGGCA
>QGNH01000409.1_pt1 | contig 11382 bp, 17 predicted proteins | sample 1735481 | NCBI WGS metagenome assembly QGNH01 (sample SAMN09239004, study PRJNA386568) | Viral metagenome, whole genome shotgun sequencing project. | reverse complement strand
AGATGCTGCATATAGCCCCGAGTTCATCCAATGTGTAGAATAGAGTTGCAATGTCGATAGTGGCCTGCGTTAAAGTTTACGACGGAATCGTGCTCGGATCAGAGAGTATGACTCAGCTATGGGGACAGCCCAAACCGGGTGCCGCAGGTTTCGTGAAAGCCTTCAGTAACGCACGGAAACTCTTTACGTTGGGGAAACAGTTTGCGGTCCTCGCCTACGGAATTGGGAATTTGGGATATCGCTCCGTTGAAAGCTACGTGGAAGAGTTCAGCGAGCAATCCCAAAATTCGACCTTGGATGGCCAACAGACTGCCAATGGGTTTTTGACCTTCATGCGGGCGCCGTACGATGCAGTCTTTGGGAAACTGCCGGTTGAACAGCGACCGCTCATGGGGTTTTACATCGCAGGCTATGCGCCAGGGCCGGAACAGCATACTGGCACGGAATGGGAGTTTGTACTTCCGCAGGATTCAACCGCACGTCAGGCGCGCCCAGACAATCAATTCGGCGCTAGTTGGAGAGGGATAGCGCTACCGTTTGTTCGATTGCATTTTGGCGTCGATCCTCGATTGGTTCAAAACCTAAAGGCCGGTGGAATGTCGCAGCAAATTATCGACCAGATTCAGGCAGCAGCGAATCAGCTTCAATCCCCAGTCGTCTTCGACGGAATGCCCCTTCAGGACGCAATCGGCTTCTGTAAGTTCATACTTGAAACCACAATAAACGTCTGCACGTATGAGGTGGGAGTACCCGCGTGTGGAGGGCCGCTCCATATCGGGATCATCACCCGAGCCGATGGCTTTACCTGGATATCTAAGCCCGATTATTCGCTTTGAGACGGAGACTAGTTTATGTCAACAACGATTCTGTTTGTCCATAACGGTGGGACGACCTCGCAGGACTTAGGGGCCGCTGGCACCAACGGCGTGAACATGCCGCTTGAGTCGCAGACCATTGCGGATATGAATAGGACCATGTCCCCTGTGGACCTGCAAGCCGGACAGGAAACTGGTAACGATGGGAGCTCTGCTTTCTTTGGAACGCACATTAAAGAAGGCATTGCTATAATCAAAGACTGGAAGGCCAGTAGTAAGCGCAAATAGGGGCAGGCGCGTGAGTTTTCCTCAACGCGATCGTTGGAAATTCGCGGTACAGGTTGGGTTCTCGGCCGCAGCCCTCGCTGCATCCCTCTTCGTAATTTTGTCGGGTTGCTATCCAGACGCCACAGTAAAATGGGCAATCGGAATGGCTGGTCTAGTTATTGGGTATTGGCTCCGATAAGGCGTCCGCGCTTTCATACACCCTCCAGCAGTTCCCGCATGCGAGCGGCCTGTCCAGTGGGCTGCTCATCAGGGCGAAACCAAGGCGGCTTGCATCGACTGAGACGCCATACACCTGAATTCGTAGTGGAACACGGTGGAGCACTGACCGAAATAGAAGGGAGTACGCCTAATGCCAAGAACCTGCACTATTTGTCGACACGCGAAGAGGACCGACATCGACGTAGCTTTGATCGGAAACGGACCACTGCGGATTATTGCGGACCACTACAGCGTTTCGAAAACTTCCCTGATTCGCCATCGTGCTAAGTGCTTACCTGCCCATCTATTGAAGGCGAAAGACGAATCGGACCTGCAGTCCGCTTCGGTGCTGGTCAAGGAACTCCGCGAACTGGCCAGAAAGACCGGCCAAATCCTCACGCGCGCGATGTCTGAAAAGAATGGAGACCTGGCATTGAAGGCTATCGCGCGTCTGGAACGTCAACTGGAACTGAAGGCGCGGCTGCTCGGGGAACTTGAAGAGCGCGGGACCTCGGTTCAGCACATCGAGGTTCACTACGTGGACAAGCAGCTTGTACTGCCGGCGGCGCCGGGCCGGTTGGCGGCTTCACCAGCAGTGGCGCAACTGCCGGCGCCCGCGGGGGGTTCCGAATGATCGCCAGAGCGCGGGGGCTGTACCAAAATCATTCCAGGTTTCGGCTGAATCGGGCGTTGCAAATAATCACCCCGCTGTACCGTTTTCTCGTACCATCAATCATATGATTGTGGTACAGTAAGGGCATGAAGAAACTACGCTGTGTCCTATACGCTAGAGTCTCCACCCGGAAGGAACGGGGACTTCAGAACCCGGAAAACCAGTTGCGCCAATTGCGGGAGTTCGCGGCCAGCCAGAACTGGGAAGCGACTGCCGAATACATCGATCACGAGAGCGGGTCGAAGGCAGACCGGCCGGCATTTCTGCACATGATGGAGGCGGCCTCGAAGCGCCAGTTTGACGTGTTGCTGTTCTGGTCCGTGGATCGATTCAGCCGCGAAGGAATTGTTCCCGTGCTCACGAATCTGAAGCGTCTGACCGGGTACGGCGTCAAGTATCGCAGCTTCCAAGAGCCGTTCATTGACACCATGGGCGAATTCGGGGATCTGCTGGCGGCATTTGTCGCGAAGATTGCCGAGTTGGAACGGAAACGCATCCGGGCGCGGATTCACGCCGGCCTGGAGAGGGCGCGCGCGCAAGGCCATGTTTTGGGCCGCAAGCGGCTCGTGGTTGATCGCTCGAAGGTTTGGACACTCAAGGACAGCGGCAAGAGCATTCGTGAGATTGGCGAGGCCCTGGGGCTGTCCCATGGAACCGTGCAGAGGGCGATTGAGGCGCGCGGTTAACGGCGCAATGGCGCCGCGGGTTGGCGCCGCAGGTAGGGGGGATTATGACGAAGGGGCAAATCACGGGGCCATCGGCCTGCATGAGATCGTCCCATGTATCCGGGCCTTGTTCGAAGTGCGGAGCGCCGATGGAGCCGGCCCACATGCCCTTGCATCTCCGCGGGCTGTTTTGCCCCGTATGCTGCCCCTGCTGTGCGCCCGCGGCGGCGACGGGCACCGAACCATCACCCAATGCTGGCAGTGCTGTCCTGGAAAGCGCCTGCGTTACTGCGGACCAATCCTCGAAACATTGCCAGGGAGAAATGTAATCGTGTCGAAAACAACCAAAATCGAGCTGCCGGCGCCGCACGCGGCCCAGCGCCAAGTGCTGGACGAAGCAAAGCGGTTCAACGTGCTGGCCTGTGGCCGGCGCTGGGGGAAGTCAACTCTTGGCGTCGACAGGATAGTAAGACCCACGCTGGAGGGCTTCCCGACTGCATGGTTTTCGCCCACGTACAAGATGCTCCTCGAAGCTTGGCGCGAAATTCAGGAGGTTCTGGCGCCCATCATCACCAGCCGGAACAATGCAGAGTACCGCTTGGAGTGCCGCGGCGGTGGGTCAATCACCATGTTCAGCCTGGACGGCGACGTGTCGGACACGGTGCGCGGCCGTGCCTTCAAAGCGGTGGTGGTCGACGAGGCCGCCGTGGTGAAGCAACTGCGGAGCGTCTGGGAGAATGCCGTTCGCCCCACGCTTGCCGATCACCGAGGAGAGGCATGGTTTCTCTCAACTCCGCGCGGACTGAACGACTTCAAGGCGTTCTGGGACCGCGGGCAAGATCCCGAACGTGACGATTGGGCCTCTTGGCAGATGCCCACCAGCACGAACCCCCACATTGCCGCCGATGAAATCGAGGCCGCGCGTCAGGATATGACCGAGGCCGCCTTCAATCAGGAGTTCCTGGCACAGTTCGTCAACTGGGAAGGCGCGGTATTCCGAAAGGTCTTGGAGGCCGCCACAGCAGAGCGCAAAGACGGGCCCGAAGCTGGCCACGAGTACGCCATCGGTGCTGACTGGGGACGTTCGAACGATTACACCGTCTTCACTGTGGTCGATGTCACCGCGCGCGCCATGGTGGACATGGATAGGTCCAACCGGGTGGACTACGTTGTGCAGCGCGGCCGGCTGCAAGCGCTGTACGATCGCTGGCACCCATCGAAGATCATTGCGGAAACGAACTCGATAGGTGAACCGATCATCGAAGAGTTGCAGAGGGCCGGCTTGCCCGTGCAGCCCTTCAACACCACCAACGCGAGCAAGGCCGGAATCATCGAAGCGCTGGCGCTGGCGTTCGAACAGGGATCCATCGCCATTCTGAACGATCCGGTTCTGTTGGGCGAGCTCCAAGCTTTCGCTGCCGAGCAGTTGCCCGGCGGAATGCTTCGCTACGCCGCGCCCGGCGGCCAGCACGACGATTGCGTGATGAGCCTGGCGCTTTCGTGGAGTTTCATACGGCATGAGCTGCCCTACGGTCTGACGACGTATCTGAGCGGGCTACAGGATGAGATCGACGCCGCGCGCCTAAAGGCCACAGCAGAGCGGCTGGCGTTCGGTCCTGGTCTGAGGAAGATCAATCCGGAAGGCGAGAAGCGCCCTACCGGCGCCTGTCCAAACTGCGAGGGCACAATCATTCAGCTCGTAGTTAGCGGCAAGCGGTGCGCCACGTGTGGCACACAATTCGACGAACCGGGAGCTGTGATCCTGGCTGATATCCCAGGCAACACGCGCGCCACGATGGGCCGGCGCGGGGCCTAACAAGGGCAAAAAATGCTTTGACTCACCTGACGTTGAAGAGCACCATCGGTACTAGTGACAGGCCGGTTTGTTCGCGAGTCGAACGTATCAGCAGATGTTTGCACTAAGCGCGTTGCGCGTTTAGTATATGATTTTTCAACAACATGCGTAGCGCTTGGCAGGTTTGGAGCGCAAGCCCAACAAAATAAACACTATATGCTTGCAAGAACGTATTACGTGTGCTATTCTGAGAAAGCATTAGCGCTACGCACTGCTTTGCTTTCGACGCGCTGGCGGCAACACGGAATGCAGGAGAATGGACGGGGGAAGGCCGTTTATTCTGGGAGAGCCGGTTCTTTGGTGTCCCTATGAGGAACGCAGAGACAACATCCGAGGACAGGTATGCTCGTTTCGCCATATCTGGCGGCGGTGGTAGAGGTATGCGACCGCGCGTAGTCCAAGGCGTTCCTGGATTGGATGAAGGCGGAAGCCCGTTTGATCGGTTTCAGCAGTTCACTCGGATGATTGCTAAAGTTCCCAAGATCGGGGCCGATAGAGAAAAAGGGAACGAAGGAAAGGCTCGGCAGCCTAAGCGGAGAAAGAGTTGAAGCCAGCGAAAGTTATATTTGAAGGTCGGGAAGAAGCCGCCGAAGAAGTTGACTTCGAAGCGGCGAAGGAGGGATGGGCGGAGTATGCCATTGAGGGCGGCATAACCATCAAGATGAAACATGTCGTCTCGCGTGTTTTTCGGCTGCTGAATAAAACGAAGCCAGACGGTACGCCGTTCTATGTTATCGAGGGTGCGGCAATCGTGACGGTTGTCAATCCAGGTGCGATCATTACGGTCAGTCAAGCTGCACAGCAGCCGGCCAAGGGGAATTGACAGATGCTTGTTGGGGAAGCAGTTTTAGCGTATGTGCTCGGAAACGCTATCTGCAAGCAACGTGAGTGTGGAAAGACTGAGGTGATTCCGATGGCCTGTATGAGTTCGATGGTCGCATTTCCGAATGGCAGCACGGTCCTGTCAGCTTTGGACATGACTGAGTTCATTACAGCCGATTTCTCTTCTGTTAACGGCGTGCGGGATGTCCGTGTCTCGCGGGACCGCGACCGCTTCACGGTAGAAGTGGTTCTTTCCTCGTTTGAGAAAGACGTGCGCCATAAGGTGTATTCTAAGCAACGGGAGTTTTACCGCGAGTTCCCGACCCTTGGTTTTTCCTTTTATCTTGTGGATGCATCCAGAAGCGCCCTAGATAATGCCATCGCGTGATGAGCATCTCAGCAAAGCCCGAAAGAATAAAGAGTTTGCAGACTCGATCAAACTCGACAATTCAACGTGCTTTGGCTGGGCACTAACGGTTCTGTTCTACTCTGCGCTCCACTACATTGAGGCGTATAACGCCAAGTTCAATCACCACTGCCGAAATCATCAAGACCTACATGACAATATGGTACGAAACCCTGTACTGGAGGCTATTTCAGATGATTACTTTGACCTCGAAACATTCTCATGGAACGCACGCTATCGGGCCATAAGCTACGGAGATAAAGAAGTCAAGGACGCACTGGAATGCCATGCAGCCATCAAGAAGCACATCACAGACTTGATCTAGAAAGTGATTTAACCGTCTCACCTCGTCCCTGTCGGGGCGGCTTGTGTCGTCCTTACCCGTCAAGCGATCCCATGTGAGTCTTTTTCCCGAAACGCTTGAGCAAAGTTGTCTGCATCAGGTCCCTTCTCTTCGCCGGCCGTCCGCGGCCAGCGTGCGTTTTCTCTTTGGGCTCCTTGCGCCCGCGTTCCGCGGCATCAACCTTGGCGATGTGCGCGGCCATGCCCTGGCGATTTTCCTCTTCGACAACGGCGGCCGGTACGCCAGGGCCCATTTTGAACGGCGTCCAGCCCATGCCCTTCAAGATCTCTGCGCGGGTCGTAGTTTTTTCGGTTTGCGGAGCCAACCCGTTGATAACGTTGGGCGGATAGGTTGGGGTTGATTTCAGCCCCAACCTATCGGATTCTTGCTTTGGCCTGCTACGGCCTGCGATCTTGCCGCCCTCGATGCTGCCTTCCGCCATCGCCCTCAGCCCCTCCGCAATCATCTGCGGCCAGGAACGCTAAACATCGCGCCAAGAGTCGGTTAGCCAATAGATTCTCACGCGTCACTCGAAGTTTTCGGCCTGAGCCAAAAATAGTTGAGAGTTCTGGGGTTCCGGCTGCACTACCACAGTAGAGGCGCAAGTCTCCAGTGGCCGCCAACCCGACGGGGTATGCGGGCTTTCCTCTACCCGCCGGCGGCCATACAGAACTGAGGAGCCATTGAGGAGTGGTCATGAGCGAATCCGGATACAACCAGGCTGCGGAGCTAGACTTTGAACTGATTGAGCTCGACGACTCCACTACCGGCGAGGACGAACTGATTGAGCTCGACTCCACTATGGGCCGTGAACTCGAACACGAACGCACTGCCCTGCTGATTGGGATGGCCGGGGACTTCATGCAATTGGCCGTGAAGGAAGGTGCTGAGCTCAATGCAGCGGTGGCCAAAATTCAGACGTTCGAGGCGGCCTTGGCTCGAGGGATGCCGCCGGTGGCCAAATCGAAACAGCGCCGACGTGGTACGGGTAAGGACCCTCAGACGGAAAGGCGGCGGCGCGCTATACGGCGCTTGCGTGCGGAAGGGAATAAACAACTCATCATTTGCAGGTGGTTGGACGATAACGGCTACCCCACCCCCAAAACATGGGGATCTAGATGGGTGAAGGCGTATCAAAGTCGAGAACACGGCCAGGCGTGCCGAACATTGATATCGAAGGACAGCCGGCCTATTTGAACGCGGCATTTATTACCTCAAATTACCTCCGGTAACACTTTCTTCAGTGGTGTTAACTCCTACAGAATCAAGCGTGTAGTCTATTACCTAATCTACAGCCTAAGGATACAACTGATGACAAGTTTTGACTCTCCATTATAAAGTTGGATTGTTCTTGGTTGTTCCAAGCCGCTGGAACTAAGTTCCTCGGCTACGAAGGAGAGAAGTGTGTCTGGAAGGGTCAAGGTAGTCAATCCCTGGTGGAAGGGGTCGCCCTGGATCAAGCGCAAGATCGCAGTGCACTACGTAAGTGAAGGCCGCTCGGTGTGGCTGGGCGCTGACCAGCAATATCTTCGCATCGTGGAGTCGCACCCTAAGAATGTGGTTGCAGCGGCGAAGGCGGGGGCCCGGCAGGCGGAGTATGTTCCTCCGCCCGATGGCGACAGTCATTCGATCAGTAGATCCTGGCGGAAGATTACACATAAGCTCAGGCTCTTCGGCGTGAATCCGCCGGCTGACAATAGCGGCCGCCGCCCCCGCCACGGTGGTGGCCTTGCCGCCGTCGATCACACCGTGCTGCATTTTGAGCCCCCGCCCCAAAAACGTGATCACCTTCTGACGAGTCCGAGCACAGATACAATCTGTGAGTCCTATATCAACTACAAGGGCATCGTAGGCCGGCGGGTCCTTCCCAAGCCGCGCTACGTCAGCAAATCGACGATCGGTAGGTATACTGCCATGTCGCATGAGCCGCCCGGTGAGGAGCCGCTTGCTGACGCGCGGAGCGGGTTTCCGCTCCGGCTCACCGAGGCGGGTTAGGTTCGGCGGGAGATAGTTAAAGATCAGCCGCGCGCCAGTGCGCGAAGAAAAGGGAGAGCAAATGGTTGAGTTCTTGACAGAAACGGAAGTCGGCGCCATTCTCCGACGGAGTCGCATCACGTTGTCCAAATGGCGCGCTAAGGGCTGCGGCCCAAAATTCGTAAAAATCGGCGGCCGGGTGCTCTACGAAAGTCGGGCGCTGGCGGAATATTTGCGGGCGCAAGGTGCCGGCGATGGCCCGGTACCCGCGGCCGGCGCGGCGCCGGGGGAGTAACTTATGACAATCGCAGACTTACAAAAGCTCGTGGAGCGAAAAATGGTAGAGGTCACGGGAGTAGACGAGGGTAGAAAGATGAAACTGCAGGAACATTTGAGAGCTCTGGCAGAAAGCGCCAAAACGATCCATAAGTGCAATAAGGCGCTCACCGCTGCGCTCACCGATCACGTGCAACGGCTGAGCGCTCTGGCGAACGCTGGGCGTGATGTCTGGGAGCTCGGCGGCTGGACCGTCGATGCTGAGGGCAAGCCGGTGAACGGGCCAGACAAGGTCGCCAAGGCATTCTTTAGCGATTTTTATGGGCACGCGGAAACGCTGGCGCCCCCCAAAAGCTACAGGGACTAAGGAGCTACTACTATGACGACCCTGAATCTCACAACCAAGACAGCGGAACCGAACGCCGAACTCGACCGACGCGCGGCCGAGCTGGAGCAGCAGCACCAGGCCCTGACGGACGATGCCGCCCGGCTGAGAAGCTTGACCGACGCCGATGGCCGCGCCAAAGCGATACACCAGGAGGCCCACGACTTGGCCGACAGGCTATCGAATGACGTCGACGCCGCTCTTGAGGCCACGGAAGACGATAGAACCAGGGCCGCACAAGCGCACAGGGCCGCACATCAGGCGATGGCCAAAGCTGTGGCCGATCTCGCGGCACACATTCAGGCGATCGGGGACATGGATGCCCGCGCACGAGATCTAAGTGCGCAAGCGCAGGCCCTGGAGCAGGCACGTGCCCAAGCCGCGCATAAGGCGGTTGTCGCGCGGAAGCTTCGGGCTGCCCTGGAACTGGAGGTTATCGAACAGGAAGAGTACCGGCTTGTCCGCGATGCGTATAGCAAATGGCCGGATGGGCTGTCCCTCATTCCCTGCACGTTCCCCGAGGGAGTCTTCAGCCCCGCCGCAACGAATCTCGGCGATGCGAAGAGATCGATTTTCCGCGACGACCTGCTTCAAACTGTCGGCCTCGTATATCCCGAATTGCTCGCGGGCCTACTGCCCGCAGACGAAGTTACTGCGGTTCAGGCAGCGATCAGCCGGGATTGCACCAAGGGAGTTGCCCACTTTGCTCAGCGTACTATCGGCTGGTCCATGATCGGCGGATTTCATAGCGGCGGCATTGCCGTAGAGGAGTTAAAGAACTACCTCCGGGCCCGAAATCGGCGCGAGCATCACGGCATCTGACGTTTCCGCGGCCTACCCACACATTCTCCCCCGTCTGAGCAACGCGGGTTCTTTGCGGGGGCGGGCCACGGGGTGACGGGGCAGGCCAGTCCCTTTGCCCCCGTCCCCTATTTTGTTTTTTGGGATCGCACTCCTCCGGCATGGGCCCACGTGGGCCAACCCTCTTCCTTTCGGGGTATTGCAAACCTGCCGGGTGGGTTGCGTAGCAGGGGTGGATTCGTCCCCCATCCCTGCTTTTTGAGCTGTTGTTCTGTTGAGGCATGACTCCTTGAACGCGCCGGCGGGTAAAATCTGCCGGCGCTCCTTTCAGCCGTGCGGGTCACTTGGAAGTATCTGGGAATTCGAATGAAACCTTACGCACTGCCGGCCGCCAATGAGAGCGGTACTCGAAGTGTGCCTCGGCACTGCGCTGCCAGCGAACTCGCGGATGGGCCGCCCGCGAGACTGGGCTTGCAGCGCCTATTGACCGCCCAAGAAATCGCTGAGCTTTTCGGAGTCTCGCGCGCCTGGGTGTTGGCTCATGCGAACGGTAACCGCCGGCCGCGGCTGCCAAGTGTCAAGTTGGGCAAGGTGGTGCGATTCGAGTCCGGGGCCGTTGAGCGGTTCTTAGGGGAGTGCGCGCGATGAATTTGAGTTTAGCGTATACTTTGAAATCGAAAGGACGGCACATGCCACGCCAGCGATTTCAGAGGCCCGATGTCCGCAAGATGGGGACCGGGCGAAAACAGCAATGGGGCTGCGATTACTTCGTATACGTCGCCGAACCCAGCGGCAAAGAGAAGCGGGTTCACAAGGTCGCGCGGTTCGGCCTGTGCGCCAAGACCAAGCGCCAGGCCGCACAGGAGGCGTGCGACCGATTCATGCTTCCCGTGAATTCGGGCGCCGCGTTCGCGGATGCGTCGATGACCTTGGCGCAGTGGTGGGAGCAGGTGTTCAAGCCTGTGCGCGGCGGACGTTGGGCCCGGAATACGCGAATCGGCTACGCTTGCACATGGCGGAAGCATATTGAACCCCACATGGGCGCCGTGCGCCTGGCCGACATCAACAAGCTGACGATTGACCGCCTGTTGCTGAAACTGGCCGATTCTGGGCTGGGTGAGCAAATGGTACAGCGCGTCTGTGTCATGCTCCACGCGATGTTTGAAGAGGCGGTAGACAACGACGTGCTGGCGAAGAACCCGGCGCGCAAAGTGGAACTGCCGAAGTGCAAGCCACCGGAGGAAACGCGCAGCATGACCGCGGATGAGGTGTGGCGCCTCTGGAATTCGACGGAAGGGCAAGACTACCTCCTGTTCCGTGTTCTGGTGCTCTGTGGGGCGCGGCCGAATGAAGCCTTTGCCCTGAAGCGCGACGATTTCATGGGCGCGGTACTTCGGATTGACCAGTCCGGGATGCATGGCGCGTTCGAGAGCACGAAGAACAAGAAGACCCGGTACGCTCCGATTCCGGCATCGTTGAAAGCGGAAATCGAGGAGTGGTTTGCGGGCCGGCCGGACTCGCCTGATGCGCTGATGTTCACAGCGCCCCGGGGCGGGATGATCGCACATGACGGCCGCGGGCGCGTGATCCTGGAGCGGGCGCAAGCGGCGGCGGGGATACCGGACCTCACGTTCCGCATGTGCAGAACGACGTTTGCGACGTTGTTCAATGGGGACATGAAGGACGCGCAAGACATCCTGGGGCATCATAGCGCGGCTTTCACCTTGGAGCACTACCGAAAGCCGGTATCGGAGCGCGCGGCGGCGGCAATCGAGGAAATGGACAGGCGATTGGGGCGCGTGATTGAGATTCCGCTACGAAAAGGCGCGTGAATCGTTCGTAAGTTGTTCGTAAAACCGCCCATAAGCCTATGAAAACACG
>QGNH01001007.1_pt1 | contig 11386 bp, 20 predicted proteins | sample 1735481 | NCBI WGS metagenome assembly QGNH01 (sample SAMN09239004, study PRJNA386568) | Viral metagenome, whole genome shotgun sequencing project. | reverse complement strand
CGCCGGTAGCCGCCGCGCTGGCCGCCTGGCAGGACGACCTCGCCGCCGCGATCCTGCGGTCGATCACGACCGCGCCGTGCGGCTGCTGGCTGGTCGCCGGGGCTGACGGGGAACTGCTGGTGCCCTGCGCCAGCCACGACATCGAATGGTGGGAAATTTAGATGACGCACGACTACCACGGCGGGCTGCCCGGCTACAGCGCCGCCCAGATCCTGCACGACGGCTGCGGCGAATGCGAAGCGCGCGGTGAGCACGCCTGGGACGCCATCGCCCGCCTGGACCACGGCAGCTTCAACCGCGCCTGGGAGCGCGCCGCAGCGTGGAACAAGACCGGGCTGCCCGACATCAGCGGCGCTGAGGCCAACGTGCTCCGCACGCTGTGGACCGTCCAGCTACAGCTGGAGCGGCGCGGCGTCCCGATCGGCACCGTGCCGCACGGCGCACCGCTGGAGTACCTCACCGCGCTAGGCGACGTCCTGTGATCATCGACAAGCCCGGCGTGTACGGCGACCTGGCCGAGGACCTCTACCATGCCGATCCCGTCCCGTTCGGCAGCCTGTCCGCCAGCGGCGCCAAGAAGCTGCTCGCCTGCCCGGCCCGGTTCGACCACGACCGCCAGCAGCCGCCGCAGCCGAGCGCCGCGATGGAGCTGGGCAGCGCCGCTCACAAGCTCGTGCTCGGCGTCGGCTCGGACATCGTGCGCATCGACGCGGACAACTACCGCACCAAGGCGGCGCAGGAAGCCGCCAAGGCGGCGCGGGCGGCCGGGAAGGTGCCGCTGCTGCCCGACGAGGCGGAGAAGGCGCAGGCGATCGCTGACGCCGTGCTCGACCACCCGGTGGCCCGTGACCTGTTCGACCCGGAGCACGGGCTGCCGGAGCGGTCGCTGTTCTGGGTGGACGCGCTCACCGGCATCTGGCGGCGGGCGCGGCTGGACTGGCTGCCGTACCCCGGCCGCTACCAGCGCCGCATGATCATCCCCGACCTGAAGACGTGCATCTCCGCATCGCCCGCCGCGATCGCCAAGGCGGTCGCGAACTTCAGCTACCACCTTCAGGAAGCGCAGTACACCGAGGGCGTCCGCGCGCTCGGCCTGGACGACGACCCCGCGTTCATCTTCGTGTTCGTCGAGACGGCGCCGCCGCACGTGGTCACCGTCGCCCAGCTCGACCCGGACGCGAAAGAAGCCGGCCGGGCCGCGATGCGCAAGGCGTGCGAGCGGTTCCGCGACTGCACCGAATCGGGCATCTGGCCTGGCTACAGCGACGAGCCCGAAGACATCGAGACCATCCGTCTCCCGCCCTGGGTGACCCGGATTGAGGAGTACGCATGACCACCGGCATACAGGACCGGCTGACGCCCAGCCGCACCGGCCAGGCCACCGCGGTCGAGCAGTCCCGCGCCATCGCCCAGGTGCAGGCCATGGTTGTCGTCGCCCAGCAGTGCCCGCGCAACGTCTCGCGCTCCATCGCCGACATGCGCGACTCCTGCCACCGGCCGAAGCTGGCCGACCAGGCGTTCTACCGCTACCCGAAGGGCGGCGGCATCGTCTCCGGGCCGTCGATCAAGCTCGCCCGCGAGCTGGCCAGGGTGTGGGGCAACATCGAATACGGGGTGTCCGAGCTGCGCCGCGACGACGACTACGGCCAGTCCGAGATGCTCGCGTTCGCGTGGGACCTGCAGACCAACGCCCGCAACAGCTCGATCGTCATCAACCCGCACCAGCTCTACACCGGCGGCCGGGGCCAGAGGCTCACCGAGCTGCGCGACGTCTACGACAACAACGCCAACGTCGGTGCCCGCCGGGTACGCGAGGCGATCTTCGCCGTGCTGCCGACGTGGTTCGTCGAGGAGGCCATTGACCTGTGCTCCAAGACGCTGGCCGACGGCGGCGGCATCCCGCTGGCGACCCGGGTGGCCAACGCGATCGAGGTGTTCGGGAACCTCGGCATCACCGTGGCGCAGCTCGAAGCCAAGCTCGGCACGACGTCGGATAAGTGGACCGACGCGGACACGGCGCAGCTGCGGATCATCCGGCAGTCGCTGCTGCGCGGCGAGGTGCGCAAGGAGGAGGAGTTCCCGCCTGAGCGCGTGACGGCCGCCGAGATCACCGGCCAGCAACGGCCGAACCCGGATGTCTTCCACACCGACGCTGAGGCTGCCGCCTTGCTCGCGCGTGAGGGACTGCGGCCGGACCCTACGCCTGCTTCCGCTGCAGGGTCTGCGACTCCCTCGGAAGCCACACCGCCGGATGCACCCGCCCCGAATGCCCGCCCGGCCAGGACGGACGACGGCCCCGCAAAGCCGAAAGGCCAGCCCGCGCCGCCCGCGTCCGTCAGGAAGCTCGATGACCTGATCGCGTCGCTGGAGCTGGGCACCGAGGCGGACGTGACGGACCTGCTGAACTGGCTGTGCCCGGGCTACTCGGCGACGCGCACCGAGGTCGCGCTGGTGAACTCGGTCCTGGTTGACCACCTGCGCCAGGCGGAGGGCGACACGGCCGAGGCGTGCTCGGCGATCTGGGGCCAGTTCCGGGCGCGGCTGACCGGCGCTGGCGAGCCCGCAGGCGGCGATGACCGTGGCTGAGCCCGGCCGCCGCCTGGCCGACGCTGAGCCGCAGATGAGCCTGACCGCAGCCACCATCGCCGTCTCCGAGATGACAGGCGTGTCGCTGGACCGGCTCAGGACCTTCATCCTCATCGCCGCCGCCGAGCCGCTGCCCGAGGACCGCCCGCACGGCAGGACGGAGATCATGATCTGCTCGCCTGCCTCGCTTGACCAGCAGATCACCGTCCTTGAGATGACCCTGGCCGACCTGCGGGCGGCGCGCGATGGCTGCTGACGCCGCCGCGCGGATCGCTCACACGGCCGCGATCGACGGCCACTTCGCCCGCTTGCACGTCGTCGCGCCCGCCGCGCGCCTGGATGTCATCGCGGCGCTGACGGGCGCCAGGGTGGCCGCCGTGCACGACCTGGACGAGGAGCAGGGCGCGCGGGCTGTGTTCTTGCTGGCGTCGTGCCTGGCGCGGCCGGACCTGCCTGCGCTGGTCGGCCGGCTGGAACGCGAGGCGGCTTACGTAACACGTACGGATACGAATCTGACCGGGAATCGTAATTACGAATCTCAGGGGGAATCGTAACCGTGGCGAAACGAATCTGTCGCAGCTGTGATTCCGTGTTTGACCCGGAGGCGTCGCCGCCATGCAAGTGCCGGTGTGCGCAGTGCAGAACCCGGTTCGCTCAGTCGGCAACCAAGCCGCGCGAATACTGCTCTGACAAGTGCCGCGTCGCCGCCTGGCGGAAGCGCGAAGCGTCAAAGAACACGGCAGCCGTTACCCAGTCGCTGACCAATGAGTGGTACACGCCGATGGTCTACATCGACGCGGCCCGGCGGGTGATGGGCGGCATCGACCTTGACCCCGCGTCGTGCGCTGAAGCCAACGCGACCGTCCAGGCCGGCTGCTACTACTCCGAAACTGACAGCGGGCTCGAGCACGAGTGGAAGGGCCGCGTCTGGCTGAACCCGCCCTACGGCCGGCTGGCCGGCAAGTTCGTCGAGTACCTTGCCGGCCAGTACGCCGCAGGGAGCGTCAGCGCTGCCGTCGTGCTGGCCAACGCCCACTGCACGGATACCAGCTGGTTCCGGCCGCTGTGGGACGGCGCGCTGTGCTTCACCTACGGCCGGCTGAACTTCGCAGCTGGCACCGCCGCTCGAGGCGGTTCCACCCACGGAAGCGTGTTCGCCTACCTCGGCCCCGACCGGCAGGCATTCGCTGCTGAGTTCGGGCAGTTCGGAGCGGTGGTGATCAGGTTCTCGTGACTATCCGCCATGTAGATCAGTACCTGGACTCGTCTGTTGACTGGGCGATCCTGGCTGGCTGCTTCGGCAATAGCACCATCGAGCCGTCCGACATCGACGGGTGGATTGAACGCGGCGGGGTGTCGCTGTTCATCGAGCGCAAACTTCCTGAGGGTTCCCTCAGGCACGGCCAGCTAATCGGGCACAAGTCCCTGGCCGCGCAGGGCAACACGGTCATTACGTTCTGGGCAGCCAACACGCCGGATGGCGTCCAGGTTCAGCGCATGAAGATCAACGGATCCGGACATGACGGCCAGGTTCACCCCGCGACCCTGGCCGACTTGCGGGCCGCCGTTGACCGCTGGTACTGGCAAGCCGATAGCCAGCGCGGAAAGGCACCGCCCTAGAGACTCCCGGCGGTCCAGTCGCTTCGCAGCGGGCCGCCGGGTGCACGACCCCGCACCACCGACAAGAAAGGCACCACCACATGCGTTACAAGTTCACCGCCGTCCTGGCCGCCGCGTTCGCCGTCCTGGCCCTGGCCATCGCCGGGCACGCCAGCGCGGCGACCGCCATCACCCCCGCCTGCGGCGGGACGTCGTTCTGCGGCGGCCAGACCCTCGACAGCCCGGATCTCGCGCTCGCCGTCGCCACCCCGGTGCCCGTCACCGGCACGAAGGTGATCGTCTCCGTGGGCGCCGCAGACCCGCGCCAGGACTTCCTCATGACCAGCCCGGCGAACCCGGTCAACAACGACAGGCTGTTCCGGTACGCGCCGTCCGGCGTCGCCTCCGGCTACTGCATGTCGGAGCCCAACATCAAGGTCAAGACCTTGATCGTCTTGCGGAAGTGCAACGGCAGCGTGTTCCAGCAGTGGACCCCGGCGCAGTTCGACGGGTCGCTGAATACCTGGATCAACAACGCGTCCGGCTTCGCGCTCGCCGACCCGGACTCGGGGCCGGCCGGGACGCAGCTCGTGTCGCGTAACGCCGGGCTCGGCACCTACCAGGGCGAGCTGTGGGAGTTCACCGGCTGACCACCCAGGCGTGCCCGTGGCCCGGAGGCAAGATGCGCCCGTGTGGCGGTGTCCAGACCGGGCCACGGGTGCCAGACGTCCGTGGCCTGCGCTTTGCAGCCGCCAGATGCGGCGCGGAGGAGCGCGGGCCACGGGCTACCACCCATCACCAGCGAGAGGAAAGCACAACGTGACCTGGACTCTTAACGCCAGCGGCCACCAGCCGGGATCGCACACCGAGCCCGAGCGCCGCGACGCCGAGGAGAAGCTCTACGCCGAGCTGCAAGCCGTGCTGGCCAAGCCCGAGCACGGCGCGTCCAACTCGGCGTTCCACGGCAACTTCGTGCACGGCGAGCCGCACTTCAAGGCCGAGGACAGCACGCAGACGATCGACGGCTCGCCGCCTGAGACGTCCGCCGAGGAGCTGGCCTGACCCTCTGCCTTGATCGTCGCGCCCGGGCACGCTGCCGGGCGCGGCGGCGAGGGCAGCGGCAAGGCCCTCATCCGACGCGCGAAAGGAGGAAGCCAGTGCCTGAGTGCATCCACGACCTAGACCCGGCGGCGTGCTCGGTGTGCTCTGGCCGCGACAAGCGGGCCGAGCCTGACCCGTCGGGCTTCGGTCCTGCGATCGAGGCCCGATTCGACGGCATCTGCCGTGGCTGCGACGGGCTGATCAGGGTGGGCGACATGATCCGGTTTGACGGCGAGGGGAGCTGGGTCCATGCCTAGCCCGCGCCAGGTCGCCTGCCGACGCTGCGGCCGGCCAGTCATCTTCGCCGTCGTCAGCAACAAGCAGGGCAAGCCTCACAGCCGCATGCCGCTCGACCCGAAGCCCGACCCCGGCGGCAACGTCGCCGTCATGCAGGACGTCACCGGGACGCTCACCGGCCGGGTGCTCGGCAAGACGGTGGCGATGGCCTACGAGGCGGTGCACATGCCGCACTTTCCTACGACGACCTGCAAGGTGGCCGCCAGGCTGCCGTTCACCGTCGGCGACGTCACGTACGAGCAGTGGAGCAAGGCCGACGAGAAGCGGTCACGGGAAGCGGCAATGCCGCGCGGCCAGCACGTGCACAACGGACTACTAGGGGACGGGACAGCGTGAGTGGCATCACCGCTAAGCCGATTCGAATGGGAACGGCTTATCCGCGAGCTGGACATGCCAGCGCCGCAGAAGAACGTCGCGGCATGGCTGGCGACGTACGTCAATGGCGAGGACGGCACGAATGCGCACCCCGGAACGGAGGCGCTTATCAAGGCAACCGGGCTAAGCCGCTCAAGTGTTCTCCGGTCGCTTTCCGCATTGGAGGAAGCCGGGTTTATCCGCGTCCTTTCGCAGGGCGGCGGAAAGGGATCAGCCAAGGGCCGCGCGACGGTCTGGGAGCTAGCCGTCCCTGTGGATAACCTAGGCCACCTGGTGTCACACAGACACCTGACGGCCGTTAGTTGAAAGCTGACCAGGTGTCACCCTGACACTGACCAGGTGTCACCCTGACACCCCATCACTTCTTTACCAAGCTTAAACCAAGGTGACCGTAGTCGTCTGACCGGTGTGGAAGGCAGCCGCGAGCTGTGGACAACCAGCAGATTGGAATTGGCGAAATGGCGACCGCTGAAATCAACCTCGACGTATTGCGCAAGCAGATATTCGAGCGGAGCAAGGCGATAATCGACGCCGCTATAACCGAAGCCGTCGCAACCGAGCACGAAACGCACCGTGCCGAGAGCGATTCAATGCACGCCGATATAGGGCTGCTATTGCGAACCCTCGGCATGTTCGACGGCGCACGGCCGCAATCGTCACACGAGGTCATGCTCGAAGCCATTGCCAGCGTCTCGAAACAGGCCGGCCGCATCGAGCAGCTCCGCCAGCTCGCCGGGGCCATGCTCGCCAGCTTCACCCTCACCGGCTCCGGCTACGCCTGCCGCGTCGGCCAGGTGCAGATCGCGAAGTGGACCGCGATCCTGAACGGCGAGCAGCCATGACCCGCGAGCAGCTCGAGGCCGAAGCCTGGCAGCTCGCCCAGTCGCTCGTCTCGGTGATCCCGCAGGAACGCCACGACGCCATGGACGCGCTGCTGGCCGCAGCCGACGCGTACGCGGCCGGTGACAGCGACGGGATCTGCGCCATGCGCCGCCAGGTGCTCGAAGCGGGCGATCGGTGAATGGCTCTCACCGATCCCGAGCACAAGGCCCTGGAGCTAACCGGCCAGCTCATGAACCTGCTCGCAGCCGACATCATCGGCGACGGCCCAACGCGGTCACAGGACCTGAACGAGGCCGCGCTGCGCATCCACGGCATCCAGCACATGATCATGGCCCAGTCGGCAGCACGAGCACACCCAGAGCTGTACCGGCTGCTCGGAGACATCCTCGATGCCTAAGCGATTCTGCATCGAGACCACCAACGGCGTCGTCTGCGGAACGGTCACCAACGGCGACGCCCGCTGCCCGCCATGACGCTGCCCAGGCCATGCCTCGACTGCGGCACCATCACCAGCGGTACACGCTGCCCGCCATGCGGACGTCAGCACGACCAGGCGCGCGGCACCCGCCAGCAGCGCGGCTACGACAGCGAGCACGACCGCGAGCGCGCACGCCAGCTCGCACGATGGAAACCCGGGCAGCCTTGCGCCATCGGCGGCGAACCGCTCCTCGGCAAGGCGGCGCTCGACCTCGCGCACAACGGTGACCGGACCGGCTGGCTGGGGCTGGCCTGCCGCCAGCACAACCGGGGGCACCATGACGCAACGTGACCGGCCCGGGGAGACCCGTGTTTTTTACAGCGCTGCTACCCCTGGGACCCGCTCCAGTGGCTCCGCGCAGAAAATCGAAAATCCGGGCCGTTTTTCCATGATCGGCAGCAACGATGGTCGCCATCCGTGACCATCCGGAGAGGTTGGCGGTGATCTTGATGGGCGGACCGGGCAGCGGGCGGCGGAAAGCGCCCGGGCGAGGTCCTGGCGGCGAGCTCGTGCCGCTGACACCGGGCCTGGACGTGCCGCCGCGGGTGCCGAGGGCCCCGCGCGGCCTCGGCACTGATGCGCGGCGGCTGTGGCGCGAGCTGTGGCTGAACGGCCCGTGGGTGATGCCCGGTATCGACAACATCGCCGTCGAGCAGGTGTGCAGGATCTACGACGACGTCGTCGGCTTCCGCGACCGCGTGGCAGACGACGGCCGGATGATCACCGGCTCGAAAGGGCAGCCGGTGGCGCATCCGCTGATCGCGGAAACCCGCAAGCACCTCGAGCTGCTCGACGACTGGGCCGGCCAGCTGGGGCTGCGCCCGGACATGCGGGCACGGCTGGGCCTGACGGTCGCGAAGGCGACGGCGCTGGATGAGCTGACCGCCCGGCGCCGTACCCGCCAGCCCGCGGCCGCGGCGGCCGCCGGCGGCGACGTCGTCGACGCCGTGATCGTTCCTGACGGTGACTGGTGATGGCTGCCCGCCCGCTGGTGCTCACCCCGGTCGCGGACCTGCGCGACAGCGACGGCCCGCACCTGGCCCGGTTCATCGAGGGCATGTGCCGGATCACCAAGGATTCGGTCGCGGGCCCGGCCGGGGACCTGCTGGAACTGCGGTCCTGGCAGCAGACCGCGCTGGGCATGGCGTTCGCGAAACGGCCGGACGGCCGCCGCAGGCACCGCCAGGCGCTGATCGGGCTGCCGCGCAAGAACGGCAAGAGCGCGCTCGGGTCCGCGGTCGGCCTGTACGGCCTGCTGACCGGCGGCGAGGGCGCCGAGGTGTACTCGTGCGCGGCCGACCGCGACCAGGCCCGCATCGTGTTCGGCGCCGCCCGGCGGATGGTCGAGCTCGAGCCGGAGCTGGCCGCCGCGGTCCGCTGCTACCGCGACGCCCTCGAGGTACCCGCGACCGGCAGCACCTACCGGGTGCTGTCCAGCGAGGCGTTCACCAAGGAAGGCCTATCGCCCACGCTGGTGGTCTACGACGAGCTGCACGCCGCGCCGGACCGGGAGCTGTACGACGTGATGAGCCTCGCCTCCGGCGCCCGCCAGGACCCGCTGATGCTGATCATCACGACCGCCGGGGTCAAGTCCGACCGCTCGGGGAAGGACTCGACGTGCTACCAGCTGTACCAGTACGGCTGCCGCATCGCCTCCGGTGAGATCACCGACCCGTCATTCTTCATGGCCTGGTGGGGCGCGGCCGCCGGCGCCGATCACCGCGACCCGGCGACCTGGCGGGCAGCCAACCCCGGCTACGGCGACCTGATCGACCCGGAGGACTTCGCCTCAGCGGTCCTGCGCACCCCGGAGAACGAATTCCGCGCCAAGCGCCTCAACCAGTGGGTTAGCTCCGCGCAGGCATGGCTCCCGGCCGGGTCATGGGATGACTGCGCATCGGACCGCCAGATCCCGGACAAGGCCCGCGTGGTCCTGGGATTCGACGGCAGCAAGACAGGTGACAACACCGGCATCGTGGTCGTCTCCTGCGAGGAACGGCCCCACGTCGGCGTAGCAGGGCTCTGGGAGCGGCCGCCGGAAGCGCAGGAGTGGCAGGTGCCCCGCGCCGAGGTCAAGGACGCGCTGCGGGCCTGCTGCCGCCGGTGGGACGTGCAGGAGATCGCGTGGGACCCGTACCTGTGGCTCGACGCCGCGGAGGAGCTGCTCGGCGAGGGCCTGCCGGTGGTGGAGTTCCCGCAGAATCAGTCGCGGATGGCCCCGGCTACGCAGCGGTTTTACGAGCTGGTGACGACCAGGGGACTGACGCACAGCGGCGACCAGCGCCTAGCCCGCCACGTGGCCAACACCGTGCTCAAATCCGACAGCCGCGGGTCGCGGATCGTGAAGGAATCGCCCCATTCGCCGCGGAAGATCGACCTTGCGGTCGCCGCAGTGATGGCCATCGACCGGGCGGCGTTCTGGGCGGGGAAGAAGCCGGTCAACTGGGCTAAAACGATCTGGTGACGGCCTGGCCGCGTGTCAGGCGGACTGGCCGTTAGCGGCCTGGCAGTCCGCGCAGAGCCTGAAACAGACGGTCACCGGGGCCTGGCCAGGGACCGGCGGCATCTGGATCGCGCGCTCGGTGATCCACGCGCCGGACACGGCGGCCGCGCAGTGATCGCAGCTGGCCCCGGTGGCCCGCATCTGGCGGTAGGCCCGCTCGGCGCACGATGCGCACCGGACCTCGCCTGGCGCCCACGCCTGCCAGTACTCCGGCTGGGGCGCGGCCGGGCTCAGGTGCGGGCAGATCGTGATCTCGCGCCGCCTGGCGCGGCCGATCATGAGCCCGATGAATGCCTGCTCGACAGGCCCGGGCGGCCCGGTATCGCGGTGGGCGCCCGTAGCCGCTGCCGCGGCCCGGGCGATGGCAGCCGCCTCGGCGTCCGCGGCGGCTGCCTGATCGCGGAGCGCCGTATCAGCGGGGCCGGGCTGGTCGTGGTCCATGGCAGCGAACGCTACCAAAATCCGCACTGCACAGCCGGATTTCGGTAGCGTTCGCTGCCATGAGCCGAGATGCTGAGCCGCTCGCAGACCGGAGTGCCGCATTCATGGCGCTGAAGGAGTGGGCGAAGGTCCATGCCAGGCGTGACGAGGTGATCCGGGCCGCCGTGGCCGCCGGGATCGACCAGCGCTCGATTCAGGAAGTCACCGGGGTTGCCCGGACCACCATTGGCCGCGTCGTGAGGCCGGGAGCGCGAAAAGCGCCCCGCCAGCCGTAGCCGAGCCTAGGCCCTAGTTGCCCGGTCACGCCCGGCCTCCGGGCCTAGGCCCTGGCCTAAGGCCTAGAGGATCAGGGCCTAGGAGCGGGATCCCCCACCTAGCGGGGCTGAAACAGTGCCCGGCCAGCCGCTACAAAGTAGCGTTGCCGCTACACGCGCTGACCTGCGCAAACGTGATCTGCCGCTACACGGCGATCCTGGCCAGGCCGCCTGACCTGCGATGTAGCGGGGTAGCGGCACCTGGCGGCCGGACCCCGGAAACCCCGGAAACAGCCACATCTGGCCGTCTCCGGCCTGCCGCTACCCGCTACCGGCCGCGCGATCGCTAACCGGAGGGCCGCGGCCGCGGCCGACCTGGTCGACGACGCGATCGCCGCGGCGGCCGCACTTCGGCGCAGATCCGTGACCAGCGGTTCTTCCGGCCGGGTCCGCCGGGCTGCGCGATCGCTAACCGGAGGCGGGCAGCGTCACAACCAAGTCAGCAAGACCTGTGACATCTGCCCTATGTCACTGTGACAATGCCCAGCTCAGGCCCGGGAATCACGTTCCCGGGCGACCTGTGACAACGCCCCTAGGCCCGCCTCCGTCGTGCTAGGCGCGAGCGCGGCCAGGTACGCGCGCACCTCGCGTGCCCTCGGCTGGCCCAGGTGCATCTCGCGGCGCACCCGGCGGATGCTCGGCAGCTCGCCGCGGGCCAGCTCGGCGGCGAAGAGCCGGCCGGCCTCGTGAGCGCCCTCGGGTGCGGTGCTCCTGTCGGCGAGTGCGCCGGGCGCGGGCGGCCCGATCGCGGGTACGGCTGCACTTCCGTACACCGCGACCACCCGCTTGAGTACGCCGAGCCCGACCGTCAGCGCCGCCGCGGCGGCCAGCGGCGGCACGGCCGCGGTC
>QGNH01001251.1_pt7 | contig 11390 bp, 6 predicted proteins | sample 1735481 | NCBI WGS metagenome assembly QGNH01 (sample SAMN09239004, study PRJNA386568) | Viral metagenome, whole genome shotgun sequencing project. | reverse complement strand
GTATCGATAGTTGTCATCGGTCTCAGCGTCGCACCCTGTAATGATTCCGAAATTATTGGTTACGAGCAAAGTTCCGTAACGAGAGTCAGCATATCCGCTGAAACTGGAACTGTTGAACACATTGGCCGCCGCCTGGCCGGCAGCTCCAGGTACTGCCGAAACCGCACCAAACGATACCGTGGTCTGGGCCGCCGGAAGAAATACATCGTACTGCGTCAGGTACACTACACCGTTCTCTCCGTCGGAGGTGTAGAGTTTCGTTCCGGCCGGCACCGTGATGTCGTTGCCATTATTGATCGAACCAAAATTGCCAAAGCGCACGTAGAACTGGAAGTTGTTGTCGGTCTCCGCTACTGTTGCGTCCTGACGTTGCAGTCGAATTACGTTGTAAGGAGCGCCCAGGAAATCCAACGTGTCCCCGGTCGCGTAAGGCAGAAGTACCTGCACCAGGTTTGAGAACTGTTGCAACTCCAACGCGCTCATTTGGTCAGAAAGGGTGTCAGTAATGGCGCGCGCTTTGCCGCCCGGAGACGTCTGACTGATGCCGGTGGCGACGAGAGCAGCCAGCAAGTCATTCGCATAAACACTTGAAGATTTTGGGGATTGAATCATTAGATTTTTTCGTTAACTGACTGTCACTGCATCGGAATTGGTGGAGACCGTCGCTTGAGCGATCAGAGATTGGTTCAGGTAAACCATGACGGTGATTTCGTCGTCAAGTGCCAGGGTATTCACATCGAAAGTGCCTGAGGGTAAGAAGTTCGTCGTGAGCGAGGACAACACGCGCTTGCGAAGCGCGATCTCGGTTTCGTTGGAGTTGGCGTACCCGAGTGACTGCTTCAAGCCGGCCCCGATGCCGGGGTAAAGTTTCCAGGCATTGATGGCCGCCTTAAGCCGGGAACGCACCATGTCGGCATACGATTCAATGGAATCGGATGTCAAACAGATGTCGCCCGTACCATCCAGCATGATGCCGCCTTGTGAGGACCAACGAAAATCAACTGGCATGATTAAATTCCTAGTGAAGATTCCAGACCGCTCAACATCCCGCTAATATTGGAACTTCCTTCCAGCAACTTCGGAGTGGACTTGACGAGGACCGGAACTGGTGTCGGTGTCGTAGATGGGATGGTTGACAACACCAGGGGGTTCAACCGGAAATATCCTCCCCCAAACGACAACTGATCGGGCATTGCCGAGAATGAGATCGGACCTCCCAACAGAACACCAAAGGTCGGATCAACAGTAATGACGTGCTTGCGATCCCCGACTAAGGAAATACCGTTTTCATCGAAGTAGGCGTAGGGCTGTCCGTTGCTTTCATCTCCGGCGTGAATGTATTTCGAAACCAAGGAGGTCGGATCTTGGTAGCCTTCGCGGTCGATAAAATCTTGGGGTAGATCTGCCATTTAAGCCCCTCGGGGATGATCGTCTTTCTTGGGTCGCGCCTGAACGGGAAAGAAACTATGCAACGTAAGCCTGGCCGCCATACCCTCGATCAGGATGTCGCACTGAGTCGCATCGATGTGTTGACCCTTGAAAGAGGCGACGGTGATCGTGTCGCCTTCTTCAAACCTACCCTTTTGGAAATAGGTTGCCAAAGTGTCCGCAGGAACGACCGGCAAAAGTGAACACTGGATGTAATCGGTGGAGTTGGCGATAAAAGATGGATCGGTGATGGGCGGAACTGAAAGATTCCCCTGGTCATCGAGCAGACCATGATTATCGAGCAGACGCGCGATCCAGACGTAAACCGAGCCACGACCATCGTCATAAACCGGGTTGACCAGCACTCCAGGTTGCGGAGTTGCGAATCCGTTGTATTCCAACCCAGTCAGGGTCAGATGCGCATATTGGGTGTAATCTGTGCCGTTCTGGATGGCGTCATTCTGGCGCTGGATATGCGCCATGCGGGGGCACGCCGGTTTGCCGTCTTTGTCCTGTACCGAACGTCGATTCTTACACGTTGAACATGGACTAACAATGGCCAGGAACGATGCCGCGGAGGTGCGGGAGTCCAGACCTTGTCCGGCCTGGCTGATCTGTTCTTTGGGTGGCACGGGGCTCCTAAGGGTGTGTAGTATAAGGCGCTAGGCGTTCAGGCCCGAGTTGGCCATAATATTCGCCACATATTGCTGTGTTTCCTTGATGTTGGGGATACAGGGAGCATGCTTCGGAATGAAAACATGCTTGCCGTTGTATCCACCGCCGGACACGTTGACCGGCCCCGCGTTGTAGGCCGCCAGTGCTAGATCCCACCGGCCGTAACGGTTGAACATCTGGCGAATGTACTTGGCGCCGCCGTTGATATTCGACTGCGGATCGGTAGGATCGACGCCCAACCCTTTGGCTGTCGCCGGCATGAGTTGTAGTGCCCCAAGGGCGCCCTTCGAGCTGGTCACGATCTGACCATTACTGGTAGTCTGTTTCCCGCCGGATTCCTGACCGGCCATCGCTCGGAGGAGCGAATACGGCACGTCGTTGTTCTGGGCAGCCTGCTGAATCCACTGGTTGATCTGGGCAGGTAACGCTGACAAGCTCTTGCTCACCTGCGGGGTCGGGTTGGTTTTGCCCCCGAACCCACTTCCGGCACTGCTGGGCAACACGGTACCCGATGTGTCGATAACCACGGTCGGTTGACCGTAGGGGTAAAGACCCTTCTGGAGCATCCGGTAACTCTCGATGGTCGGTGCAATCTCTTCCTGGACTGCCTGGTTGAATTTTCCGAACGCGTAGGATGCCAGATCCACCACGCGATAACCCTCTAGGCCGCCGACCCATGGCTTTCCGAAACGCGACAGAGGCGCGAGTAATACCGGATTCAACGTCGTCTGCATGCCGGCCATGGCGCTGGCCATGAACATCAGGCCACCAGCCCCCAACGCAAGCGTGACCATTACAGGAGGCGCGGCGAGGATTGCAGCCGTTGCTCCGGCCGCGATCAGAAGACCACCTCCCCAGCCTCCAACGCCTTTACTTAGGCTGGTCATGTCGTTGTAGGCATCAGGAATTCCCTGAATCATGGCACCAGCAAGCATGGTCGACTGAAACAAAGCCCCCAGGATCGACGCCGAAGCCGCTTCGTTGATCATGACCATCGCACGCGGCCGGACAATCGTGACGGCACCCATATCCTGATCGATCGTATGAATGACGCTCTCGACTTCGACCGGTCCTACCATTCCGGTAGAAGGATCACTGATCAACAACACATCAAACTTCCGAATCTTAGGCATGAGCGTCAATAGGATCTCGCCACGGTACATGCGGCTGATTTCGTCTTTGAGAAAACTCTGTGCGTAACTCTGGAAGATCGGGTGCTTCGTGTTCGGGATGTTTTCTTTCGGGTTGATTACCTGACCGTTGACATCCACAACCCGGCGATGGTGTGAGGGAATCATGGCATTGGCCACGACTGTCGTACCGCACAGGGAAATCGTATTATTGATCTTGGAGTTGACTGTGATTCCGTTATGAATGATCGTGTTGTGGTCAACGAAATGGTACTGACGAACTGCTTTAACGCGCGCGGCAGGATTTCCAGTCAACGCCGAGTTGGGATCACTGATGAAACCGATCGTCTTTCGCATGTCTTTGAGAAGACCATCGAAAGCATCTACAGACGCCCGCACGTTACCCTGGAACCATCCAAGAAAAGAGCGAGCAAGAGCTGCTTTAGGACCGCTATTCAAATCTCCGACGATCTCCTGTAACTTGGCTTCCGCGAATACTGGATTGTTGTCCATCTGTGCTGCAACATCTTCGGCAGAAGGAACAGAGACATCTCCAGTGTTCGCACCTGAACCTATATATTCGGTATAGGCGGCCAGAAAGCGCGCGCGGCCGCCGCCGGACACCCACCAGGTCATAAAGGCATTTTGATCTTGCGGGACAAGAGGAGGAGTGGTCTCGTTGAATCCCTTCGCGCGAGAGTAGTACCAGTCTAAAGGATGCGCAAACACCAACGTAGCGTCAGCCTGATACGGAAAACCGTAAGGCTTTACGTCCAAGATGTATTCCGGATAACGTCGACTGACGTCCTTGATGATCTGCCAGGGAGTCAGGTTCGTGCTGTTCGGGATGTGATATTCAGGAGGTGTCGAAAGTACCATCGCCGGAGTTTCGAAATCAAAACTGCGCTTCATGATTCCAGCCTGAAACGACCCATCCCAATTCACGATATGGTTGATCAGGATGTTTTCGTCCCGGCGATCGTTTAGCGTGCGCACCAGGGCGCCAAGTTCTGAGTTGTCGCTCATCCAACTACCGACTAATCCGGCCCACGTAAAGCCCTTTAGATAGGCATCCGTGATCTGGGCCACCTGCCAGTGACCGAAATGCTTTGCAGGAGAAGCCTTGAGAAGAGACGCGATGATCGAACCGGAATCCCCGGAGTCGCCGAAGATGCGGAGACCGCCATAGGCAGGGGCTTTCTGGAGACTGATGATATTCTTGATGTCCTGCCACGACGCCCCGAGGGAGACAGTGCAGACATCCGTTACCAGGTTAAGACCGTTCTTGAAGATCTCACCAACCATTCCGATTGGCGAGTAACCATCCGTATTGAGATCGTCCGGACACGGTTGTGTCAATTCAATCATGTAGCCCTGGGCTACGACATTGATAATCTCTTCGCCTTCGATCTCGGTGATGACTCCCTGAAATACAGGTTCCAACTTGTCGGGATTGTTGTCGAAACCCATTCGGATCTGGATCTTCGTCCCGGTCTGCAAGGCGAAGTATCGCAGCGGGACTTCTTTTGGCCTTCCGTTGGTATCGATACCTTCCTGACGGTTTTCACCTCCAAGTTGTTCCTGGGCAAGTACTGTGGTTTCGACTCCCGCCTGTCCGACCGTGGCGCTACCGTCCGACGACATAGCCTGTTTCGGCAGGAATTTATTGTAGTGTTGCTCCAGTTTTCCCAAGGTCGAACTGTCGAGCAACTTGTGGGAGAACATGCCTGTCAGGTTGGTCAGTGTTAGTTGTGCAGTCGCACCCCGATTGACATCGTCTTCAGTCTCGATGTGCAAGACACTGGCATAACTGTAGAAGTCATCGAAGCAGTAATAAATACCGGTCGAGTCTTCTTCCATCAGAAACAACTTGAACGTCGGATACGCCGCCTTGAGCGAGTATTCAGGAAGAGACGCGCGTGCGAGTAGACCAATCGGATTGCTATCCGTAATCGCCAACTGATCCTGATAGACAGAAGCGCCGGGAGTCGCGGCGTTGAAAGTCTTAAAAGGGGCAAAGAGGTCCGGAATTAGTTTCTTGAGATTTGCAGTCGCGTTGTTCTGCAACTCCAGACTGTAATCTTTGAAGTAGGATGCCGGGGAGAAATCTCCAACGGACGTCATTAGACCGCGAAGGCCGAGATCCCGATAGGCTCCATGCTGCGCATTGTTTGGTTGCTCTCCGGGTGTGCCGCTGTTTACATCATCAAATGACTTCTTGAGACCAGGATTTGCCAGCATCTGCCGAAGTTCCGATTGGAACTTTGGATCGCTGGAAAGCCGCAACTTAAACACGGCGTCATACAGAGCTTGCATGGCTGCGGTCATTGCCGCAGGATCGGACTCGATTTTTGCCTTCATGGCGTCGAGTGCTGCCGATGATTTGACGTCTACATACGTCTGGTCCGCGCCGATACCCGCAGCTTCCGCTGTTCCGGTCGGATTGAAATTACTCGAAGACCTGGCGAATCTCGTAATCAGGAAGTACTCAACGAACGAAAAACTCCCACTGCTGGCGCGATCTCTAAGATACGGAAATTGAGATTGAAGATTCTCGGAAGCAGTCGCCAACACTTTCTTATCTGCATCGGTCAATGGCGCGGGCATTGCAACCATCCCGGCAATCTGAGGTGCGACCCCTGGATTGCTGGTGAGATAGTTGGACATCCAGGTCTGATCGGCAGCGGCGCGCGCTTGCTGGAAGTCATAAACGCTCCGGATCGCATCTTGCGATTGGGAGTCCATGGTCTTAAAGTTGTCAGTGGAAAAGACTTTGTTGAATTGGTCGCTATATCCAGCCAACGGGCCTTTCACCATGTAGGGTTCGAGATTCTCGAAGATGTTCTCGTACTGAGACGCGACAATCTGGGCTTGCTGTAGATCCGTTGATTCCTCGACGTTTTGGAACGTGAAATTAGATTTCATCAGTCCGTAAATTCCGAACATATTGAGGATCTGATTCGAGACGGTGACGGCCTGCATACGATGGATACTGGACACGGAACGCCACTCGGTACGCATCAACAAATACTGTTCTTCCAGGGACGAGAACATATCTGCGATTGCGTGAAGACCATTGGGATTATCGGCAGTTCCGTAACCCTTCTGTTGCAGGGCAATCGACACTTGGGTGCTGGCCGGTCCTAGATGTTGCGCGGTGGGATACTGGTAACTGGCAAGCGGAATCGATGGAATGTTATTGGTGAAGACCAGAGCAATCTGCTGAACGAAACAATCCAAATCATTATGATTTGTTTCGTTGTCCGTCAACAGGACCGAGCGCCGGTTGAACCTGAACGTCACCGCGTCATTATTGCCCTTCGATGTAAAGTGATCGACCTCCAGATCCTTCAAGGGGAAACCGTCGACCATTACAGTTGGGTCTACATCGCCGGGGGCTCCAGTCTGGGCATAATATTGACGCCAGGACATCTCCAACGTACCTGGATCTTGCTCCATCCAGTTATCAGGTGGTGGTTCATCTTTCGCAGTGCGATTGAAGGGTGTGTCGAGGTTCTCCTGTTTCCAGAGATCGATGTACGTCTGGAAAGCATCGCAACTGTCGGCGTCTCCGGTAAGACCTAGATAGGCAAAGTCTTTGCTGTAGGGCAGATAATTAAAGAGGCTCATCTGCAATGAACAGTCCAGACCATCCGTTATATCCTGCGACGTCAGGATCGTAAGTTGACGCAGCGCGAAAGCCAGCCGCATCGACTTGACGCCGGCATCCTTCTCAGCGAGCAGGTTACGAAGATCCGCATTTTCGACTTCGACGAAGGGAGCTGCCTTCAACATCGCCAGGATTGAACGCACATCGTCCCACTGAGACCAGTCGATACCCCGATTGGCATCGATGTTCAACAGAGCTTTCCAGCGAATTGTGACGTCCCATCGGGAATGCCCTGTCTTGATCTCGTAGGCGTACTTCGTGCGCAGCGGCATGATCTCGTCCTTTTGGGACGGATTATTGACGCTGATTCCCTCGGGTGGGATCTGAAGCGAGACAAATCCTACACGGAAATGGCCCGGAGTCTTGCGATCTGTATTATCTGCAACAAGATAGCTCATTTAGTTTTCATCGCGGGTATCCCGCATCTTCTGGCGAAAGCGCAAGCTGCGCAGGTTGGTTTTGTCGCGGTTGACTACGGTAATGTTGGCGCGGCCGTCGCCGGACATCCGGGCAAGCATCTTCGCGCGTTCGACGGCATCCTGTTGGTTATCGCCACGGACTTGAACGTCGATGTTGGTCTGTGACTTTACGGGTGTCACGTACGTCGACCGGGGAGATGGAGCTTCCTGGGATATCCGGGGCGGTCTCGATGGCGAACGAGATCCCGTGACAGGTTCACCCGGAATATGATCCTGAGCGCCAGCAGCGACCTCTGGACGTAGTTTATTCGCGCTCTGCCGCTTACCAAAGGAAGCCTTGGAGGTCATCACGCCGGCCAGGGCGGCAACACCCAAACCCAGACCCATGACCTGCGCCGCGCCACCCAGACCCATATTCTTGAACGAACGACCGACCTCTGAGAGTGTCTCCCGTGCAGATCCCGCGGCGTTCTTGATCCGTTCATTCCAAGAACCGGCCTGTTGCGCTGTCATGTTCGCCGCGCGCGACCCGCCGCGGCTGGCGCCCTGCATGTAAGGGACGTGATCTTCCAGGGCCTTGAACGCTTGATCCATCGTCGGCATAAACTTCGAGTTTTCCAGCATGTGATCTGAACCGGTCACCAACTGGTAGACCTTGTCTATGTCTTTGTTCATCCCACCAATGAATCGTTCTGAGATATCTTGGCCGTGGAGATTCCACCAGGCAACACCGGGCTTGAGTTTCCCCTCGGAGTTCGCCATATCCCGCCCGATCGCGACGAGATTCATCTCGGGAACCCACTCGGTTTCGTCCTGGAAGTTCTCCAACAGGGAACGCATGGTGCCGAACAACTTCTCGTGATCTTTGTCGTTCAGGTTGCTAGTCAATCGCAACGTCATATTGCGCGCCCATTGCAGATCGAACTTTCCCGATCCGTCTTTCTGGGCCGCGATTGGGGCTTGGCGCAACATCCACAACGCGGTCGAGAACGTACTCTTGCTGTGAATGTCTCTGGCGAATGCAGGGTTCTGTTCGAGCTGCATCGTCATGCGGGTAAGGACATTGGAGAAGCCGCCAACAGCCGCGCCGGTGGTGCGGGCTTTGAGGATTTCCAGTTCGTTTTCAGATTTGCCGATCAGACTCTTGAGGGGATTCTTTTCGTCCCACAACCGAGTCATGAAACTCTTGATACCTGGTTTTCGCAGGCGTCGAGAATCGTCTTCTATGCCAAACAAGGCCCGGTCGATTCGCAATTCCTGGTGCTGGAGACTGTTTTCGTTGGTGATCTGTTCGATCGCGCGCCCTTCACCTTCACTTCCATGGGTGAGAAAGTAAAGCCAACCGGTATCTTTGTCGTCGTCGGCGTGCAGGATATGACGGCCGCCTTCGTCGATACCGAAGATGTTTGTCCCTGTCAGGTTCTCGTCCATCTTTACGCTGACGAAAGGCATCGCAGAGACAGGGTGCCGGGTGATGGCGGCGTGCCGAGATTCACCCCTTAACATCGCGTCCCGGATCTCTTTGTCTTTGATCTTCATGACGGCATCTCGTCCGATGCCGACTTCGAACGGGTTGACGGTGCCATCACTCATTCGCAGAGAAGACGCACGCGTTTGAATGAATCCAGCCTGCGCCAGAGGATCAACAGCGTCAGCTCGCAACAGACCATCCTTGCCATACATCGCCTGTTTCATCTTGAAGAAGTAATCGTCAACCGCAGACTCCTGTTCATCCCCAGTCGCGCCGTGAATCTTTCGAATCGACTTCTCAAGTTCGGTCTGCGAATACTTGTCGAACTCGTATTGGTTGACCCTCCCCTTGAAAGCATCGTGACCCAGGACCGGAATGTAACGGCGTTTGGCGCCCTCGCCGAGATCCAGCGAATAGTTCTGATTGAACGCGGCTACCGATGGGTCGAAGATGGAACCCGCGCGCGCGCCGGCCGATCCTAGACTGTGGGTTCCTTGCGGGAATGCGTCGCCCAGGGTAACGGACGCCCCTAATGGTTTCGAGAAGTCGTTTCCCAGAACGTGTTCGAGAACCTGGCGAGCCTGGGCAGGATCGCCTTGGGGGTATTCGACCCTGGACATGATCTCTTTCAGGACCGAATGATGTCCTCGCATGTAGAGCTGGCTCGCCATGTCGAAGGTCAGTTTGGTCTCGCGCGGAAGATCGACTTGGGTGGTACTCCAGGCACGCATCGTCGCCGGCAGTCCAGTCTGGGTCACGTAATCGAGAAACCCGATACGATTGCTGCCTCTCGCCAGACCTTTTCCAAGAGCATTCGACTCGGCGATGTTGCTGGCCCTGCGGTAACTGGAAAACACGGAATCGCCATATCCGCCATGATCGCGGATATGTTCTCCGACGTTCTCCATGAAACCGTCTGACAGGTTAGCCAGATACTTGAGGCGCTTGCGTCTCTGATCGGCTGAAAGTTTACGAACGTAATCAGCCTGTTCCAGTAACGTGCCGTGTTCCCACATGAATCCAGCACCCGACATTTCATGCAGGTATTCGTTTTGCAGTTGGGTAAACCTTGCGGGATCGCCGACATCTTCGCGGATCTTGTCGATGCGCCGCATGGTGTCGCTGGCCGCTCCCAGAATGCCGGAAACGGGATCACTCTTATCGTGTGTGTAATGTCCGACGGCAATCATGTCTACGTCAGACGAGAGCAGGAATTGCTTCTTACCCCAACCATTCACGAATTCCGTTAATTCATTGAGGACATTGCGCGAGGCATCGAAGGTCTCGTCATCAACGGTATAAGCCAAACCCTTAATGCCGTTCACATCGACTTTTGTTCCCGTCTTAAAACCAAACTGCTCCCGGACTTTGACGGCGATCCTACCGTCTCCCAGGTGCTTAACACTTTCAATGAAGTTCTTCTCACCGGCCGCGGTGATCGCTTTGCCTTCCCGGCTGAATCCGAGAAGTTGGTTCTTGCTAAAGTGCTCGCTGCCAAATCGCAACAGGTCTTCTTTGTCCATGCGGAGGTGGTTGACGTAATAAGTGCTACTGCCCTCTAAACTAAGACCGTGCAGACCTCCCCGTGTCAGGAAGCCACCTTCACCGAGTCTGCCGAAGGCGCGCGCTGCATCGAGGTTCTTCTGGTTGCGCAGACTGCGTTGCATCGATTCCCATACACGCCGGGCTTCGATTTCAGACAGGGTGTTGTGTTCCATTAACTCGGTCACGAAATGCTGTTGAACTTCAGGTCGGTCGAGATCCGCGACCATTCCCGGCAGATCTCCGAGTACGTTCTTAAAGCCGCCGGAGACGGCGCCCACGCGCACTCCGGCTTCGGAGACAAACTTCTCTCCGTACAGTTCTTCGTAGGCTGTCGTATGAACAAACGGGTTGAGACTGTCTTTTACGTGGGATGTCTCATTGATACTGGTCAGACGGAACGGCTTGGAATGCGACCGGAATTCAGCCATCTGTTTCGAGGGGTCGATGACCCCACCGACGTGCAGCAACTCCAATCCCTTCAGGTCCATGACACCATTCGGGAAACTTCCTTCGGCAGATACCTTATTCAATCCTTTGTTCCAGAGGTTTTCGACCAGTCCGACGCGCTCTTGAGGATCTAACTTGCTGAACGTCGTGAATTTGTGATCGCCGTTTTTGGTCTCGAACTGTTCGAGAGAAGTCGGGATAGCTGTCTTCGACTTCATCAGAATAGCCAGGTCGTTCATCCCGGTATCGCCTTCATACTCACGAATGACCTGGAACTCATCGAGCGGATCAACGTCGCCAAAGTAGAACGCACGTTGCTTGTCGAGGTTCAACTTCTTCCAGTGTTCCACTATGTTTGTGCCTGTGATGTTTTCGGCCAGGAAGACATCACCGGCATACACGCCAGAACTGTTGTAGATGTTGCGGCCGACGCCTTCCTGGGCGTACTTACTACCCATCGAGACCTTCCCGGTTTTGGGATCGATGATGGGAATCTCAAACTCATGAGTTTTATTGCCGACGTCTTGTTTGAAGGTCACGGACAATACACGACCGATCTCGCCGCCGACCACGTCTTCGGAAACGAGTTGGACTTCCTTGAACTG
>QGNH01000650.1_pt3 | contig 11392 bp, 15 predicted proteins | sample 1735481 | NCBI WGS metagenome assembly QGNH01 (sample SAMN09239004, study PRJNA386568) | Viral metagenome, whole genome shotgun sequencing project. | reverse complement strand
GCCGCTCAGGTTCGCGTCGCTCAGGTTCGCGCCGCGCAGGTCCGCGCCGCGCAGTAACTCAATAACTTGCTCCGGGCTGGAATTGCCGGAATTTAGCAATCCGGCAACGCAAACGTGAAGATGGCTTTGGGCGGACCATTCCGGCGTCGGGCCTGATGATGCCGGGCCATTTCCAGTGGCGATTGATGCGGCACCCCACATACAGCAAGAGGTTCCGCAATCCCAATTGGATTGATCGTACTTCCTCGTGGTGCCGTCAATTGGTTTTGGTTCGCTGGCTTCTTTTGCCCATTCGGCGGCTTTCTTGATTTCTTCCAGCGTGATTTTCTTTTCGTAGTCTTGCATGGTTTTCTCCGGTTGACTGTCAACGTGGGCGGAGAGCCGTGGACGGAATCGAACCGTCATTCCCACTTTTACGCGGGAACACAACCATGTCGCGGCGAAAGTGCCGGGATTCACCGAATCCGGCGGCCAAAGCGAAGCCATTTTGGACCTCGTTAGGGTTACATCGCTCTGCGGAGCTGGGGCTTATCGATCCCCAGACGTTCGATTGGCGTGCTTTGCACGCGATATTTTGCGGCAAGTCAAGCACGCCGGCGGTGTCAAGCGGGCTTTTTGCTTAGAGCGTCTATCAATGCATCGGCGTAGGAAACTGCTCGCTTTGCCGCGATCGCTACCGAGGGGCCGGCCGTTGCACCATCGGCTTGCATCGCCAGATATCCGGCGAGGGCTGCGGTCGCGATACGTTCGCGCTGGTCTGGCATGTTCTCCCAGATTGTGTGCAGGACGGCGCAAATCTCTTGGGCGTCTTCGTTGCTCATAGTTGGTTCTCCCTTTGTTTTCATGTTCAGTTGCCGATTCAGTTGCCGAAAGTAACGTCACTCTCGGCTATCCCACCAATTTCGGCGGCCAACTTAATTGCCGCACGTTCGTTCGTCTTCTTTTTTCCGCGTGGGTCACCAGGAAAACCGAGACCGTGGTATTCGCTTACCGCGTTAGTCTCGCTGCCGTCCGGATTCGCCCAATAATCCGAGTAACGCGCGATCCAGCCGGTTTCCGGTGTCGCCCATTCCGGGCGGTGGCACGATGGGATTTCTCCGTAATAGACGTGTACTCGACGCTTTGACGTTATGGCTTTATCGATCATCGTTTCTCCTTTTGAGGTAAGGCGAGCGCTGGGTTAAGAGCGGCGATTCCGTGCGCCTGCGGTGTCACGATGCGCGATGCCCGACGCGCCGGCCGTCCGGGAAATGTCGGTAGATAATCCAGCAACCGCAAAGCTCTCCGCCGCCGTCGGATTTTTGCAACGTCAATTCGAGATAGGAGTCGGATAACTGGATTGTCGGACGCTTGGGCGAGTAGTTTCCGAGTTCGGCGGCTTTCGCTCGCAAGTGCCGTAGTCCGGTAGCGAGTTCGGCGCTGTGGGGTATCCTGGTTGTCGTGGTTTTCTTTTTCATTTTTTTCTCCGTCAATAGTTCGAATTCGGGTTTTCGGACCAGTCGCGATACATTTCTGCTTCGGCGGAAACTGCCGCAACTTTCGCAAGCCCCCACAGTTTCATATCTTCGGTGTCGATCTTTCCAGCGACAACGCTCCATGTTTTTTTTTCACCATCGAATGTTCCACCGCGTTTTTTCAACAGCTTGACGGCTTGTTGGAAATTTCTTCCGCTCGCAGTGATTTTGAATTGGTCGTTCATCGTTCGTCCATTTCGTTTGTGTTTCTTTTTCCCTTACACTTACATCATACTCGCGTTTGGAAATAAGTCAACACCTATTTTGAAAATAGTTGAAAGTATTTTCCGCATCGTCGTATTGACTTCGGTCGGATCGGTGGTATTATGTCATCAGGAGTATCAATATGAGATTCGGAGAAAAAATGCGTGAGGCTAGGCTTGGATGCGATTTGACGCAGGCGGAGGCCGCGCGCAGGCTCGGCCTGAAGCAACAGGCGCTTAGCAAGTGGGAGAGCGGGTACAGCATCCCGCGTACAGTCGATTTTTTCCTGATGTGCCGCACGTACGGCGTCCGGCCGGAGTATTTCGAGGCTTGCGACTTCCGAGAAGGTGTCAGCGTCAAGCGTGGGCGTGGCCGGCCGAAGGTGGTGGCCACTGCGGAATGAAGTGTCAAACCTCCGAGAGCAACAATTCGGCCAATTCGTCCAGCGCCCGCAACAGGGGCATCGCCCGCTCATCGGCTCCTAACTCGTGGAAGCAACGCTCCAACGCCGACGAATGCTTTCGGAACCACTGGATGTTGCGCGGTACTTTCGTCTCGGTGCGTTCAGCAGCTTTGTTCTCGCGCATCGTTTGCAGCGTTTCGTTCAGGCGATCGCAGGCCGCGTCTTCATCGTTGACGGCTTCGGCACCGATCTCGCCCAACTCGTCATCGTCGATGTCGCCGATCTCGCCCAGCAAGCGGAATGACAATGGCATGCCGATTTTTCCTATCAGGGATGGCGATATTTTCGCGAGTATTTCGGCACACTTGATCAAGCGACCGATGTGCCTGCGGCTGACCGGGCATCCTTCGCATTTGACGCTGCGGCAATACGCGGTCCAACTGCTGTGGCTATCGCGGTAGCTTTCCGTGTCGCGGATACGCGCAAGTAGGGTACCGCATTCTCCTGCATCCATCCAGCGTTGTTGAAGCTCTTCGCCAGCCGAAGCGAAACGCTCCTCGGCACCGAGATAGGATAGCGCTGAGCCGATGCACGCGGCAACGGCGGCATCGTCGTTCTGGAATTGCTTCAATTCGGCCGGTTGCATCATCAGGGTGGAATTCATGGTCATTGTCCTTTTGGGGTTAAACAGAACGGATCAAATCCTCTAAGCTACGCACCGATGCCGAACGTCCGTACTCGCGTGCATACCGATCGATTAGCTTCAGTAGTGCTTTCCGATCCTCGTCGTCGAGGGATTTTGCATAGGATTCTTGCTTCTCAGTGCTAAAATGGATTAGGGGACGCACCACGGATTCGTAGGTTCCAGCGCGCATGGCCGCAAGCGACTTCGGAGTCAGCTTCTTGCGTAAATCGGTGGGTTGCTCTCGGTCATCATAGTCTTTCGGATCGCACGTCCAGAGGATTGCGGTCAGTACGACGATAGTAACGGGCTGGGGATGCAGGATGGCATGGGTAATTAGCTGGTCATGCAGCGTTTGCAAGTTTTCGCGGTTCAGCCTTTTTATGATAGTCAACTGCCTCGCCTCAGTCATCGCCAAGAAATCGGCAAGCGCTCCGCCGTCGTCCATTTCGTTTCCCGCCGTCGAATAGGGTAGACTCATGATGGATGCGCACAACAACGTCATGAGTGGCAGTATAGCAATTGGGGCACAATTGCCCTAAATTATATCGTAAGGTGAAGCGTGAGACCGCTGAGTGATAAGCAAAAGCGATTCGTGCAGGAATACCTCATCGATCAGAACGCGACACAGGCTTACAAGCGCGCGGGTTACAAGGTAAAGAACGATCACGTTGCCCAAACTTCCGCGCACAACCTCCTGTTAAATTCTGTTATTTCCGAGGCGATCAAGGATGGTATGGCCGATCTTGCCAAGGTCACACGCATCACGGCTGAATACGTGCTAACTCGGCTCCGAGAGAACGTCGAGCGAGCCATGCAGATTGAACCAGTGTTAGGCAAGGACGGCATTGAGACCGGCGAGTTTCGCTATGATGGCGCTGTAGCCAATAAGGGACTGGAATTGCTTGGCAAGCATCTGGGGATATTCGATAAGGTTCCGCCGCTTCAAATCCTGCCGGGCAGTTCCCCAGAGAATCCGCTTCATGTCAGCACCATCCACGATGTCTCCCCCGGCGCAATTCGATCATTTATCAGCGACCTCCGGCGAGCTGGCATTGGCGGAGCGAGCGTGGCAGGAATATCACCGGACAGTCTCGCAGAACGAGTGGATTCCAAAGATCCCGTGGCCAAAACCAATTGATGGATTTGACGGTTGCGGGCCATTCCCGAAACAGCAAGAATTCCTCTTGCATATGTTCACCCGCGAAGTGTTTTTCGGCGGCGCGGGAGGTGGAGGAAAATCTGAGGCACTTTGGTATGCCGCGTTGCAATACGTGGACGTTCCCGGTTATGCCGCGTTGATATTGCGCCGTACCTATGCCGATCTTGCCAAGCCAGGCGCGTTGATGGATCGTTCGAAGGAAATGCTAGCCGGAACATCAGCGCGGTGGAACGAGCGAGACAAGCGCTGGACATTTCCATCTGGTGCCAGCATCTCGTTCGGTTATTTGGACAACGAGAACGACAAATACCAGTACGCAAGCGCGGAGTTTCAATTTCTATCGTTCGACGAACTTACGCATTTTTCCGAGTCGCAATATTCGTTCCTTTTCACCCGTCTTCGTAAGAAGTCGGCCGGTTCCCTTGGCAATGTCCCGCTGCGAATGCGTTCCGCGTCGAATCCAGGCGGCGTTGGGCATGAGTGGGTTTATCGTCGCTTCATTGATGATGCACTGCGCAAGCCGGGCCGCATCTTTATCCCTGCAAAAATGGATGATAATCCGGCGTTAGACCGGGATGGCTACCGGGAAAGCCTGGCGAACACCGATCCTATTACCCGTAGGCAAATCGAGGATGGAGATTGGAATGCGTTCGCCGGTGGTCGATTCAAACGCGAGTGGCTTCGACATTATCGATCGGAACCAGGCTCGAATTGGCTTCGGTTCGGCGAAAAGCTCTATACCGGCGATGAACTGCAAGATAGGTTCATCACGGTCGATCCCGCCGCCACGGTAAAAACGGTAGCGAAATCCGACCCAGATTGGACCGTCATCTCAAGTTGGGCGCGCACACCGTGCGGACTGCTCGTATGGCTTGGATGCCGAATGGTGCGCTGTGAGATTCCAGAAATACCGGCCCATGTCTGGAATGAGTATCAGCGCCATCGCGCAGGCAAAGCCTATGTGGAGGGATTCGGCATCGGCAAGGGGGCGGCGCAGGCGTGCCAGAGGCATTCGGGGAGGATGAACATCATCGAGTTCGCGCCGACTAAGGATAAACTGGTCACGGCGACAAATGCGATGAACATGATGGAGGCCGGGCGCGTTTGGCTGCCAAGCGATGTTCCAGGCTTTCCACTGGATGACGTTGAGGCGCAACTCCTGCGGTTCACCGGAAATGCAAAGACGGATTCGCATGACGATATCATTGATACGTTGAGCCAGGCTGCGAACGTTGTCATGGGCAGGGAGCCGAAGCAGCCCGGCACCGGGTATCGCGGATCAGTGGCCGTCCCTGGGCTAAAAAACCTTTAGCCTGTCCGTTGCCTGTCCGTTCCATCAAAGTGCCGTTATTACAATCGCTGAGTTTGGCTTGAGAACGGGCCTCCCGACGCAGTTTTTGTATTGGAGCGTGAGTCCGCCGCTGACGACGCCATACGAGTCGAATACTTGCGCCGCGGCGGAGAATAGCTGGATCGGGTTCGTGATCGTCTTCGTGCGCTGGTCCTGATCAAGCGAGAATACCGCATTATTGCCGAGCACCGTGTTGCCGCCAAGCGTGCCGGTTGAGTTGAACCAGATCGTTCCGCCCTGCGCGGTAATTTGTGCGACGGCTCCCAAGCCATTGATTATCGTCTTCGCCGCGCCGACTCCCGGATGATTCAACGCCGCGGCGATTGCGGAGTTGATGAAGAGAGACCCACCAAAATTGTTCCATGTGTCAATGACGCAACCGATGCCGCACGTCACTTTAGCGCCAGCGTCAATGCGTCCCACGTTGACGCGCGCAGCATCGCCTGCCAACCAAGCAAAACCGACGTTGCCGCCAAAAATGTTCCACGCATTCGATGCGTGCGTTCCGCAGAGCAGAACGGCCGGCACTCCCGTTTCCACGCCGCTGCCGCTCGCATCGCATTGGAACGTGGTTTGCGCGGTTCCGTGGTTGAGTTTTATCATGCCCGATTTGGTGTTCACATAGTCGCTTGTCGCGGTCTGCTGCCAGTATTGGGCGCGGTATTCGGGATAGGCCGTGCCGTCGATATTCTCGCGTGTCAGGCCGATCTCAACGTCCTGGGCGGTAATACGCCGCACGGCCAGCAGGACAGCGGATTGGCTGCTTAGCCCATACTTGAGTCGAGCCCCTTCTTTATCGATAGTGAGCGTATCCGCAGCAGACGGCACGGCACCACCGGAGTAATTAGCGGCAGTGGAAATATCTTCGGGTCCGCTGCTGACGACCGTGGCCGTGCCAGTGCTTGACGACGCACTGTTGATTGTCGTTCCAGAACTGTTCGTGGCAACAAGGATGTTGCTAGGCTTGCCAGCCGTAATGTCTGTGGCCGTAATCGTGGCCGTGGTGTTTCCCCAGGTGACCTCTGCGAATTCGGGATAGACCGAACTGCTGAGCGAGGCGAGATAGGCCTTGAGCAATGGCAGGAATGTGGCTATCGTCGCCGAGGTGGTGGCATAGGTGACGATCTTCGTGCCGATGGTGACGGTGATGATATCGCCGATTGTTCCCGCCGTGGCGAACGTCCAGGTCTTGAGACCGGCAACTGTGGCCGCGCCGCCCGTCCAATATATACTCGCCATGTCGATACCTCTCGAATTGTTTACGGGACAGGGTAGCGTTTACGGCGTCATGACAGAGAGCAACGCCGCGCGGCAGATGATATCCGGCGCGTCGGGCCACACGCCATTGACGGGAGGAGAACCGAATATCTGATGAAGCAGTTCGCCTAGTTCACGGAAGAACGCAGTTCTCTCTTTTAACGGTTTGTTGCGTCTATTCTGGAACACGTCCCAGGCCGCCCGGATGTCCTTGTTCGGCTCCCATGTTTCTTTTTCGATGCCGATCGGAACCGGATCGGTAGGAGGATCAGTAGGGATAAAGTAACAAGGATCAGTCATTGCTTTTTTTATTGCGTCTTGCTCGCCAGCCTGGTCATTGCATTCGTATTTGAAAACTGGCGTCCATATGTTGCCAAGGTTGATACGACTCCATCCCATGACGTGTATCGCCACGGCTTTGGAGAGAGCGTGACCGGACAGGGATAGGATTTCTTCGCGTGTCATGGGAAATACCTCATCAGGAATGATCGAGCCCTCGGCCATGCCGCTGACGATCTTGGCCGCCACATCACGCAGCCGTTCACGTTGGCTCTGAAACAGCCATTTCATGGCTTCGCTCCTCAAGCATCGCATCGGCATAGGCGTACGCGCCGACCGCCGAAACTCTGGTAATCCGTTCGATATCTTCCGCTGGCGTTGGGCCATCGCGCGATGAACTTTTCATGATGATCGATTGCATCGCCTTCGCTGCAAAATAGTCTCTCAGCGTCATATCTGGTTCGATCATGGCTTCGCTCCGCAGTTGCACTTCCACCCATTGCCGAGCATGTCGGCAACAGGGCAGGTGCAGACGCTGGCAACCGCTGCGAGCGATGTGGCGGTAAAGTTATGGACATATTTTCCGCTGGACGTGACGAATTGGTCGGCAATCTCTTGCGCCGTTTCGCAATTGGCCTGGGAATCTGTCCGTGACTCCCAGATATTATTCCAGTTTTCCAGGAATTTATCGGCTCGCTCGCGCGTGAGATTGCCGTTAGCAACCAATTTTTCCAGGTTTTGGGCATAACTTGGATGATTTCCTGATTTGGCTTCAACGGGACGTTCCCACAATGATTGCAGTTCCGCTTTAAGCCACGCGCAGTCCGAAGCGTGGTATGTACCGTCCACGGCACCGCACCCGATGCAATGCTGTGGTAGGTGGTTTGGATGTTGTGTCGGCATCGATACCTTGGGCGGGTAGATCACGCCGAGACAGCCGATACCGACAGAAACCTGCCTGCCATTCTTCCATTCCTCGGTTCGGCCATCGGGGAATACGACCTTGCCGGTGAAGCGGAGCGGTAACGTGACGACGGTTTCGCCAGTCCCTTTCATTTCGACGCTTCCATAGGATTGTTTAACCATTACCATTTCATTGCCAATACGATCATTCATTTTTTGCTTCCTCCCGGTGTAAGTGCCTTAATTGTACCCATGCCGAAGAAATGGGCCGACTCGCTATTTCCTGGAACGTGGTATCTCCCCAATGGGGACGTATTTTCGTGCGACAAGGCCGATCTCGATTATTACTACCACCGCACCAAGGAAATCATCGACTCAGGTTATCCTATCCCGGTTTGCCTTGAACACCAACCATCCGTTGGAATGTCCGCAAACGACCGCCACGCCGAGCAAACCCTCCATACCGTCGGACATTGCCACGATACGCGGATCGGGGAGCAGGGACAGCTTCAATTGTTCATTGACGGTGACGAAGAAGCGCATGAGATTTTTCGGCGCAACAAATATTTCTCGCCAGAAATCCGCCAGAACGTCATCGATACGCGCAACGGCAAGCGCTGGCCAGGTCCGTCGATTGTGCATCTTGCGTGTACGCCGCGCCCGGTCCAAGTAACCGGCAATCCGCACATCTCGCTCAGTTCGGCCCGCGCCGTGAGTTTGTCGAGCGCCGCCGTAAGTGTTTCACTGTCTCATGCTGTTTTGTTGCCGGTCGCATTGTCAGCTAAGGAAAAACCGATGGCATTCCCACCGAAGAAAAAAGATGATCCAACTACGCCGGACATTGACGAATCGGAAACGCCAGAACCAGCAGCGTCCACCGCTGAACCAGATGCGGATGATGCGGGCGGCATGAGTGGCGATGCGCACCTTATTACGACGCTATCCGAGATCGTGAAGCCTCTCGGCATCGAAGTCCAAGTCGGTCCTGGTATGTCCCTGCAAGATTATGTCGAGCATCTTTGCACCGCATTCAAGACGCACCAAGCCACGAAGGGCGGCGACACCGATCCCGCCGACGACCCGAACGCGCAAACGAACCCCAACAACCAGCAGGAGCCGGAGCTACCCGAAAACGCTCCGATCATGATGAGCACCACCGCACCGACCGACCGCGAAAAGAAGATGGCCGCCGTGATCATGAAGCAGAGCACTGCGGGCCTCACCGCCCGGATCGGCGTCCTGTTTCAGCGAGGCTTCATCGACGATGCTATTCGGAAGGAACTTTCCAACGAACTCGGCAATATCAAACTGTCCATGAGCGATCTGTCTGACGACGGCACGGTCAAGCCGAACGCCCTATCGATCCAGGTCGCGGCCTACGAACGGCAAATGAAGGCCGGCAAGCCCGGCCCGTTCGCCAAGACCGTCGCCGCGAAGAAGATCGACCCGAACAAACCGATCAGTTCCTCCATCGCGTTGTCCGCTGCGGAAGAGGCTTTCGATCCGCTTGCCACTGGCATCGATGACACCGCTGCCAACCTTCAGGAACAGAACAGGGCCGGCGAAGAACTCGCCGCACGAGCCTGAACGGACGATAGTAAGTAAAAACCCGTAACGTCGCAACTTGCGACGATAAGTAAAAACAAGTAGGTAAACCTACTGCAATGGTGAAGGAGCTTCACCATTAGGAATGACGTAATAACACGGAAAAACGCAGAGGAATCGAACAATGTCTGATATGCTCATTGCAGGTATGCCCGGCGTATCTGCCGAAAAACTCGTTTCCTTCCGGCGCATCTTTCGCGGTGCTTTCGAGTATTGGCTACCCGGCGGCAAGCAAATCGACGGGACGTATTCTCGCGATCCGGGCAATACCGGGAACATCAACGTCTTGCGGCCCGGCCTGGTCATGGGCAAGCGATCTTCCGGCGGCACATACGCGCCGTCGATTATCGGCTTGACGGGCGGCGCTCTGACCGGCATCGCCACGTCCTTGACGATTCCGGCTGAAGTCTCGACGGAAATGAATCGCCGCTTTGGCGCTTCGGGCACGTTCAAGCTCACCGGCCCTCCCGGAGCCAGTGGCGTTGTTCGCACCTCGACGATTACCTACTCCGCGTTGGGCGCTACCACGGCGACAATCACTGCGGCGGGCGTCAACGAAGTGCAGAAAATCAACTTCAACATTGCCTCGACGGGCGGCAACGTGCAACTCACGGTCCCCCACCCTGCCGGCGACATGATTACCACCACGACGGCCGCTTGGAGCGCAACCGACGCGACCTACCTGAGCAACATCCAGACCGTGCTTGATGTGGCCACCGGCGTTACCAACGGCATCGTTGTCAGTGCCATCACCTCTGTCGATACCGACCTTGGCTTCCTGTTGACCTATTCGGGCACCGGCTACGCGGGCTTGCCGCAACCGATGGCCTCGGTCTACGGCACGCTGCCGACTTCCAGCACGACGTGGAATGCGATCCGCGTTACGGGCGGCTCGAATGGGGCATTCGTCACCGGATCGATCATCCAGCCGGCGGATGGCTCGGAAACCCCGCTTACCTTCATCAACGAAATCAACGGCGGAACGGTGGTCACCGACACGAACGGGACCAGCATCGTTGTACCGTTCGACAAACTGCCGATCGGTGGCGAAGTGGACGCCTACAAAATCATCAACTGGCCGGCCGATCCGTCATTGCGGATTTGGCTGATGCAGTCGCTTAGCACTGTCAGTGGCGGCAAATTCACTTTTGGCGAGATTTACTAAACGAGTCAATATCCAGCGTCTTTGGATGCTGCTTTGTTACCGAATTTGGAGAATCGCAATGTCCTACGGTCTGGATCAACTACTCAGTTACGTGGCGCTTGGCAAGCCGATTGAAAAGGTCAAGAATGGCATTCCCGACCCGCTTCCCGAATTTAGCGCCATCAAAGGGACGGCGGCGATTGGCGACGTGAAGCGGTTCATGACATACCGTGGAACTCGTCTTACCGCGAAGCGGGTGGAATACAACGCTCCAAGCTTGCGTGGCACGCACACCGCCATAGGCGAGCAAGATGTGAAGTGCCTCACCGCGAAGGAAAACCTGCCCATCGATGGTAGCATGCTCATCAAGATGCGCTCGATGGACAAGTACCAGGCCGACATGGGCAAAGATTGGCTGGCCATCACCACGCGGAATTTCACCACGCTATTCGACAATTTGCGCAAAGCGCAGCGATGGATGATCTTGGCTAACGGCACGACCTACTTCGACTCGAACGGCAACTTGCTGCCGAGTAGCGCCGGAGCGCTTGCCGTTGGCGCGGGTTCCATCGACATTAGCGTTGCGGCCGGTCACAAGAATCAGGGCACTGATTCCGCCGGCAACGCGATCATCGATATTTCCTGGGACAATTCGCAATCGAATATCCCTCTTCAGCTGGAAACCTTCCAGCAAGAGCAGATGTTCCAGACCGGCTTCGACATCGAATACGCCCTCTACTCGAAGGAAATTCCTTCGTATTTTTCCACGAACGATTTTTGCCTCGACTATCTCGCGCGCAACCCGACATTCAACGATGCGTTCGTGATGCGCGGCAAAGACGGCCAAGGCACGCTACCCGATGGTTTGTTCGGCATCAAGCGGTGGAT
>QGNH01000690.1_pt2 | contig 11399 bp, 8 predicted proteins | sample 1735481 | NCBI WGS metagenome assembly QGNH01 (sample SAMN09239004, study PRJNA386568) | Viral metagenome, whole genome shotgun sequencing project. | reverse complement strand
CCACTACATTTTCTCCCGCCACAGACCAACTTGCGAACGTCGAAGTCTCTCCGAAGGTAGTTCAGTATTCCGCACAGGAGCTTTTCGACAACGGGCAATGCGCGACGACCCCGGATCAACGCGCAGTATTCTTGGCGGTCTATACCCCGCCGATTGTGTTTTCGTCGGCCAAGGACATCACAAACCCGCGGTACGCGGAGTTCATCGATGGCCCCTATCTCGACAGCCGGGGGACTGATACCCCTGTCACAGTCAGCGGTACGACGGGGGACATCACTGTCACGCTCGCGCCGTATCTCGGTTCGCGCTCCTACGCGCTGAACGAAGTCGCAACGGACGGCGCCGGGAATGGGTATGCTTCGCTCGTGGCGGCGAACGTCGGCAACGCGCTACCGGCCGTAGTTAATGCGGATTGGGCGCTGCTCCCCGTTGCATGGGACCACACGGCTACTTACGCGCTTGGTGCTTACGCGACTAATTTCAATACTCTCTTTAAGGTGGATGGCGTCCCGACAGTCTACTACTCGATCCAAGCGGGCAACATAAACAACGCGCTGACGGATACCGCCTGGTGGTCTACTCAGCCCCCGACGCGGCTTATTGGAACGACCTACGATATTGGCGTTGTGACCACTGATGGTGTTCTCGACTATATCAGCCTTCAGGCGGCAAACGTCGGCAACTTTGTAACTAACCCGGCCTGGTGGCTTCCGGTTGACTTCGACGCTGCCTTGCGCGGGAACCGCGGTCTCTTTCGGGCGGCGGATGCAAGCGATACCCTGGCTGCTCTCGACCCTAATTATCCGGGCTACCTGCTGGATTACACGAACACCGGCCGCGTGATCCGGTTGAAGGTGGCCCCGCAGCCGTGGAGCAATTTGACGACTTATGCCATCGCGGACACGGTAACGCGCAACGGCATAATCTACACTGCTGCGGCTATCAATACCAACTCCGATCCTACGACCGATCCAGTCAACTGGACAATCAGTCCGCTGACAGTCCAATGGGTATGGGGCAGCATCAAGCATTGGACCGATTACTACACAGCGACAGTCACGATCAAAAGTGAAGACCTCCGCAGCACGGACACGGTGTACGAGTACCGCTTGGGCACCTACAGCGCGACGACCGGCTGGCCCACGTCCGGGACGTACCACGAGGGGCGCTTGATCTTGAACAGTTGCGCCACCGGCTCAGGCAACGTAGTCGGCTACCCAAACCGAATTGATATGGGCCAACCAAACTTGGGCTTCGCGTTTGCGCCGACCGCGCCGGATGGAACGGTGGCGGATAACAACGGCATCACGATGACGTTGAATGCCGCAGACAACGAGAGCATCCAAAGTCTTGCTTCGACGGTAGACGGGATCGCAGTCTTCTCCAGCCTGGGCGAATGGAATATCGCGGCGTCCAACTTGAATGATCCGATCACGCCGACCAGTGCGCAGGCCAAGCGCGGCACTACATTCACAGGCGCCCCAGTAGATAACTGTGCATTGACGAGTTCGCACGCCTTCATCCAGGGCAACCGTCGCCGACTGCTTGAGTACAAGCAGTTCGTGGACATGACGGCATATCAGGTCCGCCCGAACGGCGCCGACCTTACGAAGGATTGCCAGCACTTGACGGTTGGTGGCATTGCGGAAGTGGTTTACCAGAAGATACCGCAGCCGGTGATCTGGTGCCTCGGGGGCCGGGTCAACGAGACAACGTGTAAGCAGGGGATAGTTGAACACCCGCACACGCTGTTCGGGATCGGCTACACGCGCAACCCCGATGAGACATACATTGCGCCGTTCTCGGTTGAGCATGGGTATGAATATCTGGTGGGCGGTCCGATACCCCGCGTTAGCATCGCAGTTCAGTATGGTGGTTCGCTGACAAAACAATATCTGTACTGCAGCACGTCCAGTGGGTTCGAAGGCGGCACTGCGTTTGGGGACATCGAAATCATGGACCCACCACTGGACACCGCTGGTCTTGACGCTGATATGGTGTTCATTACGGATAAGGAAAGCGTCGGTACGGTAACAGACGCGCAGAAACTTCTGGCGAGTGGCTGCTTCCTCGACCGCGCAATCCAGCCGGCCGGCGCGAAGCTGTGGGCGGATGGAACCGGCGTAACATTTTATGGCATGTGGCCGTTCGCGCGCCAGTTTGTAACTTTCACCATCATGGGAAAGCGCATTGGTTCGGCGGACAATAATCAGTTCCTCGTGAACAATGATGGCACCGTAGACGTTCCATTTTCCAATGGAGCCTCCACGAGCCATGCCCCAGCCGGCGACTTCTCGGTTTGGGACGTGAATAACGCGGCGATAATTGGGGATGTCAACCTTGCAGATGGGTATCAAGCATTTGTCTTGGACCCCAACGGCACGTCCTACGGGCTGTCGGGCTATGACATCGTGGCCGACCAAACCTATGAAATTACGAAATACATGGCTTACTTCGGCCTTCCCTATCGGCGCCGCGGTCGAACCTTGCGCCCGCTGCTCGGCTCGCAGAATGGCCCGACGCCGTTCGGCAAGACGGTGCGCAACGCGCGCATGGCACTGAGCGTTGACCACGCGCATGAGATTTCGATTGGATCAACCTTCCCTGCGGTAGACTTCGTATCCCCCGCAACGCTGGCGCCACTCACGCTGACGAAGGGCGGCGCGGCGGATGAAACTGCGCTCGGCATCGGTGATTTGACCAGCGGCATCTTCCGTGACAATGTGACGGACGACTACGGGTACGACGGCACACTCTGCTGGGAACAGACGGAGCCGTATCCAGGGGCAATTATTGGTGTGGGCGGATTTTATTCGGTAGATGACGTATGAGCGGCGCAGGCGCAGGCGTATCCGACATCTTCAGTGGCATAGGCGACTTTGCGGCGGCTTCCGGCTACCGTGAGGAAGCGAAAGCGTATGCTACGGCTGCGAAGCTCTCGACTGAAAACGCTGGGCTTGTGAAGCTGTCTACGGGCATCCAAGAGACTGAAGCTACACGCATGGGCTTGAAGGTCCAGGGTGCTGTGCAGGCGGGCGCGGGCGCGAATGGTGAAAGCCTCTCGGGTTCTGCGATGGATGTCCTTCGGTCGAACGCGCAGCAGATTTCACTGCAGAAGAATTTGGTCGCGTTGCAAGGCGAGATCGACATCAAAGGCTGGGAAGAAAAAGCTGCGGCCGATACTGGGCAATCGAAACTAGCGTCGGCCGAAAGTACGGCTGCGCAAATCAAAGGTGCCGGCAGTATCCTCGGCGGCGTCCTCTCGATCTTCGGGCTCTAGGCGATGGCAAACCTTCCAGAATACACATCCACAAAAGCCGTCGAGGGTCTTCACCCCACTGACCTCGGCGTCTCGGGCTTCGAACAACTCGGCCGGCGCACGAACCTGTTGGCGTCGAGCTACGCGGAAACTGGCGCCGCTCTCGGCCGCGTAGCCGAAGGTGCCATCAATGTGTACGAGCAGCATCAAGCGCAGCAGGAGGATGCTGGGCTCGCGTCCGACCATGCGGCTGCGTACTCTGCGCTCTCGTCTTCCCTCGATCATGCGCTTGCGACGGCGGACCCGAACGACCCCGATGCTGCGAAGAAGTGGATGGATGGGACGCTGGGTCCTACCCTCGACAAGTTTGGCGCTGATGTCACATCTAAGGGCGGACAACTCAAGGCTGCGCAACTCAAAGCCGCCTTGCGCATGGAGTTCACCCAGCGCGCAGTCGGCGCCCAATCGACGCTGGCCGGGGTAGCAGTCGAGAATGCCGGCAACACGGCGCTCAACCTTTTTTCGAACGAAGCACGCGAACACCCCGAGAGTATGGAAGCAACTATCGGGGCCATGCACCTATCGATAGAAACACTGATTTCGTCTCACCAGAACCTCTCGCCGGAAACTATCGCGAGGCTGCGTGAGACACTCACGGAAAAGAGTGACAAAACGATTGCCACTTCGGCTGGGCAAGGCTGGGCTGAGAAAGACCCCGCAGGGCTGCAAGCGGCAATTGACGCCGGGAAGTTTAACGCCTACTTGACTGGCCCCGAGATAAAGGGGCTCACTGGCTTCGGCCGTGAGTTGAGCAGTGTACAGGATGCTCTGCTGCGCAAGAAGAACAAGGATGGCGCCGACGCGGACCTGAACCAAATCCAGAGCGAGATCACGGTTGACGCAAACGGTCATGCTACCGTTTCCCCGAAATACTACGGCGACATGGCGACATGGCAGTCGAAGTGGGGCGGGCAACCGGGAGCGGCTGAAGTCGTCGCGGAGAAGTTCCGCGCAGGAGTTGATTTCGGCCGCGCCATTGTGAAGGACCCCACCGGCCATGTAGATGCGGCGACCTACGAAGACTTGCGCACGCGCACGGACCCAAATTCGCCGCGCCGCGTAACAGAGCCGGAACTGCAGCGCGCGTTCGCAGCCGGCCGCTTGTCGATGCCAGACTATCGCGAACTCAGCGCGGTAATCAAGCCGGGTGCCGATCCGGCGATGGTGCAGAACCGCATGGACCTGAACAAGTTCCTCACCGACATGGCTCCCGCGATCAAGCAGGGTACGAACCCGATGATCTCAATGGCGGGCGGTCTCTTGGCTCGCCAGTTCTATAACTTCAGTGTGGAAGCGCGGAACCGTTTTGACGATGGCATTCGCCGCGGCGTCTCGGCCGATGATATGTTGCGCAACGTCAAGAGCCCAGAATACCTTGGCCGCATCGTACCGCGCTTCATCATTTCCCCGGACAAGCTCCTGGCTTCACCGGGCGGCATCATGCACATGAATGAAAACTCTGGTCTCCTGACCCAGCCTACGTCTCCGGGGGGTGCAGCCCCAGCGGCTCCTGCCGCTGCGGTGCCGGGCGCTCCGCAGATCAAGCCGGGCGAGAGTGTTGAAGATTTTGCCAAGCGCTTGCACGGGGTCAAGTAAATGGCTGAACCCGGACTGACCCCACCGCCCGAGGAAGCGCCCGGTGCAGTGATGTACCGGCAGTTGCTCGCGGGTGGCGCCCCACAGGCGGGCGTCGATCAATACAAGGCGAAGCTCTCCGCGCAGATGCAAGCTGGTGGCGTGAAGCCCGAGGATGTGGCGAAGTATTGGGGCGATGACGCGAAGGCGCCTCCCCCGTCGCTGGCCAATCTCGCGACTTCAACCATCGGCTCTTTGCCGCCCGACAAGCTCGCGAAGATCGCGGCCGACCCGCTGGAGAACTTCCTCGCCGGTATGCAGGACACTGGCGAAGGCCGACTACTGCGTGGCGGTCCGCCTGACATCATAACACCCGAACATGCGGCTCTCGTGCCGGTCATTATGAACGCGCTCGGCCAAGCGGCCGGCAGTCTGCCTTCGTACTTCGCGGGTGCGGCTATCGGTGCTCCTGCCGGTGCTGCTGCGGGTGCTACAATCCCGGTTGCCGGCGAGACAGGTATCCCCGAAGCAGTCGGCGGTGCAATGGGGCAAGGCGCAGGCGGCATGGCCGGCTCGCAAATGTTCCGCCAAGTCGTCATGGATTTCCAGAACGGCAATATCAAAGACTTCGGAACCATGTGGGGCTCGATCACGAAAGCATTCTATGATGCGCGTGACGCCGCACTGACCGGCGCCGCAATGGGGCCGGCTGGTCTTATTGGGAAACCAATCCAGAAAGCCGTGGGTGCAGTAGGCGGCAACTTCATCGGCAAGGTCGCCGGCAAGACGGCGAGCGTAGGCACACAGGTTGCTGTCGCTGCCTACACGGGTGCAGCCCTCAAGGGGCGCTTGCCGACGCAAGAGGATTTCGAGACTGGTGCAGCCGTGATGCTGGGCTTCGAAGCCTTCCACGCAGTCGGCGGGCGCGCAGTCGCGAGCGAAGCGGCCAACCGGGTGATGACGAACCTCGGGCGCATTTGGGTTCACACTGGCTTGTCCCCGAAGGACGCCGTAGCGCGAGCACAACATGACCCGGTAATCCGGCAGGAGATACTTGCGCAGGACCCTGGCGGCAACCCCGTGACGCCGAACATCAAGGTCCAGGCGCCTGGGGAACCGACGCCCTATAATGGTCCCGCAGAGCCCAAGCCTAGCCCCACCGGGGCGCCTGTGGCTGACACGGGCTTCCGCTGGAACCCGGACCTGATCAAGCCCGAGACCTCCCCGAACATCACCGACCGCAAGTCGGTTGAAGATGACCTGGGTGGCCACATCGCCATGTCAGTCGATCATCTGCTCCCATTGTTCAAGAGCCTGGAAGGTTCCGCGGACGATGCCGTGTCGCCCCCGCAGGGCATGGGCTCGGGCGGCGCCATCGGCCGCTACCAGATCACACCCGGCACCGCGCGCCAGTACAACTTTGATCCCGCCCGGCTGAAGGACCCCGCCTATAACACACAGGCGGCGACGGCGATCTTGACCGATCTGTTCCATCGCTACCGCGGCAACCTGGACGACATCGCCCTTGCGTATCACAGCGGCGAAGGGACAGCGAACAAGTGGATCGCGGCTGGCCGTCCGCTCGACCCGAAGGTCATGGGCGAATACGGGATGAAGTACGTCCTGCACGAGCGGAGCCTTGAAGGGCACCCCGGCAAGATCGATATGACAATCCCGGAAGCCGCAGTAGGCTCTGCCGAGAGCGGACCCCCGCGCGCAGAAATGCCGGCTGAAGACTTGTCGCGTGGCGAAGTGAATGACCGCGTGGACAGTATCATCGGGGAGAAGCCCGACCGCCTCGCGAACACGCTGAAGTGGGACCTCGACAACCTCTACAGCCAGTGGGTCAGCGAACTTGGCCCGGCCATGTCATTCGACAGGCTGCTCGATGCGGAAGGTGCGCGTGGCATAGGCGACAATGGCGGGCCACCGATTGTTCCCGACAGCAAGCTCGACAAGATGAATACCGAGGACAACTTCCGTCAGACCTACGCGAGCGATCTGCGCGCCGGCTTCTTCGCAAAGTACGGAACCCTCTCGCCGGCCGGGCTCGACGCCTCCGGGCGCCGCGAGATCGTACAGACCAGCGACGACAGCTTCATCAAAGCCTACACGTTGGCGAAGGATGCAGGCGGCGACCGCGCGGGCTTGGACCGCTACCAGTTGGCGCTGCGTACAATCGAGAAGGAAGGCCAAGGCATCCACACCAACATCCGGCTCGATGACGCAGAACGCATCGTCAAGGAAGACAGCGTGAAGTATGGACCCGCTGCGGAAATGATGACCCGCGTGCAAGATGCTTCGCTCGACTACGCCCGCGAGGCTGGCCGCTTCTCCAGCGCCCAGGTGGACCGCATCAAGCGCGCGAACATGCACTATGTCACCTATGCGCCGATCATGGGCGAGAAGCCAATCCCCGGTGCCGGGCGCAACAAGTTCACACCAGGCACCGGCCCGAAGAAGATGGAAGGCGGCGACTACCAAATCCAGGACCTCATGCACGCCCGTATGCAGAACGTGCAAATGATGATCCGTGACGGCGACCGCAACATTGCAGTGGGCGGCGTCGTGCGCGCGATGGAAGCGAACCCGGAACTTGCCAACACCCTCGGCTTCCGGGAAGTCAAGGGCGGCGATCTGCGCGAGATTACTGGCGGCGATCAATACTCCGCGCAGCTTCGCGAGCAAGGCATCAATGAAAAGAACTGGGATGATGTGAAGGCGTTGGCCCAGGCGCGCAACATCAACTGGGACAAGAACAGCACCCGCTTCCCCTTCTACGACGATGGCAAGCTGCGCGTCTTCGAAGTCTCCGACCCCGAAATGGCGGCGCTGTTCCGTGGTACCGACCCGAAGTTCACGGGTGCCGCAATTACCGTATTGACGGAACTAGCGCGACTGCAACGTAGTGGCATCACACTCGACCCCAGCTATGGTCTGCGCATGACGCTACGCCACGAGGTCACGTCTACAATTTTCGACAAGAATGGCGGCTGGTATCCCTATCAAGACTTGCTGCGTGGTATCTCGCATGTGGTGGGCAACTCCGACTTCTATCGCAAGGCTCTCGCGAATGGGGCTGTCGGCGGGGCAATGTCGGAAATGACAACCAACTATCTGGACCGCGATCTCGACACCATCATGGAGAAGACAGGCACCAACAACGCCCTATGGAACACGGTGCGCCACCCGATCCAGTTTGCCGAATTGATTTCGGAGCGTGTTAGTGCGATGGCCCGTGTCGGCTACGCCGCGCGTATGGAGCCAACCCTCGGTATTCTGAAGGCGTCCACTGGCGCCCGCACTGCGAAGATCGACTTCGCAGAGAAGACCTCCAGCGCATTGGCCAACACAATCGCGCAGGCAACTCCGTTCCAGCGTGCTCGTGTCCTCGGCTTGAAGCAGCAATATGAAGCAGTCACGCAGCGGCCACTGATGACTGCGGCCAAGCTGATCATGTTCACGGCGATCCCGGCTGCGGTCTTCCACGTTCTAAATAACATGATGGACAAGAGCGGGGCAGTCCCCGCAAACGAACAGTACAACCAGATCAACCGCTTTGAGCGCGACACGAACTTCATCACGCCACAGATCGGCGGCATTCGCATCAAGCAGCTTGCGCCTCCGGGCATCGCAACGATGGTGAACGCGATGGTCAACCGCTTCCTGGACAATTACCTGGAGAGCGATCCGCACGCTTACGACAAATGGGGCAAGACGTTCCTGCAGGAGTTCAGCCCCGCCAGTATGCCAACACTGTCCGTCCCGCTTCTTGAAGCGACGACCAACTCAAACTTTATGAGCGGCCACGCGCTGATCCCCGACAGCATGAAAGCGGCCAGCGGGCCGATGCAGTACACGAACAACACAACCGCGGTCGCGCGCCTGCTCGGCAAAGCTATCGGAATGACGCCCCTCGACTTCAAACTCAGCGATGCCACGCATACGTCCTCACCTATCGTGCTGGAGCAATTCGTCCGCGACTGGGCAGGCACGACCGGCATGGCCGTACTCTCGGCGCTGAACTATCCGCTGACCGGCCATTTCCGCTCGGATGATCGCACGGCCAGCGTCCTCGACATCCCGTTCGTGCAGAGCTTTTTCATTACGCATCCGTCCGCGAACCCGCAGACCCTCTCGGATTTCTACACCGCGTATGACACGCTGCAGGAAGCACACGCCGACCGGGTACTGGCGACGACGCGGTTCATGGAAACTGGAGACCCCACCGAGATCAATCGATATGGGCAGAACCCTGCCGCCTATGTTAATCTGGCGAACACGATGAAGTCTCTCCACTACCAGGAGATCGCGATCATCGCGACCGACCACAATGATAAGCTGACCATCGCAGAGAAGCGGCAGAACATCGCCAGCCTGAGTGCGGCCTACGTCGCGACCGCGCAGGCCGGTTTGCAATTCATAGACGCTATCAACAAGGGGACGCCGTAATGGTTCAGAGATACCTCAAGCCAATCACCCGTGCGCGCGGCCTGCGCTCCCCGCTGCCGCCTAACGCGATCCTGGCCGGCGCGAAGACCGTCCAAACCGGCACACAGTTTCGACAGATGGGCAAGCGCTTGGTCGTCACCCCGGCCGGGCAAGTCAACACCGAAATGGATTTTTCATCCATCACTGGCGCCATCACTATCGCCGCGGACGGCACCGCCAGCACGGTCGGTGCGAGTGGAACTTTTATTTCGGGAGACGCTGTACCTAAGACTGTCACCGTGGTAAACGGTTTGATCACGGCGATAGTCTAGGACCTATCGGAACTACACAATTTTATAGGGTGTATACATGACTGTCCAGATCGATTGGAATTTTATTGCGCAGCAAGAAGGCTCCAAGCTGAACGGCTATGTGCCTGATCCGTACCACAGCCACAGCGGCGTCACGATTGCCTCGGGCGTAGACCTCGGCCAGATGACAGCGGCCGAGATCGTCGCAGCCTACCCACCTGCTTTGGCGGTAAAGCTGACCCGGTACGCCGGCCTGCATGGCTCCGTGGCCCAAGCGGCTCTCGAGAGGACCCCGCTGACGATCACCCAGGACGAGGCGAACCTCCTCAACCAACGGGCTCGTGCGGTCACTGTGGCGGGCCTGGAGCGGCAGTATCTTGTCGCCACCGGCAAGACCCTCGACAGCCTGCCCCCGGCCGCACAGACCATCCTGGCCAGCGTGACGTTCCAATATGGGACGCCCTGGGTGCGGACGCCGAACTTCTGGCACGCCTGCCTCGACCGCAACTGGGCGCTTGTCATAGCGGACCTCCGCAACTTCCATGATGCCTACCAGCCGCGGCATTCCCGCGAGGCCGACTACCTGGAACAGCACCTTCACGCTTGACATTTTATTGCGCGACGGGTTAAGGTTCAGGAGATAAACGAACTCGACCTGGAGCCAGAACCATGACTGTCAGAACTGACTTAGCATCGGCAGTTGCGGCTGTAATTGTTTGGGCCGGAAATCACAAAGCCTACATCGCGACGGCCGTGATTGCTTTCGCAGTTGGCGCAATTTTATTCTAACATGGCGGCGCCCAAGCAACTGAGGGCGGGGGATGCACGCTTTCTGGAAGCCCTTCGCACGGTCTTGCAGGAGCATGTGGTTGCGCCTGTGGCCCCGGTTGCGCCCATAGCCCCCGTGCCGCTTGTGGCCCCCGGCCTGACCGAGTTCAGCAACACCGTCATCTACAAGCTGGGGTCAATCGAGAGCTTGCTCAAGGAAGTCAACACTGGCCTAGTCACCCACGTCACGGCCGACGCCCTCTACCACGGGGCTACGGATGACCGGCTCGGATCGCTTGAGAGGTCCCGCTCTTGGGCTCTTGCTGCGGTCGCGATCCTCTCGACCTTCGCTACCATCGTTTCGAACTATGCCGTCAAGGCATTTCACATTTTCGGGTAAGTCATGGTGGGGCGAACGATTGCAGTCTTGCGCTTCCTCAACGTCCTGGACGACGACATCAATCGGCTGTCGCCTGTGAAGATCAACACCTGGGCTGCGAACCTCGGCGCTGTTAGTACGGCTGTTGGAACGGCCCTAGCTTGGGTCGGGGGCCACACGGCCGGCATTGAGACCATTGCGATGGCCTCGGCGGGCTGGCTGACCCAGGCGCACGCGACCCGGCACTTTGACAAGCGCGAACGAAACTTGCAAACTGCCCGTCTCGCGGGAGCCCCTGATGTTCACGGAAGCTAAACTGATCGCCTACGCTGTCGGCGCAATAATGTTGCTAGGCGCAGGTGGATATGTCGCATGGGAAATTCAAGCCAAGCGGATAGACGACATGAAAGTCGCCAATCTGCAGAACATTAACGACGCCTGGAAGGCTGGCTGGGCCAAGCGGGACCACCAAGACGAGATCACCCTCGCGTCCAACGCGGCCAACGGAACCGACCAGGGCCACATCAACGGCAACACACAGGAGATCATTCGCTATGTCACGAAGTACATCACTCCCACGGACGATGCTGCTTGCCATCTGCCTCCTGGCTTTAGT
>QGNH01000349.1_pt1 | contig 11400 bp, 17 predicted proteins | sample 1735481 | NCBI WGS metagenome assembly QGNH01 (sample SAMN09239004, study PRJNA386568) | Viral metagenome, whole genome shotgun sequencing project. | reverse complement strand
TACAGTGAAGCAACCGTCAATGAGATGAATGACAAAACCGTCAAATATCAGGGGAAAGATGTCCCAATGTACGACGCCACTCAAAAACAGCGGTTATTCGAAAGAGAAATCAGAAAAGCAAAACGAGAAGCGTCAGCGCTTGAGGCAGCCGGGTTGGATGCGACTCAAGAAAACTGGGGAGTTAGAGCGCTTCAGGCACAATTGAGAGATTTTATTAAGCAAACCGGATTAATGCGGCAACCGGTGCGAGAAGTGATCTAATAAAAAAGCCTGCCGGTTGGGGCAGGCCTCTTGCTATTCGGTTTTCGCCTTTGGTGGGCGTCCGCCCTTTTTGCCGTTGATGCGGCTGGCGGTCTGCTTGGTCTCACTGGTTGACGATCCACCAAGAGAGCCAAGTTTGCGGGCGTAATAGGATTTGGCCCATGCATCGTATTGCTGTGGGGTGTATCCAATTCCAAGATCAATTTCTCTCGCCCGGATCATTTCGGCGTCTTTTGCGGCATCGTATCCGGTTACCTGCCACGAGCCATCGGGCCGCCGCTCGATCATGCCGACGCCATCAACCCAGACCGCATCGCCGTCAACTTTTTCAGCTCCCTGGTGCGCCTGGCCGTTGCGGTAGGCCGCTTGCATGAGTCTGATGATCGTCGCCTGTTGCACAGGAGTAAGATCATCATAGATGTTGGCTGCTTCAAGTGCGGTAATGTGCGGCTCAACCTCGGACGGGATCATGTCCGGTAGCAGGGGGTGGGAGGGTTGTCGGATCGAATAGGGTCGCAGCTCTTCACCATCGGGGGAAAAATGTTTAGCCATTTTGATTATCCTTCTGCCGGCCTATGTCCCGACCGGCGGGGATTGAGATTTATCGATTGGCGTCGCAGTCGCCGTAGCAGTAGGAGTGGCACTTGCGGCAGTAACCGTTTTTGCCATGTTCAGGTTCTGGATCTGCCTCATCAAGCACGGGAGGCTTTTGGCTCTGGAGTTTTCCGAGTTCGGCCCAGAAAGCAATCGCGGCTTCGCGGGNNCTTGCGGCAGTAACCATTGACGCCGTGCTTGGGTTCGGGTTCAGCGTAATCCTCATCACGCCTCGGCGGCTTCTGGTTTTTCAGAGTTTCGAGTTCGGCCCAAAAAGCCATCGCCTGTTCGCGGGTTTCGCCTACCACTGGTTCAGCCATGTATCCGTTTTTGTCTAGCCAACTCATCTGGTAGATTTGGCGACCGGTCGCTTTATGGGTCAGAGTTTTTCCGCTTGTCCCATCCCAGGATGACCACGAAAAAATACTGTTTTCTGCTTTGTCGAAGTTGTACTTGGTGCTGGTGGTGATTGTCATTTCCGCTCTCCTGTTTGTTTCTGCCTGCCTGATTTGTTAATACCATTGTATCCCAATCGGTTGGGTTATGTATTAAAATAAGATTAGAGTATCATGAGAGATAATCTCAAAACAGTCGCTGTAGAATGACCTAAAAAGGGCATTGTAACCCAATCGTTTGGGTTTACGGGGATTTTATTTGAATTTTGACCCCCATATATAGGGGGTAGTATGCTATTATCGGGATTATTGTCCATATATGGGGGGTGTTTTCGCGAGTTTCGCCAAAAACAGGGGGTGTAGATATACCTGTTGGCGAAATAGATCGCTAGGATCGCCTAAAAATGGCATCGGGGAGAGGGCAATCTGACAGAAATTGGTATATTTGAATTTGTGTAATGCAGTGTTTGACAGCTTGTTCAGTCCCCGAGTGTGTTGTATTGTTGAATTTGCTATTATCTCGTTATCCGGCGAACGTAAAAGGGCCGGGCATTGGGTGACAGAAACCACCTTAAACGCTTAGATGCGATTGGACAAGGAGAACAGGCAATGAATAAAGAGGATTTGAAAAAGTTGGGCTTGACAGACGAAGCGGTGATGGATCAAATCATCGTCTTGCACGGCAAAGATATTGAGAACCATAAGGCCAAGTTGACCACGGCGCAAACTGAAGCCGACGGCTTGAAAAAGCAGTTGACCGAGGCCGGCGTAACTATCGAGGGTTTCAAAAAGCTTGATGTTGAAGGCGTGAAGAAATCCGCTGATGAATGGAAAGCGAAAGCGGAGCAGGCGCAAAAAGATGCTTCCGCTCAAATTTCTCAGCTGAAATTCGATCATGCCCTGGATGGCTCTTTGTCGGCGGCGAAGGCCAAAAACGCCAAAGCGGTCAAGGCTCTGCTGCAATCTGATGCGCTCAAGCTCAATGAAGATGGCTCAATCCTGGGCCTCAAAGAGCAGCTCGAAAAGATCAAATCCGAAAATGATTATCTGTTCGAAAGCGATATCTCAACCCCCAGGATTGTAGTGGGGGCGCACAATCAATCTGTCATCAAGGACGCGGTGACTGACGCGGCGAGAAAGGCTGCTGGACTGCCACCCGCCAAATAAGGAAAATTAAGAAATGGCAAACTCAATTGGTTTAGTTACCAAATTTATGCCCATTCTGGATGAAGTTTACCGGGATGCAGCTGTAACTGCCCGGATGGATGCTCCAACGAAGCCTGTCAACTTTGGCGGCGCGGATGTTGTGGAGGTTTTCAAGACTTCCGTTGTTGGTTTGGGGACGTATGACCGGGCGACCGGATACCCTAAAGGTGACGTGACTGCCACCTGGGAAGCGCTGACCCTTTCAACCTCTCGCGGTCGGGAATTTTCAATCGACCGGATGGACGACGAAGAGAGCCTGGGTATGGCGTTCGGCACCCTGGCCGGCGAATTTATCCGCACTCAGGTTGCTCCTGAAATTGACGCTTACCGGTTCGCAAAATATGCCAGCACGGCCAGTATTCAAACCACCACCGGTGCAACTTTGACTTCCGCAACCGTTTTGGCGGCGATTGATGCTGCCGCTCTGGCGCTGGACACCTATGAAGTTCCTGGTGATGGGCGCTTGCTTTACCTGTCTTCCAGTGTCAATAAAATGCTTCAGGCTGCCATCACCCGTATGCTGGGCAATGAAAACAGCGCCGACCGTCGCCTGACCAGTCTGGACGGAATGACTATTATCCCGGTACCTCAAGGCCGCTTTTACACTATCTGCACGCTGGATGCTGGCGCCACTTCTCCTGCTGGTGGATATGCCAATGCCGGAAAGGGTATCAATTTCATGCTGCTTCATCCCTCTTCTGTTCTCCAGGCCACCAAACTGGCACAGTTGAAAATCTTTGATCCTGAAGTCAATCAGAGCATTGATGCTTACAAGTTTCAATACCGCCTGTATCATGATGCATTTGTGTATGACAACAAGGTCAAGGCGATCTACCTGCACAAGTTGGCGTAAGGAGATTAAACAATGGCTCTCGAAAAAGTTGATGGAATCGACTGGCTGGCTCAAGAGCAAGCCAATGAGGACGTGATTGCCGCTGCGGTTGCTGCTAATTCGGTAGTATCCGTAATTGCAACTGATGCAGAGGCAATCACAGGAACTTCAACAACCCTGGCCCTTACTCCGGCAAACTTGCAAGCTGTTCTAAAAGCAGACGCGTTGATAATTTCAACTGCCGCTCTTGGAACTGTGCGCTTGATTCACGGGGCGATCACAGCTAGTCATGCGGCCATTGCCAGCGGAACGATTGCTGGAGTACGCGGGCTGGTGACTCTTTCGGGCGTGATCAGTGCCGGTGGCGCCTACCTTTACGGCGCGCAAGGCAAGTTGATTGTAACCGGCACAATGAATCATGCCGATAGTCGCCTATGCGCTCTTATCGCTCAGGTAGATACGACCGGCGCAACGTTGACAGCCGGTCAACTTTCAGGCCTGTGGGTTGATCTGGCTGGCATTGCGGGCGCGGGTGGCGGGCAGTATAACGCCATTCGCGTGACCGCGGCCGCGGGTATCAAGCCCAATGCTCTGATGTATTTCCAGGGAGACGCGAGTTTCATGCTTGATATGATGGCTCCTTCTGGCGGCGCTCAGAGTTTTGTAGTGGCTGCTGGAACAGGCGCTGGCTCTGCTGGCGCTGCAACCGGTGTGGCCGCTCAGGTCATAAAGGTTCAACTTGCAAGCGGAACCACTTACTATATTCCGCTCTTCGCTGCCAACACATAAAGGCAAATATGATTATCACTCGTAAATCCGTTGAAGCGCGTCTGGTACAACTCCGCGCCGAACAGGAACAAGTGAAAGCTAATCTGGTGCAACTCCAGGCCAATCTGAACGCCTATGATGGCGCAATTCAAGAGGCTTCCTTTTGGCTTGCACAGTTGGATGCAGAAGCAACCCAGGCGTCGGTGCCCGCGCCCGAATTGTAAGGATCAAAAGCGATGACCACATCCTATGTGACATACGCGTACTACACCACAACGTTTTTAGGTGTGGCCATCGCTTCGGGTGACTTTGCCAGGCTTGCTTTACGGGCTTCAACTGTAATTGACCAGGTGACCTTCAACCGGGCCGCGGCAATTGTCCTGGCCACCACTGACACTGACACAATCGACTTGATTAAGCAAGCCACTTGCGCGATTGCCGAAGAGATACTGAGTATCGAGGCGAGCGGCAATGTGGACGGTATTCAGTCCGAATCAATTGGATCTAATAGTGTGACTTACACGAAAGGAGCTTCTGCTCAACTCACAAGTCAAGCAAAATTGGTGAAAGCGGCCAAACTCTACCTGGCTTCAACTGGGCTGATGTTCCCTGGTTTTGCTGAAGGCGAATATTCCAAACAGGCGGATGACGATGCGTACTAATGCAACGGCGACGATTTTTAACAAGTACATTGATTCATCTACTCGATCTGAGCGGTATCAACGTACTCAAATCGGCGCCGTGGCCTGGGAAAATCGGAAAGCTTCGAATCTACTTAGATCGGGCGGTGCAATCGCCATTGATCAAGCAACGATCTTTATCCCTTTTGCCAATGGCACAAATTACCTCAAACCAATTGCCTGGCTTGCTGCGAAAACGGGCAAATGGACACTCCAAGAAGGAGACATAATCGTCAAAGGTTTGGTGACAGACGAGATACATGAGGCAGTTGTTTCTCCGGCTTCTCCTGCTTTCACTGTAACCATGCTCAAGGCAAAGTATGATGATGTGTTAGTTATCACATCTGTTGACACCATGGATTCGGGCAGTCTGGTAATGCAACACTGGAAAGTGGGGGCGCGCTAATGACCCCACCTGTAATCAATACACCTCAAGGAAGCATCACTATCAACGAGGCTGGAAAAGCCGAATTGAAATGGTTTACCAATTTCCAACCAAAATGGCAAGGCAATTACTCGGCCGCCCAAAAATTTTGTGACTCAGAAGTTTTAAGATTGTGCGAACCTTATACCCCCCTGCGCACGGGGATGCTTGTGAAGTCATCTATCCTGGGTACGGATGTGGGGAGCGGAACAGTGCAATGGATTGCACCCTATTCCAGGGCACAATATTTTTCACCCCGCAAACCTGGCAGTGAGACGGGTCCGTTACGCGGGCCTTTCTGGTTTGAAAGAATGAAAGTAGTGAGCGGTCCAACGATTATCGCAGGCGCGCGCAAAATTGCGGGGGCTGGATCAAAATGACAGTCCTGACCGCTTTGAAGACTTATCTCGCAACCTATAACGGTCTAGAGTCTGGCGCTCCGCTTTCGGTAGATTTTCTTGGAGCCAGGCCTACGGGATATGCAATTATTCCACTGCCAGGCGCAAAGATCATTGAAAAATATCTTGATGGCGGAAGTCTAAGAGAGTTCCCGTTTGCAATCCAATCAATGTTTTCGACCGTCGATGAAGCCGAGCGTCTGGAGAACAGCGGGTTTTATGAAGCACTTTCAGATTGGTTTGAAACACAAACACTCGCAGACACTTTGCCCACTCTGGCCAGTGGCAAAACCGCCACAATTATCGAGGCTTTGGGTTGGGGCTTTTTGTACGAACAGGGCCAGTCTGATACTGGCGTCTATCAAATTTCATGTAAATTAACTTACGAACAAACGCCATAAAGGAGTAAACAATGGCAACGACAATTAAAAGGTCTCAGGTCCAAACGTTTTTGAATATCACTCCCTCAACCGGCTTGGGGAATGAGGATTACGCTTTGATTGGCGACGGTGTCAAAACCGGCAAGATCGACTACAAGCCGAAAGTTACGGATGAGACTTACATCTCCGATGATAGTGCAACTATCACGGTTGACAGTTACGCACCGACCATGCCAGTCTCGCAAATCGCAAAGCAAGGTGATGAGGTTTTTGATTTCATCGACAGTCTGCGTATTGCCAGGGCCATTTTGGGCGACGCTGAAACTGATATCGTGAATGTCTGGCTGTACGAAACACCAGATGGAACCTTGTATCCAGCCGAACAGCAAAAGGTTTCGATCCAGATTGATTCCTTTGGCGGCGATGGCGGCGCGGCAGTTTCAATTGAGTACACCATCAATTTCATCGGCGATCCGATTGTGGGTAAATTTGATACCGCCGATAGTTCGTTTACAGCGGGCGCATAGGAGATACCATGACAGAAACAAAAGTGAAGCGGAGTCTGGTAAAAACCTTCCTGAATACTGGCACTCCCAGCTCACCCGTATGGGTGTTGATTGGTGATGGTGTTAAGTCGGCCAAGGTTGACTACAAGCCAAAAGTGACTGATGAAACTTATATCAGTGACGACAGCGCCACAATTTCAGTTGATTCGTATGCGCCGACAATGCCGGTGCCCATGACGGCAAAAGTGGGTAATGCGGCGTTTGCATACATCGACACTCTTCGCAAGGGTCGATCCGTTCTGGGCGATGCTGAAACTGAGATTGTCAATGTCTGGCTCTATCAGACACCTGGATATACCTGGTATCCTGCCGAAAAGCAGACTGTTTCAATTCAAGTGGATGACTTTGGTGGGGACGGTGGAGCTGCTGCCGCGCTGAGTTTCACGCTCAATTACATCGGCGATCCTGTTTTGGGCGCTTTCAAGCCAACCGCCACGGCCACATTTCAGCCCAATCCGGTATTAGCCGGCCTTACTGCGTTGTCAATCGGCGGTCATGCTCTGACTCCGGTGTTTGATCGGGATCATTTTTGGTACACGCTGGCGGTGTCTTCATCGTCTGACACCATCACGGTCACCCCGGACGCGGGCGGTGCAACCGCGGTAATCACCAACGGCGTGACGGTTGTTGCCAGTGGCGGAACCGCAACCTGGGTGTTGGGTGTAAACGTTGTGACCGTCGTGGTGACAAAAGGTTCCGAGGTTGTCACCTACACGATCCACGTAACTGCAACTTTTGCCACATAACGACAAAGGCCCGCTCGAAAGGGCGGGTTTTTTGAAAGGTGAATATGGACGGATTGACCCCCGGCAGAATGGTTCATTTTGTTTGTGGAGAAACTCACCGCGCTGCAATTATGGTGAATGTCTCCAATCAAGAAAAAGGATTGGCCGATCTTTTCGTTTTCTCTCTTCCGCAAGATGGAAGGGGAGGTTTTTTAATGGCAACTGAAGTCGAATTTAGCGAAGAACCGAGAGATTCAACTTGGCACTGGATTGAGAGGGCATAAATGGATAGTCTAAAAATCAACACCGGCACAAAACGAATTTTGATAAATGACGGCCCGGAGTTTTTAGAATTTAATCCAAGTGATTTAAGTTTCGCTGAGCGCTTTTATGGCTTGATTGGTGAGTTTGAAAACAAGATGGTTGAATATCAGGAGCGATCAAAGACCATTGACGCCAATACTGAGTTAGATACTCACGGCATTCCCATCAATTTAGCCGACCGTCTCGGTTTGATGCGTGACGCCTGCGAGTTTATCCGGGAGCGAATTGACCATCTTTTCGGCGTTGGTACGTCTCAAAAAGTATTCGGTAACGCCTTGAATTTAGACATGTTTATGCAGTTTTTCCAGGGCATTACACCATACATCCAATCCGCCCGGGCTGAAAAGTTGGTCAAATATCAGAAACGACCGCATTCAAAACGGGTGATGTCATAAACATTCTGACTGATGAATTGCCGACCGCCGTTCTGATAGGGGATACTGAGTATCCTATTGAGACCGACTTCAGGACATGTCTGAAGGTTATTTTGGCGTTCGAGGACACTGAGCTCACTGCATTCGAGAAACAGGGGAGATTGATCGACCTGCTATATCCTAAAAAACCGGATGATCTGCAGGAGGCTTTCAGGATCGGCGTCAAGTTTCTGGACGGCGGAAAAGCGACGGATGAGGATGAGGACACACCGCTGAGACTGTACTCGTGTGAAAAAGATGCAAATTTGATCTTTGCGGCGTTCAAACAAACTCATGGGATTGATCTGGAAACAGCGGATCTTCACTGGTGGAAGTTCCTTGCTTTATTTATGGACCTGGGTGCTGATACGGTGTTTTGCAACCTGGTTAGTTTGCGCAAGCGAATCAAAACGGGTAAGGCCACAAAAGAGGAAAAAGAAGCGGCCAGCGAAATGGGTGAGATGTTTGAAATACCCGAGTTTGACACTCGCACCCCGGAAGAAAGAGACCAGGAGGCTGAATTTATGCGGATGGTGGGAGTAAATAAATAATGGCTGCTGGATATGATGGCTCCATAAAAATTGACACCAGCATTGATTCCACCGGATTTAATTCAGGTGTCAGTAGTATTAGTAATTTACTTAAAGGTTTATTGAAGAAAGTTGCAATTGCATTTAGTGTAGCGGCGCTCATCAATTTTGGGAAAAAAGCGATTCAACTGGCTTCTGATTTTCAGGTAATGAAAACGCGTTTTGACGTGATATTTGGGGGACTTTCTGCTACTACCGAAAAAACGCTAGGTGATATTGCTTCTCAGACAAACTTCCTAAAAGACGATCTGATGAATTTCGCCACCACTCTCCAGGTGGCATTTCTAAATCTCGGATATACAAGTGAATCGGCTGCTACTACATCCATAGAAGCTATAAAGCGCGCTCAAGACTTGGCTGTCTTTTGGGGCGAGGACACTGCCACCGTGATTGACGCCATTCAAATGGGAGTGCTTGGAATGACACGGGGATTACGACAATACAATGTTGTAATTGATGACAACAAGATTAAAGCAAAAGCTCAAACATTGGGATTGTGGGATGGCGTAGAAGCCATGAATGCACAGACAAAGGCTGCTGCAACGTTACAAATCATACTTGATCAAACATCCTATGCTCAAGGAGCTGCCGTGGCGTCAACGAATACCTGGGCGGGTCAAGTGCGGGGTATTACCGAAGCCTGGAAAAAATTCACAGAGACGATGGGGTCCGGTTTTATTACGGCACTCATGGGAATATTTCCCATTATTAATTGGATCTTATGGCTACTTAATACTGCAGCGACAGCCTTTAGTCAATTGATGGGCCTCCTATTTGGTATCACCGTGCAAACAAATGCTGCAACTGCTGGATTGCAAGGTGCTGCGAGTGCTGCTGGCGATCTGGCGGGTAATACTGCTGCTGCCGGCAAAGCGGCAAAAGGTGCCTTGGCTGCCTTCGATCAACTTAATGTACTCCAGCAAGATCAGGGTACGGCTGGTGTGCCAGTTTTGGGTACTATCGACGTCGCAATGCCAGCCATGCCCGAATACAAAAAAATAACTGAGGGTTGGATTGCGGAGTTTGGCAAGCTATGGGATGATTTCTGGAAAGACCCCTGGGGAAACATCGTAAGAGCGGCTCAAGTTGCTTGGATGTGGATAGTCCAAACGGCAAAGAATGCCGCCGATGCAATAGCTAAATGGATTAATAAGGCAGTGGTAGATATTAGAAAATGGTTTCAGGATGCCTCGGACAACATTGCCAAGTGGCTAAATCAAGCGTGGATAGATATTCAAAAAGCTTGGGCGGACGCAGGCGCCTGGTTCAATACCAATGTGATTATTCCGATTGTGGCTTGGTTCAAGCAGGCTGCTGACAATATTGCCAAATGGATCAATCAGGCTTGGATAGACATTCAAGCCTGGTGGAAAGGGGCAGGCGCTTGGTTCTACGACAACGTTACAAAACCTGTATCCGATTGGTTTTCGCAAGCCTGGGCAAACATAAAACAATGGGCTATTGATACCTGGAATAACATTGTCAAAGCCTGGAATGGCGCTGGCGATTGGTTCAAACTTAACGTGACTGACCCAATTTCTCTTTGGTTCTCAACCGCCTGGACTGACATCACCAATTTTGTTTCAACCGCCTGGGATAATATTGTCTTAGCGTGGACAAATGCTAGCGTGTGGTTTCAAACCACTGTAATAGACCCGATCAAAGCCGCTTTCAAAACCGTGACCGATTGGTTGGGTACAACATGGAACAGTACTTTCACGGGAATTAAAGACTTTGTAAAAGGTACAGTAAACACGATCATTGGCTTTATTAATTCCATGATTAGTGCCGTGGTTGGCGGAATCAATGCAGCCATCAGTGCACTCAATTCGCTCAGCATAACAATCCCCGATTGGGTGCCTTTGATTGGTGGCAATCAATGGGGAATACACATCAATCCTGTTTCAGCCCCACAGATTCCTTATCTTGCAACCGGTGCAGTAATTCCTCCCAATGCGGCATTTTTGGCGGTAGTAGGTGATCAACGATCGGGCACCAATATTGAAGCTCCAGAAGCACTTATTCGCCGAATCGTGAGGGAAGAAACACAGGGAATGAACGGCGGGAACATTACAGTTACATTTGGCGGGACAATGGGTGAACTGATTCGATTGATGAATCCACAAATTATTAAAGAGAATAACCGCATTGGGAAAAGTTTGATTGTGGGGGTGATATCGTGATTATCATCGGTGGGCACACTTACAACATCCCAGTAGTATCGCTCACCCGAACGGCTGATTTTCTGGACAAATACGCCGAGCGAACAGAAGACGGTGTTTTGCATCGTGAACTGATCGGCGTTTATTTTAACTATAAGCTCCAACTTGGCGCTACCACTGATACCGCGGAATATGCGGCACTGTGGGACAAATTGACCGAAGCAGTTGAATTTCACTCAGTTACAGTCCCGGATGAGGACGGGGTAAGTTATACCTTCACGGCCTATTTTGCCAGCGTGGGTGATGAACTGCGAAAGATAAAGGACGCGGTTACGTTCTGGAAGACGCTCACGGTCAATTTCATCGCTCAAAGTCCCGCTCGAACCCCATGACTCATACTTCACCGTCAGTCAGTTTTGGAATTGGCTACGCCCTGGAAATCAAGCAGGACTCAATCCCTTCTGCCCCCGATTTACAACCGTTTTCCAATATCCTTGACTTGCGCACGGACAATGCTACCAACCGACCTTACGCAACTTATGAGCCGGATTTCTGGCTGCTGGACGGTGAATACAAATTCTTGCCGAGCGTCCTTTCAACCGTTCACATCGGAATGTTTAGCACGGCTATGAGTGGGTCGGATAGGCTGTTTACCGTGTCGCCTGTGCTGACCATAAACTTT
>QGNH01000136.1_pt2 | contig 11406 bp, 18 predicted proteins | sample 1735481 | NCBI WGS metagenome assembly QGNH01 (sample SAMN09239004, study PRJNA386568) | Viral metagenome, whole genome shotgun sequencing project. | reverse complement strand
GTTAAGATTACGGAAGTTATCACCAATACAGCAATGGAATTTGACTTCGCAAAACTGCCGAAAGAGATTCAGGCAAAGCTCGGACCGTTCGGCTTGAATCACAAACTTGGTGATGCAGCAGCAGGTTGTGCTGGGCAAGAAGCAGTGGATTCCATCAAGAAAGTGTGGGATGGACTGGTTGGTGGGAATTGGGCAGTCCGAGCTGCAAAGGGAGAGTCTGTCTCCATGTCTGCTCTGAATTCTGGTATCGACAAGCTTCCGCCCGCAGAACAAGCTGCAGCAAAGGCTCTGTTGCTGAAACTGGGCATCATGAAACCCGCAGCTCCTGCCGAAGCAAAGAAGTAATTAACCCATTACACTCCGTCTTGTTCAGTAATGTAAATAATTTGCATTGATTGGACAAGGCGGAGTCTTTTCTAAAGGAGAGAATCTATGTCATCTATCGTGAGGGTATCTCACTCTACAATCAGAAACTTGAATAGCTGCCCACGAAAAGTCTTATTTGAAAAGATACTAAGACTTTTTCCTGCTGTGGGAAGCATTGCTATGAGATATGGCAGTGGCTACCATGCTGGAATGGAAGCGTACTATAAGAATAATAAGGATATTATCAAAGCTATGGAGGCAGTTGTTGAGTTCTGGAAGAAACCTACCATTCAGACATTCAATGAAGATTATCGTAATCTTGAATCTCTACTCACTTCTCTAAGTCTTTACCACGAGCAATATCAACATGATAATGAGGTTGTAAGTGGTATTCCTGAAAAGAAAACAATCACGCAGATTCTCTTGACAGATGAAGAGAAAGTCCTTTATGGGGATATAGCTGTTGACTTCGTTGTCGTGATTGACTTAATTCTGGAAGTAGATGGTATGCAGTGGGTTGTGGATTTTAAGACTACAAGCGTTGAACTTTCTTATATGGCATCAAGAATGAGAAAGATGGTTCAATTGATGGGTTATCAGTTTACTGCTCAAGCATCATTTGGCAGCATCAACGGAACGATGGTTTATTACCATCAATTAAAGGCATCTAAAAGCAGAAAGACTGGTCTATACGGAGAAACAAAGACAGACTTCATGAAGTTCCCTATGATATTCTCTAATAAGGATTATGCTGATTGGAGAAAGTATGTTGTGTGGAACGCTTTTAAGATGCAAAAAGCAGTAGACGCAGGTTTCCCTCCCAACTTCAACAGCTGCTATGAGTTTAATAGTGCCTGTGCTTACCTACCTCTCTGTGATTATCCTAAGTGGGATATGGATAAGTTCTTAGTGATGGAAGGCTTTGTTGTTGTACCTGATGAAAGAGAAGAGGTGAGTAATGCAACTGAGTGATGAAATGAAAGAGAATGTTTTATGGTTCTGTATTGTTGTAGCTGCTATCTTTGTAGCTGCATTAACGTTAAGATAAGGAGAAAGATATGCATGAGCTTATAAGAGATAAGATTATAGAATTAGAGGAAAGAATAGAGCACCTGAAAAATATGGATGAGGATGTTACATTGGCAAGAGAGTTAATGCCAGATGCTTCTGTTTGGCTTGACTTCGAAGTTAATATAAACTGGGCTTGTAGTAGTATGGATGAAGTAAAGGACACTTTAAAAAGGTTTGCAGAAAAAGGATGTTTACTGAGAGTTTTTGATAAATCAGATACTAATCCTGCGTGGAGATTAAACGGTAAAAACGCTACAATTAGATTATCTCCTACATGGAGTAAAGATGAAGGAGCAGCTTGTAAACTAATACAGGTGGGATTGAGAAAGGAAGAGTATCCTGTTTATAAACTAGTGTGTCCAGATCTTCCTGTGGAGGAAATGCCAAATGATTAAAGTATATATTGCTTCACCTTACTCAGGAGATGTTAATAAGAATGTACGAAGGCAGATGAAAACATTTGACACACTAGCAGATGAAGGATATGCTCCTTTCATTCCTCAGTTATATCATTTCCAAGATCTTATGTATCCAAGGATTTATCATGACTGGATGAAATTATGCTTGGAATGGGTAACTTCATGTGATGTAGTGTTAAGATTGAAAGGTGATTCCGAAGGTGCTGACATGGAAGTTTCACTTGCGAAACGATCAGATATACCAGTTGTCTATTCGATTGAAGAACTGGTAGAAAGGTTCCCAACATGAGAACTGCTGATGAAAGCAAAGTAAAAAAGTTCTTTGAGTCTGGAAATACCAAGTTTATACAAGCCTGTGGTGCAGTTAAACTTACACCCACTCGCAGACAGGCTTCAAAGTGGCTTAACAAAAAAGGAATTGCTTACAAAGAAGGGAGATTCGCATGAGTGTAACTATTATAGCAAAACTTGACAAAGCGGGCAGTGAATGTAGTAGTTACTTTCACTATACGATTCGCAAACCTGGAGATTCCATAAGTGGAGGCTTGTATATTGACAAGAATATACCATTTCCAGATGAGATTATTATTCGATTTGTGAAGGGAGATGATAAACATGAGTGATCCAAAAGAGGAGATTGGAAAAATCATAGATGGTCTTGAAGAAAGACTAAAAGAGGAACAGATTAAGAACAACAGATTAAACCAAGAGAATATTAAGATTAAAAATTCTGTTGCTCGCTTGATTGAGCTGTTCAAGGAAGGAGATACAATATGTCAAACGCTAAAGACGTAACAGTAAACACAGAGTTCTTCAAGATTATGTCTGTTGGAGAACCTGGAACAGGAAAGTCAATTCTTGGCTCGTCTTTCCCAACTCCAGGTTTTATATTTGACTTCGCCAACAGTATTATATCTTATAAAGGTTTAGACTTTGACTATGAACAGTATGAGTTAAGTCCACTTGGCTGGACAAAGTTTGAGAAAGATGTAGTGCAAATTATTAAAGATGTAAAGGAAGGAAAGTATGTGTCTGTTATAGTTGATGATTTATCTGCTATGACATCGGTTTGTATGGAAAGAGCTTTACAGTTGGATAGTAAGAGAAGTCCAACTGGCGGTCCAGTCTGGAATGTCCACTACAGCATGGTTAGAAACCTTATGGAAGGTCGGCTCAAGCAGATTATGAATATGAACTGCAACATTCACTTTATTGCGCATCTGAATACCATACAGGATCAGGCTACGGGCAATATCACTGGTGTTGAGCCAATGCTTACAGGAGCCTTACCTGTGGTTATTCCAGGTTATTTCGATGAAGTTTATTATCACACAACTAAAAGAGAAGGAGGTGACACAAAATGGCTTATCCAGACAGTTCCGATTGGCTACAATCGTGCAAGGTCAAGATTGTCTGGAAAACTGCGGACACTACCAGATCTTCTACCTAATGACTACAACGAAATACTCGCATACCTGACAGGGAAGAAGAAGAAAGAACCTAAACAACCAAGTCCGACTAAATAGGAGATTACAAAATGGCTAAAAAGAATACAGCAGTAGATGAAAGAAAAGCGATTCAAGAAGAGGATACCAGCCTTGGACACGATGAGTTTCCAAACGGTGTTGGAGCAGATGAGTTTAAGTTCGATACAGAGTTTAATGTTGAAGAGGAATACAAGATTCCTCCTTTGGTTCCAGCTGGTAAATACGAAGGCTTTGTGACCAACGTTTTCTTCAGTGCATCTGACAATGCTCTGGTGTGGGATGTTACACTGAAAGCAGACAACGATGTTTTGATGTCAGATAATGAAATGCCTGTCAATGGTAATGTGATGGTTTATAAGAACTGGTTCCCCAAAAGTGGAGATGAGAACATCAGGACTAAGACAGGCAAGATGACTAAGCGTCAGGCTAAAATCAATATGATTGCTGACTTTAGCAAGAAGATGAGAATTGACATGAACTCACCTGAAGCTATTCTTGACGGAGTTAGTAATTCAGAATGGATTGGACTTGAGGTGATTGTTGAAGTTGAAGTAAGGGAGTATGAGGGGAGATTGAGTAATCAGATTAAGAATATGAGTGCTGCATAAGGAGAGAATATGAAAACTGAAGACTTCAACATACTTGTAAACAGACGAGTAGCTAAAACCAAAAAGGTACTTGTTGTAAAAGGTGCTGAGTACACAACCAGCGATGATGAAAGATTTCAGGCGTTTATAGATGGTGCTGAAGTTAATCGTTGCACACCAGCAATGTATGCTTTTGCTCTTGTAACAAAGCATTTTCTATCACTGAGAGACTTTGTTATCTTTCGTGAAGGTGATATAACTCCAAAGATCATTGATGATAAACTCGGAGATATCATTGTTTATATGCATCTTCTTGAAGGAATTCTCAGCGAAAAATTGTAGTGTCCACTTGCATAGGGTAGGTGGCAAGGGAGCTGGGGTAGCCGGATGAAATACTCCAGTTCCCTTTATTAAAGGAGATAATATGCGACTGGAAAATATGTACACTAATGTATTAAGTCTTTCACTTGAAGCATTAACTTTGAAGGTTGAAATAGATTCTGAAAGACGGTCAGCGATGATTGCGGAATCAATGCAAAAAATTGACATTGGTGACAAGAAATCAGTAGCACGACTAACAGATTCTGAAAAGGCTATATTGAAAGCACTGGGACTGAGTGCTAAGGACATTAAAGCATTAAGGGAGGCAACATGAGTGAATTCGTAGTTGTGAGTCCTTTTGATGTCAAGGTTAAAGATGGTATGCCAAGACTAAGAAAGGAACTTGGTAAGATAAAAGATTTAGCAGAGTCATTCAAGAAGTTCGGGCAATTACAGCCTATAGTGTGTAATCGCGAAATGGAGTTAATAGCTGGTGGCAGACGCCTTGCTGCTTGTATTGATGCCGAGATGGATGTAAAGATTGTGTTTGCTGACACAGTTGATCCTTATGAAATGAGGGAAATGGAGCTTGAAGAAAATATCCAAAGGAAGGCGTTAACTCCTGCTGAGGAAATTCAAGCAATCAGTGAACTGCATAATCTTAAGCAAACTTTATACGGAGAAACTACACAAGGTAAAGAAGGGGGGTGGACTACTGAAAATACTGCTGAAATTGTAGGAAGAACAAGACAGTCTATTGAGGGAGACCTTGCTCTTGCCAAAGCTTTAGAAGATTTTCCTGTCTTGGCGGAATGTAAAACAAAGTCTGATATTAAAAGAGCAGTTAGAGGTTTGCAGAGAATCACAGATTCAGTCGCTGCACTTACCAGTTATGATGAAAAGATAAAGAGTAAGGTGGACAAGTTTCAGTTCTTTCATGTAGATTGTCTTGAATATATGAAGACAATAAAAGATGAGAGTGTTGATATACTGTTCACCGACCCACCTTATGGCATAGATATCCATGATATAACGATTGGCTTAGGTGGCCACACTGGCAGTGACATTACCACAAGTGGATTTAAGTACGAAGATGGATTTGAAGAGTCTATGATGTTAGTTAATGAAGTTGCTAAAGAAAGTGCAAGATTTGTCAAAGAAACTGGTTTTGCTTTTGTATTCTGTGCTATTAGCAACTTTTGGATTATCAGATCCATGTTTGAATCAGCAGGATGGAATTGTTCCCAGCGTCCTATCATCTGGATTAAGAATGAGTCTGGACAAAACAACGCACCTGTTAAGTGGATGAGTGCAGGGTATGAATCTTTGTTGTTTGCAAGGAAACTTGATGCGAAGATAATTGTTCAAGGTAAGGTGGATTGGGTGCAGTGTCCTAATGTTGTACCTTCTGTTCGGGTTCACCAAGCTGAAAAACCCGTACCACTAATCAAGGAACTCATTAGTAGAGTAGCAATGCCAGGAGCTATCGTATTCGATCCCTTCGCAGGTAGTGGCTCTACTATCGAAGCCTGCTTAGAGTTGAAGATGTTCCCGATTGGTTGTGAAAAGTTGATTGAATCTTATGCTGTTGCAAAACAGCGGTTTGTAAATTACTTTAAAAACAAAGGAGAATAAAAATGGCTGATCAAATTAAGATGACAATTGGTGCGGACAAGTTGGACAATGTAGTCTGTGAGTGCGGGAACATAATGTTCATGACTGCCATACAGTTAAAGGATATTCCTGCACTTTACTCACCGTCAGGTAAACCTGAGAGACTTATGATTCAGTCAGGTTTCCTTTGTACTAACTGTGGTAAGATGATTCCGTTAAGACCAGATGAAAAGATAAAGATAAATGATGAAGTTGATAAAACGGATGTAGTGAAGAAAGATAATGTATTTGAGTTCGGTGGTGGAAAGAGAAAGGATAATTGATATGAGATCACCTGCAAGAATTAGACAACAAAGTTTGTGGCAAGCCAAGGGAAGTTTAGGATTGATTATGGCACATCTTAATCAACTCGCAAGAAATGACTATTTAACTCCTTTACTCAGAGAGAAGATTGGTATTGCCAGTGCAACAATTGAGATGGCAAGTGACTGTTTCAACAGTGAGATTGGATGGAAGGAGAAGATATGATCGTCAGAACTACAGGTCCGCCAGATTCGAAGATGTTCTTCCTTGGCGAAGCTCCAGGTGAGATTGAAGAACAAACTGGATTGCCTTTTCAGAATCCTCACGGAGCAGGTAGAGTATTTAATCTAATTCTTTCCCAAGTTGGAATTAACCGCAGAGATGTAAGGATTAGAAATGTGGCACTTGTTCGCCCTAAAGCAAATAACATGGGTGAATACTTCCATGACTCTAAGTGTACAATTCCTAAACCTGAGTTGATTGCTTGGATAGAAGAGTTAAGAACAGAGTTGGAAGAAAGCAGACCTAATGTTGTAGTTGCTATGGGAGCATATGCTTTATGGGCGTTGACTGGAATGAAGAGAATAAAAGAGTCCAGAGGTTATGTAATGGAGTCTACTTTAGTTCCAGGTCTGAAAGTCATTCCTACTTATCATCCACAAGCAGTAAACTATGAGTGGAAGTTGTTTGGTGTGTCCGTATTTGATGTTAAGAAAGCATACTTTCATTCAGAAAATCCAAAAGTTCCCGCAGATAAGACTCGATATATTGCACCTGCCTCTTTTGAGATGTTTATGGATTATCTCGAAACTATCAGGAAAGCGAAAAAACGATTCGCTTTTGATATCGAAGCTCATGTAGGAACAGCATTTCCTTACTTATTAGGAGTCTCTGACAATAATAATTATGGTATGAGCTTTTGGAATATGAAGAATAATGTTCCAACTATTGCACCAAGACAAGAGGCACAACTATGGCATAAGTTGGCACAACTTGGTAAAGAGTGTGAAGTTATTATGCACAATGCTTCATACGATAAAGCAGTTATGTGGCTTCATCATGGAGTATTATTTGAGAATGTCTGGATGGATACACTGATAGCATCTCATGTTGTGTTTCCTGAGTTTCCAAGAGACCTAGGATTTCTTGGCAGTATTATACTTGATGTACAACCTTGGAAGAACTTAGCAAAGGTAGATGCAGCAGTGTATAATGTTCTTGATGCCATAAGAACTTATGCTATTGCAGAACCATTGATGGGAGAAATCAAAAAGCAGAATCTTACAGCAACTTTTGAATTTGAGATGGGTATGATTGATCCTGCCATAATGATGCAACTCCAAGGTATTGCCTGCGATAACAGAAAGCGTTTAGAGTTGGTAGATGATAATACTATTGCTGCTAACAGACTAAAAGCAGAACTTGACGGACAGTTTAATAAACCTATTAACTTTAACAGTTCTAAACAAATGCAACAATTACTGTATTATGAGTTAGGTCTGGAACCTCAGTTCAAAAGAAGGAAGTCCACAGAACAAACTCGTATAATGACAGTAGATGCCAAGGCTATGAAGAGATTGGCAAGGAAGTATCCTAATCATCCTTGGTTAATAAAGATACTTGACTATAAGAAGTTGTTAAAGTTGGGTACTTTCCTTGGTGAAGAACCTTCTCCATCAGGTCGTTACCATACTTCCTATAACATAACTGGCTCAGCCAAAGAGGAAGAAGGAAGAAAGTCATTTGGTAGATGGTCTTCATCAGGTTCAATTATACTTTCTTATGGCAGTGGAAATCTCCAGAACATTCCGCCTGCAGCCAGAAAGATGTATAGATGTGACGAAGGTAAGGTGTTTGTTCAGGCAGATATGCGACAGGCTGAAGCAGTAATTGTTTCATATCTAACAGGTGATGTTCGTCTGCAGTACTTCTTCAAGAAAGCATTTGAATCACCAAAGGAAGAACAGAGCAAGTATGATGTTCATAAACTTACTGCAAGTCTTATGTTTGGAGTTCCTTATGACGAAGTCACTCCAGAGATTAGACGAGTTGGTAAGACTCTTCGTCATGCTTGTTCGTACAGTGCTGGACCTCAAGTTGTTGCTGACCAGTTGGGAATTGAACTGCGTGAGGCAAAGACTCTATTGGATCTCTACCACAAGAGTAATCCTTTACTTAAGGTGTGGTACAATACTATTCAAAATGAACTAAGAACCACAAGAAGTCTAACAACTCCATTAGGTAGGAAGCATCGTTTCTTAGATAGATGGGGTGACCAACTGTTCCGTAGTGCCTACTCATTCAAACCGCAGTCAACAATTGGAGACTTTCTAAATCAGTCCTTACGAATTCTGTATGATAAGTATGGAGATGAGTTAGATATAACACTCCAACTACATGATGCACTCTATTGTCAGTGTATTGATAACCAATCATCAATTGACAGGACTATGGAAATGATGACTGAGTGTATGGTAAGACCAATCACAATCGGCTTTGAAGAATTCATTATTGGAGTTGATTTTAAGATTGGTTACTACTGGGGAGAATTGGATGAGTCAGAAGATTTCGATCTACTTGCAGAGGAGGAAGATGAATGAATAAATCTGAACTCTGTTTAAAGTGTATGGAATGCTGTAAATACTTATCCTTTGAAATGGAAATCTCTGGTGAGACAGTAAAGTTTTATCGTTCTCGTAAAGTTAAGATGTATTTAGACAGTGAGAATATGAAACTGTTTGTAGTAGTTCCTCATGTCTGCGATAAACTTACTGATAAAGGATGCAGTATCTACGAGAAAAGACCTGACTCTTGTAAGTCATTTGACGGAAGAAAACATATAACAACTAAAGATGTTTGTCTTTGGGAAAAGGAGTAGATATGCTACAGCTTATAGTAGTAACAAGTGCCAAAGAACAACAAGATGTAATGGCATATCTTCACGAGAAACTCCACAGTGAATATTTTGCCGATCCATCTGTAAGTGTTATTCAGTCTGGCATTACCAAGATAGATGTTTATCATTCTGTGAAAGGAGTTAAGAATTTAGTGGTAACTTATAGAGTTGTAATTGTTCCAGTATCTATGTCATTAGAATCTTTGATGGGATTCTCGCATGGAACAAACATTAACATAAATAAGTTATTAGCAAAACTTGATAGGATGAAAGCAGAAGCAGTATCTTTTGTGAATGTTCATAAGATGCCATCTCCGATGGTTAAGAAACATAACGATGCCCTTGCAAAAGCAGCTCGTGGCTTATTCCAATAGGAGTTTATTATGCGACAGTTGAAAAGTTGGATAAACTCTTATGCGGAGTTTATGAAGAATACTGAACCTGCTGCAGTCTTTGATAAGTGGACATCACACTCATTGATTGCAGCAGCCTTGAGAAAGAAAGTAAGATTACCTTATGGAAGAATCAACTATTACCCGAATCTATATATCGTTTTTGTGGCAGAGCCTGGAATTGCTCGTAAGACTCAGGCTATATCATTTGGCGTTAAGATTCTCAATGAAATCCCTGACATCGTTATGTCTGCTGACCAAATTACCAAAGAGGCATTGCTTCAAGATCTTGAAGGAGCTGCCATGGATGAGCCAATACCAAGTGGAGAAACATTCAGACATAGTTCTCTTTCTATCATATCTAAAGAGTTTGAATCCTTCATTGGGCAGAAGAAAGACAACACAAAGATGATTGTATTTTTGACTGATATGTTTGATTGTGCTGAGATGCCAACCAAGTATAGAACAAAGAACTCAGGGAGTAATGTTATTCCTTCAGTATTTGTTAACTTGTTAGCTGCTACAACACCAGAGTCGTTGGCTTCATGCTTACCAGCGACAGCGGTAGGTGGGGGACTCACATCACGAATACTGTTCATCTGGGCAGATAACCGAAAGTGTAAGTCCCCTCGACCGTCACTTACTAATGCAGAAATTATCCTGCAGGAGAAATTGATAAAGGACTTGTATCAGATAAGTAGAATTGCGGGAGATTACTCTATGAGTCCTGAGGCAGATGCTAATTGGTTTGACTGGTATATGCAGTATGAGGAGAAAGACAAGAACAGAATCTGCATAGATAAATCATTTGCTGGATGGTACAGTAGAAAGCCAACTTACATTCTTAAACTTGCAATTAACAGAGCTGCAAGTGAAAGCAACGATTTAGTAATTGAGTGGAGACATATACAAGCAGCCATTGCGGACATCTTATCAGTTGAAAGTGACATGGGCTTAGTATTTAGGGCTATAGGTAAATCTGATGTCACAGGTGAAGTGGATCAGGTCATGCAACTTATATTTGATTATAAGTATATTTCTGAGCAGAAACTAATGAGTCTTATATGGAGAGATATTGATTCATATAAGTTTCAAAATGTGATTGAAACTGTATGCAAAACGGGAAGAGCTACGAAAGTCTTCAGAGGACCGAAAAACGAAGTTGGTGTGTGGTATAAAGCAAACTTATAAGGAGGAAGTAATGTACGAAATTCCAATAGTTGACGATTCAAAAAGTACAACAAACCGAAGAAGTGGAGTAATGCTCTGCTATCCCTTTGAAGAAAAGAGATTAAGAACTTGGAAACCGCCTTATATTATTCAACCTAAGTTGGATGGTGTAAGATGCAGAGCCTTATGTACTAATGAAGGAGTTACACTTGTGTCCAGTGAGAATCATGTCATCGACCTTGTGCCTCACATCAATGAAGCTCTTGTATTAGCAGATGGAACTTTGGAACTTGACGGTGAGCTATATGTCCATGGAATGAACTTTCAAGACATATTCAGCAGAACCTCAAGGAAGAAGAATATACATTCTGATTCTAGTAAGATTGAATTTCATATCTTTGATATAGTCAGTACATACTCACAAATAGACAGATTGGCTGAACTAAACAAGATTGGATTCTTTCTCAGAGCATATGATTGTATTAAGGTTGTTCCTTCCAGTATTGTAAGAGACTTAGATGAAGTCATGAAGATGTATGAAGAATACCTTACCAAAGGCTATGAGGGCTTCATACTGAGAGATTTATATGCTGGGTATGCAAGAAAGAGGTTCACTGGTATCATGAAGTTCAAACCTCATCAGGAAGATGAATATGATATTCTTGGTACGCAAGAAGAACTGTCGATTGATGGAGTTCCTAAAAATAGTCTTGGGGCTATCACTTGTCGTGGCAACGATAATACTGCTTTCAATGTTGGTACTGGTTTTACGCGGGATCA
>QGNH01000125.1_pt1 | contig 11410 bp, 23 predicted proteins | sample 1735481 | NCBI WGS metagenome assembly QGNH01 (sample SAMN09239004, study PRJNA386568) | Viral metagenome, whole genome shotgun sequencing project. | reverse complement strand
GAAAAGCCTTTCGCCTCATCCATCGTCTTTGCCAGTTCAATTTCGCGACAGGCCGCATCGTAGTGGAATAGGCCGGTTGGTTCCTTCTTCGCGAGCGCTGTCTGTGGGTTCGCTACGGCAGCTACAGAGGCGACCACTTCCGTACTGGCCATGGCCACCACTTCTTCGCGTTTCTTGGCTTTGGGCGCATTCGGTTTGCGTGCGGCCTTCTTCGCGACGCGTGCGTTCACTTCTTCGGCGGCCGCTTTCATCGCGGCGGCTTTCGTCATCTTCTTGTCGGGACTCTTCTTCGCTTTCATGACCGGATCTCCTTTTTATGCTGCTCAAGATCTTTTCCTGTGGTTTGTCCGCTTTAACGGACTCCTCCATCGCGGTCCTCACGCAATTCCCTGCGCCCATTCAAGCCCCCCATGACCTCCAGCTCTCCGGGCTGGATTATAAGCCTGTTCATCGGCATGGCGTTATTGATTGTGTTGCGGATCCGCCCAGCGTCGATGCCGCCTTCGATGAACTGTATGATCTCGACGCAGGCTTTTCCGCAGATTCGCCAAAATGAGGCGAACAGACCGACGAACAGAAGACCAAGATATACGCCGAGCGCCCATCCGCGCAGCGTGTTCGCATCAAGCAACGTCATGACCAGAAGCGCCGAAAGCACGCCCAAGGCCCAGGCTGTGAAGGTTCGAAAATCATTGACCATGTTTCATCATTCCCTTCTGGATACCTGGGCCCCAATCACGATACCAGCGCCCAGGCTCATTACCATTCCGCCGATTGTGACCCCCAGGCCAACATCCCCAGGCCCGCTGATATGATGCCCGGTTGCTGCAATGATCAAGGCCCCGATCATCATGCAAATGATTCCCGCCCCCGTACTGTACGTCTCTCGGTTTTTCATCACCCCTCCGGAAACTCGTTCCACTCCCTGCCATCGAGCAGTCGGCCCGCACGCTGCTTACTGACTCGGTACGAAATCAATCCTGAACCCCAGTTGACCGACGGCCACCACTCTCTTGTAATTGGCCTGCCGTTCTTTTTTTCCGGCCACATCCCTTGCATGTGTTTATCGGCTGGAAGCCACTCACCCCACTGTTTGAAGAAAAACGGCACTCCCGCCGCCTGGCACTGGTCGCGAATAGCGCGAAACCAATCGGGGTGTGCGGGCCTCGCGTGCGGCCCGGACTCTCCGCCGGCGATTATGAGATTGAGCCCCACCGATCCCCACGGGCTATTCTTGATACCTCTTGAAATCTGATCCCGTAATCCTGCGCTATCGTCACCAGTTTCTCCCCTTGCTCTCGGCGACTCCGTATCTCGCGTACTTGCTTGATGGTCAATCTTGCCATTGAATTCTTGGGGCCGTTCTGATCGCAGGCATGTCCGACCTTCAAGATTCTCACGGCATGTTTCTGTTGCTCGGAGTTGGTCGCCAGTTCCAGATTGTTCAAGCGGTTTCTTTTCTTTTTCCCGTCCTTGTGATTCACAGTGAGAATGCCGGGAATTGCTCCGTTGAAATGAAGCCATATCAGCCGTGCCGCCAAGCAATAAACCCTCTTCCCGTCGATCATCACGCGGACCTGAAGGTATTCCCCGCAGTCGTGTTCGGCTCTCACCGGCTTGCATAATCGGCTCACAACGCATTTCTTCCAGCGATCCCACCCGCGCTTCCGAATCCTCCAGACTGTCCCATCGTCCATAATTTGGAGGTCGCCCGACTTCACTGCCTGATAAACAAACTCTTCGTTGTGTTTTGTTTCCATGGACTGGATCATATCTAAAATACGGGGAGAAATCCACCGGCCCCAGCGCGGGTTCATAGCTCACAAATCGCACCGCCGCTGGCGTCTGGATCAGTAGCGGTATCCGCTCATCGGCAGTCTTCTGGTCTTCGACCGAGACGCCAAGCCAGACGTTGGACGGCCACGCCGGGGCATGTGGATTGTTTGCGGCTCTCCAGTAATCATATTCCACCATCCTGATAGGGCGCTTGGTGAGTATCTGAAACGTGTGTTGAGCGCAGGCGTGGGTCATTCCGCAAACTTTATCAATGAATTCAAATGGGACGCTTTCATGGAACAGGTCGCTCATCGAGTTGACGAAGATGCGGGATCTCCGGCCTTCAGCTTTCGCCTGTTTCGAGCCGCGCCATCGGAGTGGCCAGGAGAGCCGGTCGGGATGACAGCGCACATCCGAGAAGTCCCTCTCAGGATATGGCCGGTGGAAATCGCGCTCTGCATAGCAGAACTTACACCCGGCGCTCACCTTGGTACAGCCCGTCACCGGATTCCACGTCGCGTCCGTCCATTCAATGCCCGTTTTTGCACCCATTAGGTTTTGCCCTCCGCAGCGCGTTGCTGCTCACGATGGCCCGAAAGCCATCCGTCTGAAATTCCACCTGTATGCTGTTCATCCTTCCCCGCGAGAGGATCCGGCAGCGCTGCCCCTTCCGGTCGAGCGTCCGCATGAACTTCTTCTTCCAGACGTAAAGGTAAGGAAAGGCCGGCCTAGAACGGGAGCTTTTCATCGCGCTCCTTCATGACTATCGGCGCATGTGCCTTGCAATAATCTTTGTCCGGCGGATCGTGCGTTGCGCAACGGGAGCACATCAGGATGTCACACGTCTTCCCCGCCTTCGGCCCCCGCAGCGGATAATCACACAGCTTCTCACTTGGGCGTCCGCAGTAGTGGCACGGCTTCGTGCGCTCGCCGCGCAAGCAGACGATGGCAAATGCTCCGTTGCCAAGATCAACAGGAATGCAGGGCATGAACTCACTCCCTTGGCGAACCGTCCGGCATAGGCAAGAGCTTGAAGCGGTCCGCGCTTATCCATTTGAACGTTTGAAATGTCTGTTCACCGTGAAATTCTTTGGCGATAAGCCCGATCATGTGATCCCACCCCGGCCGATCAAGCGCGAGTTGCGCCAGGGCAAGAACGACGATTTGCGCATCCTCGTTCTTCAAGTCAACGATCATCGTAGGCTCCCTCTATATCTCCAAATAACACGGCGTGTATTTCCCAGGCCCGCAGAGCACGAAGCGATAGAACTTGAAGACCGTCAGCCCTGGCCCTCGCTTGCAGGGCATCATCTTCTCGCCCAGGCGATGCAGTTCCTTCTCGACGACTTCATCCAAATCCTTTCCTTCAAACTCGTATTGCTCGCAGACCCGGTTGACCATTTCCCGGTCTTCGAACTCGAGCAGACCGCCCTCGTGCGTGATCAATATCGCCATGTCATCATGCCCGCGCAGCGGCCGCTTTCTCCTTGCGCTCTCGCGCTTCCATGCCGTCCATCCGGGCTCGCATCCTGAAAAACGATCCCCCAGCCTTCATCATCCGGTGGATGTACTCCTGGGCCTCAGGAGTGTAGGTCAAAACGTGCGCCCGGAAGCAGACGTATTCCTCCGCCGTTAGCTCCCCCTTCTCCCGGTTGCAGCTGATGTCGATGCATTCAATGTCCCACGGCTCGCCCCCTCGCACAAGCGGCGTCGGATGGTCCGGGCTCATCGTGGAAATCTTGATGATCTCCCGGCAGTAGCGGCAGGGTTTCCCCACTCCCTTTGCCAGTGCAGCGCGGCCGTCCGCGAGCGGTAGAGAGCCTTTGAAGCCCTTCTTCTTCATGCGCTGATTGAGACTTCCAATCAATTGCTGCGAGCGCTTGCGGAAGAGCTTCTGGCCCTTCGTTGTAAATCCGGGGAGATCGAATTGAAGCGGCGCCGTCATCAGGAGCCTCCAAGGCAACGATACAACCATATAATCGAATAGCCCACCAGCCACCCTGTTACAAGGAATCCTAGCACTGCCATGATGAACCCTGCGATGACCAAGCTGCCCATCAAGGCGCGCGAGAGGGAGGCTAGGAGTTTCCGCTTTCTCTGTGCGCGAGTTAGTCGGAGAACAAATTGGTTTACATCAATTTCAGATATAACCGGAAACATAACATCGCCTCCGCATCATTTCACACCCATCACGGCAGCGTACCGCCGCTTCAGTTGCTCATAGAGGCATTCCGGCTCATACGGCATATCCGGGTCCTTCCCCGACTGGCGCCACATGGCATGCCATAAGTGCACAGCGTATGACGCCGCCGGAAGAGATGGCGGCTCGGGATGATCTGTTAGCGACTTCCATTCCCACCACGGAATAGGATTGAAGGAAGCCGATACCTGAGCCGGGATTCCGAACTTCGCGACGGCCTGAAGACAAATCGTGTTCGCCGTCGCCTCCCACGCCATATTATGGCGGTCAACGGCCAGCGCACGGCGAACCAGCCACACCATCACAGGGGATGCCGCCGGAGCCTTGAGGTAGGCATTGTTCACGGCGAAGCCGCCAGCTCGATCATCTTGTTGCGGAATTACGTGTTCGAGTGGGCCCCAGGCATCGAATGGGCGCAGACACACCGTGTCCATGTCAACCCACCATCCGCCGCGCTTCACCAGCAGATTGTATCGGAACCAGTCCGCGAAGTGCGCCAAGTACCGGAACTTCGGCTGGTCAGTTTCCGGCACGATTTCATTGCCGTCCTTCAAGATGACTCCCTCCGGCACATTCTCGCGCGCGCCGTAGGTGTAAAGGTGAAACCTGTGTCCGTTGGCGATGTAAGACGCGGCGCACAGCCGCTCCATTACGGATAACCTGCCCCACCACAAACTCTGGATTGGTTCAAGCATTGATCCCTCCTAACAGCCCGCCACGACGAATTTCAAAAAGCAAGATCTCGTCGCTGAAATTCTCAATCGCCCTATAGAGCCTACGATTACCCACTTGTTCTTTTCGCGTGGCCCACCGACAGTTCCCCGGCTGATTTTATTTCGTCAGTGCTGAATGACCTTCAGGCTTCGGCTTCATGCCCGGTTCGGCAGAAGAAGAGGCAGGCGCCCCTGGATACGGTTCGGCGAGCCCCCGCGACTTGGTCTGCCTGNNCTGTTCATGGCGAGCGCGTTCATGATCGCGGAGCGCTTCATCTCGTCGTGCAGATCATTGATCGCCCGGTCGAATTCAGCGCGAGGCACAAAACTGCTCTCCTGCTTCGCCTTCACAGTCTCCAAATCTTTCTGAAGCTGTAGGATGGTTGCTTGGTCGGCTGCCGTGGTCGTCACCCTGACGTTGTGCTCGCGGCAGGCGTCTATCCCGAACGTGTAGCCCAACGACAGGATGCCAATCGTCGGCAAGATCCATTCCTTGTACTTACTTGATGGTTTGTTCACCCCTTTTTCCTCTCCGCTGCTTCCTCGCTGGCGTTGGCCCGCTCTGCCAAGCTCGCGCAGGCGTTCAGTAGCCGCCCCAAGCCGTCAGGGCCTTCAATCGTTAGGTCCACAACAAATTGCTCCAAAACCGGACCTGGCTTTGTGTAAAAGTCGATGTTGCCCTTGATTCTGATTTTCATTTCACTCCCCCTTTCAAAGCTTCTCAGAAAAGTATTCTCATATTTTGGTGGGCGCAGCGCGGGAGGAGTCCGCAATGAAGGTGTCCACTCCCTCAAAGCGGGAAAACCGCGCCGCACCCGCAATCTCACTTTTTCAAATCGTCAGTGAGCTTCTTGATCTTCGCCTGGTCGGGGAACTTGTTCCTGTACCATGCGACAGCGCCGACCAGCACTGCGCAGATAACGAAGCCGCTGATGAATCCGAATGCCCACATTGGCGTAGCCTCCATCCCAGTTTATTGGACTGCATTCACTCCATCCGTCCGCCCGCCAAGTCTCAACTCCTGGCGAGCGAACTTGCCCATGTGACTTGCACTACTACTCCAACCCTCCTGACGCTCTCTTGTCGCGTTGGTGGGCGGACGGGCAGAGTGAAAGTCTTCACGGGCGTGAACTCTTCTCCTTCTCACCCAGGGCTTTGTAGAACGCGAGAGCTTCACATAACGCCTTGAGTCCAGAGAGTTTTATGCTTTCTGCTTCTACATCAATGCAGGCAAGGGCTGCGTCTTTCAGCATCTTTGCCGCCACCAGATTAACGAGCAGGTGAGGACTGGGGTTATCCTGAAGCACCAACCCTGCGCTGATAAGCGTGGCATCCTGCTTTGGATCCCCACCATGAAATGTAATCAGGTCTTTGTATTCTTGACAGACGTTACGAAAAGCAGTGGTCATCCTCGCCCGGGTCTCCTCCGCCCGCTCGCGTAGGGCAGCGTTCTCGGCCTGGGCCACCTCTACGACTTTTGAACAAACAAGTAGCATGAGTTTGCCGTTATTAGAATCCGGGTCAAAGCGGCGCGAGTTGCGCCAGGTTTCATAGCCAAAACGCGGAGCATTTGCCTCGTAAGTTTCATGAAATAACGTTGCCCATTTCAAAGCGTTTTCCGGCGTCATTCTCTGCTCCTTTTCCGCGTCACTGTCATTTCCTCTCCTCACTTAGGCGGTTCACGAAGTTTTTGCAGGTCGGTTCATGCTCACCGAATTCCGCAGAGCAACACCACCAGCCCGTTTCCTTCTTAGAGTCGGACGGAGCAACCTTACTTTTCATGCACCCCGCAGCAATGAGTATGCGCAAGCCCTGCTGTGCCAAGCTGGTGGTCGACGCGGGGCAATCTTTCCGGTGCTCCACTCCGCATCCTATACACTCAGGGGAGTTCATGGATTGGGCTCCTTCGCAGCGGCAGCCTTCGCGGTGTAACTCAAGGTCTCTTCTCAAAGCCTTCCAATCGGCGCTCGATGTATTCCAGCTCAATGACCAGCTTTTCTAAAATGCTTTGGATTGCACCTTGCATAATCCCAAGGCTCTGCTCATTGGCTGGAATATTTGACAAGCAAGATACTTCTAACCAGATCGCTTCAAGCAGGGGGACTGGTTTTTGAGCTTGGTTCGTAATCTTTGCCATCGCTTCTGTCCTTTCTGATGAGCTTAACATCCTGACGTCTTGATGCCGCCGTGGGCATCGCTGCCCTGGAGAATGCGTTATTGCCGAAGACTCCATAAATCACGGCAACCCATGATTACGTTTCATGGCCCGAATTGCACCCGCTCTCTGAGCGGCTCGGCGGCAATACCAAACTGTTTCTAAACTAGATAACATGCTAAGCCTTTTCAATCGCCTCCGCAACGGCCTCCCGGTCCACGCCCTCGCGCTTGTTGGGAATCAGGGGCAACAAAGTGCCTGATGTGATGGTCGGTCGGTGAATACGGTATCCTTGGCGCGCCGCGCCACGCCTGTTAATTGCGTCCCTGTCGGTTGCCTGTCTCCTTCCCCGTCCCCGGGCTGGCCGGCGCGTCGTGACCGATTTCTGACGTTCCTTTGGATATCCATGTCCGCAATATCGGCAGTACTTCGCAGCATCAATTGCCCGGGTCAATCTCCTGTACCAATCCTGGCACTGCACTGAGCATGTATGCTGCCGCAAGACTTCCCGCTCTTTTGAAATCCATCCTCCGCAGGATATGCAGGTTGTGTTCGATGCCCCGCGCTTCTCGCTGCGCCGCTTGCGGATCAGTCGAGCAAACTCCCCGATGATTCCCAGGACGAACACCTTGTCAGGGTAGGCCCGCAGGAGCGTCTTAACAAGCCAGGTCAGATGTTTCATCATCGGCAGTGGCTTTCTCTTCGTCATCGAGCCCCCTCATCGTATCGCTCACATGGGCAGAGGACGGGGATGACCGGCTCCCCGTCCTCCTCCGCCTTGACCAGATCGAGCGGCAGCATGATCTGGCCAAAGGCGTTTGTTTGATCTTCACGCTCCCACGCAATCACAACGGTGCAGCCGATGCCCATCAGATGATGGCCACCGGCATGGCTACACTTAGGGCAGGCGCGCCCGTTCCTGTTCGGGATTTCAACCGGTATTCCCATTTCAGACGGCATTGTATTTCGTGATACACTCCGGGTTCGAACAGACTCCGGCGATGATCTCGCCCTTAACCTTCTTCGGCTTCACGATCCAGGAGCACGGCACGCCATCAATCAGACAGCATCGGTCGTCCACACAGCCACAATAGCGGCACATATTGCCAATGGTGCGAGCCTTAGTCTTCTCCTGGTCTGCGGCCAGATGCTCGGCCTGCTCCTTCAGCTTGGCCTTGGTCGCGTCCCACATCTTCGGGTCCACTTTGACTTTCTCTTTCTTCCCGGCCCCTGCCTTTTTCTTCGCGCTGGCCCGCTCTCCGGCCAGCCGCTTGTCGCGCTTCTCGTAGCTGACCCGCTTCTTCTCGTTCCATTCTTTCTCAACTGGCGCCGAGACCTTCTTTATCTGAACCAGATAAGCCTTCGCCAGCTCTTCAACCTTCTCTCCACCCGAGAACTTTCCAGCCACGTCTTGAGCCACGGTTAGATCACCCAGGATTTTCAGCAGTGTGGCGCGGTCCGGCGCGCTATGAATCAGTTTATCCAGATGATCCGAGCAATAGTCGTTCGACGCCTTAGCGCCCTTGGGTAGCGGCCATAAGCCTTCGAAGTACTTCACTCCATCCTGCATCGGCTGCAGCGCATAGGCGCATTCCTTGACGATGAACCGGAACGCCTCCAGCGGGATGCTTGTAAAGGTGGCCTTGGCCTGCACCGCGCGTACGGCCGCATGGACGGCAAGACGGATCGCCCCGTCTGTCCTCCGCTGCCAGAGCACCTCAACCTGCTTCTTCCGCTCTTCATTCATCATGCCAGGAACCCGCTTCACGACATGGCTACCCGCGGAGCGCCGGGCGCCATGCACCTTGCAGTCTTCCACCGCGCAGACATACTTAATCTTCCCCAGGCCCACCCCGGCGACGATGAGCCCCTGTTTCGTGTGCTCGCAGGAATCCTTCAGGCTCTCGGTCCACCCACCCTTTTCATATTTCCGGCGCGGCAGCGTTACTTTCTTCTTGGAGAGCTGATCCCTGTCGGAATAGTCAAGCCCCTCTGTCGAGGCAATCTCAACAGCGTCCGGCAGCTCCTTCTTGCGAAGCACGAGATAAGCCCGGCACTTGCTTCCATAGCACTCCGCATCCGTGCAGGTATCCGTCTCTTTGATGTCCGCAAAGAGCATCGGGCTGGCCCCGGATCGTTTCGGGCAGGCTGTGCATGAGCCAGCAGCCGGAACCAAATCCGCCGAGTCCGTCGGAAATGGCGTGGCGGTAAGCACGGTCATCACGTGCCGCTCGATGAAGCGCTGGAGGGATACCGCGCTGTAATGACCCTCCTCTGTTCTCCCATACTGAGCGAACTCTTTCCAGACGGTCCATTGCGCTCCCACAGGCAGGCGCGCAAGATGGAGCGCAGGCCCCAGGAGCAGCTCTCCATGGTAGGCTTCTGCCATCCATTTTGGGTTCAGGTTGTTCAGTGCCATGCGGAGGTGCACGTACACTTCCGGCTTGCCGACCATTTCCCCAACGACCTTCGGAGTGACGCCTCCGCTCAGAAGTTTCTTGAAGCCCGCGGCTTCCTCCATGAAATGAATGTCCGTCCGTTGCAAGTTTTCAACCATCGCGAGCGTCATCGCTTCTTCGGCTGAAAGCTCGCGTACGACGGCCGGGACCGTCTCTTTCCCGGCAATCTTGCTCGCTTCCACGCGGCGCGTTCCAAAGACGATCTCGTACTTCCCGGCCCCATCCGGCCGGACTAGGATTGCCTGCTGAACACCGTGCATCTTGATGTCGGCGGCCAGCTCTTTCAGTTTTTCGGGGTCCCGGCTGTACTTCCCCCGAGGGTTAAAGGGTGACGACAGAAGGCTCGTCAGTAACAGGTTTTGGACGATCATGTCTGCCGGAATCTTCTCCGCCCCCGGCTCTTTTGTTGCTGGTGTGTCCATGTTGTGTTTCCCTCTCTTTTTGGATTTGCTGCTTTCTCGATAATTTCCCGCCTTGATTGTCTTCCACGTCATGGCAGCGCCCGCAGAGCGGCCGCAGATTCTCCCGCGTGTCCCCGCCGCCCTGAGAGCGCTTGATGATGTGATCGAACAGCTCGGTTGAAAATACCGGGAGTGACCGCCCGCACTTCGAGCATTGCTTCCCCGTATCAATCCAAATCTCATAGCAGAGCCCCACATAATGATGCCGTGACAGGATCACTCGCCCCCCTTTCGTCACGTGTGAGGGCTTTGACTTCCCCTGCCGTGCCATCGGCTGGCGCATCAGATGGGGAGCGTCCGCCCGGATATGCGTCGTACATCCTGGGACTTTACAGATAAATCCGAAGCCCGGGATCATCCGCATGGCCCGGTTGTGACAGCGCGGCTTCATCGCCCACCCATCTCTTTCGAAGCGCGGACGTGCTCCACGTCTCCGCCCGGAGCGGCGCGCCGCTCGCGCTGCACCTTGACGAAATACTCTCCGGTGTCCCCTGTGAACATCGGCTCACCCACGGGCGCAAACCGGATCTTGTAAAGCAAGTCGCGATATGATGCGTTGTCAATCCACTTCTTCTCAGCTTCCGTCATCGGCGTGCTCATTTTCAGATTCCCCCTTTTGTCGGCCTTGCAGGGCCGCGTGCCCCCCCGATGTGAGTTCATAGATTTGGTGCCCTTTGGCATGCCCCACCTTGCGCATGACTCGCCCGGTCAGTTGCACCTCGCCGCGCCGCATCAAGCGCCAGAGCGCCGTCAGCATTGCCCGATCGCCCACCTTGACCAAGCGCGCCAGCTCATACGCCGTCGAAGGCGCTTCGTCCAGCAACGCTCGAATTTGGTCGGTATGACTGGTCATCATGACTTTTTCTTTCCCTATCAGCCCAACTCCCGCAGCCTTATCGCGATCTGCTCCGCAAGGTGACGGAAATGCGTTTGAATCCCTGTGTCCGTCATGCACCGCCAGAGAATGTAAGCCCCGCAGGAACATTCCGCATACCAGGACACTCGGTCCATGCTCTGGTCTTTGATTCCGGCAAAGCGATGCCGCATCATGACCGCGAAGATTTCGTCGTCCAGCGCCCGGATCGCCGCGTCTGCTTTGCTCATTGCACTTTCACGCTTTCCGCCTGGACAGTCGCCGGCACGAGCGCTCCCTCTCCGATAAGATACTGCGAGCAGATGTATTCGAGCGCCGCCGTGTCCGTTGCCAGGCTCTCCCGCTCCCGGCACAGGGAGAGCGCCTGATTCACGACCTCCATCTGTGATTTCTCCAAGAAAAAGCCTTTGTAGGTTCGCTCTTCCAGCGCCAGCCCCGGCACGGCCATGTTGAGTTGCTTCCGGTATTGGTTGTTCGGCAGTTCCGCAGCCCCCAGCTCCATTTCGACCGTCCGGCGTGCGGCGGGGACTTTCGCAAAGTCGCAGGCGTTCGTGAACGTCATCTGGCTCAGTACCTCTTCCGCCACGGTTTGGGATAGTTCCCGGTAGGTGTTCGCCATCGCGCGGGCTTGTGATTCCTTCTTATCCCCGACCGCGTCAAGCCAGTCTTCGAACGAACCGTATTCGATGTCCCACAATTTGCCGTCGATCACCTTGGCGAAGATCCCCGCGAGCATCGTCCACTCCCGGCCGATCCGCTTGTAGGATTCCTT
>QGNH01001168.1_pt2 | contig 11415 bp, 14 predicted proteins | sample 1735481 | NCBI WGS metagenome assembly QGNH01 (sample SAMN09239004, study PRJNA386568) | Viral metagenome, whole genome shotgun sequencing project. | reverse complement strand
CGCGGCCTCGCGAAAACAACGCGAGGCCGTTTGCTTTTTACGGACTCTTTATGAGCAAGACCGAATCCAAGACAGACCGAAAACCAGACTGCAAACAATGCGGCAATTGGGAAGCCATCCGAGAGCACGTGAGAGTGACGGAACTCCTCGATAAGGCGATCGTCAGCTATGACGAAACAATGAAGGACAAGGACTTTAAGCCAACTATCGCAGAATATCTCAAGCTTCTCCAACTTGAAAGAGAGCTGGAAGACGAAATCCAAGACACGGAGGTACAAGTCACATGGGTAGGACCCAACACAGTATTACAAGAAGAGAAATAACATACGATCCGTTGCCCTCGCAGAAGGCGTTTCACGAGTGTCCGGCGCGCTTTAAGGGGTTCTCCGGGCCCGTAGGTAGCGGAAAAAGCCAGGCACTCTGCCAGGAGGCTATCCGGCTGGCTTATCAGAATCCGGGGCGCACGGGATTGCTGGGCGCTCCGACTTATGCGATGTTACGGGACGCCACGCAGGCCGCGCTGTTCGAGATCCTGGGCGAAAACGAGATCCCGTATGAGCATAACAAGAGCGAAAGCATCTTGATCCTGAAGGACAGCAAGTCCACAATTCTATTTCGCTCCATGGAGGACTACGAGCGGCTGCGGGGCCCGAACCTGGCATGGTTCGGGCTGGACGAGCTGACTTACACGCCAGAGGAAGCATGGAACCGGCTGGAAGGCCGGTTACGGGACCCCAAGGCACCGCGTCTCTGCGGCTTCGCGGCCTGGACTCCGAAGGGCTACGACTGGGTGTACCGCCGGTTCATCGGCGACGAGACCAAGGTGCACGGCCATGTCGCCATCCTGGCCCAGCCGAATGAAAACGTCCACCTGCTGGCGCAGGTGCCGGACTATTACGAGCGGCTCAAAGACAGCTACGACAAGCGATTCTTCGCGCAGGAAGCTCTGGGCGAATACTTGAGCCTGGACGGCAGCCGGGTATACGGCGCGTTCGACCGCAAGGTGCACGTTCAGCCCCTCAACGTCGATCCGAACGTGCCGCTGCTCTGGGCGCTGGACTTCAACGTGGACCCGATGAGTTCGATCGTCGGCCAGTACAACGGCGGGATATTCCGGGTGCTGGATGAAATTGTGTTACGGCACGCGAGTACCCCGGAGGCCGTGAAGGCTTTCACCGAACGGTACCCCAGGCATGCACTGGGCGTGACGGTGTACGGGGACGCTTCGGGCCAGAACCTAAAGACGTCGGGCGTTACCGACTACCAGATGATCCGCGATGCATTCCAGGAAAAGGGCATAACCAACGTGAACTACAAGGTACCTCCCTCGAACCCGGGTGTTCGCGACCGGATCACTCTGACCAACGGCCGGTTAAAGTCCGCCTCCGGTAACATTGCCCTGCTGGTGGACCCGAAGTGCAAGGAACTCATCCAGGATTTTGAGCAGGTCTCTTACAAGATCGATTCCACGCAGGTAGACAAGGACCGCGATCGCATGCGAACCCACGCGTCAGACGCCGTGGGATATCTGCTGTGGCAGGAGTGCATGGGCGGCCTGAAGATCGGTGAAAGGCAGAGACGACTTTTATAGCCATGGAAAACATCAACCGGGAACATCCTGAATACATCGCCCACAAGGGGATGTGGAAACAATACAAGGACCTCTATGCAGGCGGCGAGCAGTTTCGCTTGAGCGCCTCCGACTACCTGATGCGCCGCCACAAGGAGCCCGGTCCGATCTACCAGGAGCGGCTGAGCCACGTCTTCTACCAGAACTACATTGGCTCGATCATCGATTGGTACGCCGCCACGCTGATGCACCGCGAACCAGTCCTAATGTTCGAGGGCAATGATGCGGCGGCTAAAGACTTCTACAGCATGCTCTACGACGACTGCGACCTCAAAGGAACCAGCCTCCCCGAGTTCTTCCGGCAAAGGTTCGTCCAGATGGCAGTCTGCGGATCCAGTTACATTGTGGTGGACTTTCCCAAGACCACGGGCGCGGCGCGGTCGCGCGCCGAAGAAGACGCCTCCGGCCAATCGCGGGCCTACCTGGTGGATTACGGCCCGGAGGAAGTCATCAACTGGAACTTTAACGAGACAGGCGGGCTGGAATGGATTGTCATCCGGACATCGTGCCTCCAACAATCGCGGGTGACGGACGCCAAGTGGGAGAGCGAGACGCGCTGGATTTACTACGACCGCGAGAACTTCCAGATCTTCCGCAAGGCCGGCGAGAGCAGCCCGATCGAACTGATCGACCAAGGGCGGCACGCGCTGGCGTCGCTCGGCCGCGTGCCGGTTTTCCAGATGAGAGTGACGGAAGGCCTGTGGCTGATGAATAAGTCGGCGCTGCTACAGTTAGAGCACTTTAATAAGTCCAACGCGCTCGGATGGGCGCTCACCATGGGACTTTTCGCCACCCCAGTGATCTACTCGGACCGCGAGTGGAACCAGATCATCGGCGAATCCTATTACATCCAGATGGGGCCGAACGACCGCTTCGGATGGACCGAGCCGGAAGGCAAGGTTTATCAGATCGCCGCAGACAACCTGGGGCAACTGATGGACGAAATCTATCGCGTCTGCTATCTGATGAGCCAGGCGGGCGACGGCGGCGACGCGCGCCAGTCCGCACTGAGCAAGCAGATGGAATTCAGCACTACCGAGGAAGTGCTGCGCGCTTACGGCGACGCGGTCAAGGAGACCTTGCGGCAGATTCTATGGGCGGTGGCGGCGGCGCGGCAGGACAGCGTCACAATCGACGTCGCGGGCATGGACGAGTTCGACATCAACGACCTCGGCACGGAGCTCGACGATGCCAAGAAGCTGCTGGATTTAGGAATCGGGTCGGAGACGCTAAAGAAACAAGTCTTCAAGAAACTGGCCCTCAAGTACCTCAGCGATGCGCGACAGGACATCAAAAACCGGGTCGCCGAGGAGATCGAACACCAATAAGGAGACCTATGGAAGGAATAGATATTCAAGCGATCGTGCGCCAGGCGGTTCAAGAATTCGTCAAAGACGAAAAAGGCAAAAGCGAACCGGCTTACAAAGCGGAACTACTGGAAGAACGCAAGCGGCGGGAGCAGTTGGAACGCCGGATGAATGAGCTGGTGGCGGAGAACAAACGCAGCCGCCAGGCGGCGGAAGAGGCGGAACGCAGCTCGACCGTCAGAGCCGAGCTGCAGCGCCTTGGGGTGGCAAAGATCGATCTCGCGTTCAAGGCGGTACAAGACGGCATCGTGCGTACCGAGGACGGACGCCTGGTGGCACGGGCCGAGAGCGGCGAAATGCCGGTCAAGGACTACCTCACCAACTTCGTCAACGAGAATCCGGAGTTTCTGCCGGCTCGGATTGCGGGGGGAACCGGGATGACGGCAACCCTCAAGGCCCCGGTGGTGGGCAGAGAAGCAGTCAGTATCGACCAAATCCGCCCAGGTATGAGCGCGGAACAGATGCAGCGGGTACGTGAGGAGATCGTGCGGGTTGCATCACAGTCCCTTCGGGGCATGTAGCAGTACCGGCACACTGGCCGGCAAAAACAGTCAATAAGGAGAAAGAATGGGAGCAATTACATCAAACAACGTCGCAAGCGCGATTGTGAAGCTGGTAGCGGCGGACGCATTGCCGGCACTGGTGGCGAACCTGGTCATGGGGAACCTCGTCAATCGCGATTACGAGCCGGTCCTGGCGAATGCCGGAGACACGGTCAACGTGCCGATTCCCCCGGCGATGCAGGCGAACAACATCCTGGAGGGCGGAACGGTGCAGACGCAGAACCCGAGTCTGGGGAACGCGCAAATCGTGCTGAACACGCACGCGGAGGCAACTTTCCAGATTCCGGACGTGACCAAAGTGCTGGCGGTGCCCGACCTGTTGAAGGTCTACATGCAGCCGGCCGTGATCGCCATTGCGGAGAAGGTCGAAAGCGACCTTCTGAACCTGTATGCCGGCTTTACGGCCAACAGCCCGGTTGGTACGCCGGGCACGGCCATCACCGAACCGACCATCGACGCGGCGGAAACCGCGCTGTTCCTGGCAAAGGTTCCGCCCACCGAGCAGAAGTTCATCGTGGTGGACGCGGCGGCGTATTCGGCGTGGCGGCAGATCCCGCGGTTCAGCGAATTCCAGACGGCCGGCGACGCCGGTTTGATGGCGCTGATCGGCGGAAGCGTGGGGAAGATCAAAGACTTCTTCGTTTTCCGTTCACAACTCGTCAAGAAGACGGGCTCGAGCCCGGTCACCACGCACAACCTCGCGTTCACGCGCGACGCGCTGGGCCTGGTGATCCGGCGCCTGCCGCAACCGCTGCCGGGCACCGGCGCGATCGCGGAGTATGCCGAGTTTGGCAATTTCGGAATGCGCGTCGTGATGAGCTACCAGCCGAATACGCTGGCGCAGCAATTCACGGTCGACATTCTGTATGGATGCGGCGTGTTGCGCAACACCGCCGGCGTGCAGGTGAACACCTAGCGGGAGTTGGGGGCGGCGCTTTCTTCGGACGGCGCCGCCCTTGATATCGCTTCGGGATATGGGAGTTAGGAGTCAGAAGTCAGGAGCCAGAAGTCAGAATGCTTCGGGCCCGTGACTACACACAACGAGAACAGCATTCTCGTGGGGCGGGTATTGCGGCAAGGAAAACATCAAAAGGAGAACAGCATGGACCTGAGACAGTACTACCAAAAGATTCGTGAGAAGGAAGGGACCTTCAAGGATCCGTACCCGGTGCTCGTCAGCCGGGAGACGGGGGATGGCGGCAAGGTTGGCGTGCTCACCGAGGTGACGCGCCAAATCGCTGCCCGGATGGTGGTCGACGGGACGGCGCAGGAGGCTTCGGAAGAGCAAGCCAGGGAATTTCGCAAGCAACAGGCGGAGGTGCTGCGGCTGGCCCAGGAGGCGGCCGAGGCGGCCAAGGTACAAGTCACGGTGGTCACGACCGAGGAATTCAAGCGGATCAGGGGCGGCAAGCCCGGGAAGGAATAGGCGACTCACATGGCTCTGTTCACAGACGGTCCCGTTTCGAGCATCGAAGATCTGACGGCACAGGACTCTCAGCTCCTGAACGTGGCGAACGTCGAAGGGATCGACGTGACGCAGAAGCTGGCGCTGGCCCAGGAGCAACTGGCTTTGGAACTCATCACTCTGCTGGACAGGATGAGCTTCGTGAACCAGTGGTCCTGGCTGGCGCCGCCGCCATCACTCAGAACCGTGGTGGTAACGCCAGCGCTGAAACTGTGGCACACATTTCGCAGTCTGGAGCTTGTGTATGCGGACGCGTTCGCCAGCCAATTGAACGACCGGTACGCCGCCAGACGCGATCAATTTCACGAGCAGGCCAAGCAAGCCTGCGATCAGTTGGCGGCGGCCGGTATCGGCATTGCCTGGACACCCGTGCCGCAGGCGGCGGCGCCGAACGTGGTGGCGGCAGCCGGCAACCTGCCGGACAACACTTACTACGTCACCGTGACGTGGACAAACTCGACTAACGAAGAAGGCGCCCCAGCCGTCACCTCAGCCATCACCACTACCCAAAGCACGCTGCTGGTGCAACCGGTGGCGCCGCCGGCGAACGCGGCGGGATGGAATGTCTACGTCGGAACCGATCCGGACGGCCTGGAGTTGCAAAACGGCTCGCCCATCGCGGTGGGCCAGACCTGGCTGCAACCGGATACGGTGACGACGGGCGGCCGGGGACCGGGAACCGGACAATCGCCCAGTTGCCTGAGGCCTGCGCCGAGAGTAATCCAGAGGGGCTGATGACTACAACGATTGGAAGCGCGATTTCGGCAAAAGTGCTGCAACGGATCACCGGCCCAGCGGGCGTGAACTCCGGCCTGGCCGCGCTCACGCAGGGGAGCGCGGCGGCGCCGAGCCCCTTCAGCCCGGCGCAAGTGCGCTCGCAAAACGTAGCGCCCGACGTGGCGGACCGCAGCAACACCATGCAGTACCCATCGTTGAATGTGTACTGCGAAAAGATCATCAACAGCCTGGTGGAAAAATTTCGCAGCTTTTCCGGCACCGTCCAGATGGCAATTGAACTTCGGCATTCGCAGGACCGGCTGGACGGACTGCAAGACAGCCTGGAACTCTATGCCGACGCGGTGGTGCAGGTTCTGGCAGCCAATCGCGGCGATTGGGGCGACGGCGACTTCTACACCGGCGAATACCAGGTGGCGTTCGGCGCCGTGAAGCACGGCGGCAAGAATTTCATTCAGATAGCCAAGATCACCTTTGAGATGGGAGTGAGTAAAAACTGATATGGCCTACATTTCCTCTAACGCGAACCGATTCTACACGGCGCTGGAAAGCGCGTATGGACAGGTCCCAACGATCACGGCCGGTAATCGGATACCGGCGGTCAAGCTGACTGTCCAGCAGCAACTCGACGTAGCCAAACGCAACGATAAGACCGGCAGCCGCACGTTTGCGGGCCTGCCGATAGGCGGCAGGCGCCGCACGAATTTCGAGTTGCAGACCTACCTGACCTCCTGGCAAAACAGCGGCGGCGGGCCGGGCTACGGGCCTCTGTTTCAGGCCGCGATGGGCGGGGCGCCGCTGACGTTTGCGGGGGGCTCGGTGGCTTCCAGTACGGCGGCCGGCCGGTTGGGATTCGCGGCGCCGCATGGACTGAGCGCCGGGCAGGCCGTGACGTGCAGCGGCGAGATCCGGTTCGTGGCGGCGATCGTGGATGCACAGAATGTGCAACTGAACGTGCCGTTCACAACGCTTCCGGCGGCCGGAGCGACCGTGGCCCCGGCCATCACTTATGTGCCCACAACGGAATTGCCCAGCGTTGGGATCTTCGATTACTGGAGCCCCTCGACAGCGGTGCAGCGGCTCCTGTGCGGGGCGGCGGTGGACCAACTGGAAATCGACGTGAATGGCGATTACCACGAATTCCATTTCACGGGATTGGCGCAGGACGTGGTGGACAGCAGCAGCATCGGATCAGGAAGCGGCATCGCGCAACCGCTTACCAGTTTCCCGGCGGAACCGCAGTTGGCTTCGTTCGACTACTCAATCGTACCCGGCAACCTCGGGCAGGCGTGGCTGGGCACTTCGGCGGCGCAGTTTTTCACCGTCACCAAGGCTTCCATCGTGTTGAAGAACGATCTGGATGCGCGCACCAATGAGTTCGGCTCCAGTTTGCCTCGAGCGATCTCGCCGGGCCAGCGCACGGTGACGGCCACCTTCGAACTCTACAGCCAGGATGACGGCAACACGGCGGCGCTCTATCAGGCGGCTCGCCAGCAATCGCCCATCAGCGTGATGTTCCAGTTGGGCGATGCGCCGGGACAGCTTATGGGGGTCTACCTCAAGAGCGTGATTCCGGTGGTGCCGGAGTTCGACGACAGCAAGAACCGGCTGCAGTGGAAGTTCCGGCCATCGCGCGCGCAGGGAACCGTGGACGACGAAATCGCCGTGGCGTTCGGATAGTGCGATGAACTACGAAAGCGTGTCGGTGGTGGAATCGCGCGTGGCGAGCGGTGTGTCCTACACGGTCGCCAGAATGTCGTTCGGCAGGCGGACGGAGCTGATGCGGCGGGTGCGGGAGCTGGCCGGCCGCATGGAGTTTCTGGAGGCCGGCCAGGAACCCGGCGAGAAGATGGACGCGGCTCTGCTCCAGGCGGAAATCGACCGCCTGTACGTCACGTGGGGCTTGCGGGCGGTATCCGGGCTGCAACTGGACGGCGTCGAAGCCACGCCGGAATTGCTGGCCGAAGCGGGTCCCGAGAACCTCTTTCGGGAAGCGCTGGCGGCCGTGAGGGCGGAGACGGGCCTCAACGAGACGGAACGAAAAAACTGATCGTCGCCTTCCATTTTCAGTTGTCCAACCAGGCCGGTTGGAAGTGCGACCTCTGCCGGAGATCCGGTCTGGAAGAGAAGCGGGGCTGTGGATGGCTTCCGAGTGAAGAGCGAAACCAAGCGGCGCCGGTGTGGGCACGCAAGCACATCGCGCTGGAGACGTGTCCGAAGTCGACGATCACGGCGGAGAGCCAGAGCCTAATGGAAGAGTTTCTGGTGCGGCGGCGCCTTCGAGCATTGGACTGGGAAGGGCTGAGCGCACGGCAAGTGGAGGCATTCGTCATTTTAGAAAAGGCGATTGCGACGGAGATGGAAGATGGCCAGCGAAACACAAGACACACTCTATGATGCTTTTTCGAATGCAGCCGGCAGCCAGGCGGAAGCCCTGGAACCGATCACCAGCGCCAGCGACAAGCTGGCGGAATCGCTGCGGAGCGTAACGCAGCAAATGGGCGGAGGCCCGTCTCAGTACTCCGCGGAAACCAGTTCGAACGCGTCGAAGAGCGGAGCGAGCGAGGCGTTATCCATCGCCACCACGGTGTTGGAGAGCGGGCTCGGGATAATCCCGCTGGTGACCGGGCTGATCGGGCTCTTTAGCGACGGCGACAGCACGCCGGCCCCCCTGACCAAATACGCCATGCCGTCGAAGATCGGCTTCGAGGGCGCGGACACGGGCACCGGAACGAGCGACATGGATTACGACCAAATGGGCACGCCGAGGCCGTACAATGCGGCGCCGGCGGCATCGTCGCCGGCATCGTCGCCGGCGTCGCAGATCACGGTGAACGTGCAGGCGATGGATTCGCGGTCTTTCCTGGACCACAGCAGCGACATCGCACAAGCGGTCCGCGACGCCATGTTGAACCTGAGTTCGATCAACGACGTAGTGAGCAACCTTTGATATGGCGACTTTTCCCAAGCTCAAGACGAACGCCGTGGCGCAGTACCCGGCGTCTAAGACGGCGCGGCTTCAGAACCAGGCGCTTCGTTTCCTGGACGGCACGGAGCAACGGTATCGCGATTCTGCCGGGCCGCTCGATCGCTGGATCATCCGGCTCAACGATCTGGACGAAAGCGAAATGGCGGCGATCGAGCAATTCTTTGCCGATAACCAGGGCCAGTTCGGCAGCTTCGCGTTTACCGATCCGTGGGATGGGACGGTATACCCCGATTGCAGCCTGGCGAGCGACGAATTGGGTCTGACCTGGCAGGCAGAAATGCGCGGCACGACATCGCTGACGGTGGTGGAGAACCGGGGATAGACGCATGCTTGTATACCCACAATTGACAACCGGGGCGCTGAGCCAGTTTCCAATTCAGAAGCGACGGCGACAGCGGACCGTGGTGAACACGGCGGCCGATGGAAGCGCGATCAAGCTAGCCGATCCAAACGGGGCACTGACCGAGTGGCAGTTGCAGTACGCCGGACTGAGCGACGGCGAACTGGCAGCGCTGCAGCAGTTCTTCGCGGCGGCAGAAGGAACACTCAACGGATTTACTTTCCTCGATCCGGCCGGCAATCTCTTCGCGTGGAGCGACCACCTGGAGAACGCCGTATGGAGCCTCGGCTCTTTCCTGACCAGGACTGGAGGCGTGGCCGACCCGGCGGGCGGGAACAACGCCTGGCTCCTGACGAACTCCGCCACCGGCGCGCAAAGCATCACGCAGACGCTGGCGGCGCCGGGAGGATACCTGTATTGCCTCAGCGCGTGGGTCCAAGCGGCGGCGGCAACAACCGTGACGATGTCGATCGGAGCGAACCGTTCCACGCAACCGGTCCGGGCCGGTTGGAATCGCATCGCATTCACCGGAAGCGGAGACGCGACAGCGGCGTCAATCGTGCTCGGGTTGGAACTCCCGGCCGGGGCGGCCATCGATGTGTACGGGCTGCAGGCGGAGCCGCAGGCCGCTCCATCCAAATACAAAACAAGCACGACGGGGGGCGTCTATGAAGCCGCGCGCTTGCGCGATGATGCGCTTACCTTTACGACGGCGGACGTGAATAACCATTCCGCCACGGTGAATATCCTTTATGCAAGCCATCTCTGATCTCAAAGAACAGGCGGTAGTGGATACGCCGCTGATGGTGTTCGACTGCGCGCTGTCCAACGGGCAGACCGAACACTGGAGCACGCATGCAGCGACCGTGGGGCAGACGGCATATGCGGCGCGCGTGGTGCAGCACAGCGCGTTCGACATCCAGNNGCCAACGCCGATTCGCACTTTTCGGAAATCGAGCGCTCATGCGGCTGGAAGGGCGCGGCACTGACGGTGAGCTTCCTGTTCTACGATTTGCGCAACAACGCTCCGCTGACGGACGCGGCGGTGGTGTTCCAGGGGATCTGCAACCCGCCGGACCAGATCCAGGAAGCGACTTTCCGGTTGACGGCCAACAACCGGATGAACCTGCAACGGCTGATGCTGCCGGAAGTGCGCATCCAGCGCCGCTGCCCATGGGACTTTCCGGCGACTGCGGATCAACGGGCGGAAGCAGTGAGTGGCGGCGCCAGCGGCAAGTACTCGATGTTTTACCGTTGCGGCTACTCGCCAGATATTGCCGGAGGCAGCGGGGCCATGAACGGGAGCGTGCCGTACACGACGTGCGGGTACACCCGTTCCGATTGCCAGGCGCGAGGAATGTTCACGAGATTCGGCGGCCTCGAGTTTGTGCCTCCAGCGATCGAGGTTCGGGGATACGGCAAGGACTGGACGACATCCAACCTGTCCGTCAACCAGGCACGTTACAACGACTATGTGCCGATGGTATACGGGACGGCCTGGTATGCGCCGGACGTGGTGTTTGCACGCAACGATGGAAACCTGACCCGCATGGAGGTGCTGTTGGGGATCGGGCAGATGCAAGACGTGCTGACCGTGCTGGTGAGCGGCGTGGAGATTCCGCGAGGCGTCAACGGATTGAATATGACGGGCTCGGGCTGGTATAACATCGAGACGCTGGGAGCGCGGGACGGCTGCTTCGACAACAACTTCACGGACGCCAGCGGGAATCCGGCCGGCGATCCGTACGGCAGCATGGCGTACCTTTCGGCGGTGGTTCCGAACCAGCTCAATAACGGGAACTCGCTGCCCAGTGTGCAAGTGCTGGTACAGGGTTTGTTGGTGCCGGTATACGGCACGGACGGGACTTATATCAGCGACCAATTCTCCAGCAACCCGGCGTGGATCTTGCTGGACGTGCTACGAAGGAGCGGCTGGGCGGCGGCGGAGATCGACATCGCCAGCTTCGCGCGCACGGCGGCGTATTGCGACGAAGCGATCAACGTCATCGACCCGAACGGGAACACGATCTCACTGCCGCGTTTTCAATGCAATCTGGTGCTGCAGAACCGGCGCAGCGCGGGCGACCTGGTGCGAGGCGTCCGCANNTTGCGCGCGGCTGTACCTGACCTATGAAACCGGCGGCGCGCTGCAGCTCAACGTGGAGAACACGGCAGTGCTAGAGAAGCCGGCTAGACCGGTGGGGTCGAACAGCTCGCAGCCGCTCAATGGCGGGTGGCCGAGCTACGAATTCGGGGACGGCAGCAGCGGGTTCTCCGGCATTCTGCGGAAGGCGAACGGGGAACCGAGCGTGACGCTGACATCGCG
>QGNH01001027.1_pt1 | contig 11417 bp, 15 predicted proteins | sample 1735481 | NCBI WGS metagenome assembly QGNH01 (sample SAMN09239004, study PRJNA386568) | Viral metagenome, whole genome shotgun sequencing project. | reverse complement strand
TTGGGGCCGATACCGAAGCCGGGCATGGCTCAGGGTCCTGATGCGCCTTGTGGCGCGGGTGATCCGAGAATACCTTGCTGACGCTGCACCGTGAGATCACGTGCCGTGTTCTGTGCCTGCACGCCGGCCAGCGACTTCGTGAGCCCGGTAGCTTTGGTGTTGGCTGCCGTCTCGTCTGCGGTCGGCGTCACGCCGAGGGCCGCGTTCTGACGCTGCGTCGCGCCGGCTTGCTGCGAAAAGGAGTTGTTCACGTCCGTCTGCGCCGTCGCCATCGCTTGCCCTGGCTGCGTCGGATCGGTCGCGTACTGGATGAGCTGGTTCTCGATCGGCACGAACGTGCTCACATATTGCGACCACTGATCCTGCGTGACGGCAGCGAAGGTGTCGTTCGCGTAGCTCTTCGATCCCGGGTTAAGGCCATACGAGTTACCGCCAGCACCATAGGCAGCACCAGACGCGAGAGGGAGGCCGGTGCCGCTCATGTCAACGGTGACCCTACGTTAGAGAGGCCTTGTGTCCCGAGTGTCGGGGGGCTCATGTTCCCGAGGGTCAAGGACGGAACGCTAGACGGGCTCCTGCTTTGTTGGATCCCGAAGCCGGCAACCTCCCCGGCAACCCCTGCCACACCTTCGTAGTTCATCAGTGACGCGCCGGCATCGGCCGAGGCTTGCGCGCCACTCGCTTGCGCCTGCTGCGTCAAGTCCTGGCCTACCGTAGCAGCGTTGCCGTGGCCGAGCGACGTGAGAGCGCCCAGGCCCTGCGTGTAGGCGTCGGTCACAGCCTGATCCGACATCATCTCGTTGACGCCCTTCGACCCCGCCTCATCAGCACCGAGACCTGCGGTCGCGGTGACTGCCCGGCCCGAGCCCGGGGCAACGCCCGCATTCGTGAGACCGGCATTGAGCTTCGTGTTGGCGGCACCGAACTGCGTCGACACGTCGGTGGCAGCTTTGCCCGTGGCGAGACGCCGCGCAGCCGAGCCAGTCTTGCCCTCGGCCTCGATCGTGGTCGCGAGCTGCTGCTGAACGGGCTGCCAGCGCTGCTTGTAGTCCTGCAACTGCTGCATGGCGTGCGTCGCCTGCGCCTGCTGCGCTGCGGTCTCACCCTGCTGTCCGGCTTTCTGGCCCATTCACGAGTCTCTCGAATGCCGTGTACCGCACGTGCCACGTCGGATTGAGCACCCTGTGCATCCCCGAGCGTAGCGTGTGGAACACGAGTCGTTTAGCACCCAACTCCCTTGCGATAGCATCAAGGTGCGCGTCGTTGCGCTGGATGGCTCCCAACTCACCGTCCGACACGGCTAGCCGCACGAACAGCTCGAGATCACCGCTTCCACTTCGATCGGGCATGAGCTGGATCACCAGCACCCCGTCGTCTGAAGTCAAGCAAAGCGCGCGGCCTTCCCGGCAGTCGCGGCGCAGATCGTCGCCGGCATTATCACTCGGGTCGACCCCGGCGACCAGATGAGCGATTCGGGGCCACGCTTCGTCGATCTCGACGATCAGGAAAGGCGTGCCGGAAATCACGGTCAGACCGGACTGATGTCATCGAGGATGATCGCGTTGCGCGAGTCACCCAGGTTCGGTATCAACACGATGATCACAGGGGTCGGGTTCGGCACGTAGGCTGAGAACGCGCCTGTCGATGCGTTAGAGATGAACGAGGTGAGTAACACGCCCGTCGCCCGATCAAGCACGATGCCTGCCCTCGAAATCGGGTTGCTGTTCTGGTCTTGAAAGTATCCGCTGACGCGCTTGCTGCTGCTAGGGATCACTGGCACCCGCGTGCCGAGGATCGAATTCACGCTGGCCGGATTCGTCGTGATGTTCTTTGCCGCCCACACATCGAACACCGCGACCGGCTCCAAAATCAACGGCCCAACGTAAGCGCTTTGCGCTAGTAGCGTCATGCCCAGGTGCCCGTGATCTGGATCGCGCAATAAGCCGCACTGCCTGCCCCGTAGGCACGCAGCAGCATGTAGGTGGTGCCTGCATAAACGCCTGTCCCCGCGATCGTGTCTTGATTAGTGAACGCCGCGCTAAGAGAGCTTGCGTTGTGCTGCAGATGGTAGAGCCCTGGAATCTTGCCGCGAGTGCCGCGGGTGCTTGACAGGTTTTCACAAATAAACGTCTCACAAAGCGTCATGCCCCCAGTGATCGGATCGGGGAAGATTGGAGCAGTGGAATCGTTCCCGAGCTGCGCGAATACGCTGTTTCCTGAACGAGTCGCGACATCCTTTTCAACTTGCTGCGCCGTACCGGTCTGCGTGTAGAGACGCGGGATGTAGTGCCCGAGGGTACCTACAAAAGTGATCCCTGATGTCACTGAACCGAGAGGCGACACACTTCCTGTGCCCGTCGCAGAAGCGATCAGGATCGTTCCGTAGGCATCGCCACTCTTAAGCGACAAGATGTCGCCGAAGATGAACCCACTATCCGTCGCCGCGGTGTTCGGGATCGCGGTCTGGGCGTCGTAGGTGAAAACGTACGCGAACGTCGCATCGGCGATCACCATCCAAGGACGCGCCGTCGCATCAGCAGTCGTGCTCTTCAAGCAAAAAAGGCCGCCCGAGACCTGAAGCGCTGTCGGGAACGGCCCTGTTCCTGTGCTGACCGCCGACATGGCTTCGTAGCCCACCAGACGGCAGCTCGTTGTGCCCGTGTCGTCAAGAGCGAGATAGAGACGGTTGCCGCTCGCCGGTTGATACGCTCGCAAGTTCGTACCGGTGAACGCGGTAGCCCATCCCGCGGCTGCCTTGGCACCGTAGCCGTTGACCAAACAGGCGTCGAGCACGCCAGCCATCGCTCCGGCTTGCCCTGACAGCACCGGCGCCGAGGCGTCGTTCGATTTGTAGACTGTGATGGTCATGTCAGATCACCGTGGGTGGCGTGTAAGGACAAGGCAACAGCTTCAGCGTGCAAGCACTTCCGAGTGGCGGCGAGTAGACCGTCGAGAACAGCTTGAGCGTCACGGTCGTGTAGATCGGGCACGAGAAGCCGCGACCCGAAGCCATGATCACTCCGATGAGTGCGGGTTTGAATCTCATCAGGTGAGGTCTCCGAAGACCGACCACGCATCGATAGTGTCTTGGATCATGCCCCCGCACGCGAACTGAGCGCTCAGGGCAAGCGTACGCGACTTGACCAAAGATACGCCGATGCCTGCGACGACTGTCGTGATGCCGGCGCCCATCTGATCGAAGAGAATGACCGTGCCTGCAGGAGCACCGGTCGTAGAGTGCGGCGCGACCGTCAGATCATTGGCCGTCGCCACATTCATCCGAATCCACGTGTTGCTGTCGCAGTCCGATGCCTGGATCGTGTAGCTCGCGATCTGTGTGTTGAAGGCCGGCAGAGGTAAGTCCGCGGAGACGATCGCCCTGGCTGCCGCGGCTGCGGACGCACCGCTCGCTGGCCCCGCAATAATGAGATTGGCCGCTACGACGGGACTCGACGCAGCGGTGATCAATCCTTTCGCGTTGACTGTGAAACTCGCATAGGTGTACGGGCCGACATTACTGTTGACCGTCGCTAGCGTAGCCGTGACGTTGCCGGTCCCAGAAGCAGTGACATCACCGTTCAACGCCGTGATCGTGCCGGCCGGGGCGGCAGCCCACACGAGAGGTGTCGTGCCGAGGACGATCGGCGCAATCGTCACGCAAGTCCACGCTGTGTCAGCGTTCGCGGTGCCCTCGCTGACACTGCACGCAGCGCTGACAAGCTCGGGGCCGGTGTTTGCATCCGTCGAGCGCGTCGGAACACCCGCCAAGTTGACAAGATAGATGCCGTTGTTCTGCCCTAGCGTCTGGTTCTTGATCAGGATGCGATCACCGAGCGCAAGCGTCACTCCGTCGATCACCGATCCGACAGCATAGGCAGTTGCGAGCACCCCGTTCACCGTCGTCGCGGCACGAACCTCCTGCTTCCACGAGAGCCCTGCAACGGCTGCAGCAATCGCCGTGTCGGCGTAGGTCTTGACCGCCTTCTCAGTCGGCAACAACGCATCGCTGTCAGCCGCGAGCGTCCCGTCGATCGTGAAATTCAACGATCCGGCGTTGCCCGTGGGTGTGTAGAGCGATGCGATGTCCTCGGCCGCTGTGAGAACCGCAACACCCCCGACTAGAGTCGGCACCAGCGACAACCGCTCGGCACCGCTCTGCATCGACAGGGTGTTCAGGATGTCACTGACCGTGTGCCCGATCGGAATAGCCGGGCCCCCTGCGAGATTCGCAAGCAGGTCGCCAGCCGCGATCGGCGTCAGCCCGCCCCCTCCACCGAGGTCGCTCGCCGCGACACGCACGGCGGTGCTGCCAACGAGAACAGGTATCTCGCTCGTCGGATCAAGCCCGCTGCTGAAGGGCAACGCTGCGATCTGCGCCTCAAGACTAGGCCCGGCGAGAGCCTGCGCCGCGCGTAGCGTGATCGGCAGGTAGCCCTCGTAGGCGTCCTCGATCCCTGACGAGTAGCTCGGGTAGAGCAACGCCGGCCAGATCGGGGCGATGAAAATCTGTGTCGCCGAGACGGCCACACCGAGTGGCAGCGCAGTGGCGTCGTAGTTCGGGGTCTGCGTGATGCCGCCGAGCGAATCGACGTACACCGCTTGCCCGGCCTGGAAGCCGCTCGCGCCGGGCACAACGTAGAGACCACGACGCTGCACGAAGACAGTAGCGCCGAGAACTGCAGCCACCGTCGCGACACCGATCAACCCGAACATGCGTGACGGATCGCTCGGGTCCGCGACTCCCACGCCGGCCGCGCTGATGGGCACGATGCACTGCCCTTGCGCGATCGTCTCGCCCGCGATGAACTCTTCGATGTCAGTGCTGGCTGCGCTCTCGAGCGCAGTGATACGAGCGGTGAGCTGCGTGAGCTGCGTCAGCAGCGTGTTCAGATTCGAGGTCGAGGTGCTCGCTGTGTTCTGCACCGTACTTGAGGTGATGCCGAGCGAGGCTTCAAGGGACTGAATCCGCTGCCGGATATTCGAGACTGCGGTAGCGACCGCGCGCCAGTCCTGCGGCCGGACATCGCTGATCGATGGCGCACCGAGCTTCGTCGCCATGACTTAACCCGCGCCGACAGTGTTGTACTGCTGCACCTGCGACAGACCGTCAAGCTCGAGCACGTCGTCGGCGGCCATCAACTCGCGTACGGTGTCGGTTCCGATCAGTTCCATCTCGAACGTGCTGTAGGCGGCATCGGGCGGCGTGAGAGTGAACTCCACCTCGCCCTCGATCACGATCTCATCAAGCATCACCCCATCCCCGTAGAAACGGGCCACGAGATTGTTGTAGCTCTCGGCGCGCACCTGGGCGATGCTGTGGAAGGCCGGGTAGGGCTCAAGCCAAAGCTTCGTGCGCCACCGATACGTCATCAACGACGTGGGATCACCCTCAAACTCGTAGATCGTCTTGCTGTCCATATACACCGGAGCTGAAGGCGGGAATGGAAGCACTGCCGTGTCGGGCTCGTTGTCCTGATCGAGCACAAGGTACATCGTGTCGGTGATCGGATCGACGTAGGCAGCCGTCGCGTGGAAAGCCATCTCGGCCACACCGAAGCCGCCCGTTCGCAGATCGACCGCATAGCACCCTGCAACAACACCGTTGTCCCAGAACATGAAATAGATGTCGTCGTGCGCAACACTGAAGATGCTCGTCGGATCGAGCGCTTTCCATTGACGCAGCGTGAACACTTCTTCCGTGAGGTTGCTCGCCTGTCCGATGCCCCGCACCACCATCAATCCCTGTGGCCCGCTGAAGACGACACCCAGGCCGGTGATATAGGCGAAGCTGCGCAGACTCGAGGCTGCGTGCGGCACCTCGAACTTGCTCATGCTATAGCTAGCAGGATCGTTGCCCGAAGCCACGTACAAGAAGCTCTGCGTACCGATCACCACTGTGGTGTCGATGTTGCCGATACCCACGATGTCGGTATCGGTGTCTAGTCGGTAGCTCACCGGCCACGCATGCGGGTAGTTTTGCGCGCTTAGGCACAGTTGATTCTTGCTGAAGCCGACCATCACGCCGTTCGGCAGCGCGAGGATGCCGCGCAGGTCGGATGGTGGTAGCTCCCAGATGTCCGAGGGCAACACCTCACCGAGGGCGCTGTCGGTGAGCACATCCACATAGTCAGCCTGCGAAAGAGGGATCTCGGCGACGGACAAGAACGCAGTGCCGGTGCTGCCGGTGGCCGCGCGGTAGATACGCTTCGTCACGACAAAGTAATCGCTCTCGCTCACCCCGCTCGGCAACGATGTCGGGGTCGTCACCGTGACAGATATGCCATCCGGCCGCAGGATCGTCGCGCTTGGCAGGCTGGGCGCGCTCTCTTCACCCAGGTCGTTGACAAACGTGTAAACGTAGCTCGTCGCGATGTCGGTGATCGTCGTGCCCAGGCTGCCTGCAGCCTGCACGAGGATGTTGTCGTAGTTGACCTGCAGATAGTCGTTGCCCTTGGCGACCATCGGCCCGAACACACCCCCGTAGGTGAAGGTATTTGTTGTGGTCACCGATGCGAGCTGCGCGCTGCCGAGCGAGATGTTCGCATCGATCGTCATCGTACCGTTGGCATTGACCGAGAACGTCGCATCGACCGTATACCACTCCAGCACGCCACACGAGCCGGGCGTCCCTACCCCAGAAGCAAGCAGTGAGCCGTTGCCCGCGGCAAAGCCCGTACCGACAGCAATACCGATCTCGATCGGACCCCCGACCGTGCCATAAGCAAGAATCCGCGGCCCGTTACCCGTTGCGTCGCACGCGAACATGAACGGGATCACAAAGCCGGTGTTAGACCCGAGATCACGGGCATTAAAGTCCCAGCTCGCGTGGATCACCGTCGCACCCGAGGTGCCGAAATCACGCGAGGCGTAGGCCGGTGTCGAATTGTTGTTGTCGGCCCCGACCTGAAAGCTCGGCGCCGGGTTGCCGAACGCAGCGTCTTGCAGCACTTCCGACACGTAGGTGCCCGAATGCACCTGCCCTGGCGAGATGGCCCAGTTCGTCGACAGATCCGAGCAATCGTCGTAGATGTCGACCGAGAACGTCGTCGGCGTCGGGTCCACGCCGACCACGAGCGACGGCACCGTATCGGGCGGCGGCACGCCGAGCAAGCGTGTCATGCCGGGATAGGGCGGCCCGCCCGTTGTCGCCAGCGCGAGGTTCGTGAAGCGCGGCGCATCGAGCCCGGTCAGATAGGTGCGGTAGGTCGTGTCGCCGGGCACGGTGCCGCGGGCAACGTCGACCTGCTGATCCCACGAGAGCCACACCTCGTAAGGTGTCCCGGCTGCCATCAACGAGATCGTCTGCACCGGGCCGGTGTTCGCGAGCCCTTCGGTCAGAGAAAACTGTTTGAACGCGGTCAGGTCGCCCGTGTAGAGACGCGAATTAACCGCGGCCTGCGACGCACCTTCCGGCAGTGCGCGAGGCGTCACTAGGGGCACTTCTCCCCGAAACGATGTGACGGAACGCAGCATCAACAGATTCCTAGATTGGCGTCGCCCGTTGATCCTGTAGCGCCGAGCGCAACCCAGGTATTAAGCCCGTCCCATTCGACGTACCATTGTTCAGACACGCCTGTGGTCATGGGGTCGGATGCAGACCATGTGTTGCCATCGTCTAATGACTTCTGCACGTCGCCCCCAAGGTTAGACCATATAAGAAAGATGCCGTTACCGTATCGCACTTGCGTGACTGACGTGGTAACAAGATTAGAGGTGGCTGCCCAAGTCTCGCCGCCGTCTGCGCTTCTTATAGCGTAAAGCACCCCTGAAGCAAGGCTCATGACAACAGTCAGCCCGTTGACTGCGATCTTGTACCCGCTGAGTCCGAATCCTTCAGAGACCGGGAGATCCCCGCGCTGCGTCCATGTCGTGAGATCAGGGCTGGTATAGGTACTCACCCCGTTCTGCTCAATACCGATCCACCAGCTCTTTGCCGGCACCCACTTGATCGCTGCAAAAGCAACCGGGGTAGCGTTCGTGACTAGCCCTGTGATCCCGTCCGCACTGCGAGCCACTAGCGACGAAGCCGATGAGCACCACACAAAAAGGCCTTGTGCGAACTCAAGGCCTGTGGCAACGAACCCCAAAGCAGCGTTCCGCGACCACGTGGCGCCACCATCATCGCTGATTCCGGCAGACCCCCCGCTCATGTAGCAAAGTAAACGACCGTTGCCAAACTTCAAGAAAAACGGATTTTGCCCCGTCGGATTCGGAATTGTTCCACCGGGGGTCCAGTTCTCGCCGTTGTCAACACTGATGGCAGTCGGTATCGCTGTGCCCGCGCCGATCCCGGTCGCCGTACTAATCCACTTTCCACGGGCAATCTTGGCGAGACCAGCACCCCACCTTAACGAGTTATCAATTGTTGCGGCCTGCCACACCGGACCTTCAGAACAAAGGTGCGGTGGTGGTGCGTGTGGGATGCGTGCCCCGGCTAGCGAGGCAAGGCTCATGACGTCTCCAAATCGCCGCAGGCGATCCACTCGTTCGTGCGCCGCTTGATGAGCGTAACGGTCGCGAATTGTCCGGCCGAGGCCGGCAGCAAGCCTGCGCGGACATTCAATATCACGCCAGATGCCGAGGTGATGTCGAACAAAGCCGCCCCCTCCTGATAGACGAGCACCGTGGCCCCGTCTGGAAGATCGATGGTGGGGTCTCCGGTATCGCCCATGATGACGATGTTCTGCGCGCCAGTAGTGCCGGTCGTTGCGATGCCGTTCTCGGCGTCAGTGATCTCGAGAGCCGTATCGGCCGGCGCATCGCGCCAAGTGAAGTGCGGCACAGCCATTGACAGCGTCGCGACATTGGCGACGATCGTCGCTTGGATGCCGTTGCCAATATTGAGCGTGTCAACGAGTCCTTGCTGCACGCCGTTGACTTCGATCAGCAAGCCCTCGGCCGTGACCGTGATGACGTTCGCGCTCTCCCCGGTCCCGCGCGTGGCAACGAGACCCGGGCCGAAGTCGACCGTATCGGCGTCAGGGCCGCCCAGGTCGTAACCGCCTTGCTGCCACTGGATGAACTGCGGGAAGCCGTCATCCTCCGCAGGAGGAAAGGTGCCGACCGGGGAGACGCCGAAGGCAGTCATGTGAGCGACCCCATGATGAATTGCCGAGGACGGGCGCGACGAGAACCGACGCCGTAGCTGCGTTGCGCATCGGTCTTCGCGTTCGAGATGCCGCTGCGGAACTCCTTGCCCTTCGCTAGTGCCGTCGCCTTGTCGGTCCACGGCATGCCGGGCAGTGCGAGCAGGTACTCGAGCGCGCCGGCCTCGATGTCGTTGCTCCACTTGACCAGCGGCGATTCGGGCACGTTCACGGCACCCTCTTTCGGCGCGATGATCAGCGTGATCAACAGCGGGTAGATGATGTCCGGCGTCGGGTACAGCGCGAACTGCCCCTCGGGGATGTACTGGTAGCAGTTGGGTTGCTGCGCCGGAAAATTCGGGTCCCAGTTCGCTGAATCGCTCACCGTGATCGTAAAGGTCTGCGGCCCGGGCGGCGTGTTCGCGGTCCGCGTGCCCTGCATCGCAAAGATGCCCATGATGTCGAGCTGCGGGTCGTTGCCCATCGCGTACTGCGACACGAGGGGAGTCGTCGCGCCGGGGATGTTCGTGCGCAGCCATTGCGACTGTTGGCAGAACTCGCGATAAGCGCGCATGTAGGCGTGCCGCAGCGTCGTCGAAGGGGCCTTGCGGCACACCTGGGCGACGTTCGCGAGGTAGTCGTTGACTGAGACGATGTTCATGCGGTCCCCGGCGCGGCTGCGACCTTCGTGGTTGCGGCTGCAATGGCTTGCGACTCGAGGCCGAGGGCCTGACCCCACTGCTGCATGAAGGCCCCGCTCTTCGCGAGATCCTGCCGCTTAGCGTTCTTCGCATAGGCCTTCGCGAGCACGAAATTCGTGAGCGGCGTCTGGTACGAATCGGGGCAAGGCATCTCTTCGCTGCCGTTCTCGTAGTTGAGCGCAGGCGGCACCGCACCGAAGACGAGATCGACCATGCCCATGCCGTTGTTCGGCGGGAAGCACACGAAGCGGCGCGGGTTGCGCGGATCGAACGTGAAGCTCTCGACCTGGGCTTGCGGCGTAGCTGCGGGCCAGAAGCGATCGGCCTCGTCGAGCAGGCTCTTGTCGACCTGGGTGACGATGCGGCCGCCCGTGTTGCGCGGCACGTCGATCAGCAGGATGCCGCCATCAGGCAGGTTCTGGATCACGCCCGCCACGAGGGCAGTGGAAAGCTCGAGGACGTAGAAGTCAGCCGGCCGCGCTGCCGCGGTGGCGTTCATCGCCTCATTCAGATACGAAAGCAGATCGGGGGCGGGCCACGTCCGATGCGCAACGTCGAGCAGAGTCGTCGCTACGCTGTCGAGAATCGTGGCCGCCAGAATCACGTCAGGTCGCTCGTTTCTTCAGTCGTCGCGGTCTGCGGCACGGCTGCTGCCTTCTCGGCCATGTCGACGATCTTCTTGCGCATGGTGCGGATGTCGGTCGACGGGTCGATCGCCGCACCGAACTGCTCCATCGCGAAGACGATGAGATCGTCTTTGGTGGCCTTGCCGACATCGAACTCGTCGGCCTCGGCTTGGCTGTTGACCACTTTGGGCACCTTCGAGATGCCCTGCAGCCAGCGCATGCGGTCGGTGAGATCCGCGTCCTTCGGCCCCTGATAGAGCCGATAGTCCTTGTGGTTGCGCAGCGCCGGAACGCTGGGCATCAGTCGCCCGTCGTTGATGTTGATCACGTTCGGGAACTGCTTGTCCTGACGCTTCTTGGCCGCGCGCTGCTGCGCGTTGGACAGGGTGATTTCTTGCTGCTCGGTAAGCATGGATTGAAGCTCCGTTTGCTCAGGGGTTGGAAGGTCTTACTTTTTCTTGCCGAAGAGCATTCCCGGCATCTTGGCGCCCTTGACCGGTGCGGTCGAGGATGTCATCGCTTTGGCCTTGGCTTTGGCCTTCACCTTGTCGTTGGTGGGCTTGTTCATCGGGGTCTTTCTCTTCGGCGTGCCCGTACCCGCCATCTTCTTCGTTGGGAATGCCATCGCGTTTCTCCGGTGAGGGTTTTGCGATCAGTCCTCACCACGAGGGCGGATCGAAAAACCGGCGCCTTGGGCGCCGGTCGGGTCATCGTCGCCGCGGCTCAGGAGCCAGTGGGGGACGTCCCTGGGGTCAGGGCACGCCGAAATGGCTTGCCCGTCTCGGGATTGCCGAGGCCGGGACCGAGGGGCTTGTCCGGGTAGCGAGCGCGGGCCTTCTTGCTGGCCTGTGCCTGCTCCTTCTGGATCGTTTCGGGCGGCGTGAGAATGGGCATGCTCGCGCCGTAGGGGTTGCTGGTCTTCATCGTCGAATCTCCTGTTGAAGGTGTCTGGTCAGCTATGCAAGAGACCGGGGCACTGAGGCCCCGATCCTACTGCGATTAGC
>QGNH01001023.1_pt1 | contig 11436 bp, 8 predicted proteins | sample 1735481 | NCBI WGS metagenome assembly QGNH01 (sample SAMN09239004, study PRJNA386568) | Viral metagenome, whole genome shotgun sequencing project. | reverse complement strand
TGCGCCCGTCCGCATCCGGCTAACCACATCCGGTTTGACAACCGGCATTGCGGCACGGACAATAACGATATGAACGTGAGCCTGCCAATACCGCTGGAAGAATTCGTTCGTCGCAAAGTGGCCGCTGGCGAATTTCACTCAGCGGATGAGGTTGTGTGCGAAGGGTTGCTGCTGCTGCAGAACCGTGACGCATGGAATGCGGAGGCCCGGCAAAAAATTGACGTTGGCTGGCAGCAGGCCAGGTCCGGCCAACTCCGCACGCCAGAGCAGACACAGGAGAATCTCGCGGCGCGAAAGATCGTCTGGAAGACCGGCCAGAGCCGATGAAGTCCTACCGCCTTACACTGGCGGCGGAAGACGACCTGTTTGAAATCTGGACCCTCATCGCCTCCGATAACGTTGTCGAAGCGGATCGGTTGGAAGCCGATCTCTTGAGCGCTTGTCAGCGAGTGGCCGGGAGGCCAGATCTTGGCCATTTCCGGCGCGACCTGACTGATAAACCAGTGCGTTTCTTGACCGTGCGCGGCGCCTACCTCATCGTCTATGACCCCGCCACCGAGCCATTGGAAGTGCTGCGCGTCCTTCACGGAGCGCGCGACGTGCCGTCCCAATTGGAATAGCAGTACCACGCCACGGCAAGCCCACCTTCAAGGGCACACGCGTCATGGTCTGGCAGTATGGAGCCGGCATGGCCCCGCCTTCAGGCTGCTGCAGATTCCATATCTGCCAAACACACTTGGAAAAATCCCGCGCATAGCCGCCTAAAGGGACTCCATACGGTTCCTTGACATTTTAACCAAACCAAACATATGTTTGGTATAGGAAACAAATGTTTGGTTTATGCAGCCATTAACACGCAAGCAGGAACAGGTCTGGAATTTCATTGCTGAAAGCCAGCAACGATTTGGGAGGGCACCCTCCATCCGTGAGATCAAGGGGCATTTCGCCTTTGGCAGCACCCGGAGCGCGTTCGATTATGTAAAAGTGCTTGCGCAGAAGGGTTATTTGAAGCGCGAGCCACGGACCGCTCGGAGTATCCGGCTTATTGACCCTGCGGCTCCCACGCCCAGGAGCACCATGAACATTCCGGTTTACGGCTCGATTCCCGCCGGATTGCCGGAAGAACGGACGGAAACGCCCGAGGACCACATCACGATGGACTTGGAAACACTCGGCATCCCAAAATCTTCGAGCCGGATTTTTGCTTTGCGCGTAAAGGGCGACTCGATGGAAGGGGCCGGGATTCTGGATGGTGACTGGGCCATTATCGATCACTCCAAAGAGCCGCGCAGCGGCAGCATCATCGCCGCGTACATCGACGGCAAAAGCACGCTGAAACGATTTTTGACCCGGCATGGCAAAATCTATTTGAAAGCCGAGAACCCGCGTTACCCGGATTTAATTCCCTGTGAAGAATTGATGGTTCAGGGGGTTTTTATTGGGTTGTACCGGAAGGCGAAATGATCCAGGGAAATGTCCCGCACCATCCTCCATTTGGATGCCGATGCTTTTTTTGCATCGGTCGAGCAATCCACGGACGCGCGTTTGCGAGGCAAAGCGGTGGCGGTAGGGGGTGAAAAGCGCGGCATCATCGCTTCGGCTTCGTATGAGGCTCGCAAGTTCGGCATTTATACGCCGATGCCCACCGCGATGGCGCGGCGGCTATGCCCGAAGTTGATTATTTTGCCGGGCGATTTCGAGAAGTACGAATTCTTCTCGCGGCTGATGTTTTCGTATGCGTACGATTTCACGCCGGACGTGGAGATCGGGTCGATTGACGAAGGGTATTTCGATCTGAGCGGCGCGCGCAAACCGGCCCTGGGCATAGCTGAAACGATTCGGCGCGCTATTCGGCAGGCGCTCAAAATCTCGGTGAGCGAAGGCATCGGCAGCAACAAACTCATCAGCCAAATTGCTTCCAAGCTGGAAAAACCAGCGGCCTTTCAACTTGTGCCGCCCGGGGACGAAGCGCGGTTTCTGTCGGGCCTCGCCAACAAATGGCTGCCCGGGGTCGGCCCCAAGACAGCCAGCCAGTTAAATGCGGCCGGGTTGGCGCGGATCGGCCAAATTGCCCACACACCCGCCGACCTATTGGGCCTGATCGTCGGCAATCAGGCGCCGCAAATGAGAAACTTTGCGCTGGGCATTGACGAGCGGCCCGTCATTCCCGCGCGCGCGCCGGCCAAATCATACGGCGAGCAGGAAACCTTCGCCGCTGACACTACCGACGAGGAATTTCTCGGGGCCACACTGCGGCGGATGGCGGACAAGCTCATGGCCAAAGTGCGCGAAGATGGAAAGAGCATTCGCACGCTGGCGGTGAAGGTCCGCTATAACGACATGGACGAAGAGCAAGCCAGCGAGAGCCTCGATGAGCCGACCGACCTGGAAACGGAAATTTACTCGCGACTCTCGCTGCTCCTGCGCAAGGCCTGGAAACGGCGGGTCAGCCTGCGGCTCATTTCGCTCAAGCTCTCGAATCTCTATGACCGTCGTTTTCGGAGCGCACTAGCTTTGGATGCCTCTGATCGGCAGCGCGAAGCAGGGCAGCGCCTGGTGGATGTCGTAGATGATTTGCGCCAAAAATATGGACGGGCCGTCGTTTTGCGCGGGCATGATTTTATTTTGCGTGCGAAAAGCGGTCGGGGCGAAGAGCCTCGTAGCAGCCGACGTAAGGAGGCTCCGGCCCAGCAGTCAGAGGTCGGAAGTCAGAGGGCAGAAGTTGATCAGAGCCTCCTTACGTCGGCTGCTACGAGCCAGAAATGCAATCTCGCTGTCGTGCAGCGGCAGCGCATTGGTCATTATGCCACCCGAAACGCATCTGACACTGGCACCGGATCGCGAGCCGTCCTGGGCTCGCAGCAGCCACGAACGCGAGAGGATGCGCCCATGTATTTCAGGCTGCCTGTGCATTCGGACGCGCTGCGAGCCCAGGACGGCTCGCGGTCCGTTCATTCCGGGCATCCCAGCGCTTGGGTTGGAGGGGCAAAATACGCCGCCTCACGCCTCACGCCTCGCGTTTCATCCATCCCCCTCAATGTCCACAGTTACTATTCGTTTCTCGATTCCACGCTTTCAATCAACGCCATCGTCGAACTGGCCAAACACTATGAGCTTCCCGCGATTGCGTTGACTGACAAAAACAATCTGCACGGAGCAGTAGAATTCGCGCAGGCAGCAGCCAAAGCCGGAATCAAACCGATCATCGGCGCGGAAATCGAATATGGCGGCCATCGTGTTTGTTTGTATGTCCAGAACCAGGAAGGTTACCAGAATCTTTGCAGAATTCTAAGTCAGGAGAATGAAAGTCCAGAGATAGAACAACACAAGGTACGGACACCTCGGTGTCTGTCCAAAGTCCAAAGTCCAAAGTCGGGATTTCAGGATTCGAGAGTCAATTTTTTTGACTCCACCGACGGCCTCATTGCTATTAGCCCAGATCCGAAATTGGCCCACTTCTTCCCGGATCGTTTCTACCTGGAAGTAAACAGCCTCGAAGCCCTTGAAAAATATCACTCTATCACTTCCTCAATGCATCACTCCATTCCCTGCGTTGCTTCGTTTCCCATTCATTACGAAAAGCCTTCGGATCGCTGGAAGTACGACATCGTGCAAAGCATCCGCACTCTCACACTGCTGCGCCAGGTGCATCCTGAAAAGCGATTGGATGGCGAATATCACTTTCGTTCCTCAATCGAGATGCAGAAGCTTTTTGCCGCGTCCCGCAGAGGGGGAGAGTTGCTCGCGCACAGCGTCGAACTGGCCGATCGCTGTTCATTTGAGTTCTCGCTAGGCAAACCGCAATTCCCTGGCTACACGCCCCCGGATGGTTCCACGCCCGCCGCGTTCCTGCACCGACTCGTGATGGAAGGACTTCAGCGGCGTTACCCGAAAGATCATGGCCAGCTCAAATCGCAGCTCGAGGAGGAGTTGGCCATCATCACTGACGTGGGTTACGAGGAATACTTCCTCGTCATGTGGGACATCCTGCAGGAGTGCGGTCGGCGCGGCATCGAATGGATCACGCGCGGCAGCGCGGCCGATTCGCGCGCCTGTTATTGTCTCGGCATCAGCGGCGTGTGCCCGATCCGATTTGATCTCTACTTCCGGCGCTTCCTCAACAAAGACCGCATGGCGCTCAACAAGCTGCCCGACATCGACGTGGACTTCGCGCATGACCGCAAAGATGATGTCATTGATTTGATCTTCGAAAAATATGGCGCGGAGCAAACGGCCATCGTGGGTGGCTTCTCAACGTTCCAATCCCGCAGCGCCTTTGCCGAAGTGGCTAAAGTGTTGGGCGTCTCTGAATACCAGGTCCGCCGCATCACCGAGCGGCTTCCGAATTTCACGCAGGCGAACGAGCTGACTGAAGCCGTCGCGACGACCCAGGAATGCCGCGATTTGCCGTTGGAGGAAGAGCCCTATAGCACCGCGTTGCAGATGGCGCATTTCCTCGATGGCTTCCCGCGCTACCCCAAAATGCATCCGTGCGGACTGGTGCTCTCGCGCCAGCCGATGGACCAAGTCGTCCCCTGTTTCATTTCCGCCAAAGGCTATCCCACCACCCATTTCGACATGGACTCGGTCGAAGCCGTGGGCCTCGTCAAAATGGACATCCTCGCCCAGGGCGGCCTGGCAGTGATGCGGGATGTGAAGGAAATGCTTCGAATGCGGAGTGCGGAGTGCGGAGTGCGGAGTGAAGATTCCACAGTCCAACCTCCTTCGTCAGAAGCACTTCGGAGGTCAGGCAGTCCAAAGTCTACCGTCGGAGTTACCATTGACCTCAATGCCCTTGAGCCCTGGACCGACCCGCAGGTCTGGGAATTGATCGCCAACGGCCACGCCCGGGCCGTGCATCACATCGAAAGCCCGGCGATGATTTCCCTTTGCAAGATGTGCGATGTGCGCGACATCGACACCCTCATCGCCATCGTGTCGGTGATCCGTCCCGGCGCCGCCAACGAGAGCAAGAAGATGGAATTTGCGCGCCGTTACCAGGGCTTAGTGGGGCGGGCGTCTCGCCTGCCACCCGGGCGTCTCGCTCTCGGACCTGCCAACGCGGGCGAGACGCCCGTTGCGGCAGGCGAGACGCCCACCCCACTACTCTACCCGCACCCTTCACTCGAACGCTGCCTGCGCAGCACCTACGGCCTCGTTGTCTATGAAGAACACATCCTTCAGATCTGCGAAGCCTTCGCCGGCCTGCCGCCCGGCCGCGCCGACGTGCTGCGCCGCGCCCTCGGCAAAGATAAAGCCGAAGTCATCTCCCAAATCGAAACCGAGTTCGCCGATTGCGCGCGCAAGCTTGGCCGGTCGGAAAGTGAAATCGTCGAAGTCTGGAACCTGGTGGCCGGCTTCAAAGGCTACGCCTTTTGCAAAGCGCACAGCACCGCTTATGGAGTCGAGGCTTATCAATCCGCCTGGCTGAAACTCAATCATCCCGCCGAGTTCATGGCCGCCGTGCTCACCAACGGCAAAGGCTTTTACGATCCGCTCGTCTATGTGCTCGAATGCCATCGGCTGGGCATCCCGCTCCTGCCTCCGTCTGTCAATGAGCCTGGACCAGGTTTCGCGGTGACGAACGCGGAAAAGCCAAGTTGCAAAATCCGAAATCCGAATGCCGAAATCCGAAGGAATTCCGAATGTCGAAATCCGAAACAGACTGCGACGCGCGAATTTCTGGTTTCGGCCTTCGGACTTCGGCCTTCGGACTTCGGCCTTTCCATCCGCGTCCCCGTCCTGAATGTGAAAGGCCTCACTTCTCGCACCAAAGAAATGATCCTGTGCGAACGCGCCCGCGGCAAGTTCGCTTCGCTGCCCGATTTTTTTCTGCGCGTGCAGCCGCTCAACGAAGAGATGCAATCAATGATTCAAGCCGGCGCCTTCGACGATTTCGGCAAAACCCGCACGGCACAATATTGGGAGTTTAGGGCAAGTGCGGAGTGCGGAGTGCGGAGTGCGGAATCCTCCCGCGATGGGTCAGTTTCTACTCCGCACTCCGCACTCCGCACTCCGCACTTCGATCAACTCCTCCTTCTCCCCCCCGAAAACCTCGACCGCCTGCCCTCCGTCCCCTTAGCCGAACCGGATCGTCTGCAACGACTGCGCTGGGAAGAGGAACTTCTGGGCTACCCGGCCAGTGGCCATCCGCTGGAACTTTACCCCGCCATCGCCTGGGACACCTATTGCCCGATCAATTGCCTGGGCGATTACGTCGGAGAGCAAATCGTTACCTGCGGACTGGTCATCGAACAGCGTCTCTTCCATCAAATCACCGGCGAACCGATGAAATTCCTGACCATCGCCGACTGGACCGGCGTGGTCGAAACCGAATTGTTCGCCAGGACCTACAAGTCCTACGGCCTGACCACGATTCGCTATCGCGTTTTGGAAATCACGGGAACGGTCGAACCATTCGAGAATGGCCGCGGTTTTACCCTGCGAGTCCACCGCGCCGATAAGCCGCGCACCCATGGGAAAAAGGACCCCTGACCGGTCGTCCATTCCTAAATAGAGAAGGCGCACTCGGAAACCGAATGCGCCTTATCCAACAACCCAACCATCCCCCAACACTAAATTAAGACCGTGGTGCCACGAGAACGTGTCACTTTTGCAGATCCTGGATCAAAGTGCCGTCCTCAGCCACTTGCATGGTCGGGTTCTTGCCTTTGTCCTTGAATTCCACCGTGTAAAACACGCGGCCATTATCCTCGTGGCGTGAAATACCGACAATCTGGGCGTCCGGCGCTTTGGATTGGATGGTCTTCTGCGCCTTCTCGGGCAGCGCGCTGAGCTTGGTGCTGGTCGCGCCGGTCGGCGTGAGCAATCTCTCGATGGCGCCAGGAGGGTTGGCCATGTCGGTGCTTACCAGTTTGCCGTCCGTGGTTACGACAACTTTTGGATTTTTGCCCGGCTCGTTGAATTGCACTTCGTAAACGTCTATGCCGTTCTGAGTTGTTTTGGAAACGTCTGCGATTTCAGCATTGGGCGCCTGGGCGCGGACGGTCTTCTGAACAGCGGGCGGAAGTTCATTAAACTTCTGCGAGGTGTTTTCGATGCTTTTGTTGCAGGCCGTCAGCAGTCCGAGGGCAGCAACCATTGTAATTGCATATAATTTCATAATAAGTCCTTTCGTGGCTTCAATTTACCCCCTCGGCCCCATGCCTAAAGTGGGTTTAACCCTACTTGGCCCGCTTTCTGGACTTGCTGTCTGAAGTGAACTGCCCGAATCTGTCACGCATTGATTATGGCGAAAAAAGCCTTGATTACCGGCATCACCGGGCAGGACGGATCTTATTTGGCTGAGTTGCTCTTGTCCAAAGGCTACGAGGTGCATGGGATCATTCGGCGGGCGAGCACCTTCAACACCGGGCGGCTGGACCCGATCTACGATGATCCGCACTCGGGAAAAAGCCGGATGTTTCTGCACTATGGCGATTTGAGCGATGCCAGCGCCCTGGCCCGGCTTATCGGCAAGATTCAACCGGCGGAAATCTACAATCTGGCCGCGCAAAGCCACGTCCGCGTCAGCTTCGATAGCCCGGAATATACGACGGACATCACCGCGACGGGAACGGTGCGGCTGCTCGAAGCGGTTCGTGAGACGGGGCTGGAACCGAGGTTTTATCAGGCCTCTTCCAGCGAGATGTTCGGTCTCGTTCGCGAGGTGCCGCAGACTGAATTGACGCCGTTCTATCCGCGCAGCCCGTATGGATGCGCCAAAGTGTACTCGTATTGGATCACCGTCAATTATCGGGAGTCTTATGGACTTCATGCGAGCAATGGGATTTTGTTCAACCATGAGTCGCCTCGCCGCGGCGAAACCTTCGTCACGCGCAAAATCACGCGCGCTGTGGCGCACATCAAGGCAGGTCTTCAGGAAAAGCTGTTCCTGGGAAACCTGGACGCCAAGCGGGATTGGGGCTTTGCGAAGGAATATGTGGAAGCGATGTGGCTGATGCTCCAGCAGGACAAGGGCGACGATTATGTTGTGGCAACGAACGAGACGCATTCTGTTCGGGAGTTTCTTGAGGCCGCTTTCGGCCATGTGGGATTAGACTGGAAAAAGTACGTCGAGATTGATCCACGATACTATCGGCCGGCCGAAGTCGATCTCTTGATTGGCGATTACAGCAAGGCCAAACGCCAATTGGGGTGGGAGCCAAAGACCAAATTTGTGGAATTGGTCAAGCTGATGGTGGATGGCGACACGGACCTGTTGCGCAGGCATCGCGAGGGACAGATCAGGGTCAGCGGTTAGAAAAGGCGGGCGCGGGCTCGATCCAGGTTCAGGCCGCCCCAAACCTCTTCAAAAAATCTTCATAGGCGAGGCGGATACCGCTTTCGAGGTCAACTTCTGGTTTCCAGCCCAGCGCGAACAAGCGCGAGCTGTCCATCCATTTGCGCGGGGTACCGTCGGGTTTCGATCGGTCCCAAACGATTCCGCCGCCGAAACCGACTATGCGCTTGACCACTTCGGCAAGGTCTTTTACCGAGACGTCGGTACCGAAACCGACGTTGATGAATTGTTCTTCGCTGTATTTCTCCATGAGAAAGACCGAGGCGCGAGCGAGGTCGTCCGCGTAGAGGAACTCGCGCAGGGGAGCTCCGGTGCCCCAGCACGTCACGGCGGGCGCATTGGAGATCTTGGCCTCATGGAACTTGCGAATGAGGGCCGGCAGCACGTGAGAACCCTGCAAATCATAGTTGTCGTTCGGCCCATACAGATTAGTCGGCATGGCGCTGATGAAATCGCACTGGTACTGCCGCCGATAGGCCTGGCAGAGTTTGATGCCGGCGATCTTGGCGATCGCGTACCACTCATTGGTCGGCTCCAATGGGCCGGTCAGCAGGGATCCTTCTTTGAGCGGTTGAGCGGCGAGCTTGGGATAAATGCAGGAGCTGCCGAGGAACAGGAGCTTTTTTGCGCCTGCACGGTAAGCGCCATGGATGAGATTTGCCTGGATTTGCAGATTCTCGAAGAGAAACTCCGCCGGGTATCGATCATTGGCCAGAATACCGCCGACTTTGGCGGCTGCAACGAAGATATACTCCGGCTTTTCCTCCGCATAGAGTTTTTGGACCGCGCTGGCATCCAGCAGGTCCACCTCGGTACGGCTCCGGCCGATAAGGTGGGTAAAACCGCGCCGTTGTAGTTCACGCCAAATGGCGCTGCCAACCAATCCGCGGTGCCCTGCGACGTAAATCCGAGCTTTTTTGGCGATTCCCATAACTTAACAATAGACAAGGGCAGGGCAGGGAACAAAGCTCCAAAATCCCGAAGTCTGGCTCTGGAGCGGCACTATGCCCCAAAGACTCCAATTCAGGCTTCGGAACCCGATTTTGGAAACTTTGTTTGCGATGTGGTGTTTGGCATTTAGAGCGTTCAGTAATGTCCAGATACGAGACAGCCAAACTCATCGTGAGACAGTCTCGAAATAGGACTCATTTTGATACTGGCTGCCACGATTTGAGACAAAACTGAGCTACCCGCGCAATAACGGATGGCGGGGGTCGGATAAAAACCGGAGTGTTTAGGGGAAAGTCCAGGGTTGCTATGGCCCTGTTAATTTCGCTAAACTTCCAAAGCGGTTAGCAGCCGGCAATTCGTGAACAAACAATGTAATAATAATAAACCGCTGGCTGCCTCGTTCACGCCGCACGAACAGAAAGGCTAGTTATGAAGATAAGAACATCGTCCCGAAAGGGAGCGTTCACGCTGGTGGAAATCATGATCGTAGTGGCCATTATCGGCCTGTTGGCTTCGATCGCGATCCCTAACTTCGTGAAAGCTCGGAATACCGCACAGACGCAGGCCTGTATCACGAACCTGCGCCAAATCGAAGGCGCAATCAACGCATGGGCGCTGGAGAATAAGAAGCAGGACAACGATTCCGTGACCCTGGATAACCTGAAAGGCACTGGAGGAGCGGGCAGCAGTTACATCAAATTGGACGGAAAAGGGGAGATTCCCGGCTGTCCTGCGGGAGGCCAGTATGTCCTCAGCACTGTCGCTACCCCGCCAAGTTGCTCCATCTCAACCCATAAATTGCCCTAGCTCACTGGGTTATCTTGATTCGGCCCGAAGCGAAAGCTTCGGGCCTTTTTAATGCCCACGTCCTTTTGCCGGACAGTGCCTTGGCATTTGAACTGCTTAAAGCGAATCGCGGGTGCAACAGGCAATAAGTGAACGAGAACCGCACTAATAATAACCTGCCTGTTGCTATCGTTCACGCCGCAAAAAGAAAGCAAACGAGTCAATATGAAGATCAAAACATCGAGCAAGTCGGGTTTCACCCTGGTGGAAATCATGATTGTAGTGGCCATTATCGGTCTCTTGGCCGCGATCGCGATTCCCAACTTCGTCCGCGCCCGCACCACCTCGCAGCAAAATGCGTGCATCAATAACCTGCGCCAATTGGACGGCGCCATCCAGCAATATGCCTTGGAGAATAAACAGACTGCTGGCGCTACCGTTACGACGGCCAACCTGCTGCCGTACATCAAGCTGACGTCCACCCAAACCCTTCCGGCTTGCCCGGCTGGCGGAACCTACGCCGTCACTACCAACACGAACACGCCGACGTGCACCGTTGCAAATCATGCACTGCCCTGAGGCCTGATTTAACTCAAAAGCCCGAAGCGAAAGCTTCGGGCTTTTTTGTTTTCTCAGCGTTCCATCGAGGGTAATTGGCACTTGAAGTGCTCTGAAAAAGGAGCGGTTTGCAACAGGCAATATGTGGACGAAAACTGCACTGATAACTATAACCAGCCTGTTGCTGCGTTCACGCCGTGAAAAGAAAGTAAGAGCAAATATGAAGATCAAAACATCGAGCAAGTCGGGTTTCACCCTGGTGGAAATCATGATCGTAGTGGCCATTATCGGTCTCTTGGCCGCCATCGCGATTCCCAACTTCGTCCGCGCCCGCACCACCTCGCAGCAAAATGCGTGCATCAACAACCTGCGCCAATTGGACGGCGCCATTCAGCAGTATGCCCTGGAGAACAAACAGTCCGCTGGGTCCACTGTAACGCTGACCGTCATCCAGCCCTACATCAAGCTGGATTCCACCCAAAACATCCCTGCCTGTCCGGCTGGCGGAACCTACGCGGTCACCACCAACACGAACACGCCGACGTGCACCGTTGCCAATCATGCCTTGCCCTGAAGCCTGATTTAACTCAAAAACCCGAGGTCCAAAGCCTCGGGTTTTTTGCTTTTTAGCCCCTTTTTCACCTTTTTCTCAAACTTAGGTCAACGAGCCGTTGGCACCTGGAGTGCTTTAAGTAGAAGTGCGGTGATAACAGGCAATACGTGAACAACATTGCAATTATTATATCTAGCCTGTTGTCAGGTTCGCGCCGCGCAAAAGAAAGTAGAGTGCTGGTATGAAAATTAGAGTGCCGAGCAAATCGGGCTTCACGCTCGTGGAA
>QGNH01001021.1_pt1 | contig 11446 bp, 9 predicted proteins | sample 1735481 | NCBI WGS metagenome assembly QGNH01 (sample SAMN09239004, study PRJNA386568) | Viral metagenome, whole genome shotgun sequencing project. | reverse complement strand
GCCGAAGGCTCAGCTCAAGCGAGCCGGCCGCGAAATCTTCATGCCCCGACAGCCGGACACCGAGCCGGCCGCCATCGTCTACTAGTCCCATCGTGAGCGTGTCGGTCACGGCGACCGAGACGCCGGTGGCGAGTGCGGCAGCGGCGCCGGTCACGATGGTCGGCAAATCGGGCGTCGGGGTCTTTATCGTATCGAGCGACGGGTTGGCGCCCTTGTTGATTAGCTGGGCGCTGACCAGGACCGTTTCGAGCGTCGGCCCACCCGCGAACAGAGAATCTCCGAGGTGAGCCTTGGTTGCGTTGAACAACAGATCGATAACCAGCGGGAGGAGCCACCCTTCGACCAGCGCCTCGGGCGTACCCGCACCGAAATTCACTTGCAGGTTTGGAGCAACGTCGATCGTCAGCGGACCGTCGTTCGCGTTGGACGCGAGCGGCAGAAATTGCAGGTGAAGATCCGAGCCGCTGAGGCTCATGCCCAGCTTGGGCGTGAGGTCCAGCCCAAGGCTCTGCTGGAGATGCGCGGCGATGGCCGAGTCCATCTGCAGCGCAGCCGCAGCGTAACCGGCGTTCAGATCGATACTGATCGCGCCCGCATCGAGTTTCACTCCGGCGAGCCCGAGCTTCGCGGTGGGTCCGTGATTGTCCCATCCCACCGTCGCGGAGATCGTTCCGGCGCCCAGTCCGTGCGCCGCGAGATCGTAGCTCCACGTCACCGCCGGTCCACTTGCAGTTATCGAATCGGGAATCGCGCCACTCAGCGGGGAACCTCCGCCGAACAGGTTGGCGATCGCGGTTGCGACCTGGTTCTGCGCCGCCGGTGTCAGGCCAAGACCGCTGGTCCAATTCGTGGCCAGCAGCGGCTTGAGCTGATCGGCGTGCGCGGCGAATTTCCCCGCGTTGTCGTACAGGTTGAGCGCCGTTACGACATCTAGAACTAGTGCCAACAGGGGCGGCGTGCCACCGGAACTCAGCGCGGCGACAAGTTCATCGAGTGCGCGCGGCAACAGCGCTTCCAGTGCGCCTGCGAGCGCGCCCAAACCGCTGAAGCTCGGCAGAATCTGGATCGGCGAATCAGGCTGCGGTGTTACACTCAGGGTCACGCCCGCCGGCGAGGCGCCGAATGCGACCACTACCCCGGTCCATCCTACACCGCCGGGCAGCGGTGAAATCGTGACGGATATGTTGGCGTTAGGGCTGACGTGCAGATGGCTATCGAAGGCGAGGCCGGCCTGGATCCCGATCACACCGGCGATCGGAGCGCGTGTTCCAAGCGCGATCACCACCGGATCGAGATCAGTGCCGGTGCCCGAGGCCGTGACTTGCAAGCTGGCGGGCAGACTCAGTCCCGGTCCAGCGGGAAGCCCGAGTGCGCCATTGATCGCCTGCAATACGGCGGTGAGCTTTGCCGCATCGAGCCCGCCGCTGCCGTTACCGATAGCCGAGCCACCGGCGATCGAAGTCCCCGGCGATGAGAAGAATGCGTCGAGCGGTCCGACGCTGAACCCCGGTCCCATCACCGATTCGAGCAGAGCGCTCGCCGCACCGGAGAAAAGCAGCCGGGGCAGCGCGTCGTCGAGCGCCGCCTTGAGCGCCGCGCCGTCCGGCTTCGGCATCAGCACGAGCGGCGCGAGCCAGGGTTGCGCCTGTAAGGTTAGCTGGCTGGCCTGTTGCGACCAGGCGAGGCTGAGGGCGCCGAGATTTATCGACGCATCTAGAGAAGGGGCGAAATCGGGGATGCTGACGCCGGCGTCGAAAGTAACTGAAAGATTTTGCGCGATGGGAAAATATCCGGTCCCCGGTGGTGTGGTGCGAAGGCCGGCGCGCCACGGATTTGCCGATAGGTACGCTTCAAGCGGCAAGCTCCCGATCGACATCGTCCATGGTCCGCCCGCGGGACCAGTAAACCCGCCGATCCCACCGGCAGCATCGAGCGCAGCACCAAGCCGCGGTCCAAGAAATCCGGCGGCGTCCACGCTGATCGCGTTGAAGGCGTCGGCGGATAACCCGATACCGCCGTGAGGATCCGGCACCGCGATACCGATGCCCTGCAGCCACTCGAGCAGGATCGCGACTGGCGAGCCCGTCCGCGCATTGGAGATCGCGCGCAGAGTCTCGCCGAGCAGCGCCTGCGCCTGAGTGTCCGCCAGGCGTACCGTCGCGGCCATCGGAGAATGCAACGACGCCTGGTGAAACTGGGCGACCGGATCTACGTGCAGACCGCCATCGGTGTTGATATTGACACCGAGTTCCGCCCATCGAACCCGCGTGTCAAGGGTCGGAAGTCCGGGACCGACATACGAACTCGCACCCCCGGCCAGCCATCCGCCCGGCCTGCTCAACCGCGTTCGGACGCGCAATGCGTGAGCGGGGCGCGGCGGATCGGCGACGCCGTCGTGCAGCTTGATTCGGAAAACATCGGCGCGCGCCGACGCGTCCACTGTCAGGTCGGCCGGTGAGGGCGACGGCAAGGGGAGCGCCGCGCGCACGCCAACTCCGATGTGAGTAGGTGCGGGCGGCGGCGCGACCGGGTTGGCGGCGGTCGTGGCGAGGGCCGCGGTCGCGGTCTTGATCGCGTCGAGAAGACGGCCAGTCAGAGTACCTCCCAGAGCCAGAGCCGGACGTCCGCCGGTGTCGGTCGAACTCCCCGCAAAATTGAACGATCCGACCGGATACGGCGCGGTGGAAGGAAGTGCACCGGGCGCGGACGCCGGCTTCATACCGTCCATCGCCGCGACTATGTGAGCGAGTGCATTGAGAATCGGATCGGTGCCGGGCGCGGATGGCACGATCGCCTGGATCATTCTGACCGCGTCAGCGACGCCGCTATCGGTCATGAACGGAAGCGGCGCGCCCAAGTGCGGCGTACCCAGCGTAACCAGTCCGCGAATCGCCGATCCCGCCGGCCCAGCCGTGAATGCGCGCGCGGGCACGCCTGCGGTAGAATGCGCGACCAGCGTGATCGGGACGCCCGGACGAAGCTGGCCGACGCGCGCGACGAGGCGCGCGATCTGCGCGGTGAGACCGGTGAGGTCGCCGCTTCCATCGTCATTGAGATCGGCGGTGTAGTAGTCGACGACCGCGGTAACGCCCGTCAGATCTACCGCGGCCGGCTGAACGCCGGGAACGCGCAAATTGAAATTGGCGGATAGATCGGTCGAGCCGTGCCGATTCGGACTGGCGAGCAGATCGTTCCAGATCGAGTGATCGCTAAATGCGGGACCCAGGAGCAGCACGGCGCGCTGCCCAATTGCGCCACCAGCCCAATTGTCGATCTGCGTGAGGATCTGCGTGATCGCCGACGGATCGCTCGGCTGCAGATGGTGCGGGGCGGCAATCGGCGTTCCGGCCATCCAGTTCCCGCCGGTCGGAATTTGCGATGCGACCGGGACGACCCCGTCGCCAGCTTGCAGGTACTGATCGAGGTTGCCGAGCGATGACGCGATCTGGTCAAGATCGGCCAGCGCCAACGCGTCGGCCAACACCGGCATGAATGGCCTCAGCGCCCAAAGCACCGCAAACAACGACGGGAAATCAGAGGCGGCGTTGGCGCGGCCAGCCAGCGGCGCTGCCCATAGCGGCGGCGGTCCCGCCGGTTCAATCCAGAACAGCGCCTGCAGCGTATTTCCGCGATCTGGCGCGAGCGCCCAGGGATCGTCGTAAGTGCCTGAACCGCCTATTCCGATCGGCGGTGCGGCATCGGCCACGTCGGGCAGGGCGCCGCTTATCAGCGCCCGCAACCACGCGAGTCCCTGCGGCAGAAATGCGCTCCCATCCGCGGAGACATCGATCGCGACATGGCCGAGCCAATCCCGCAGCGCAGCGAACGGATCCGTGAACAGCGACCCGGGCGCCGCAGGATCTCCGAGCGTCGGCCAATCGTTCTGAAAGCCAACAAGATTGCCGTGGATTCCGAACAGTCCCGCGAGCGTATAGGCGGGCATCCCGCCCCATGAAAGCGCGGCGCGTGCCAGCACCATCCGCAGGACCAATTCGAGATTCGGCACGCTGAGCCCTAGGCCCGCCGCGGTCGCCGCCGGATTGCTGAAATCGATTCCGCCCGGCGGCGGAATGCTCAGCATCGGGACCACAACCGAATTCGCGCCGCCAGTGACGGTCAGATTGTTCAATCCGGCGTTGAAGGCAATCGGCGAACCGGGCGACCAATCCATCTTCACGCCGAAGGAATCCGCGCCGACACTCATTCCCGCGATCGGTGGGGGCGCCGGCAGCGGCTGTATCATCAGCGACGCATGCTGCCCCGCCATCATCGAAACGGAACCGTCGCCGCTCTGCGGCAGATCGAACGCGAAAAGCTCCGCGATCCACGAGAATTGGATCGGCGCCGCCGCGGCCGTAATCGCCACTCCGAGGCGCAGCTTTTGCGGGTCGGCCGGATTGCCGCCCTGGGCTGCGTTCCACGCGACGAGGTTGATCGCGAGCGGACCCACGCTATCCAGCGCGACGCGCCACGGGTCAGCAGCGATACCGGTCCCGGTAACCGGCGTGTTCACGCCCGCGATCGCCGCGATCTCGGAAAGCATATGCGACCAGGAGTGAGCGTTGTCGAGCAGCACCGCCCGATGCACGGCTGCGATAGCGCGCGCCGGACTCGTAACCAGAAGCGCTGGATCGATAAGATGCGTCGAGCTTGGATCGTCAGCCGGCGGAGCGATGCCTGCGAGCACCGCCAGATGCCGTCCCGGCCCGTTGCCCAGCGCATTCCTGACCTGGTCGCGTACCGCGCCGCTCACGGCCGAGACCACGCTGTCCGCATTGGTCAAGTCGAGACGCGGATAGCTGGTGCCTGCGAGTGTGACTTGCTCGAGCTGCAGCAGCGGCTGGACGCTCGTGCCATTCCACATCAGTCCGGCGCGAGCCGAGTTCACGGTGATCTGCGCGGCATTGACCAGGGCGGGGGCTCCAGGCGACCCCGGCGCACGCATCGCGATCGATAGCGATGGCAATACGGCGACCGGCCCGGTGCCGGATAACGGAATCGAAGCCAGTGTCGCTTGCGCCTCTATCCGCGCCGGCGGCGATCCTCCAGCGGGGACCAGTATCAACTCGACACCGGTTAGCAGCGACGTAATCCCGGCCTCGGTCGAGGTGGCGAGCGTAACGTCGATTCCAGAGCCCGGACCCCCGAGTGAAATCACGCCGACACGCCATGGATCTGACGGCGTACCGGTGCCTGATACTGTGGTGTCCGCTGATCCGAAGAGACCACCTAGATGAGACAACCACGTCGCGATAAAGGGCGTGCCGCCGCCGTGCAGCATCGAAGCAAACCACGAGCGGACTGCGAGCGGATTCTGCACCATATCGAGGAACGGAAAATTCGGGATGCCGTCTCCGCCATAGCCGAGCAGCGGAACCAGGTGATTTGCCACCGCGGCCACTTCCCCCGCGGGTGCCGCTATACGGCTCAGGTTCTCGTGAATGAAACCGATGATCAGCTTGATCGCCTCGGTCTCGATGTTTTGCGGATCGAGTACCGTGTCTTGTGGCGGGCTCTGATCGTCAAGCTGGAGTTTTTCCAGTAAGACCGAGAAGCTCGCGGCGGCGTTCTGCGGCGGCAGGAAGCTGAGCGTCGCCGAGAGTGAGATCGCATCGAGGCCGATGGATTGCGCCGGACGCGTCCACCCCAAATGCACTCGCAGTTCGAGCTTGAACGCGCCGTTAACGGTTCCAGCGACCGCGGTCACATTGGTCCCGTCAGAGCTGACGAGTGGCAGATGAACGCGTAGTTCGGCCGCGGGAGTCGAACCCTCGGGCGTGCTGTAGGTGCCAGCGAGTCCGAGCAAAGCATTGGGCCCGCCGTTCCTGACCGTCAGATAGGCATTGCCGCGCGGCTGTTCTCCCAGCAAGGGATGCCATTTTTCACCGGCCGAAATTCCTGACAGGGCCTGCGATTCGGCCACCGCATCGAGGAGGTCGAGCAATGCGTCGCGCTGTGTCTGGTTCGATAGAACGGATTCAAGGCGCTGGAGCGGATCGCCGAACCAGCTCGCGTCGAGATTGCCGCCGCTATCGAAAAGACCGATCGCCTTGCCGAGGTCGAGCACTTCGGCGCCGAGGTCCTGGCCCGAAATCATGATGGTTTAAACCTCCGCCTGAAGTGGATTTCCGGCCTGGAGCCGTAGTCTGCCGGTGGCGGCACTGATCCCAAGCGGAGCCATCGCGCGCTCGGTCGCATGTTCGCTCGCAAGCGCAAGCACGGACGCCCAAACCGCCGCGTGCAATGCGCGGCCCCATCGCGCCGCGAGCAGAGCATTGCCGCGCGGGAACTCGTCGGTGGTCGCGACCAAACCGGCGGGCTCGCCTTCACCCGAGACTGCCAGCGCTACGACCAGCGATGTGCGTCCTGTCTGATCGGTCTCGAGATCGACGGATACGAGCAGCATCCGATCCATGATCCGCACGGTCGCGCTGTTCAAGTGCACGAGAACCTCGTCGCCGCCGTCGACCCAGATGACAGACGCGTTGCTTTGATTTGCGGGTATGCGCGCGCCGTTGGCGGGCGTTCCCGCGAGCCGCACCGCTAGAGCGGAGGAGAGCGCGACCTCATCAAAGATGTCGGGGATTTTGTGGGGCGGAGGAGGAGGTCCGGGCGGACTGGGCGGGCGCTTGCTCACTGCGCCCAACCGCCACCCGATCACAATACCGACCAGCAGCACCAGCAGAAAAATCACGGCGACGACGACTATCGCGTGAATGCTCACTCGGTACTTCTCCGCAAACCGGCCCAAGGAAACTCTTGGGGCAAGTTTTTAAACAAATCGTTACATTGGATGAGTAACTGCGGATTACACCGTGCACTCTGCGCCTGTCAACCGCGAACTACATTAGAGCCCGCTCAACTGCACATTTGCTAGCAATTTTCTGCGAGCCTTCGAGAGATGTAATTCAAGAGCGCCAGGCTTCGCCGCACTCTTCACGTGGTCGACCAGCTCATGGGAGTTGGCACGGTGGTTGGGCGCGATGTCAGTTGCAGCAGATCACATGCCGCCTTTTGCATGGTAAAGCATGCCACTGACCCAGGGCCGACTCGCCGCGAATCGAATTAAAAAAAGATGATCAAGTAAACTTCGGCGCTCTCTGGCGGTTTGAGCGCGAGCGGCGTTGATCATTTGCTCGCCGACGCTTGTAGCAATCGGAGTCGTCAAGCTGGTGGCAATACCGCCTCCCGTTCAGACTATGGAGAATCCGGCCGCAATTCCCACAAGAGGCTAAAACGTCGGCTCTGCTCCAGACGATCGACGAGCAGCGCCCAAAAAAGTCCCGTTGCTCCCCACACGCGAAGGATCGGCACAGGCTGACCTAGCTCAGCGCGCCATGCTTCCTCCTTAAGCAGGTGGTTTAGAGATTCCCGATTCCACTTATCCGGATCCGTGCGCAATGCATCGGGAATCCTCATGCCCGATCTTCGGCTTTGAATATGACGTACGCAGGACCGCGTTCCTCCAACGCGGGCCTCAACCAACTGTGCTCAACGGTGGCGTAACCATCAAATTGGTATTCGGTACTTGCAAGGGTTGCTTCTCTAAACGCTTGGGGAAGATTGTTCTCGCTCATCTTGGCGAGCCGAGCCATTTTTGCATAAGAGAGCAAATCGTCAGCTCCGCCTAGCAGCGGCATCAGGTCGTTCAAGGATTTTGGCCAACTACACAAAACGTGAAACGCGCTCTGCCCTTCATTTGTCACGACGATTCCATGGTCGGCATCTGCTTTCTGGGAAGAGCAGCGGGCGGCGCTCTCGGCATCCAGTGATATAGGTGCTGGGGACCCTTCGGGTGGCCAGAATATCGAGACCTTCTGGTTCTGTTTGTCGACAGTCTCGAAAGGAAGAAAAGTGCCAGGCTCTATTTCAATTGAGAGCTCTTGCATTGAAATGTTGTCTTCAGCATCGAATTTGGGGGCTGGGAACGTCAGTGTTTTCGGGGCGCAATAGAAAGTCACGCCTCCAAACTGCTCGACGTTTAACCAATCGTGAAGAATTCCGTCCGTCGTTTCTGGCAACCGACCGGTAGCTCCGGGAGCGAAGATTCGGCCGCTCTCGCTGATCTGGATGATGCTCGCCTAGTCATCTGAATCATCCTTTCCGGCACAACAAATCACAGATTCGAAAACTCGCGCGAGCGTCGAAATCACCGGATTCGATACGGGCGAGATAGATCTACGAATAGAAGCCCTTAATTCGGAAGCTGAACGGGACGCGGCGGACGCGATTCCGGACGCGGCGGATCAACCCACCATCAGCAGAGCTGGTGATCTTTGGCTACTTGGAACGCATCGCGTCTCTTGCAATGACGCCCTAGTCACCGCCTCATACGCCGAACTTCTAGACTGCGAAAAGGCGGCGATTGTTTTCACAGACGCGCCCTACAATATTCCGATTGCCGGCAACGTTAGTGGCTTTGGTTCAATTCAGCATCGCGATTTCGCAATGGCATCCGGCGAAATGAGCGAAGACGAGTTCACCGATTTTCTAAGCGCTGTGATGCGAGCCTCCAAACGTTACACCCACCCGGGCTCCATTCATTTCTATTGCATGGATTGGCGGCACCTAGGAGAACTCCTGGACGCCGGCCGCAGTGCGGGGCTTCGTCATCTACAACTTTGCGTGTGGGCAAAGGAAACGGCCGGAATGGGGTCGCTCTACCGCTCGCAGCACGAACTGATTTTCGTTTTCAAACACGGCCGCGAGAGACACCGCAACAACGTTGAACTAGGCCGCTTCGGACGCAATCGAACGAACCTGTGGAGCTACCCTGGCGCAATCGGACTCCGTTCCTCTGACGAAGGTAACCTGGTTGCCCTTCATCCGACCGTGAAGCCGGTCGCAATGGTTGCCGACGCGATCATGGACGTGTCAGCGCGCGGCGACATCGTACTCGATCCGTTCCTCGGCAGCGGTACCACGGTGATCGCCGCCGAGCGCACCGGCCGTCGCTGCTACGGACTCGAAATCGACCCGATTTACGTCGACACGATAGTACGTCGATGGCAGGTATTCACGCGGGACAAGGCAAAGCACGCCGCCACCGGCCGTATTTTCGCCGAAATTGCAGCTGAAAGAGGGAGCAGCGATGAGCAGAGATAACCGCGATGACTACGAGATCGGATACGGAAAGCCGCCAATTCCGGGGCGTTGTCGGAGAGGACACTCGGGAAATCCGCGGGGCCGCCCGCGTGGATCGAAAAACCTCTCGACGCTGATGGACCATGCGCTGAAGGAGAAGGTCACGATCAAGGAAGGTGACAACCGCAAGAAAATTACCAAGCAGGAGGCGATGCTCAAGCAGCTCGTCAACAAGGCCGCGTCAGGCGATCACAAATCGATCCAGCTTCTCGTCGCCTTGCTCCAACAAAGCGAGTTAAGGCGCGAAGCGTTAGCACCGCAGGAAAGCAGTCCGGAGGCGGCCTATGAAGAAATGATCGAGGGCGTATTCGAACGAATCAGGACGACAAACATATCGGACGGAGGTGAGAAAAGTGGCGGTGAATAAATCACTTCTGACAGCGGAGATAATCGACGCGATTACTCGCGAAGACCCCTATACGTTCGTGGAGCGTTGCTTTCATCAGCTGAATACACAGACCCCATTCCTGAGGAACGGACACATCGAAGTTATGGCCGGAAGGCTCGAAGCCTGCCGCCGCGGCAAGCTCAAGCGCCTGATCATCAATGTTCCTCCGCGGAGTCTTAAGTCACTATGCGCTTCAGTCGCACTGCCGGCGTGGACGCTGGGCCACAATCCGACGAGCCAGATCATCTGCGTAAGCTACGCTCAGGATCTGGCCGACAACCTTGCGCGCCAATGCCGGTCGGTGATGAGCAGCAGATGATACCAGCGGCTGTTTCCGACACGGCTCTCGACGCAGAAGCAGTCGGTGCAGGAATTCGTGACCCCCGCCGGCGGTTACCGCATGGCGACGTCGGTGGGTGGAGTGTTGACCGGCCGCGGCGCCGATTTCCTCATTATCGATGATCCGATCAAGCCGAACGAAGCGCTGTCTGACTCGCTTCGCCGGAACGCCAACGACTGGTACGACCACACACTATACAGCCGCCTCAACGACAAGCGCACCGGCTGCATAATAATCATCATGCAGCGCCTGCACGAAGATGACTTAGTCGGCCATGTGCTCGAGCGCGAGGAGTGGGAGGTTCTCTCATTCCCGGCAATCGCCGAACAAGACGAAGACTATCAGATCGATAGCATCTACGGCCGCAGGCGATTCACACGACGAACCGGCGAGGCGCTTCACCACGAGCGTGAACCTCTCGACGTACTCGCTCGCATCTGCGCTACCATCGGTGAATACAGTTTTGCCGGTCAATACCAGCAAGCGCCTCGCCGCTGGACGGTGGCCTCGTAAAGTCGGCCTGATTCCGAACGTATACCGTAAAAGAACTGCCTGATCGCTTCGATCAGGTAGTACAGAGGAAATCGTCAATGACAGTCTCCGAATCGTCAAACCTGTAAAGCCCGAAGGCGATAAGACCATGCGGCTCCACGCACAGACTGCAACCATCGAGAACGGTTTTGTCTATCTGCCGAGCGAAGCTCCGTGGCTCGCAAGCTATCTTCATGAACTCACAACCTTTCCGGGATCAAAGTATGACGACCAGGCTGATTCGACTCGCAGGCTTTGGCCTGGATGAACCAGAACGAGATGGAACCCGCGGCCCTTACCTGGATCAAAATGGAGTGCGCCCAGATGCGGTCCCGCCAAGGCGTGCCGGTCGAAACGATCGCGGTAGAGCTGGATACTTCGGTCGAGCAGGTTCAGCAATGGCTTGGAACACTCCAGCACACCGGAGAGAAACTGACGGAGCTCTACCGACGACAACTCTTCAACAAGCGCTGCGCAAAGTGCGGCAATCTGATTCCCGAGGGTACGACTTACTCGGACACGGGAGCTGACTCTTATCACTCGGAATGCTGGAGAAAGATATGCTACGGATCGTGACCTTGCGAGATCAGCTATACCTTCAAGGGAAACAGCAGCCTACTGAATTCCTGACTCGTGGAGAGCGATGATTCATTGCAATGAATGACACCGCAGTTTTGGCAGCCATTGGTTGAGGTCTCACGGGGCGGTTCCTTGGAAACTAATTGATACGCCGGCTACGATTTGCGCGCCCCACTCATGATGCAATTTAGACTATCTCTCGGCTCCGATCTCGATCATTCACGGTTGGGCGATTACGGCGACCGCGGTTGAGGCGTCACTCGGCACTGTCGAAGGAACTATATTTCTTTTTGGTATATCTAACGTGCTTATGTTCAGGTTGAGAATTGCGTTGCGCGAATGCTCAGGGGCCGAGCTTCCTTCCGAGCCCAGCCCCTGTCATCGACTTGACTGATCTACTTCTTGACCTTCGTCTTCCCGGCCCGGGCCGCCGATCCATGGCGCTTGCTGAAACATTTGCGACA
>QGNH01000451.1_pt2 | contig 11467 bp, 15 predicted proteins | sample 1735481 | NCBI WGS metagenome assembly QGNH01 (sample SAMN09239004, study PRJNA386568) | Viral metagenome, whole genome shotgun sequencing project. | reverse complement strand
CGTGACCGCTGAGAGGGTTGTCCCACCGCCTGCGGCCCAGCCGGTGGTGTTGCCGTTGATCAGCGCCGCCTGGTTGGCGGTCAGCAGGTTGTCGAACCCGTCGACCACAAGGGTGATCCGGGGCGTTCCTTGCGATCCGGGGAGATCGCTGACCCCGATCGGGTCAAAGCTGGCAGCAGCGGTGATGGTGGGTTGCGCGGGGCTGTCGAGGGCGATGGAGAACGATGTGAACGCCCACGCCGACGCATTGCCACCCGGGGTCTGGGTGATCTGAACGTACGACCTGAACGAGGTCTGGTTGGCCAGCAGGTTGGCCGGGGTGTACGTGCTCGCACCCGAGGTGACCACGCCGCTGTCGGCAGCAGAGGGACCCGAGCCCGGCGTGAAGCCGCCCGCCCCATACTGAGCGGCGGTGTATGTCACCACCCGGAAGGTGCCCTGCGCCCCACCCGGAGCCAGTGAGTCCGACCAGGTCACTGTCGGCTGCTGGGTCGTGACCACCGTGCCCGTGGGAGCCGAGACGGTGACCGTCGGCGCCACCTGAGCGGTGACCGTCCAGTCCGCTGCGTAGGGGCTGGTGCCGTTGGCGTCCACCGAGGCCGTCGACCAGTTGTACGTGTGCCCGTCGGCGATCACGCTGCCGCCGAATGTCAGGGTCAGCGTCGTCGAGACGTTGGCAATGTCGCCCGACTGGAACGCCGTCGTCCCCGCATTCCAGTACGTGTACGCCCCACCGCTGATCTTCAGTCGGTAGTGGTAGGCGGTCTCCGAGAGCGCTCCGTTGTACGCCCAGGTGAACGGCCCACCGTTGGCCGCAAGGTCGGAGTACGAGGAGTTGGCGGGAGCCTGCAGGGTTGGGGCGCCCGGTACCGTCGAGAGCAGGGTGAGGGTGACCGCTCCCCAGTCCGCTGAGGTCGCAGACGCCGTCCCCGGTGCGGAGCTTCCCGGTGAACCCGGCCCGGCGTAGTCGCCGACCACGAGCCCGTCGCCGACGCCGTCGTTCCAGGCAATCCGCGAGGTGACGCCACCGGGAAGGGTGACCGATCCACCACCGACCGCAGCCCAGAAGACCACGACGGTCTCTGACGCCTGGGTGGTGGTGACCGAGGCCGCCGCCAGGGATGTGGCCAAGCCCGACGAGTTGGCGTTGGCGATCGCGTCGGTGCCGGTGGTGTTGTAGTAGGCGACCAGCGTGATCGTCCAGCCACCGTTGCTGCTGAATGTGAAGCTGTACGAGCCTGGTTCCGACCCGCCCGCGACCTTGTAGAAGACCGCCGAGGGCAGGGGATCGCGGTTGCCCGCGTCCGGGCCACTCTCCAGGATTCGCCAGCCCGAGGGAGCGCCGAAGGTTCCGTCGTTGCTGACCGACTGCGCGTAGGCGATCAGATAGTCGCCCGACGCCAACCCAGCCGGGGCGGAGATGCTCTGCGAGGCCGCGTTGTGCGCGTACCCGCTTGTGCCGGCGCGGAAGGTGGCCATGTGCTACCTCGTCTGGAGCGCGGCGGTCACCTGATCACGCATGGCGTCAGAGAGTGGCAATCGGTGGAGTTGCTCGAGGTGCTCCGGCGCGAGAAAGCCCAGGTGCTCCGTCCTTGCTGACGTGCCTCGCTGGCCCGCTTCGGCGACCTCGCGCTCCACGGCTGCACGGACCTTGCGGCCCGGTTCACCGCTGCCCCAGTCGTGGAACAGCGGCCGGTAGCAGAGTCGCGCTTCAGCGGACAGCTCGGCAACGAAGAAGCCTCGATGGCACTCGGTGCAGATCCAGCAAGCGCTGTCGGGGTAGCCTGCGTGAGGGGTCATCTCTCTGCCGCACGCGGGACATGTCGTCAGATATGTGGGGTTGGGCATCAGGACATCGCACCGATGCGCGGGGTGACGCCGATCATGCGCATCAACTCGTTGTCGTGCTGTGCGAGTCCTTGTTGCACCGCAACGGCAATAATCTGTGGAGTGAGATTCACGCCAGCGGGCATGGCGATGGACACCTGGTTGGTAATGGCATACGTGCCGCCACCGCCGCCCGTCATCCCTTGGCTCTGACCGTGTGAGTAGATTTGGACACCACCGCCAGGCATCGCATGAAAGATTTCCGTGGCGCTCCCTTCACCAGCGGTGCCCCATGAGCCGGCGGCCATAAAGCCACCGCTGGCATGTCCAGTGAGCCCGCTCCAGATTCCGGAGAAGAAGCTACCGATGCCACTAACAATGGAACCGAGAGCATTCTTGATCGCGGTACCGATGCCGGTGATGGCCTTCCCAATGGTCGTCACCACTGCGGCCAGGATCTTGACGAGAGCGCCCGGGAGGTTGGTAAACCACGTACCGATGGCGCTGAAGAAGTTGCCGATGTCGGTGAAGACCGTGGTCATGAAACCGCCAGACCCCTTGAAAAGGTTGCTAAACCACGTACCGACACTCCCAAAGAACGTCCCAATATCAGTGAAGACCGTGGTCATGAACTTCGCGATGTTCTTAGGGAGTGCCGCAAACCATGCGCCAACGGCCCCGAAGAACGTCCCAATATCAGTGAAGACCGTGGTCATGAACTTCGCGATGTTCCCCGGCAACTGCGTGAACCACGTCCCCACCTTGCCGAAGAAGTTGCCGATCGCAGTGAAGACTGTGGTCATAAACTTCGCGATGTTCCCAGGGAGTTGCGAGAACCACGTACCGATGGCTCCAAAGAAATTCCGGATCGCCGTACCCACAGCCTGCCCGAGTTTGAACCAGTCGATGTGCGACCACCAATTGGCGATGCTCCCAAAGAAGCTGCCGATCGCGCTGATGACGCCCGTGAGAAACTTGGCGATGTTGCCTGGCAACTGCGTGAACCACGTCCCCACGCCAGTGAAGAACCGCCCGATGGCCGCTATGACACCCGCGAAGAAATGAGCGATGGTGCCCGGCAGTTGAGAGAACCAGCCTCCCAGTGTGCCGAAGAAACTCCCAATGGCCGAGGTCACGTTGTGCCACAGGTTGGCGATGTTCCCCGGCAGTTGAGAGAACCACGTACCGATCGTGCCGATGAAGTTTTTTACCGCTGTGACGACGATGCTCAGATGCGTGGCGATCCACACGGCGCCACTCAGGAACGGGTTGAGAATGGTCGAGAAGATACCAATCGCTGAGCCGATGGCCCCCAGTGGACCCTTGATCTTGCCCGTCCACAACTGGAAATCGACAGCGATGAGGCCCAAGAAGCCGAGTACGGCGGCCAGCACGACACTGGCGCCGGCCGCGACAGATCCAGCCCCAACGCCGGTCCCAACGCCGGCTCCGGCTCCGATGCTCCCGAGGCCGCCGATCAATCCACCACCGCCGCTCTCAGCCCCGCCGACAATCGAGGCGCCCGAGAACCGTGCTACGGCTGCTGAAAACTCAGTGACAGCGCCAGCGAATTGTGCCGTTGTGGAGGCGGAGCCAAAGGCGATGGACAAGGCTTGCTTTAAGCTCCCGCCGGCACCCAAAGCCTGGAAGAGGGTGATGACATTCTTAACGCCAGCGAGGGTTGCCGTGTAGAGCGCGAGTAGCTTCATGCGATTCGCGAGGATCAAGATTGCCGCAGCCCATGCGAGGAGCGGTCCAACGATTGGTATCTTCAGCATCCACCCGACAGCCTTGGCTAGGAGCGTCACGATGACCGTCAGTGGCGGCGCGATGTCCAAGTAGAGTTGGCCGAAAGCACCGATCAGGGTAGGCAGGATCGCGAGGATCGCCTGGATTTCCTGCAGATGGACGGTGAAGAGGTTGTGTACTGACGCCTTTCCGCTCGTCGACGTCAGCCACACGTCCAACTGCTTGAGCATGGCGGTGATCGTCGTGACGATGGTCGTGCCGAGCCCCACGCTCTGACTGAAGAGATCGTAGATGGTAATCGCGATCTGCTTCAACAGCGCCCACCAGTCCTTGAACATCTGGACCATGGTGGTCATCACGCCTTCGAGTTTGGCGAAGCCCGTGGCGGAGTTGAGATAGGCGAGGAAGTTCTCAATCGACTGCATGACACCGCCGCTCTGCGGTGCCGCCCAGTTGGCAATCTTGGCAAGCAACTCCACGAAGTTCGTCAGCGCAGCTACGCCGACGGGAATGGAGGCCGCGAACAGGTTCTCCAGGTTCTTGAAGATCGCGGTCGCTGGCCCATTTGCCCATGCGATCAGTGGCTTGAACGCCACGGTCAAGATGTTGAAGTTCCGAGTGGCAGCCGCCGCGATCAGTGGAATGTACGTGTAGATGACGCTGAGAAACGGTGTGATGAAGTTGACCGCTGCGACACGCGCGCCCGAGGTCGTCAGATCCCAGTAGGCATTGAGCGCCTGCATCGCCTTCGCGAGTCCAAGCTCGGCCTGCACGCCGGCGGTGTTGCCGAGCAACTCCATCTGGACGTTGAGCGCTTGCGTCGCCGCTGCGGCCTGCGCGCTGTTTGCACCATAGGTGAGTTGCGCCGTCTGAATGTTGGTGAGGGCCGTACCGAGGAGTTTCGTGTCGGCAATGGTCGACGACATGACCAACATGTCTGAACCCATCCCGACTGCCATCTTCCCGAAGACGCCCGTGGCGAGAATCCCGAGACCACCGATGGCACCAGCCAGAGATCCCGCTAGACCGATCATGGTCGTCACGGCATGCTCAAAGCCGAGTCCTGCGAGCGAGAGGACGGACCCAAAGGCGGCGAACCCGAAGGCGCCTCCACCCCACCCGAGGATGGCGAGCAGGCCACCGTTGCCCCTTCCCCCACCCGCGCTATCCGCAGCGGCCCGCATCGCTGTCGAGGCGGCGATGAACTCTGTGAGAGCCGTACCGAGGCCGGATATCTGCACCGGGATGTCGACCGTCATCATGCGGGCCATGTCGTTCAGGGTCGTGTGAATGCCCTGAAGCTCGAAGATGGCTGTGGCATCAGAAACTTCGATCGGGAGGGTTAGAGCGCCGCCAGTTCCCGAGAATGAGTGAACGAGTGCCTCGGCCTCGGCGAGACTGGCTTCGAGTTGAGTGATATCCAGTTCGGCTTGCGCCGTTCCGGTGACGCCGTCGAGGGATTCCACCGCAGCCTTCGCGGCCTGAACCTTCGCTACGAGGTCGCTGATGTCGCCTTGAAGGACCGCCACGACTGGCGGTAACGTGGACCCCGCCATATCAGCCGGTGCTCCAGGCCGCAGCCCAAGAGTCGTAGAAGCTCTGCTGCACGGCTGCCCTCTGCTGAACGACCGCTGGAGCCAGATACGGACGGGGCGGCAGGTAGACGTGGCGAGCGAAATGCGTCCGGTTCATCGGCCCAGTACCACCCCAGCCGAGCATCCCTGGACGCCCTGAGCCCGACCGCGCCATGTGGTGCGGGTAGACGTCACCGCCCAACTCCTGGATGCGTCCGTAGATGACCGTCGGCGCGATGATCGACGACCACACGTACGGACCCACAGGCAGCGCTGTGTCGATAGGACCGGCCTGGGGACCAGGACCGCCCATCGCGAGGATCGAAGATCGCAGCGCTCCGGTGATCACATTCGGGCCGGGACGGTGGCTCGCGTTGCTCCGGGCCTGCTTTTGGATGACTTTCGCGGCCTTGACGACGGCGGGTGGCGTCACCCGGACGATCGCGTCGCTCAGGCGTCCGATCGCGTCGGCACAGGCCGAAACCGAGGATGGCGAGAAACTGACCGTGAACTCGTCGGCCATTTCAACTCCCTCACAAAGGGGTACACTCTGAAACAGGCCGACCAATCAACGAGGCACTACCCTCGGATCAGTCGGCCCGGAGGTCCATGTTACATGGCTCGCACAACGCGGATCACGACTCCCGACGGGAACGTGACAACCATCAGGACCAGTTCCGGCATTGGCTGCTGCGGAGTGTCCCTGTGGGTGCTCGTTCTATCGGCAGCCCTGGCCATCCCCGCCGCATATCTCGGGCCTTGGGCTCTCGTCGCCTATGTCGGGCTTGTTGCGCTCATCGTGGCACCGCTCGCCATCATTGGGTGGCGCTCAGGACGGAACACGCACGGGGTGCCACTGGACGAACCCGAGAAGGATGCAGCGTACTGGGCTGAGTACGTCGCGCGGGTCAGCGGAAACCCGGAGCCGCCTCCGCTTTAGTTCCGCGAGGCCTGCTCGTTCAGTTTCTGCTCCGCGCGGTTCTTGGCGGCGTCGATGGCCAGCAGCCAGTCACAGAGTCTGACGGGGGCCTCCTCGATCTCCTTGATCGTCCAGTGGGTCAGAGTGACGAGCTGGTAGAGACGGAGTTCGTAGTCGGGAAGGCTACCGTTGAACTCTCGGCCTCGGAATGCCCATTCGATCCGCTTGAGTTGCCAAAAGGGCTGTTGGGGTCCTCTTGGTTGTCCTCACTCGGAGCAAAGTTGATCATCGCGGAGCGGACGGCCGGAGCACAGATGGCCTGCAGCTTCGCGTAGTCCTGCAACGGGAGCTCCTGCAGTCCCTCGATGGTCACGGGCTCCCCGAAACTCCAGTCGGTCACCAGAGCGAGCACGCAGGCGTCGTTGGCGTCGTTGAGCGCCTGAAGGTCGGACGAAGAGGGAGCGAACGGTTCCGGCTCAGTCCCCTTGCGGCGTCTCTCGTTGCGCTGCATGGCCTCGCGGGCTTCGGGAGACACGCGCACGATGGCCTCCTGGATGCGTCGCTGGCCGCCGACGGTGAGTTCCTTGGCATCGCGGATCTTCGCCCACGAATCCTCGGAGGCAAGTGTGACCTTTCGCATCAGATATCAGTCCCCTTGTGTTGTGGCCAACCTTGGCCTAAATGTATGCACTCGTAGCCACGCTGTTGGTGAGCGTGACCTTGACCGGGCCGTAGCCTGTGAGAGCATCGGCGGTGGTCGCCACCGCGGTGCCGGCGAGGTCGATCTCGATCACGTCCTTGTCGGCCTTGAACGGACCGGCCGTCATGGCCACGGTTGAGGAGTGGACCTGGATGATGGCGCTGGTGCCCTGGGTCAGAAGCAGATCCACCGATGGCTGAGTGTTGTTGAGGTAGTACAGCAGGGCGGTGTCCGAGGGGTCGGCGAGGGCTGAGATCTTCCAGGTCACGTTCAGCGGACCCTCGAAGATCTGGGCAGGGGACTGCAGGCCGGTGAGCCCGTTGATGATGTCCTGCTTGCGACTCATCGTCACCGTGGCCTCGGTGACCACGACCGTCGTGGCACCTCCGATCGTGCAGACACACTGCCATGCGGCCATCGGTTGCACCGCTGTGTAGCTGGGGGTGGGGGTGGTCTGGGTGGTCGAGAGCAGCGACGACGCCTTGGCTGTGAACTTGACAAGATCCTGAGCCGTGTAGGACAGCTCCACGTCGTTCCACTGCAGCGCGGTGTACGCGCGCGAGGTGGAGGTGGCGCCGTAGAAGTGGGTCAGCGAGTGCGAAGTTGGCTGCCCGGTGCTGCCCGTGTTGAGCAGGGTGAGGACGTGGACATACGGACCGGCGCCCGTGACCGTATCGACTCCAAGCAGTCCGGCGAGCGCCCAGCCGATGGTGTCGGCATATACCGCCCCACCGAGGGAGATGTCGGCGTTGCCGACGCCCTGGGACATGGCGTAGATGTCAGTCATCGACCCTCGGAGGCCGACGCTGCTGAGCATCGTGATCTTGTCGTCGGGCGTGAAGGTGTCAAATGGGAAATAGGCGGTCGGGGTGGCCCACGTGCCCTTGGTCGCCTCTTTGGCGACTCCAACAAATTGCTTCTGGACAGGCAGGGCGGTGGCAAACGTAACGGGCATCAGTCGCCCTCCTTCTTGGTGTCTGGCTTAGTCTCGACACGCTCGAGACGGGGATGCTTCGGGTCTTTGTCAAGTTCGACAACATCGCCGGGCTGGAGAATGCCCACACCCAAGGATGGGAAGACTTCCTCGGTGTCGCCTGTGAAGCGGTACTTTTGGGTCATGCGTTGATGATCTCCAGTGCGGTGATGTCGAGATGCGCCCAGATGTGGACGCCTGAACCATCTGAGGCGAGTATTGGCAGGTCTTGTCGCAAATTGAGGTCGGGAGTGCCCATGCCGTTCCCCTCACCGGCCTGAAAGACCGGGTTCGACCCGCCCGAAGTCCCCAGCGTCGGGTCCTGGCGGATCACGTCGAGAACCGCCTCGAAGATCACGTCACAGTCGGCCTGCGCGTCCTCACCCTTGGGCTGGGTCGAGAAGGTCGCGATCTCCAGGGTGACTGAGTAGGTAATCGTCTTCTTCCCTATCCCCAAGCGGTCCTCTTTCTGGTCGCCGATGACCGGGAAGGAGATTCCGGTGGTAAGAGCCGTTGAATTGGGGACCGGATCGCTCTGCTTCGGCATCGCCGGGTAGAAGAGGACGTTGGCGATTGCTTTGCCGCTGAGGTAGGTATAGACCGCCTGCCGTACCGTCGCGCGGCTCACAGCGAGCCCGGGACCGACACATTGGCGACGAATCCGCCCTCTTTGAGCATCTGCCGGGCCTGTTCGAGGAAGGAATCTCCGCCTGCACCCGGTGTGCTCTGACGAGACGGCCCACCTTCGAGGCTGGCCATGACCAGCGCGTCGGTGCCGCGCTCGGTGATGAAGCCTGCGGTGGCGAGAATGGCGATCTGCTTGAGGCCCGGAGGCATCGCGGAGACCGCAACCCCGGCCGCATGCGCGGACACGGTGTTGGTCACCAGCGGGACGGTCGTGGTGCCGAAGCTGTACGTCGGTGCCACCGTGACCGTCTCGGTGTTGGGATCATCGGTCAGCGTTAGGGTCATCCCTGGCACGATCCCGATACCGTTGACGACCGTGAGAGACGAAGCATTGGCGAGACAGCTGCCCTGCAGCGTCGTCACCGGGTAGCCGTTGACGTACGTGTACTGGCACCACAGCGAGCCTTCAGACGACCACGATGGCCCGAACTGGACCGGACCGACCTGCGTCACCGTGTTGAACCCGGACGGAAACACCGTGAAACGCCGGTTTTGCACCGCCGTGTTCACCAGTGTCGCCAGCGCGAGCATGTTGCCCGGCAGCGTGCCGGTAGAGACCGCTGTGACCGCACGGATCGGGAAGCAGCGCGGGAAGATGGCGAAGCTGCCGTCCTTGGCGACCCGCATCAGGCACATCTCGGTGTCGGTGGTGGCCGCGAGCACCTGATGGCACTCCAGATCCATCCACGACGACGCACGCATGATCAGCGAGGGCAGTTCACCCGTGGTGAGGTTGCCGACCTGGATGCCCGTGGGCGCATTGGTGAACTCGGTGGCCGTGATGTACGGCACCCCAGCGGTCTCCGGCCGAGAGATCGGCGAGATCGCCGGGAGGACGCTCACAGCCTGCGGGTCACCTTGCCGTCTTCAACCGCGAATTCGCCGCTTTCGTCGGAGACCTGATGGGTTCCCTCTTCAAAGACGCGGTTTTTCAGCGTTGAGGGGATTTCCGAGGACTTCTTGGGCCTTTTAGGCGCGGAGGGATCGAATTCCTTCGACTTGAACTCGTCGCCAGCCTCGGGATCGTCGAAGCCAACTGGCGGGAAGGGCTCGTCGAACGACGCATCGCTGGGCACCACAGGGTTGTCGGGGTTCGAGAATGTGAGTTCGGACCTTTTAGGCATCGGTTTCCTCCTGGAAGTCGCGTGATCCACAACGTGGACACGCCTGATCGCGAAAATAGGCGCGGAAACCGCACCCGCAGACGAAGGCTCGGCCTCCGACCGCCGCATGGACGCGCGGACCGCAGCCCATCTGGCGAAGGATCGAGGCGTGGCGTGGGTTGTCCACGGTCACGACGCCATCCTTGGCCCGGTAGACCTTGCCGCCCTCACCGATCTGCAGTGATGTGGCGGCGCGGTCGGTACTCAATAGCTCCATCAGACCCTATCTGACGTCTTCCCACAGCGAGCACACACGGTGTACAGGCCGTCGGATCTGTGGAAGTACATGCGGTCATGGCCCAGCAAACAGCGCAGTCGGCGCGCGAACCGGGTGAGCATCAGATCGTCAGGGCCACCCATGATCCAGCCGACTTGATGTATTGGCGCTGGTTGGCGGTTCCCGGGGTGTCGTGGCGGAAGTATTCGTCGCCGTTGGCGCCGAGTGAGGCCGGGGGAACGCCATTGCCTCCGAAGATGTGGTTGCCCGTGAGCGACGAACCGTTCGACGTCGGCACGCCACCAGCAAGCACGGCGGTAGGCGGAGGGACAGGTTCTGGTGGCCAGACGGGCATGGAGAATCTCCTAGGGACGCTTCACAAAGGTGAGCAGGGCGAACGCGATCCCGAGCAAGGTGAAGACGACGACCGCGCCCAGCGGAAGAGGCGTGACCACGCCGATCACCACGGCCAGCAGGATCAGGGCGACCGCAAGGGCGTCAGATGGAACAAGGCGGGGCCAGCGGAACGCACTCTGTGGCATCGCAGCCTCCGGTGCATGTGGAAAGAGCGCCTGCCACTCGCTTGACGGGTGTTATCTACGTGGCTCTGGTCGCGGGAGCGGAGTTGTTCCACGCATCGTCTGCTGCGACCCCGTGGGCGGCGCTAAAAGGTTGTCCCCAGAAGCGGGGGACGGCGATCCCGCATAAAGCAGAACCACCGCCCCCGCCGAGGGGTTGGGGACCCTAAACGAAGCGGTAAAATGAGAGGGCCGCGACTGCGCAAACAGCCCGGCCCCGGTGACCGACCCTGAAATGGAGGATCGATGTGGCCAAGTCTATCGAAGAGCGGTTCTGGGCGAAGGTCGACAAGGACGGTCCCGTCCCTTCGCATCGGCCAGAGCTAGGACCTTGCTGGGTATGGACGGCCTACTGCCTGCCGGGAGGCTATGGACAGTTCGGCGTGAGTTCAGGGCACATGGTTCTGGCCCACCGCTGGATCTGGGAGCAGGAGAACGGCCCGATTCCAGAGGGATGGGAACTCGATCATCTCTGCCGCACTCGGAACTGCGTCCGGGTGAGCCACCTGGAATTGGTCAAGCATGTCGTCAATTGCCGACGCGGTACGGCTGGGGATCTGCAGCGAGCGAAGACCCACTGCCCGCAGGGGCATCCGTACGACGCAACGAACACGTACGCCTACAAGGGCGGCCGCTATGGCGTCAACCGGATGTGTCGGGAGTGCAACCGGATTCGGTCACGCGCATGGAAGGCGAAAAGGCCAAGAGGAGAGCGGGGATAAACCCGCCCTCCCCGATGACTTACTGCTAGGCGTTGACGCCTGTGATCGATCCGCTCCACGCAGGGGCATAATGTACGAGGGCACTATACCAGTAGGAACTGATGTCCCAACTCATCTGGATATCAGGCCAGTCGATCGCCATGAACGGCTGGACTTCGCGCTCCATCACCGTGTTGCTGACCCGCGAGTCGGGGATCGGCAGGGTGAAGGACTGGACGAGGATCGAGCCAGCAGGCATGTACGGATGCACCGTGAGGGGCACGTTGTCCTTGCCGGTGGTCTCGTTCTGGATGCCGGTCACCAGGCCACCGAGCATCACCCCGTTCTCGGAGATCTGCGCGGTGAAGCGGTAGTTGGT
>QGNH01001019.1_pt1 | contig 11493 bp, 14 predicted proteins | sample 1735481 | NCBI WGS metagenome assembly QGNH01 (sample SAMN09239004, study PRJNA386568) | Viral metagenome, whole genome shotgun sequencing project. | reverse complement strand
CGGCCCGTAGATCCCGAGCCGCAATCTCAGCAAGACGGGCGCTACGGGCTCGTTCGGCCTTGAGGGCATTCTTAGCCGCATTCTCCGCCCGCGTACGGGCCTCGGACAGCTGACCGTAGGCTAGGCGCCAGGAACGGAGGGATTCGACTCCTAGGCGGCTCTCGGCGTCCCGGGCGGCTTCGGTCCGCAATCGCTCGTGAACCGGCAGCCACGCCTCCTCAGTACCCTCGCGGGTCATTTCCAAGCCGGTAGGTACGCCGTGCTTCCGTCCGAGGTGGACACCTTGATCCACTTGTACGGAGCCGAAGCGGTAACGGCCGGACAGTTCGCTCCGAGTAGCGCCGTCCCGGCGCCAGTAGCCTCATGCCCCGCGTTCGAGGCGATCGTAGCCGGAGCGGAACCTGGATTCGAGATGCCCATCAGACCTCCCAGACGCCGACTTTGATAGTGCCCGCGCTGAACAGCGTCACCGGGCCGGACCAGAGCGCCTGAGTGATCTCCCCATCCCACGAGCCGCCCGGGGCAAGGCTGAAATGATGGTTGGTCTGCGAAGGCGTACCCGTGCCAGCCAATCCGTAGACGGTGCCTGTGCCGGCCGCGTCGGACGTGACCGTAATCCCGATCCGGTTGTAGTAGGCCGGGATCGTGAACTGACTGTTCGCCAGCGCTACCGTCTGCGAGTTCGGCCCGAGGTTACTGACCGGTCCGTCTATCCCGCCGTAGCGGGCGCGGGCCTTGAAGGGGTTGCGCAGACGCATTCAGCGGCCGTAGCGTTCGAGTTTTCCCAAACCGTCCCCGCGGAGCATCGCGGCGAGCAGGAACCCGATCGCATGGGGCAGCGAGACGTTGCCGAGCGCCATGTTGGTGCGGGTGTTGATCGCCATCCAGCGGCGATGCCGCGGCGGCGCCTTGGCCTCCTCGATCGTTCCGGGTACTTCGCGGATCTCGGTCATATGTCCTCCTTAGTCGAGATACTGTGCATCGATCATCATCGCCCCGAGCGCCGCCTGCTGGGCGTCCATAAGCCCGCTGACCGTGAGCTGCTGGGCGTCCGTAAGGTCCGGGGCGTAGATGTCTCCGGGGGATACCGATACGTCCGAAACGCCCATCTCACAACGGCACCCAACCGAACATGAAGTACTCCCGTCGCCCGGCTGGCTCGGCCAATCGCCCAGAGGCATCGGGGGCATCCCCGCCAGCGAGATGCAGTCCTCGCACTCACGGTCATCGCCGCCCGAGTCGTTCCACTCCATCAACTGCCCGTCTGCATCGGCGGCTTCCGCGTATCCCGCCTCGGAACCGGCGTAACTCACGCTATCCCCGTTATCCAGCCGGTAAGCGTTCGCCTCCACCCAATCCTTGAGCGCGTTCTGGACGGCCTCCGCGAAGCCGATCTGAGCCGCGCCCTCAGCCGCCGTAGCGGCCATATCGACCGGAAGCGTAATTATCTCCGCCGTCATCCGATTCAGCCCGGAGAACGCGGGAGAGAGCGCCACCGCACGGCGTAGCGGGTCTGGCGAGACCGGAGCCACGTAGGAGTACGCCTTACGTGCTGCGAGTAGCGCCGCGCCCGTAAGTCCTGCCAGCGCCACGTCTCGCGGGGTCTGCGGCTCCTGCTCAGGATCGGGGTCCGGTTGATATGAGGCAACTCCTTGTGACCAGGCGGCGTCGTACGTACTCCTCAGGAGGCGCTTCTGGGAGTCGGAGAACTTGAGCGCGGCGGTATGCGAGATCACAGCGCACCTAGAAGTCTAGAAGTCGATATGGATTATGGTGATGATGTCGATGCCGCCGGTGATGGCGATGCTGACCGCCATACGCCGCGGATAGTCCCTCGTCCGCTAGCGCCCGCATCCGGTCACGGTCGAACCTCGCGAGGCTGTAGCGCGTAGCCAGATGGTGCTGCGGCATGTAGGCCGTCTGTCCGCTCCACTGGCGGGTATTCCAAGAGTCGCCGATTCCGCCGTGGTACAGGTGAAAGACGTCGTTGTTGCTGGTCTGGTGCCGTCCGTACAGGGTATCTACGGCGTGCATGAACGCGATGTCCTCCGCGCCCCAGCCTACGAACCGCTCATCCATCCCGCCGACCTGCCAGAACGCCTCCCGCGGCATCATCGTAACCAGAGCGCCGTAATGATGGCCCGCTACCCCCGGCGCTCCGTAGCCGTCGTCGACAACGTACGGGAAGCTGAACCGGAGCGGAGAGCGCGGATCGGACCGCAACAGGATCAGCGTCGCCTCGGGAGGCAGCCTGTGGAAGTGGCGGTAGGGCACGAACCAGAGAGGCCGGCCCCTGCTCTCCGCCTCCTGGATCCGCTCAGCGCACTCCGTGATGACCGACCCCGCGATATAGCAGTCCGCGTCGAGGATCACGAGGACATCCCCCGATGCTCGATCTGCCGCCTCGTTCACTGCGGCCGTCTTGCTGAAGGGCGTGCCCTCGTAGTGGCCAATGACGATCTCCGCGTCCGGAAGCTCATGCTCCCAGTAGGCTCGAAGCCAGTGCCAGTTGCGAGTCCGTTCGTCCATCGCATCATCCGGTGAGACGCGGAACGGAACCAGCAGGGAGATGGACGGGGTCATGCGCGTACCCGGGAGGCCAACTCACGGAAGGCGTCATGCAGGGCGAACCGGCAGTCATCCACGCCGAAGCGGTTAGCCTCGATCGTCTTACCGACCACCCACGGCGTATGGATCGAGAGGCTGTAGTCCCGGAACTTGAAGGTCCCGCCCTCCCTATCGAAGCGGGGCGTGTACTCGAACCGCCGCGGGATAGCGAAACTGTCCGCAACGATGATGCCGTGCAGCGAGGAGCTGACGATCTTCTTGCAGGACGCGATCTGGCGTACTACCTCCAGCGGCTCATCCCGCGGGTCGATTATCAGCGGGTGGTAGCGGGCGAACGTAGGATTATCCGCTAGCGTCGAATCCGACCAATGCGGGACGATGCCCAAATCGAACTCCTTGACAGGTAGCTCGATCATCTCCCCTGCAAGTAATCCCGNNACTCCTAGCGCATAGTCCCCACGCACTCCCTGAGCCGTCAGGGGGCCGCGTAAGGCTAAGACCTGAGCATGGGAGAGGTCCGGCCGGGAATGCTCCCGGAGCTTCCCTGAGCCGACTACGTAGCCGTTCCAGCGCGGCGGGAGGTAGTCCAGGATCGAGCCGGTGCAGACCACGTCCGCGTCCTCCAGCGCAGCCCACCGGACTGGTAGATCGGCGTGGTAGGCCAGTAGCAGCGGCGCGAGCCTGTCTCCGAAGTTAGGGATGCCGCCCTGAACTCCCCCGCCGCGCCACCAGTAGGCTCCGAGCGTCCCTGACATCTACTGCCCTCCTAGGCCGCTACGGGCGTGTGCTCAATCTTGGCCGGCGCCTTCAGGACCAGCGCGTAGCCGCTCTTGACGACGTCGGGGCGGAGCCAGAACTCGCGGAAGCAGTAGCCGTTATCCGCCTTATGCCGCCGGTTGATGTCGTCCGGATCGGTGGAGTCGTAGCCGAAGCAGTCCTCCAGCCAGACCTGGTAGCCCAACTCTCCCGCGTTCGTACGGGTTATCCGTACGATGCGATACATACGGGCCTTAGGAGGCACGGACGGGTCCGTAGCCCTGACGTACGCTCCGGGCTGGCAGCGGTCGTCGTCCTCCTGATACTCGAACTCCTTGGAGTTCAGCATTGCTGCACCTTCTTATAGCGGCCGAGTCACTCTGACGAAGAGTTCCGGCGTGCGGAGCTTTTCAAAAACGTCCGGCTGCCCAACCTGATCGACCGGCATCGCGATCTTCGCCAGCCGGTCGGCCAGCACGAACCGGCCGATCCGGTCGAACTCTGCCGCGTACGCGTGGTGCGCGGCGGTGAGCGGCGGGTCTGGCGGGTGAGGCGCATCAACGTTGAGGTGCCGTGTGTGCGAGTGTCCGCGAAGGAACCGGTTCGGCTCGCCCTTGAGCATGCCCCGGTTAGGGCGCGTCTCCTGCGCGAGCTCCGTGGCCTGCCCGCAGCCGCACTCGCAGGTCACGGGGTCGGGTCAAGCTTGTCGTGAAGCTCGGCTACCAACCGGCCGAGCGTCTCCACCCGGTCGAGCACCGCCTTGATCCCGCCGGCCGTGTGCTCGTCGAGGCGGTCGACGATCACCTCCGTGTCGGCAAACTGCTTCTCAGCGCGCGCGTCGGACGTTTTGGCCTGCACGACCTGGCCGACCATGATGATCGACAAGAGCACGAGCTGCAGGAACGTTTGGGCGATCCACGGGACGATCCCCTCGCCGCCGGTCGCGAGCGCCGTCGGCAGGCCGATGAACGCGATGATGGCGAACAGGTAGGCACACGCCATCGTGCCAACCCCGCGGGTGATCAGGACGGCCAGCTTCGCATTGAACCCGCTGACCGCCGCCATCTCGTGCTTGATCGCGCGCGGGCTGAACTTCACCGCCGCTGCAAGGTGATGGCGTACGTGCGGGACGGCGGGCGCTTCCTTCGCCGCCTTCTTGTAGATGTCGCCCATCTGCGGCAGCTCGGCCATCAGCTCGTCACCACCGAGCCCTGCCAGCGCAACCGCAGCCGGTAGAACCGATAGGCCCGGTAGTCCTGCGCCTGGTTGGGCATGGCGGGGGCTCCTGACTGGGCTGGTGAGGGGTGTGGAACGGACGACACGGGTTCAGCCGTGGATGATCAGCGCGGCACCGGCGATGACGGCCGACAGAAAGATGAGCGCGACCGTCACCATTCCGATGATCTGTCCGAATGAGATGTCGTGGCGCGACCGGGCCTGCTCGTGGCCTTGCACCTGGCCCTGCTGCGCTGCTACGTAACGATCGATCGGCACTAGGCGTTGCTCAATCGACCCGACGGCCGCAGCGGTCACGGCCCCCGCCTTCTCATCCTTGAACTGGCGGATCTCACGATCGAGCCTCAAGGCCTCCTTGTCGGCCTCCTCCTTGATCTTCAGCGCCTTCTCCCGCTCGGTCGCCACCTCGGTCAGGCGCCGGTCGCGCTCCAGGGCAACCTCGCTGATTCGCCGGTCGCGCTCAGCCTCGAACTTGGCGTCCGAGTCCCGTAACGCTCCCGCCAGCCGCTCGGCGGCCTCCTGCTGGTTCTCCAGCAGGTTCCGGAGGTATCCGACCTCGCGATTTAGCGCGTCGGTTGTCAGGGTGCTCGGGTCCGGGTTCGGCCGCGTTTCCTGCTGCCCTGTCATGTCGCCTGATGCCCTCCCGACCGCGCCCCAGTTCCTAGGCTTGCGTCGCGTCATGCGTCCTCCCTTTGGCTACGGGTAACTACGCTGGCGCCGGGGCTGTTAGGTCGGCAGTCCTGACGGCCTCTATTTCCCTAGCCATTGCTTACCCCTCTCTCCGTGCGGCCCTTGACCTACGCACTCCTGGCTACAGCATCCTTCACTAGCTGCGCCAGATTCTTCGCGGCGTCCTTCCGGTACTCCTGCGAGGCTGCCTGGAAGGCAGGATCATCAGGCCGGCGTCGGCGGTCGCGCTCGCGGACTAGGAACGCGACCTGCTCAGCGGTGAACACGGGCTGCGCCTCGGAGGTGTGCGCCGTGTTATCAGCCTTGATGTTCTTAGCTCCCGCTCCGCTCATCGGGTTCTCGTCCGCAGGGATGCCAGCGCGCGACGGCGCAGTGCCCGGTGCGGGCGGTCCGCCGTTCGTAGGTGCCCCGCCCATCGGAGGCGTAAGTCCTGCCACGGGCGCTCCGGTCGTCGTGTCCTCCAGCAAGCCAGCCGGCAGGTCCTCGTTCCTCGGGCTCTTGGTGATGTCCACCTTCGGGATCTGCCGGAGAGTCGCGTTGATGATGCTACGTCTTACCGTCCCGTCGCCCTGGACTGGCTGCTGCGGTTTCTTGCCAGTGACCGGGTTCGGCTCCGAGTCCGGAACGTCCTCCATCTCCGGCTCCGGGAACTCGTCCGCGATCAAGCCCTGCTCCTGCTCGAAGTCATAGTTGGTGACGCCCATTTCCTTCATCGCCATCGCAGCCGCCGTCTGCTTGCTGATCCAGCCCATGCTCTCGCAGTAGGCGAGGTCCTGGAGCTTCTGCGTCCGATCCTCCGAGGCGATCGAGGGGAACGTGAACTCAGCCTCAGCGTCTGATATCCCCGCCGCCCTCATCACCCGGTCGAACGTCGTATGCAGCACGCCCTCTACGGTCCCCTGAAGCTCCTCTAAGGACCTCGCAGCGGGTTCCGTGGCTACTAGCGCCCCTGCCCTTGTCGAGCCCGTAGCGAAGCCGAGCCAGTCCTTGGGGACGCCGATGCTGTTGCTGACCATCGTGACCAGGGCGTCGAGGATCGGGTCGCCCATCCGACTGCCGCCCGAAGCGGCGTGAGCCGGGGCAATCGAGGTCAGCTTCGATGCGCTGTTGTGGCCGAAGACTGAGCCCGGCGGCGGCGCCTGACCGTTCGGGAAGAGTTGACCGCGGAGACTCTGGACGGCCGCCTGATTGCCGGCTACCTCCAGGTCCCAGCAGATGCGGCTCAGCAAGTCCGCGCTGATGACGTGCGACGTCAGGTAGTCCCGTAAGCGCCTGATCCAGCCGAGCGCGGGGAACAGGTCGCTCCGGCCACGGCGCTCGAACGCGCTCTGGTTGATCCGGTAGTGGTCGATCTCCTGCGGGAGGATCTGCCGGATGATGAATTTCGTGGCCGCGCCGCTCTGCGTTGGTCCCATCGGCGACGGCACCCCGGTTGGGGGCGCTCCGGTCGGAGGGTAGAGCTGGTATGGCGTTTGGAACTGCTGGTGATAGGCGAAGACCGTCTCATGGTCCTCCGGGTCCGTGATCAGGTCGTAGATCGAGGCCGGATCAAGACTGCGGACCGTGAGCAGCCGTCCGCGCTGGAAGAACCGGAAGAACTGCTCGCCTCCCCAGCTAAGGTCGCGGGCGAACATGTCCAGGCGGTTGTCCATGTTGCAGCGCTTCCAGAACTCTTCCCAGACCGCCTGCGCCTTATCGTGCCGCTCCCCGGCGTTACTCCCGCCCGAGTAGGTCGCTTTCGCCTGTAGGCCCTTGCCGAGCGCGAACTCCGTCTTGAGGTGAACACAGCGCCAGCTGACCGGGTCATGGTTGTATGCCTCGAACGCCTTGGCGGACATCGAGAAGTAGTCCTGCCAGTACAGCTGGCGGGTTACCGGTCCGGGCCATAGCGGAAGATACGATCCGAGCGCTCCAGCTCCTGCGCCGGGAACGGACTGCTCCGAACCGTAGCCGAACGGATCCGGGCTGCCACCCCATTCACGGAGCTTTGCGGACTCGGCCATCCGGCGCATCTGCGAGTCGATGTGCTCCGCGCCGCAAGACTCTCGCAACCGGCCTAGCTCGCCCGCATTCTTGATGTGGAGCGTCTTCAGTGCCGAGGCGCGGATCCGGCCCGTCGTCTTATGCCGAGCCGCCATCACGAACTTCGCATCGACCGCGTAGCTCCCGGGGAGCGTATCCGGACACTCATCGTGGCGGGCCAGGTTGCCCCAATCCCAACCCGAGCCATCATCGTACGGCTGGCCTTCGATCAGCCAGCCTGTGCCCGCGTCACGCTCTTCGCGGAGGCGCTGACTGAGACTGTCCCGCTCGGGCGCTACGGTGCCGTTGCTGTCCAATGCTGCCTCCCTTCAAAGTAGCGGCGGAGAGTTCTCGGTCATGCCGATCCTCCGCTTTACGCGGGTTTGCCTAACCTCCGCCGCAAGATCATCCGTAAAGCGAGCCCGAGTAGGCGTACTGCTGGGCGGCGAAGGTAGTAGCCGCCGTCTCTACGCCGGCCGCGGCTACGGGCGGGAAGATCCGCGCCAGGGCGGTCCCTAGCGCGTCCAGGTGGTGCTCGTGGACACCGTCCTTCGCGTAGGTGTCGTCACGAACGATCTCGCCCGTAGGCGCTCTGTGAGTCTTCCATGGAGCACGCTCTAAGGCGTCGAGCAGTTCCGGGCAGTCCGTGCTGACCCAGATCCGCCGTTGCTTGAGTAGCAGCTTGATCAGGCCCGTACGCTGCGCCGGGCTGTAGCGCTCGTCCTCACGGTCCACTAGCAGGCCCTGCTCGGAGAGTACGTCCAGGTCCGTCTTGAGCGTCTGCGCGTTCCTACCTACATCGAACGGGTCCATGTAGATCAGAACGTCCGCCGGATTGAGCCCCTGCTTCCCACACTCGGCGTAGATCGCCTGTCCGAGTTCCTCCACGCTGGCGTTCTCCAGGTGGACTACCGCAAAGACCCAGACCATACGGCCCTGCACTTCGATCAGGTACGCGACGCCGTGGTTTACCCCCGGGTCCGTTCCTCCGACCACGGGGAACGTGTTCTCCCGGACACGTCCCTGGTTCAGCGCGTGGACCTGGCGGTCGAACTCCTCGCCGAATACAGCATCCGTGCTCCCCTGGAATGCCTCAGTCGGGGTGGCCGGATATTCCTGTCTCATTTCCTTCACGGAGAGCGTCCGGGAGCGTGCCTCATACCACGCTGCATCACGGCCGGGTCTTGCGGACCAGGGAATGAAGGCAGGCCGGAACGATCCCGTAGGACCCTTGAGGCCAACGATCTGCCCAGATGGCAAGCGGTCCTGGCTGGTACGCCAAAGCTCGTAGTACGGACCGGAGTATCCGAGAGCTGTGCTGACGATGAACATACGCCCGCCGTCCGCGACTGTCGGCTCAACCGAGGTCATCAGAGAGGCGGCGTTCTTGATCTTCGCCAACTCCTGGATGATGACCAAGGTGGCAGTGAAGGACGTACCCGCGTGCTCCGTCGAGGCCATGCTGATGATCCTGCTGCCCGTCTCCGGGAAGCTCAACTGGCTCAGGTTATCCCGGCCGTGCGGATCGCCCGACGCCCCGCCTAGCCTGCGCCTCAACTCGGGCGGGAGGCGGGCATGCATAAAGCGGATACGCCGGATCTCCTCCTGTGCCTCATCCAAACCCTTCGAGAAGATGAAGACCGTCTGGCCCGTGTTAGCGGAGCAGAGCCAGAGCGCATAAGCGTCCGAGCACCAGGAGATCCCGAGCTGCCGGGCCTTGAGGACGATGAGCCGATCCTCCTCGTCCATCGCCCGGATGATCTCGTCCTGCGATCCAACCCAGAGCCGGAAGCGTTCGATCCGGCCACCCTTACCCTCAATCCAGCAGTGGCGGGCAATGAAGACCTCCGGGCAGAGAAGCGCGGCCTCAACCTCATTGCGGGGTATCGGCTCGAAGCGGACGGGCGAGAACTGCTGAGGGGCGAGGGCGCTCACATCGCGAAGTTAGGGCAGACGAACCCGAGCGGGAGCGGCTTCCCTAGGCGGTTCAGGGCCTGTAGCTCCCCTAGGAACTTCAGGGACTCGGCTATCAACTCTCCGAGGCCGTCCATGTCCGGCTGGCGGCGCCTCTCCTCAAGGAGGAACTGGTAGAAGGTATGGCCCTCGACGATGAGGGCGGAGGCTGTCTTGGCGGTCATCGGATGCCGTACCTCAGTCCGGCGCGCTTCCCACAATGAGGATGGGCGCAAACCCAGGCGCCATCGTTAGAGGATCCCGGCGCAGTTAGTCGCACCGCCGCGGCGCGGGGATGGTTGCCGCAGCCCTTGTATCCGATCGGCTCAGGCTTGCGCTTAGCAGGCGCCGGGGGTGGAGTCGGCGAGAGCGCCCGGCCTCGTGGTTCCGAGCCTCCCCGCGGAGACTCGTTGAGTGGTTCACCCCGTCCCAACGTTGCTGCCGACACTGCTCCGTCTAACGGCGTCCGTTCCACGGTCCTTTCCCCTAGCGCCTGCTCAGCGGCTTGCTGTATCCAGGCGGTCCGCCCTAACTCGCTACGGATCGAGTCGATCCGTAGGAGTAGGTCTGGTGGAAGCGTAATACTGATGATCTTCCTCGGTGCTCCGCGTGGCATCCCGTAAGTCTATTAGGCTTGCTGCCCTAATAGGGTTTAGCCCTCTACCGGCCTGCCGTTCCCCTCGATCACATCGCCCTGGAGCAGGAGCCGAGCGGCCTCCCTGCGGCTATCCGCGCTCACCTCGACCGGATTGCGGCCATCGAGGAGGGTTACCTCATGGGTGTGAGCGATCGTCCCGGAGACGGTCGCATCCACCTGGTAGCGGTCGCGGTAGGACGGGTCGCGCTGGCGCATCTTGAACATCAGCAGCGGATCCGAGAAGCGCTTGGTCTCCGCCGTCTGGACGCGCTTGCCAGTCGCCTGGTTTAGCTCCCATCCCCTATGGACTACAACGCCCGCTACTGCGCGCTCGAAAAGAGTGTCCTCCAGGAGGTCCGTATAGGCTTCCTCCGCATGCTGGCGGGCTATGCGGAACGCCTCATCCGCCTTGGTCCGCTCCCATACCGTCTGGCGGTGTACGCCCGCCTTGGCTGCCGCCTTGGTGATGCTGGAGCCCGTGGCGATCGCGTCTAGGAAGGCTACGCCCCAGTCGACGGCCGCGTTCCTACGCTTCGCTGCCGCCATTTCGTAAGTCCTGAGTAAGCGGCGGCCTGAAGTCTTTCCACCCGTTGCAGCGGACGCACTTGCTCTCGATCCGCTCTATCTGGCGCCGGATCACGACCCGGTGGCGCTCCTCCGCCTCTGATCTTGGCGGGCCTTCTAGTAGGACTGCGAGGCGTTGGGCGAGGGTCAAATCTGCGCGCTCCGTAGGCGGGATACGGGAGTTGCCCGGAGGGTATCTCCGGACACCGCTTATCCGGAGCGTCAGCGCGGCTCCGAGCGGCTTACCTGAGAATAGTAGCGCCCGGTACTAATCGGATCGGTTCCGGCCCCGCTCTAGGCGCTGGGTGCGGTCTGCGACGATCGCTAACTCCTGGCGGATGTTGAGCCTCATCTCCTCCGCTACGGCCGACGCTCTGGCCAGCCTCTCCGCCTCCGTAGCGTCCTGTAACGACCGCTGAACGGCCGCTACCCGGGCTAGATCCTTCTGCCTTGCGTGGGTGGCTGCTACGCGGTACTGCTCCGGCGTGAGGGCGGATACCTCGTCATCACCTTCTTTCCGGGTGGAGGAGTAGTCGCCCTGCGGTCCGCCGGCCTTGCCTGCGGCCCAGCGCATCCGACGGGTGCTGACGAGAAAGAGGTCCCGGTCCCGCCAATCTCCGAGGATGAAGTAGACGCCCTGGGCTAGCGGGCTCCTAGGATGGCTGGCTATCCAGGCGGTCCGGAGATCGCTGGCCGTCCGGTAGCCGCAGGCTTTGCTGAACTGGAGCGTCAGGCCCTTCGCCTCGTACATGTCCAGCTGGTCTACGTAGCGGACCGTGACGACAACCTGGACCTGCTCTCCGTTGAGGCCCGGGTCGTTCACCGTCTCCCGCGTTCGGCCTATCTCCCGCCCGTCCTCGTCATGCGTGACGTACTCGCGGTACAGGTTCCGGAGGGTGTTGACTCGCGGTCTCTCCGAGTGGGCTAGGACCGTAGCGTGCAGCTGTAGCGGACGCGCTCGCATGTATTTGATGCGCTCCGGGCTGAACACGAACGGCACGGCCTAGGAATCCTAGCGCCAGGTAGCGCGGACCCTTATAGGGCTCTTAGGACCGCCTCTTCCGAAC
>QGNH01001471.1_pt4 | contig 11519 bp, 8 predicted proteins | sample 1735481 | NCBI WGS metagenome assembly QGNH01 (sample SAMN09239004, study PRJNA386568) | Viral metagenome, whole genome shotgun sequencing project. | reverse complement strand
TCCCACGGCATGTTGTAAATCTGCGTCCCGGCCGGACTGGCGGTCAAGATATTGTGGTACTGCGTGGTCTTGGTGCTATCGACGAATGAACAGCCGACACAGTCAATTGAGTCGAAAACGTTGCCGTCTCCGGTGATCGTCCAAGGCTGGTTGATGGCGAGGTGGGCAAATCTGTTTCCGATACCGGAAACATTCACTCCGACCGGGTTGGAGTCCTCGCCATAGTCAAAGCCACTGTACTGTGCCGACCAGGAATCTGCTAGCGTTGTCGCGACGCTTCCTTCGAGCAAGCCCGTGAGGTAATTCCCGAATCCGCCAATGCTCACGCTTTGTTTGTCGCTCGAAATCTGCAAGCCGAGGAAGGTCAAGTTGCCTGTGTACTGTGACGTCGTAAGTCCGGTGCCGTTCGGCAGAAGTTCTGCTGTAAGGCCCACAATCGTGCTGGTGGTGGATTCGTCTACCGCACTCACGCCGTCAAACACGAAACCGTTTGTCGGCACGGTGTGCCCGGTCTGCGCGAATGAGCCAGGATAACAAACCATGTTTACAAAGGTGGCTCCGACCACGGAGATGGCGTCGAAGCAGTTGGTGGCAGCCGAGCCGAGCAGAATGTTCTCAAAGAAGCCGCCTGCCGGGTGATTCATATAAAGCCCGTTGGTCACGTTGGCGTTTCCGCCCAGCGTGAGGTTCGAGAGCGAAGGACTTACGTTGTACCCCGTGTGCCCTGAGTTCCCCGCAATCTCTAGCGCCGCGTTTACTGACGCGCTCCCGTTGTAGTAGAGTACTGATCCCTGCGATCCCAGTCCCGAGATCCCCGCGCCCGCCTGTCCGCAGTTGTACATGGCCAGCATAGAAGTGAAGTTGAAGTTGCCAGTTGGGATGAAAGTCTGCCCATGTGCGGCACAGGCCAGGGCAATAGTAGCGTTGATGGCTGTCCCGCTGTCGGCGGAGCCGCTTGGATCGGCCCCCTGCGCAAGCGTGTTGAACACCGGACCAGGTATTCCCAGCGCGCCGTTTGCCCCTGCCACCGTGGTTGCTCCTGTGCAGCCATTGGAGATTGTGTTGCCTCCAGAACATCCAGACCTCGGGCCTACGGAAACGCAAATCACAGGGAATACCTGCTGAAGAACCTGTCCAGAAGGACAGAATGCAGCGCTTAGCTCAGAGCTGAATGTAGCGTTCTGATCCTGATCGATCTCCGTCAATTTATCGAGCGCGTTCTCGAAGCTCTTCATCGGCACTGGCATGTTGTCGGTAAACACGGTAGTCTGCGTGAGCGGAGTCTGCCGCTTAAGAAGAACCAGAGTTCCGCCAGGGGCGCAAGACGTTACGAGGGTGACGCTGCCGCCATTGGTGTAGTTGTTGTTTACTGGCGCTATGGTGTAGGCGCTCGATGCCAGCAAGATGCCGTTCTGGGTCACCGTCATGGCTGCGGGTTCGGAGATAGGGAATACGAAGCTATAAGGCCCAACGCTGCCTGTGCATGTGTAGGACACGCTCGTGGTCTGGTTCGTGACCGTCGCGCCAGCGTACTCCGCAAGGAGCATCAAGATCGTCAATAGAAAGATGCGTCTCATGGTTCTCCTACATCGATCCGCGGGTGTAATGGAAGATCACCTTGGTTGTGGCGTCGCCAGCGGTCCAGGTAACGAGGTAGATTCTTATGTACCGGGCGGGCTTGTAGGCAATCGAGATCAGGTTGGAAGTCGTGCATGGAAGAGGGTCGGCCGCTGGAGCCGTCACGTCCAGTCCTGTCCAAGCGGTAGGGTCGGAAGTTCCCTCCACGCGGAATGTGCAGGCCGATGGCGCGGTTCCGGTAACGGTAAAGTCAATTGAGAAGTTGCTAGACCCGGATGTAATTCCGCTGTCGATCTGATGCAGGTAGCTTCCCAGTTGGGCGGTTGTCGTCACCGCTGGCCAGTCGTAAGTTACTCCGCTGGCTGGCGTAACCTGCGCAACAGCCGGAAGACACAGAACCAAAATCATTGAAAGCATCCGCATTTTCATAAATCTCTCCTCATTCAAATCGTACTCCCCATGTTGCCAACTGTTCGAGGTTCTTCTTCAGTTTAGATGCACTCCCAGTGAACGCCTCGATCTGTATTCCCTTGACTTCTGCGGCAATCTCTTCCACCTCAGCTACGCAGTCATCGATGCTTTCACCGTATGCCACAATGGAGCCGAGCGCCGGCCCCTGCCTCTGAGGCATGATCCACAGCCCATCGGGAAACTGGGTAGCATAGCGAAACTTGATCTGGTCTCGATACTTGTCTGGGAACTCGACCAGAAGAGGATGCTCGTTTACCCAAAGACTTTCGAGAAGAACCTCGAATCCGTACTTGCCCTTGTATTCCGGATCGACCAGTTTGCCGTCCGCGCCCTCCCATAGAATCTCTGGAAGGTTCTCGATCATGTGCAGTTCAAGCTCGAACACGGGTGACCCCACCCGGCAACAGGGATCACTGAGCCACATATTATCTTTTCCGGTTCGGCACTCCAGCGCGAAGAAGTTACGGTACTGGAATTCCTTCAAAGCAGGACTCAGCTTCTCGTAAATATCCACCATCTTTGGCGGGAACTTACCCCAATCCTTGACGACACCTACGTACCCTTCATCTTTCTGCTCATTGCCTAGAAGAGACTTCGATGGGAACTTTCCGTCAATGCAGTAGGTGTCGATGGCTAGGTCGTAGGTATCTGGAAGATTATCCTCGACAATGAATTCCCGGTACTCGGCAGTTGGCCCGAACCTTGCCTCGAAGTCGTCCAGCCGGTTCTTGACCATGTCGTAGCCCTCCGCGCAGAACGTCTCCGTATCGCTGCGGGTGAGGCTGATCTTGATCCAGAGCTTGTCCTTGTCGCGGCTCTTAATGTATTTGCGCAACGCCGTCATGCCCTTGCAGACCTCATACGGCGCCTGGGGGATGTCTAGCGATGCGAAAAACTCTTTGGCCTCCTTGCGGTAGACTTCCAGTTCCTCGCCGTTGCGCGATCCCCATACCCGCTTGCCCTGCTTGGCGAGGTATTCCTGTAGCGAGCCTTGGTGCAACTCGGGAAAGATGAACAGGTCGACGTCATCAATCACACCCCAGATGTCCTCGATGCGCTCGTACTCGGCAAATCCTTCTCCAAGTTCCGTGCGGTAAGAAGACGGGTAGTCCGCCACCCAGGGCGAGTGATAGTAGACCTTTCCGAAGGAAGCACCCAGCGTCTCGGCTAGGCATTGGAAGATGCCATTATCGCAAATACAGACCGAGCGTGTCTTGAAGTCTTCCATCAAAATTCCTCAATCCCCAGGTCTTCGCAGATGCAGTCCCAGATATGCTGCCACGAGTTGAACTTTGATAGTCTCATCGGGCGCGCTCCCAGAGAATGGCATCCTCGAAGTCTCCGTAGAAGTCATTGACATATTGGACAGGCTTGAATCCGAGAGACTTGTGAAAGCCTATGGATGCCACGTTGTCGATATGGCAATGAGAGTTGATGAATCCAGTGGCTATTTCAGACTTGATCGCTTCATTGAATAGACGTGTCGCCAAGCCCATCTTTCTGCACTTCTCCGACACGGCGACCGAATAGAAGTACCACAGTCCACAATCCACAGACGGACTCTTGAGAAACAGAATTGCCGCAATCTCGTTGTCTTCGTTTCTAGCCGTGTAAATGGCGCAATATCCGCTACTTAGAGAATGCGTCCACTCTTCCTCATCCATACGGTGATTCTCTTCAAAGTTGTCAAGATCGAACTGGGCCAGAATCGCGGTGTCGAGCTGTTCTTTCGCAATCTTCATGGTTTCCTCAATCCCGGCAGATGGTATGCGCCCGAGCGACCCTTGGGTGCTCCCGGTAGTTTGGGGGCTGCCGTGCCTCCCTTTGGGGATTCGTGGATGGTTTGAGAGCCGATGGCGTCTGCCGCCAACGATAGAAGGTCCTTGTACGACCATTCATGAGTCGGGTCCGTCAGTGCTTTCTTCACGTCCTCGACTGCGCTCACGCCGCTGATAGGAGCTAACCTTGAGGCTGCATATTCAGACTCGTCCTTGAGTTTCTTCCCGAAGTTATCCGTTTTCTTGTAGATCGGCTTGCTGCCGTAGTCCTCGTTCATGGCCATGTGGCCGATAGTTCCAACCATCGGAGCCGCCTTGTTGACGATGAACTCCGCCGTTCCCGCCAGCGGCGTGTCGCTGATCGACTTCTTCGTCCACGTCATCAGGTCTTTCGGCGCGCCGGCAAAGAACCAGTTGGCGTACATCTCCTTTCCGTCCTTGTCCTTGCCGAGATAAACCTGGTCGATGTGCCTGATGTCGGCTGGATCGTACTTGCCTCCGATCATGATGCTGGCCGCCGCGGTCATGGCGAATCCGGTGGTAAACGACTTGACCCAGAATGCGCGCGCAGCGGGGCCGGCCGCTCCACCCTGGAAAGCATACTTGGCGTTGACCACGTTAGAGAAAGTCCAGTCAGGAGCTAACAGGAACAAACGACTTACGTCCCTGAAGCTCTTGCTCTTCCCCATCACGTCCCAGTTCAACCCGCCATAGGCAGCATTCACTTCCTTGGCGATACCTCGCATGGCCGTTCCATACTCCAGTTCGGTAGCTTGTGGATGTTTGGCGATCCATGCAGCCTCTTTCGAGGAGAAGTCTGCGACCTTAAACTTGCGCTGGATCACGTCGAAGGTAGCGCGTGTGATGCCCTGTGCAAAGGCATCCACCTGCTTGATTACTGGGATGTTGCGAATGGTATCGAGGCTCAGACCTTTAGGGAGACTCGACTGCCTCAACCCCTGATAAGCCTCGTACTGTGGTCCGGTCTTTGTGGTCTCCAGGCCGTAAAGCGCGCCGTTTCTTTCCTGCGCCTCGAACTTAGGTGAAGAATTGTCCGAGTGCATCGCCTCCAGGTAACCGTCAAGCGTCATGTTGCTCATGGCGGTGATGGTCATTGCCTTCATGTGGAACGCAGAAAGTCCAAGCTCAAGCGCCTTGGTAAACTGCTGCGCATGGAGGAATCCCGCTACTTCAGACCCAAGCCCTCCGGACCTGAGCATGGGAGCCATAGCGTCGGCAATAGACTTCGGAACATAGAGCCCGCGAGAGAACGATTCCATCTTCCCGGTCTCAGGGTTTTTGGTCATGATGGTCTGGCGAAATCCGCGCTGATCGGGTGCCAGTTCCCGCCATCCTTCAGGAATAGAACTGCCGCTCCCCCACTTGCCAAGCTCGGAGTTCTTCAACTCGGTCACAAATAGTTTGGTCGAGATCGACGTTGCATGCCGGTCGCCATACACGCCAAGCTCATCGAAGGCGTTGAATGTGCGGGCCGTTATGTCGCCGGACTTGAGCGGATCTAGAATCCTGAGATACTCGCGTTTGATGGCGTGTGCTGTCTTCTCCGTGAACTTAGGGCTGCCGATGCCGCGCTCTCCCTCTTCCATCGACTTGGCGAAGAAGCGGGGGCTGTACCGCGAGGGGTCAACGGTGCTGTCGAGCGTCCCTACCTGTTTTCCAAGGTCGAGAGCCTTGCCAAAGTACCGCGTGAGTTCGGCATCTGCCTGCATCATCTCAGGAGACGGGTTCAATGCCCGTTCCATCGAGGGGATAAAGGCCTTGAGCTTCTCGTTTGTGCCCGACTGTATCTCCTGAATCTCCGAGCGCAGTTTGTCGGGATCGTCTCGGTAGTCGCGCATGAAACTGATAGCTTCCTGGTCCTGAGCCTCTGGAACCAGCTTTCGCAGACGGCTTGCAACCTGTTCTGCCTCGGCGCGAAGCATGTTTCGTGGTCCAACCAAAAGAGTTCTGACAGCGGAATCTCCATAGTCCGATCCCTCCTCTCCCGACTTGATCTTGTTCAGGCCCTCCCGGTTTATGCCCAGAAACTTGGCGAGTTCAGGCGACATGCCTTTGTAGTCCGGCTCACCCTCGGCCACGTTTCTACCCGCTACCCTCTGCCGTGCCTCCTGATATTCGCCGGAGTGAAACTCGGCATTCTTTCCGCCTGCCACGTTCTCCCACATCTGAGCCGTGTCCGGTTCGTTCTCCTTCATCCACGACTTCGCCTGGGAGCGGCTGAGAAACTTTCCATCCGGGGTCACAAAGCCGCGCCCGGACTTCATCTCGCCGCGGTTGTAGAGTTCGGCGATGGTAGGCGGTTCGCCCTGAGCGGCTTTACCGGACTGCATGGCCTCATCCTTCAGAGCCCACGCCACGTCGATAACCGACTGCTCGTGAATCTCCGGCGTCTGAAGCACCTTATCTGCAAGTGCGGGGTCGGCCTCCAGGTCGGACATTGTTACAGGCTTCTGTCCAAGCACGCGCTCAGAGAGTTGAGCGTGGCTTTCATTGGGCTCGCCATCGATGAATTGCTCTCCAAGAATGGCCGGTCTGAGTCCCGGTGGTGCGTCGGGCTTGACCGGCGGCTGAGCATTGAGCTTGGCGGCCGTCTCCTGCGGCGTCGTTCCATCCTTGGCATAGGTGTCCATCAGGGCTTGCTTGGCGTCACCAGTCTTCATTGCCATGCCATGAGTGATCAGATTCAACGGAATGATCAGAGCGGCGTTACTTGCGAAGTCGTTGGCCGTGGGCAGCTTTCCCTCCAGTAGATCGGCAGAGGTAGTCAAGGCGGAAGCCTGGTAGAGACCCTTCACAGCTATTGAAGCAACGCCGCTTTTGGCGATCAGACTGCCTACCGGGATACCTCCGGCCAGAGTGGTTGCCGCCCCAGTCACAGCCCCTTTCGTAGCCGCCCATGTCACGTCTGCTGCACGGTGTAGAAGGTCTGGAAAGCTCTTGACCTCACCATTCTTGATCCCAAGAACCAGAGCCTCACGGACAGCGGCAGGCACAGCGAATGAACCCGCGCCCGCTCCAAGCACAGCCCCGGTGATGTTCCCGAATACAGGGACCTCAGAGCCAGCCGCACCTCCGGCCAATCCTCCAGCCACGCCGCCAACCGCGTAGAAGGGAATGTCGGCTGCCATCTCGGACAACCCCGAAACAAACTTGTCGATCATGCCGGGGTTCTGCACCTGGTCTGGGAGCTTTCCCCTGTGATGCAATCCGAAGATTGAACCCTCAAGCCCCACCTTGATGTCGTTCATGATGGTTGGATCGAGGTCCGGGCTATCGTAGTCGCCTGCCCTCTCTCGCATTTGCTTGTCGATCTCATCGCGGTTCTGGTAGGCGTATCCCGGCGTAACTCCCAGCATCTTAGAGTGGACGCCGGCCTTCCATGCATCCGGGGCCACGTCTGGTGGAATAGGCGACCCGCTTGTTGAACTTGGAACATTCGATGCCGGTTGCGCGCTGCTCCAGTCAACATCCGGCTGAGCTGGCTGTGCGGTGCTCCAATCGACCTGTGGCGTAGTTGACATTATTCAGCTACCGGTCCAACCTTTCGCGTCCTGGTGTCTCCCCAATACCACTTTCCGTCTTTGCCCTTTACCTTCACATCGAATCCAGATGGTGCCGATTGTTCGGTAGTAGTCGTTTTTGGAGGGGTAGGATCGCTAGGAGCATTACCAGTCCTGCGCTTAATCCACGTTCCCCACGATTCTCCAGGCGCCCGAACCAGCCATGAACCGGAGTCCACTTCCGTCTTGACGCCGAATAACTGGTCTATCCTGCCCTCTATGTCCTTCTGGATCTTAGGCTGCAACACCTGCTGGGCAAGTTGCACCTTATCCTGTTCGGGATGCTGATTTACCAGGTCGGTCCATGCCTTCACAGAGTCGGCATACTCTGCCGAAAGACGGTCGGCTTGCTCGGGAGTAGCTCCCTTGGGAATAGGGAAATTGTTGGCTATGAACGACATTCCAGTCTGGTAATCCTTGTGCGTCTTAGCCTCATTGATGGCGCTGACAATATACGATCCATCCTTGCTCATCAGGCCTGGAGTGGTCTTGACCGTCACCGGGTCCACGATCTTTCCCATGGCTATGTCCATCAGGAACTGACCTTGGATGTTGCTGCTTTTCTCCTGCCTCTCCTGCTCGGCAAGCTGTCTCCCTTGGAGAGCAACCTGTCTCTCGAAGCGCGACGTTTCAATGAACTTGCTAAGCAGGTGAGACCTCAAGGAATCGGAAACTTCAGAGCTTGGAAGATGCACTATCTGGGGCCACGACATCTTGCCACTCTCGATCAGAGGATCGTACTTGTCTGCTCCTTTAACGTCTCTGTCGGCCTGCTCCTGCTTGCTGTAGGTTCTCAGCCTCTCCTCATCGGCAATCAGCTTCTCGGCCATTACCCGGTCCGGCGACCCGTTCTCATCGACAACATTGTGCTCTTGCAGCCACTTGCCGTCGTCGAGAGATTTTTGCCGAGACTCGAAATTGGGTGTTCCGTCGGGATTCTTGTACTCCGGTGAATTGAAGGCGCTGTCCTTTATGTTCAGAGCCCCATTCAGGTTCTGAGCCTCCGACTGCGCGGTAAGGTGCTTGTCCATCTCTAGGGCATGGTCGCGCATCGCAGCTATGGTTCCGGGAGCGAAGTCGGTCAGGTCGAGAGGGCCGTTACCGCCGTTTCTCAACTGCTGGATCGCCTGCTTTCTTTCCTGCGGATTGGCGCTGGTGATCGCCGCTTCATTGACCTGCTTCTGCGTGCCCTCACGAAACGCCTCCATCTGCGTCTGCTTCTCGGCATCGCTCACCAGGGGGCTGTCCCAAAGACTGCTCACGTGGTCTTGAATAGCTTTGGCCTGTGCAGTGTCGCCATTGCGGATTGCAGTCACCAGGTCGGGCATTAGCTTTTGCATCTGGAGCGTGTTCTGGGAGTCTAATTCCTTGCCCATGAGGGTGATCTGGCGCATCTGGGATAAGTGATCCAGGGAAGGTTTCAGGCCCTCCGCCTTCATCTGAATCTCTACTCCGGCGGGAGATCCGGACTGCACCCACTTGTTTGCAATATCGTTTATTCTGTCCTGCCCAGCCTTTTGGACGGCGGGGATGTCGCGGGAATTCTGCGTCTTGGCTAGCTCAATCTGCGTCTGCTCGTGGGCTGCATTCAATTCATTGCTAGAAGCGACGTCATCGACCTTCTTCTGCGCTTCGCGCATATGGGCTTCGATTGCCAGAGATTGAAGCGCCATGTCCTCGATGTCTTCGCCCATCCCGGCAATCGCAGCGCCAGCCTTCCCAGCCTCACGCGGGTTCATTAAAGGCTTTTCGACAACTCCGAGTTCAGGCAATCCGGGAATAGCGGGCATTTCATTCCTTACGCTGAAGCACCTTTGGGATCAAAGGCTCCTGTTGCTGTTCCGTAACTGGTAGCGGCCTTCGAGATTCCGGTCAGGAATGACCCAATCCCGTTCATCGTTCCTGAGAACGCGGCGATCTTTCCGTAGTAGCGTTGCATCGCAGCCTCTTCAATCCCCGCTTCCTCGATCTGTTTTCCCTTCACTGCGCCACGCGCGGCCGTCGCCGCCATGATCAGCAACGGAGAACCAGAGGCTATGTCCACTCCGGAGGATGCGTAGGCGCTGGCCTGCCTGCCTACCAGCACAGAAGTCTGATCCTGATTCGCGGTGATCGCATCCCGTGTGTTCTGCATGGTGACATCGGCGTTGTAGTCGTAGGCGGATTTCTGCTGCTGGCCACTGATGATCGAGCCGATACCGCCTATCGCGGCTCCTACGCCGGCCATTGCGAACCCTCCAGCCTGCGGCGTCAAGGTGTCACCTCGAAGATTCTTGACCACATCTCGTTTGTTTCTCCGTTCGGCCCGAAGCACTTCATAGTTCCCTCATAATCGAATCCCAGGCACTGAAACAGCCGCGACGATATTCCCTTGCAGCACGTCGCCTGGACGCGCCGGAAACCGTGGGGCCACTCGTAGAGCGCCTTACGCATCATGCGAAGGCACAGCCTAAGATGCTGGCGTAGAAACGGCGTTGGGATGATCCATGCCTCGGCACGACTCCACTGAAGATTGACAAAACCGCCGGCGAAGACGGGAACCCCGTCGCTCAAGACGCACCACGCCTCGCTCCCAAAGGAAAAGTAGGCTCTGCTGTCCACCGCCTCCGGAAAAGGCAGTTTATCGAGATGCGCGGGTTCGAGCGGAACAATTTCAATCTGCATATCAATCCTGATTTGCGCTCATCCTGAAAACTAGCCCTCGTAATGTAAATGGAAACGGTTCGTTCTGGGTGACGTAGAAAGTCGATTCCTCCGTCCAGTCGCAATCCATATCCCGCGTGACCTCGAACGTGCTCATCTGCGGCTGCTGACTCATTGTTCCCGGTCCGTAGTCTATATCGTACATGTGGTTAAGATCGGTTCCGTACTGTCCGCCCATCGCCTCATAAAGACTCAAGGTGACACGATTCAACTTCTGAGGCATCCCTCGTGACGTGGCCGCCTGCGTGGTCAGAGTCGGGTTAGTGGGCCTGAGCGTCAATCCGTAAGGCAGGCCGATGGTGATGATGTTCGCGTAATAGGGGAAAACAACCGTATCTCCGGTGACCACCGTTGGCTGCAATATCTGAGCCCCGTCGCCAACCGCTACCACAGTCTGCCCTATCAGGTAGCTCATTCCTGTAACCTGGTTCGAGACCTGGGCGACAGTCCCTCCACCCGCGTAGACTCCGAACGCAGTTGAGTCCATCCCTACCAGTTGGAACGTGTTCGTGGTGGCGGCCGTCACCGTGTAAGCCTGAGTCGCGTCCTGGTTGATCTCGGTCATGCCGAGCACGCCGGTAATCTGGACGAACATTCCGTTCGTGAATCCGTGCGGCGTAAGCGTGGTGACGGTGGATCCGACCCCGTTGGCGATGCCGGTAATCGAGACCGGGGGGAGGAGAATCAACTGCTGCCCTGCGTTGAAAAAATAGGCGTTCGAGAGCTGGCCGAAAAGTTCCTGCGGCATGAAGTACTCGACATATCGAACTGTCACGCCGTTGATCGTTCGCCTGACTACAATGGCAACCTGATCCTCGATATTGGCTCCACTGATAACTGCAACCGATTCAATGTATCCACCTTGCGGCTGCATATTTATACGGAACCATGCGAACACCTGATCCTGCTTATTGAAGACCAGGCCGAGTAATTGCCCATCGGCGCGCACAAACCAAAGGATAGGGTAAGGCTCCATCTGGAATGCGGTCTGCGTAATTCCGGAAAGTGCTTCCGTCGGCCCGAGCGTGATGTTCCGGTTGAGGCGCGTCAGGTCGAAATTGCCCCACTGGTTTGTCGCAAAGTCGAACACCAGGAAGGTCACAATGCGCGTCGACCGGGAAACGAAGATGGCCGAATCGTTGGCAAGCTGGGGCTGTAAGGGACTCACTCCCACATTGCTCTGCTTGGCCGCAGTCACGTTAGTCTGGCTCAGGGACGCTCCATTCGAGCCCGCCATGACCCATACCCCGCCCGCCGAGCCGATGAGCAGGGCATTTGGGGTGCCGATCATATTTAGAATCTGGTCCAGTTTGTTCGAGACGAGCGTGAACTGTATGGCGAAGTCTTCTTCATTCGGATCGCAGATGAAGTCGGGGTAGTCGTCCTGCACGCTGCCATTCATCTGCAC